>Ga0326514_10000006_pt1 | contig 178166 bp, 137 predicted proteins | sample 3_2548_0518_D_FD_203653 | JGI IMG/M metagenome (GOLD analysis project Ga0326514, IMG submission 203653) | Bovine rumen microbial communities from UC Davis, California, United States - 3_2548_0518 | ecosystem: Host-associated > Mammals > Digestive system > Stomach > Rumen | place: USA... | reverse complement strand
CGTGGCCAACCTGGCCAGCGGCATGTACATCGTCCGCCTGACCCTCAGCGACGGCAGAACGGCTGTGAAACGTATGATTGTGAGATAAAACCTAGGAAAACCCAGGATGGCCTAGGAGCACCTAGGCTATCCTGGGGGAACCTAGAATCGTAGGATTAAAAAAAAGGTTTATGAGGTAGTTAAAGTAGTTAAAAGTAGTTAAAGTAGTTAAAAGACAAATGACCCATCAAGCAACAACGACGATACCATTGTCCTTTAACTACCAGCGAGCAAAGCGAGCATAACTACCTAAAGTAGTTAAAAGACAAATGACCCATCAAGCAACAACGACGATACCATTGTCCTTTAACTACCAGCGAGCAAAGCGAGCATAACTACCTTTAACTACCTTTAACTACCTTTAAAAACGCCAACAACTACAAAAAAAAACACCAACAATGAAAGCAACAAAAACGACAATAGTAATGGCCGCCGCGATGGCCCTGCTGGGCACCTCGGCAGTGCAAGCGCAGGAAAAAGAGCTCCCGCGCCACGAGGTGTCGGTGAACTTCCAGGGCCTCGGCATCGGCTCCATGCCCTTCTCGGGAGACAAGGACTGGGACAACCATGCCGGCCTCTCCCTGGGCTTCGGCATGAACTACACCTACTGGTTCAACGACCATGTGGGCTTCCGCACCGGTCTGCGCCTCAACTCCCTGACGCACAGCCAGAGCCTCGACAACCTCAACATCCCCTTCAACGCCACCATGTCGCTGAGCAGCCTCGGCCTGCCGGGCGGCAGCGGCAACACCAACGTCAGCCTCCTCGGCACGGCCACGGCCGTCGACGAGCAGATGCAGTACACCTTCGTCGAGCTGCCCCTGCAGCTGGCGCTGCGTTGCGACAACCTCTTCCTCCATGTCGGCGTCTCGCTGGCCAAGGCCGTCAAGGCTACCGCCAGCTACAGCTATGAGGAGCCCGACTGCTCCATCACGGCGCTGCCCGACCTGGGCATCACCATGACCTCGCCCGTCCCCGTGACCCTCGGTGGCGAGAAGGAGCGTGTGGCCAAGAACCGCGACATCGCCAAGCCTTTCTACTGCCTCCTCGACGCCGAGGTGGGCTACACCTTCCACGTGCATGAGGCCACGAGCCTCAGCGTCGGCCTCTTCGGCCGCCTCGCACCGGTGAGCTACTCCACCGACGCCGACAAGGAAGTCTACACCGTGCACGTCAACAACCCCCCGACCTATACCGTGGAGCAGCCCTCGACGACCAAGCTCGTCGAGAAGATGGGCTACTACGAGGTGGGCCTGAATGTGGCCCTGAACCTCGGCATCGGCGCCAAGCAGAAGAAAGCCTGCAGCCACGACCACGAGCCCGTGCTGATGCCCAACAACGACTGCTGCAAGGAGATGGCCTCCGAGCTCGCCGCCCTCAAGGCCGCCTGCAAGAAGGCCGAGGACGATCTGGCAGCCCTCAAGGCCGAGCAGCGCCAAGCCGAAGTGGAGCGCCTGAAGGCCGAAGCCAACCGCGAGAAAGCCGAGGCCGCACGCGACAAGGCTGAAGCCGCCCGCGACAAAGCCGAGGTGGCACGCCAGGCCGCCGAGAAGGCCGCCCGCGACAAAGCCGCCGCCGAGAAGCAGGCCGCCATGGCCAAAGCCGAAGCCGACCGCATGGCTACCGAGAAGGCCCAGCGCGCCAAGGCCGAGGCTCAGGAGAAGCTCGAGGCCATCGGCGCCACCGTCTACTTCAAGAGCTCGGGCACCAAGGCCCAGTTCGACGAGCAGACCGACGACGCCATCCACGCCATCTGCGAGGCCATGAAGGCCGACAACACCCTCAAGGTCACCGTCTTCGGTCATACCGACAACAAAGGGTCCTTCAAGACCAACATGAAGTACGGCTACAAGCGTGCCAGAGCCCTGAAGAACTACATGGTGAAGCTCGGCGCCCCCGCCAAGAACATCAAGTGCGAGAGCAAGGGCCCCAAGGAGCCTGTCGCCGACAACAAGACCAAGGAAGGCCGCGCTTTGAACCGCCGCGCCACCGTGGAACTGAAATAAAGTTTTTTTAGCATAACCGCAGCGTAGGGGTGCTCCGCAAGGGGCGCCCCTTGCTGTTTTTCTTCGCCCCGAGACCTCAAGACAACAAGTTTTTTTTTATTAAAAGACAAGAAAGACAAGAAAGACAAAAAGAATTATGAGTGATGAGTGGGGAGTGGGGAGTGATGAGTGATGAATGATGAGTGAGGAGTGAGGAATTAAGAATTAAAAATTAAAAATTAAGAATTAACCGAGACAGGTCACCGCCGCAGGCGGAAATAATTTATAAGATTTATAGATTTATTCGCTACATTTGATTTATTTCAGCGGTGCTCATCACCCCTTCGGGGGTCGTGAGCGAAGCGAGCAGGAGAACAAGAATAATGATGAGTGATGAGTGATGAATGATGAATTCTTTTTAAATCTTTTAAAATCTGTCGGAGAAAAAGTTCTGATAGTTCTGATAGTTCTGATAGTTCTGATTGAGATAGAAGAGTGATGAGTGTTAAGTGTTTAGTGTTTAGTGTTTAGTGATGAATTAGGAATTCTTTTTAAATCTTTTCAAATCTGCCGGAGATAAAAGTTTTGATATTTTTTTTAGTTTTGATTGAGATAGTAGCCGCGCAAGCCTTCCCGCCGAAGGCGGAATAATTTATAAGATTTACAAGATTTCGCCGAAGGCAGGAGAATAAAGATTAACCGAGACTAGACCCCCGCGCAAGCGGCAAAATCTACAAGATCAACAAGATCTCGCGAAGCGAAGCGAGCAGGAGAACAAGAATAATGATGAATGATGAGTGATGAGTGATGAATTCTTTTCAAATCTTTTCAAATCTGCCGGAGAAAAAAGTTCTGATTGAGAAGAAAAAATCTACAAGATCTACGAGATCTCGCCGAAGGCAGGAGAACAAGAATAATGATGAGTGATGAGTGATGAGTGATGAGTGATGAATTCTTTTCAAATCTTTTCAAATCTGCTGGAGAAAAAAGTTCTGATTGAGAAGAAAAAATCTACAAGATCTACGAGATCTCGCCGAAGGCAGGAGAAAAGAAAACCGGTGGTAGGGAAAAGTTATCAACAATGGGGGATTGGGTGGGAAAAAATTTGTACTTTTGCAGTCTGAAATGGAACGGCGAATTATTCTAATTTAACGAAGCTACGCAGGTCAATTTCAGGCGAATTACACGAAGCTACGCATAAAAAGTCAGAAGGTATGGTACGGTTCACACACTTGCATGTACACTCGCATTATTCGATGCTCGACGGGATGTCGAAGATTCCGGATTTGATAGCCAAGGCTAAGAAGGACGGGATGTATTCGATGGCCCTGACGGACCATGGGAATATGTTCGGCATCAAGGACTTGCTGGATACGGTGAACAAGGAGAACGGCAAGGTGAAGGACAAGATCAAGGAGCTGGAAGCGAAAATCAAAGAGGTCGAGGAACTGTATACTAATACCGAGGTGCCAGAGGGTACGCCGAAGCTGAGCGAGCTGCAGGAGGAGTTGGAGAAGGTGAAGGGGCAGATTTTCAAGCCTATCGTGGGTACGGAGGCCTACTGTGCGCGGCGTACGCTTTACGACAAGGACAAGAACTTCAAGGACTTGAATCCGGAGAACGGCAAGGAGCGTGTGGTGGACCGTAGCGGCTACCACCTGATCCTGCTGGCGAAGAACCTGAAGGGCTACCATTCGCTCTGCAAGCTGGCGTCGATAGCCTATACCGACGGCTTCTACGACCGTCCGCGTATAGACCACGACGTGCTGGAGAAATACCACGAGGGCCTGATTGTCTGCTCTGCCTGCCTGGGTGGCGAGATTCCGCAGCTCATCATGGCTGGCAAGCTGGAGGAGGCCGAGGAGCGGGTGCTGTGGTTCAAGAACCTCTTCGGCGAGGACTACTACATCGAGCTGATGCGTCACGAGACCGACAAACCGAACGCCAACACGGAGACCTACCGGTGGCAGAAGAAGATAGAACCGGAGCTTATCCGGCTGGCGCGGAAGCACAATATCAAGCTGGTGGCGACGAACGACGCCCACTTTGTGCTCGAGGAGCACGGTGAGGCGCACGACCACCTGATCTGCCTGGCGACGCAGAAGGACTATGACGACCCCAACCGCATGCACTACACGAAGCAGGAGTGGCTGAAGAGTCCGGAGGAGATGGCGGCGGTGTTTGCCGACCTGCCGGAAGCCTTGGAGAACACCATGGAGGTGGCCGACAAGGTGGAGGTGTACAGCATCGACAGCGACCCGCTGATGCCGGTGTTCCCCATCCCCGAGAGCTTCGGTAAGGAGGAGGAGTGGCGGCAGAAATATACAGAGGAGGACCTCTTCAACGAGTTCACGCGCAACGAGAAGGGTGAGGTGGTGATGAGCCAGGAGGCCGCGGAGAAGAAGATCAAGAAGTTGGGCGGATATAATAAGCTGTACCGCATCAAGTTCGAGGCCGACTACCTGGCGCACCTGGTGTGGGAAGGAGCAAGGAAGCGCTATGGCGCAGGAGTGCAAGGGAGTGCAGGAGTGCAAGGAGTGCAAGGAGTGCAAGACGATACAGAGGGCACTCCTTATCAGGGTGAAGACCTGTCGGAGGAGGTGCGGGAGAGGGTTATCTTCGAGCTGCATACCATCAAGACGATGGGTTTTCCGGGGTACTTCCTCATCGTGAGCGACTATATCCGTGCGGCGCGCGAGGAACTGGGCGTGAGCGTGGGTCCCGGCCGCGGAAGTGCGGCAGGAAGTGTGGTGGCCTACTGCCTGTGGATCACCGACCTGGACCCGCTGCGCTACGACCTGCTGTTCGAGCGCTTCCTGAATCCCGACCGTATCTCGCTGCCCGATATCGACGTTGACTTCGACGATGCCGGCCGCGGACGTGTGCTCGACTGGGTGACGAAGAAATACGGCAAAGAGCGTGTGGCGCATATCATCACCTACGGCACGATGGCCACGAAGAGCTCGATAGCCGACGTGGGACGTGTAGAGAAGGTGCCGCTGAACACGGTGAACCAGCTGAAGAGCTATATCCCCGACCGTGGGTTCCCCGACAACATCAAAGACGACAAAGGCAAGAGTCCGAAGGTGAACCTGAAGAACTGCTACAAATATGTCCCCGAGCTGAAGAACATCATGCAGGAGGGTCCCGACGACCTGCGGCGGATGCTCACCTATGCCGAAGAGCTGGAGGACACGAACCGCCAGACGGGCATCCACGCCTGCGGCGTCATCATCGGCGCGCAGGACATCAGCGACGTGGCGCCGGTGTGCGTCATCAAGGACAAGGACTCCGACGAGGATGTGCTGGTGACGCAGTATGACGGCCATGTGGTGGAGACGGTGGGATTGATCAAGATGGACTTCCTGGGACTGAAGAACCTCACCATCATCAAGAACTGCATCAACATGGTGAAGAAGGGCAGGGGAGAGGATGTCGACGTGGACCACCTGCCGCTGGACGACGAGCTGACGTACAAGCTCTTCTGCGAGGGCAACACCGTCGGCGTGTTCCAGTTTGAAAGTGCCGGCATGCAGAAATACCTGAGGGAGCTGCAGCCGCATGTGATCGACGACCTCATCGCTATGAATGCGTTGTACCGTCCGGGTCCCATGGACAACATCCCCGAGTTTATCGACCGCAAGCAGGGAAGGAAGCCCATCACCTATGACATCCCGGTGATGGAGAAATACCTGAAGGACACCTATGGCATCACCGTCTACCAGGAGCAGGTGATGTTGCTGAGCCGCCTGCTGGCGGGCTTCACGCGCGGTCAGAGCGACACGCTGCGCAAGGCCATGGGTAAGAAGCAGATAGAAAAGATGAACGAGTTGGAGGTGCTCTTCTACGAGGGTGGCGAGAAGAACGGTCACCCGAAGGAGATACTGAGCAAGATCTGGGAGGAGTGGAAGAAATTCGCGAGCTACGCCTTCAACAAATCGCATGCCGCCTGCTACTCGTGGGTGGCGTACCAGACGGCGTACCTGAAGGCGCACTATCCGGCGGAGTATATGGCCGCCGTGATGACGAGTGCGCAGACCGACATCGGGCGCGTGCGCGAGCTCATGGACGACTGCAAGAAGCACGGCATCGAGGTGGCGGCGCCGAGTGTCAACGCCTCGGAGATGGATTTTTCTGTCGACAAAGACGGCAAGATACGCTTCGGCATGCAGGCCATCAGCGGCATGGGCGAGGCTGCGTCGAGTGTCATCATCGCCGAGAGGGAGAAGAACGGCCCCTACGAGGATATCTTCGACTTCCTGAAGCGTGTGGACATGCACTCGGTGAACAAGAAGAACATGGAGGTGCTGGTGAAGGCTGGCGCCTTCGACGGCGTGGGCACCATGCACCGCGCGCAATATTTCCATAAAGAAAACCAGCTGGAGACCACGCCCACGTACCTGGACATGCTGGTGAAATGGGCCATCCGCCGACAGGACGGTGCGGCGAGCAACCAGATGAGCATCTTCAGCATGAGCGAGGAGCTGGCGGAGGAGGACCATCCGCCCATCCCCGACTGCCCGGAGTGGACCACCATCGAGCGCTGCCGCGCGGAGAAGGAGGTCATCTCGACATACCTCAGCGGTCACCCGCTCGACGACTTCAAATACGAGATGAAGATGTTCACCACCATCGGTGTGGTGCAGCTGGCGGCCCTCGATCAGCTGGCGGGTCGCGAGGTGCACTTCGGCGGCATGGTGTCGGGCGTGAAGGGCGGCGTGTCGGCCAAAGGCAACCCCTACGGGTCGATGGTCATCGACGACTATTCGGGCAGCTATGAGCTGCGTTTGTACGACGAGGAATACACCAACTTCAAGAACTTCTTCACTGACAACACCTTCATCTATGTCCGCGCGCTGGTGCGCAGCACCACCTACAAAGACAAGAAGACGGGTGCCGAGAAGACCTTCACACGGCTGAGGATCATCTCGATGTCGCTGCTGGGCAAGGTGCTGGACAAGTACACGGCGAAGCTGACGTTCGTCGTGGGGCTGGACCGTGTCGACGAGGAGTTTTGTAAAAGTCTCGTCAAGCTGGCGCGCAAGTACAAGGGCGACGTGCCGCTGCAGGCCGTGGTGGTGGACGCTACGCGCAACCTCACGCTGACGCTCAACACCCCCGACCTCAAGGTGGCGGTGCACGACATCCTGCCGGAGCTGGAGAAGTTGCCCGGCGTCAATGGAATACAGCCGGTGATGAAGAGGTGAGAATTCAGTGATGAGTGATGAATGATGAGTGTTTAGTGTTTAGTGTTTAGTGTTTAGTGTTTAGTGGTTAGTGAGGAGTGAGGAATGGTTAGTGTTAAGTGTTTAGTGTTTAGTGTTTAGTGGTTAGTGAGGAGTGAGGAATGGTTAGTGGTTAGTGAGGAGTGATGAGTGATGAGTGATGAATTATGATTTATGATTTATGAATTATGAGTAGCCGGTAGCCGCGCAGCGGAATAATTTACCAGATTTACAAGATTTCGCCGAAGGCAGGAGAATAAAGATTAACCGAGACCGACCACCGCGCAAGCGGGAAAATCTACAAGATCTACAAGATTTATTCGCTACATTTGATTTAATTCAGCGGTGCTCATCACCCCTTCGGGGGTCGCGGAGCAGGAGAAAAGAAAGAATAGAGATATGCAGGAGATAGAGCTTTTTACGAGGGTGGGGATGCCGACGATGCCGTTCGGGATCGACTTCTCCACGGGTATCGTCAGCCTGGGGTCGTGTTTCTCGGACGAGATAGGGACGCGGCTGCGCGACGGCGGCTTCCATGTCGAGCAGAACCCCTTTGGCACGCTCTACAACCCCGCCTCTATCGCTTCGGCGCTGCGCAGGATGATGTACGACAAGGAGATAGGGGAGGAAGACCTCGTGGAGCACGAGGGTTTGTGGCATTCGTGGCACCACCACGGCAGCTTCTCGCGTACCACGAAGGAGGCCTGTCTCGAGGCCTGCAACAGCCGCCTGCATCAGGCGCACGAAGCGCTGAAAGAGGCTCGCCTGCTGATGATTACGTTTGGAACGGCGTGGGTGTACGGCCTTGTTGATAAGATGGACGTTGATAAGTTGAAATGTTCTCCGGACAACGTATCAACGTATCAACATATCAACGTATCAACGCATGTAGTGGCCAACTGCCATAAGTTGCCGCAGAACAATTTTGTAAGACGGAAGATGTCGGTGGAGGATATCGTGACGCTATGGAGGCCGTTGCTCGAGGAGCTGCACGCCAGCTTCCCGGAGTTGAAGGTGCTCTTCACCGTCTCGCCTATCCGCCATATCGGCGACGGCCTGCATGGCAACCAGCTGAGCAAGAGCACCCTCCTGCTGGCTGTCGACGAACTGGTTTCAATTTTCAATTCTCAATTTTCAATTTCCTACTTTCCTTCCTATGAGATCGTCCTTGACGAGCTGCGTGACTACCGCTACTATGGTCCCGATATGACGCATCCGTCGGCGCTGGCCGTCGACGTGGTATGGGACCGCTTCCAGCGCGTCACCATGACCCCTGCTGTCCGCGAACAAGCTCACGTCAACGCCAAGCGGGCCAAACGCGAGCGGCACCTTCCATTGCATGGTTAATGAGGAATGAGGAGAGAGGAATGGTTAGTGTTTAGTGTTTAGTGTTTAGTGTTTAGTGTTTAGTGTTTAGTGTTTAGTGATGAGTGATGAATTATGATTTATGAGTTAAGAGTGACCGCCGAAGGCGGAAATAATTTATAAGATTTATAGATTTCGTGAGCGAAGCGAGCAGGAGAACAAAGAGAATGATGAGTGATGAATGATGAGTGATGAATTCTTTTTGAATCTTTTAAAATCTGCTGGAGAAAAAAGTTCTGAAAGTTCTTTTAGTTCTGATTGAGAAGAAAAAATCTACAAGATCCACAAGATCTCGCGAGGCCGGAGGCCGAGCAGGAGAAAAAGAATAATGAAGAGTGAGGAATGTTTTGGGGGGTGGACAATAAAGACGTTTGTTGGGCGTTAAGGATAAAAAAATACAGACATCATGGAAAAGAAAAATATAGCACTTGTCATGGGTGGTTTCAGCGGCGAGCACGACATCAGTATCGCCAGCGGAAACCAGGTGTATGGTCAGCTGGACCACAATAAATATAATGTATATAAGATTGTCGTCGATAGAGCTGGCTGGTACTGGATGAATGATGAATGTGGAGTGATGAATGATGAATCGAAACGGCCTGTTGATAAGAACGATTTCAGCGTGGAGGACAATGGCCAGAAGGTGCATTTCGACCTGGCCTTCATCATCGTCCACGGCAACCCCGGCGAGAACGGTGTTTTGCAGGGCTATTTCGATATGCTCGGCGTGAGATACACCACCTGTGGATTCTATACCTCGGCGCTGACCTTCCAGAAGGGCTATTGCAACCCCGTGGTGAAGAGTTTTGGTATTGTCAAGGTGGCCAATTCTGTGCTCCTCTATGAGGAACCTCGCGACCTCTCTCCGTTCTCCTCGCTCCACTTTCCACTCTTTGTGAAGCCTGCCGCCGGTGGCAGCAGTGTGGCTACCACCAAGGTGAAGACGCAGGAGCAGCTGCTGCCCGCCATCCGCGAGGCCTTTACCGAGGACCATGCGGTGCTGGTGGAGGAGTGTATCGTGGGCCGCGAGTTCGACTGCGGCGTCTTCCGCAAAGCCGACGGCGAGAAGCTGGTGTTCCCCATCACCGAGATCATCCCCAAGGGTGAACATGAGTTCTTCGACTATGAGGCCAAGTATCAGGGCTTCAGCAACGAGGTGACCCCTGCCGAGTGTCCCGAGCGCATCTCCAAGCACATCCAGGAGGTGTCGTCGAAACTCTACGACCTGCTGGGCTGCAAGGGTATTGTGCGCTTCGACTATATCCACGACATGGAGGCCGACGAGCTCTACTTCCTCGAGGTGAACACCATCCCCGGCCAGAGTGCCGAGAGTATTGTCCCCAAGCAGGCCAAAGCCATGGGTATCAGCCCCGCCGAGCTCTACGAGATGAGCATACAGGCGGCGCTTAAGAAGTGAGAACTAAGAACTAAGAGGTAAGAGGTATGGGTTGGATTGACGACATCTTGTGTGAGGATCCCAAGGAGGTGCGTGACGGGGTTCCGTCGTTCCTTGATAGCGAGGCGGCGCCTGCCACGGGCTTCGACTATGCCGCGCATTACACCACCGATGCCGAGGTGTTCGACTACTTTGAAGAGGAAGGCGACCGCCTGACGGAGACGCACCTGCGTCTGTTGCGCTCCACGGTGATGCGGCGGGTGCCCAAGGGCACTGCGTTGCTGCTCGACGTGGGCTGTGGCAGCGCCTTTGTCGCCGCGCATTTCTGTCCGCGAGGTGTCAACGTCGTCTCGACGGACATTGCGCGGGCCAATGTCAAGGGAGCCCTCGACAGGGTGGCTTCCCCTCACCATGCCGCCGTGGTGGCCGACGCCTACCACCTGCCTTTTGCCGACGGCACCTTCGACTGCATCATCGCCTCGGAGATCATAGAGCATACCGTCGACCCGCGGGCCTTTGTGGCGTCGCTCCTCGCCAAGCTCAAGCCTGGCGGCACCCTCGTAGTCTCTACCCCCTACAAGGAGCAGATACGCTACTCGCTCTGCATCCATTGCAACTGCAAGACGCCTCACAACGCCCACCTCCACTCGTTCGACAAGGAGAAGATGCGCCGCCTTGTGGCGCCGCTGCCTGCCGAGGTTGTCGGGATGACCCTCGTGGGCAACAAGCTGCTGCTTCGCAGCCATCTGACGATGCTGTTGTCCCATCTGGGGCTGCCGTTCTGGCGGGTGGTCGATGGCCTCTTTAACCGGCTGATTCCCAAGACGGAGCATTTCGTTATCGAAATAAAGAAGAAATAAAAAAAAGGACTCGTGGTGAGTCCTTTCCTTTTTGAGGTCGCTTCCGGATTTGAACCGGAGTAGCAGGTTTTGCAGACCTGTGCCTAGCCCCTCGGCCAAACGACCCTGTATTTTTAGGTGTGCGAACGTAGTCTGGCACCCTGAAAATCGAGTGCAAAAATACGCACATTTTCCGACATGGCAAAACTTTTTTGAGATGAAAGATGAAAAATGGAAATTGAAAATTGATTTTCAGAGGGTTAATTTTTCGTTTTTTCTTTCGCCATTGTATGGCCGTCGCGCAATTTTTTCATTTTTCGATACCCATTTCTCAATTTATTTGTATCTTTGCATCGTGAAAAAACAGGTAGGATATATCATTTTTTTCGCTTTTTTGCTGTTTTCTAGCTGTAAAGGCGAGCAGGGGGTAGACCCCCTGAAGCGTGCCACTGTCGACGGTCTGAACAAGGAGGCTTTCATCCATCGTTACAAAGACCCGCAGCGGTGTATAGAGTACTCCCTGCAGGCTGAGTCCTATGTGCGCGACTCGCTGCCGGCTTATGCCGACGGCGAGCTGAGGGCGTTGAACAACAGGGCCTTCGCCGATTACCTCCTGTCGGACTATGAGAGTGCCAACCGTCTGTTGGAGCAGGTGGAGAAGAAGGTGGAGAAGTCTCCCGAGGGCATGAAGAACGGCGAGGTGGAGCTGGTCATCTGCCGTCTGCTCAAGGCGCGGCTACTGCAGCGCAGCTGTCATATCGCCGACTCCTACCGTCTGCTCTATGACATCGGCCAGTCGGGGGTCCTCGAAGAGAACGATGACAACCTGCTGTACAACTATGCGCAGACCGAATACTATATCACCCTGCTGACCTTGAACTTCCACTATCGCAATGGCAAGGAGGCCGATGTGATGTCGATTGTCGACGAGGTGGAGCGTTGCCGGGGAGACCTGAAGGTGGATTTTTCTCAAGACCTCGCCCTCAACTATGCCCTCGCCTACGGCCTGCAGTCGGCCGGCGAGAGTGCCGCGGCGCTGGAGTACTGCGATGTCAGCTTCGAGCTTATGGACAACCCCAACACCGGGGCTTTCTCGCTCTACAACTATGCCAACCTCCTGCAGATGGCCGCCTCGGCGCTCAAGAGCCAGCCCGGCGCTGCGGAGCCCGATAGTATCCTGGCGCTGTATGACGAGGCACGCCGTTGTTTCTTCGAATTCGGCGACCCCTACCAGATGCTCGGTGGCGTCACCTCGACGGCACGCTATGCCCTCTTGATTGGCGACACCGCCAAAGCCCATGAGGTCCTCGAGGAGTGGCGCTCGATGCGCGGCACCTGGAAGCCCTTTGCGGCGCCGAAGATGGAGCTGGGCTACTTCGACGTGCTCATACGCAGCTGTCTGGCCGACAGTCCCGACGAGAACCGCCGCTGGTATGAGCACCGTTGTGAGTTGCAGGATTATATCACGCAGAACGAGAAGGAGGACTTCGCCCTGCAGCAGTCGCTCGACATGGCGCGGCGCCGCAGTGGGTGGCTGGCCACATTCAGCTTCGGCCTCGCCGGAGGCCTGGTGCTGCTGCTGGTGCTGGTGGTGCTGCTGGTCTTCAGCCGTCGCCGCCTGCGGCGCGAGAAGCGGCAGCTCGAGGAGACCAAGCGGCGCGACGTGGAGCGTATCGCCAATGTGGAGACCTGCCTCAGCGTCATGCGTCACGATATCAGCCCCTTCATAGGCTACCTGCGCAACCCCGGGCTCCCCGCCGAGTTGCGCTCCGAGGTGTTGGAGCAGCTGCTGCGCACCTTCGACAACATCAAGAGCTGGACCTCGCTGTCTATCCCCAGCGGCTTGGCTTTCAGTCCCTCGGTGTTCCTCCTGCAGGAGGTCTTCGACGACGTGAGACGTCAGGTCATCACGCCCGCCAAGGGGGTGACGCTCGACATCAAGGCCTCCGAGGCCATGGTGTGGGGCGACCGCCTGCTGGTGACCATCCTGCTGCGCAACCTGGTCAACAACGCATTGCAGCACACCGAGGAGGGAAGAGTGGAAGTGGAGAGTGGAGAGCGAGGAGTGGAGAACGGTATGGTGGAGATAGTGGTGAAGGACACGGGTGTGGGAATGAACGAAGAGCAGTGCGAGAACCTGTTCCGTGCCGACAGACCCAACGGCGACCACGGTTTCGGACTGATACTGTGCCGCTATATCGTCAAGAAACACGACGACAACACGCGTCGCGGCTGCAAGCTGTGGGTGGAGAGCGAAGAAGGGAAAGGCACGACAATCCATGTGTTGTTGGCAGCCCAAGGTTAAACGATAATGTTGCAAGAAATGAAAAATATCCGAGTAATGATGGTTGATGACGAGCCTTTGATACGCAAGGCCGTCAAGTATGAGATGAACGAAAGGGGCGCCGAGGTGGAGTGCCATATCTCCGACGATGGTACCACCGAGATGCGCCGTGTGGAGATGGCGGAGACCTTCGCCTCGGGTCCCAGCCTGCTGGCATCTCTGGAAAATGGAGAGCTTCCAGACTATCTCCTCGTCGACATGGAGTTCCAGGGCGAACCCACGGGCGGCCTGATGATTACGCAGCGGGTGCATGAACGCTATCCGTCGGTCCGGATCATCATCTTCTCCGGCCGTTTCGACAACCCGGAGGAGAGTGGGGAACGGAGAGTGGAGAGTGGAGAGCGGTCGCGCCGCATCAACGAGATAGGCTCTGTCGTCATGGAGGCTTTGCGATTGGGCGCCAGCGCTTTCGTCAGCAAGAACGCCGCCGGCGGCTTCTCGATAGAGAACATCATCCGTGCCATCGCCTGCCTCGAGCGTGGCGAGCGCTTCTATTTCAACTACCCCGTCATGCTCACCCTGAAAGAGGCCGCCACGCATTATTTCGCCCTTGTCGGCACGCAGGCTTCCGTGGAGGTCAGCGACGTCGAGCGCAACTTGCTGCTCCTCGAGGCGGCGGGCTGCACCGCCAGCGAGATCTCTGGCCGGCTGGGGGAGAGCGACAAGGCTATCCAGGAGCGACAGAAAGACCTCTCGCGGCGTCTCGACATCGTCAACAAGTCGGCCGCCCGTGTCGCCAAAGCGCTCTCGCTGGGGCTGATAGCCCCCACAGATATCAATTTCCTCCCGCGGGGATAAAAAATTTTGTATATTTGCAGACGTTTATAGGGAGTGAGATGTGTGGTAGGATATTGATTATGCGATAAATATGAAATTATAATATATTATTAAGTTTAAATTATCAAATCATGAAAAGGGTATTATTTGCTGTTTTTTTTGTGTGGCTGACAGTTGGCGTTGCTATGGCCAAACCTGTCGATGCCAGTAAGGCCCGCCGTGTGGCCGAAGTGTATTTGCAAGCACGTGGTATGCACAATACCGCTGCCTTGGTTGACGTGACTTCGCAGACGCCCTTCACGGAGTTTTACGTCTTTGCCGCCCCTCAGGGAGGTTTTGTCCTTGTGAGTGGCGACGACTGTGTGAAGCCCATCCTGGGTTATTCGCTGACCAGCCGATTCGAGGCCAAAGAGATTCCTGAGCAGGTGAAGGGATGGCTGGAAGGCTATGAAAAAGAGATACGTTGGTGGAAGCAGGAGGATGCCGGTGTCGTCAATGGCCAGTGGGCTAGACTGGAAGCCGGTGAGGCTACGGAGCCGCTGTTGGAGACGGCGGTCAGTCCCATGATGACCACCACCTGGAACCAGTCCCCCTACTACAACGCCCTCTGCCCCTACCATGACAGCACCGAGGCTCGCTCGGTGACGGGCTGCGTGGCCACTGCCACGGCGCAGGTGATGAAATACTGGAACCATCCTGCCACGGGATATGGCAGTAATACCTACACCAGCAGCCGTACCAAGGAAGGTATTCACTATGTCTTCCCCGACCTGACGGCCGACTTCGGAAGCACTACCTACCAGTGGGACTCGATGCCCAACGCCCTCACCGCCGTCAGCAGAGAGGGAGAGGTCAATGCCGTGGCGACATTGATGTATCATGTCGGTGTGGGCGTCGAGATGGCCTATACTCCGGTGGCCAGCGGCGCAAAGAACTACAACGTATATGGCACCATCAGCAGCTCGTCGCAGACTGCGCTAATGAAATACTTCAAGTACCGTGCCGATATGGCTGCGCTGTCGCGTATCGACTATACCGACTCGGTCTTCTCCGCCCTGCTGCGTGCAGAGTTGGACCAAAACCGCCCCATCCTTTTCTCGGGTTCCGACCCCGATGGAGGGCATAGCTTTGTGTTCGACGGCTATGATACGGAAAACCAGTTTCATGTCAACTGGGGCTGGGGAGGCTCCTATGACGGCTATTATGTCATCGGCGACCTGCATCCCAGTAGTGGCGGTACCGGCAGCAATTCGAGCTACACATTCAATCTCGATAACGTGGCTTTGATAGGCATCCAGCCTCATACGGGCTGGGACACCGTGGGTAACACCACCGTGAATATGGTGAGTAACGGCCACGGCAGTGTAAGCGGCAGCGGCAGCTATGCCTTCGGCGACACCGTGGTGATGGAGGCCGAGGCAGATGCCGGCTATCGCTTCAGCGGCTGGAGCAACGGCAGCAAGTTCAACCAGCGCGAGATTATCGCCAATGGCGGCAGCTACACCTTCACGGCCAACTTCGAGGCTTTGGCGGGCGACACCCTGCATTATTGTCCGGGCAACCGCTGTCTGGGCTCTTACCGTGGCGGCGACGTCACCACGTGGGGCATCATGCTCCCGGCCTCCATCATGTCTCCGACCAAGGCCCTCTCCGCCGTACAGCTCTATATCAACTATGCCGGCGACTACCATCTCCAGATCTATTCGGGTTCTTCGCAGTTGGTCTTGCTCGTCGACACAACGGTGACCTTCGTCGATAATATATATCAGTGGCAAACCATCACGCTCGACAACCCTGTCGATGCCTCGCACGATCTGAGGATTATCTTCTCCTCCAATATTTCCTATCCCGCCACCTTCACCTATGGTAGCGGTGTGCCGGAATCGTTCATTTGGGGCGATGGTTTTTACGCTGCGGGAACGGCATGGGACGTTACTGCCATGATCAAAGGTATCTTCTCGACTGCAGCTGTGACGGCACCCTATGTTATTATAGATGCCCCGGAAACGGGTATCGTCAATGCCGACCTTGAATTCAGTGCCTTGGCTCCGTCGAATGCCACGGTGACGTGGAACTTCGAGAACGGCACGCCGGCCACCGTTACGGGCGACAGCGTCGTCTGCCGTTGGACGGCGTCGGGAACCTATCAGGTCGTCGCCACGGCCACGAATGCCGCCGGCTCGGTAAGCGACACGGTGGAGGTGCGGGTGTACAACTATGCCGAGGGTGACACGGTGGCTTACTGCAATGATAGTCCGTTCTGGCAGAGTATCGGTTATGTCGGTGTTGTAAACAAATGGGGTATCATGATCCCCCCGAGCTACCTCGTCGACCGCGACACGCTGAAGGAGGTGCTCCTCTATCTCAAGTCGGCTGGTGACTATACCCTTGAGGTCTACAGCGGTGGCGACGACGCTCCCGGCACCTTGGTGTACAGCCAGAACTACTTTTTCGGTCCGTCGCAGCTAAATGGCTATGTGCACTGTCTGCTCGACAGCGTCGTCCTGATTGACAAGCAACAGAACCTCTGGGTGGTCTTCAGCACCGATGCTCCCTATCCGGCAGCAGCCTGCTTTTATACCGGAGAGCCGAACAGTGACTGGATTTTCTCGGACGAGGCGACATGGGAGCACATGAGCTATTGGGGCTCCGAATATGAAAAGACCTGGATGATCAAGGCCATCACCGCCAAGGCGGTGGCGCATGAGGGCATCGAGGACATAGAGATGAAGGATGGCGGATTAAGAATTTATCCGAACCCGGCGAGCGACAAGGTGACCATCGTTTTGAATGAAGAATTAAGAATGAAGAATGAAGAGTTGGTTGAAGTTCTTGACCTGCAAGGACGCTGTGTCTACTCTCAAGCACTCAAGCATTCGGGCAATCAGACAATCACCCTTGATGTGAGTGCCATCCCCAACGGTGCCTATTTCGTGAAGTTGGGTACTCATCATTCGTCATTCATCATACATCATTAAAACATCCATTATGCGATACGAAGTTGATTTCCTAGTAGTAGGTTCCGGCATTGCCGGCCTGAGTTTTGCCTTGAAGGTAGCCCCTTATGGCAAGGTGTGTGTCCTCACCAAGGGTGACGCCGCCGAAGGCTCGACGCGCTATGCGCAGGGCGGCATTGCCGCTGTGATGTACGACTCGGACAGCTTCGACAAGCATATCCACGACACGCTGGTGGCCGGCGACGGCATCTGTGACCGCGAGGTGGTGGAGATGACCATCCGCGAAGCTCCCGAGCGCATTCGCGAGCTGGTGCAGTACGGCGTGAACTTCGACCGAGAGGGTGGGGGAGGCCGCTTCGACCTGCACCGCGAGGGTGGCCACTCGGAGTTCCGCATCCTCCACCACAAGGACAACACCGGCGAGGAGATAGAGCGTGGCCTGCTGGAGGCGGCACGTAACCACCCCAACATCGAAATCAAGGAGCGCCAGTTCGCCATCGATATCATCACCCAGCACCACCTCGGGCAGCGCGTCACCAAGCATACGCCCGACATCGAGTGCTACGGCGTCTATGCGCTGGATTGCGACACCAACCGTATCGACACCTACCTCGCCAAGGTGACCCTGTTGGCCACCGGCGGCATGGGCAATGTCTACTCGACCACTACCACGCCGGTGATTTCCACCGGCGATGGTGTGGCCATGGTCCACCGTGCCCGTGGTGTGCTCAGCGATTTGGAGTTCATGCAGTTCCATCCCACTAGTCTCTACAACCCCGCCGAGAAGCCCGCCTTCCTCATCACCGAGGCCATGCGCGGCGCCGGCGCCATCCTCAAGGACCGCGACGGGAATGAGTTCATGCAGAAATACGACCAGCGCCTCTCGCTGGCGCCCCGCGACATTGTGGCTCGCGCTATCGACAACGAGATGAAGATCAGCGGTAAGGACTATCTCTACCTCGACGCCCGCGGTATCGGCAAGAAGCACCTCATAGAGGGTTTCCCCACCATCTATGCCAAGTGCTTGAGCATCGGCATTGACATCACGCGTGACATGATACCCATCCGTCCCGCGGCGCACTACCAGTGTGGCGGCATCAAGGTCGACCGCAATGGCGAGTCGTCCATCCACCACCTCTACGCCGCCGGCGAGTGCAGCTGTACAGGCCTGCATGGCGGCAACCGCCTGGCCAGCAACTCGCTGCTCGAGGCCGTGGTCTATGCCCACAATGCCGCCATGAGTGCCATCAATCAGAGTACTCAGAATACTCCGAGTACTCTGAATAATCAGATTCCCGACTGGAATGCCGAAGGCATGGTGCTGAACGAGGAGATGGTGCTTATCACGCAGACCAAGCGCGAGTTGCAGGAGATTATGTCGAACTATGTCGGCATCGTGCGCAGCGACCTGCGTCTGCAGCGTGCCTTCGACCGCCTCAACCTCATCTTCCGCGAGACGGAAGACCTCTACAACCGCAGTGTGCTCACCGAGCCGCTCAGCGAGTTGCGCAACCTTATCGCCTGCGCCTACCTCATCATCAAGATGGCCCGAGCCCGCCGCCAGAACGTAGGCCTGCATTATTCCCTCGACCTATTGTAGAAATAAACCTGTACGAAAAGGAATTGAGGTGAAATGTCGCAGTGGCCATCGGGCGTATATTTGTTGAGAATATACACTCCTCAAGGTGAGATAACAAAGAAACTGGTGGTTCGTTGATATTCTTTTTTTTATTGACATAAATTAAAAAAAAAATTGTTTTTTAACAATTATCTAAAAAAAAAAGTATATCTTTGCAGCCTAAATTATATAGTAAATATTGTTTAACAACATAAAATAAAACAACATGATGTCATTATTGATTCTTCTGGCCGACATAGCCATGGGCTATCTCGGAGCAGCTGTGGGAGCCGGCCTGGCTACCATCGGAGCCGGTATCGGTATCGGTAAAATCGGACAGGGCGCTATGGAAGGTATGGCTCGCCAGCCTGAGGCAGGCAGCAGCATCCGCTCGACGATGATTATCGCCGCCGCTCTGGTGGAAGGTGTCGCCTTCTTCGCAGTCGTTGTCTGCTTCCTGATTGCTGTGAAGTAAAACAACACCCAAACGATCCATGGGCCGGCGATTGGCCGGCCCTTTTGTACCGAAAAAAAGACGAAAAGTTGAAAAGATTAAAAGGGACTGTCGCGACAGCTTTTAAACTTTTAAACCTTTAAACTTTCAAACGCTTAAGATATGAACAACCCTCTGATTAACCCGGGACTCGGCACCCTCGTGTGGATGCTCGTCTCGTTCGGCATCTTGGCCTTCATCCTGATGAAGTGGGGCTGGCCCATGATTCTGAAGTCGCTGAAGAGCCGTGAGGAGGCCATCACCGCCTCGCTCAACGAGGCTGCCAAGGCGCGTGAGGAGATGAAGTCGCTGGTGGCTCACAACGAGGAGCTGCTGCGCCAGGCCAAGATTGAGCGCGACGAGATCCTGCGCAACGCCCGCCTCACCAGCGAGCAGATCGTCGAGGATGCCCGTGTCCGCGCCACCGCCGAGGCCGACCGTATCGTCGAATCCGCCCGTGAGAACATCAACTATGAGAAACTCAAGGCTATGCACGAGCTGAAGAATCAGATTGCCAACCTCAGCATCGAGATTACGGAGAAGCTGCTGCGTGCCGAGCTCAGCGACAAGAGCAAGGCCGACGCCCTCATCCAGAAAGAACTCGACAGTGTACGCCTTAACTAGCCTGTCTTATGAACGACTATCGCATCAATATCAGCTATGCCAAAGCACTCCTGATGACCGCCGAGGAGAAGTCGGTGGCCGACAGGGTGTTTGAAGACATGCGCCGGGTGTATGCCGTCTGCAAGGAGAACCGTGTGCTCACGGCCGTCTTCGCCAATCCCGTCATCCGTCCTGACCGCAAGGCCGCCATCGTGCGCGACCTCTTTGGCGAGTCCTGCGACGAGGTGACGATGGCATTCCTGCTCTTCGTGGTGAAGAAGAACCGGTCGGTGAACCTGCGCGGCATCAGCGACGCCTACCTCTCGCTCTACCGCGAGAGTCGCGGCATCGTCCTCGCCGACCTGGTGACCCACCAGCCCACCGACGCCACGGCTTCCGAGACCGTCAAGCAGATGGTGGAGAAATACACAGGCAAGAAGGTGGAACTCAACGCCCGCACCGACGAGCGCATGCTCGGCGGCTTCAAGCTCGAGTTCGACCACAATATGTACGACGCTCGCCTGCTTACCAAGCTGCTCAAACTCCGCAAAGAGTTCTCGAAGAACGTCTACGAAAGTAAATTGTAAAAAATAAAACAATATGTCAGATATCAAGCCTGCCGAAGTATCGGCAATATTGAAGAAACAACTCTCTGAGGTGAACCTCGATGTCGAGCTTGAGGAGGTAGGTACCGTCCTCACCGTTGGCGACGGCATTGCCCGTGTCTACGGCCTCAATAACGCCCAGAGCGGCGAGCTCGTGGAGTTTACCACCGGTGAGCAGGGCATCGTGCAGAACCTCGAGGAGGACAACGTGGGTGTCGTGATGCTGGGAGAGGTGAGCACCATCAACGAGGGCGACACGGTGAAGCGCACCAAGCGCATCGCCTCGCTGAAGGTCGGCGAAGGCCTGCTGGGTCGTGTCATCAACACCATCGGCGAGCCTATCGACGGCAAGGGCCCCGTGGAGGGCGAGCTCTTCGAGATGCCTCTCGAGCGCAAGGCCCCCGGCGTCATCTACCGTCAGCCTGTCGAGCAGCCCCTGCAGACCGGCATCAAGGCCATCGACTCGATGATTCCCATCGGACGTGGCCAGCGCGAGCTCATCATTGGCGACCGCCAGACCGGCAAGACCGCCATCGCCATCGACACCATCATCAACCAGAAGAACAACTACGATGCCGGCGACCCCGTCTACTGCATCTATGTGGCCTGCGGCCAGAAGGGCTCCACGGTGGCCAACCTCGTGAAGAACCTCGAGGAGAAGGGCGCCATGGACTACACCATCGTTGTCGCCGCCACGGCATCGGATCCTGCCGCCATGCAGTTCTATGCCCCCTTCGCGGGTGCCGCCATCGGCGAATACTTCCGCGACACGGGACGCAACGCCCTGGTCATCTATGACGACCTCTCGAAGCAGGCCGTGGCCTACCGCGAGGTCTCGTTGCTCCTCCGTCGCCCGCCGGGACGTGAGGCTTACCCCGGTGATGTGTTCTACCTCCACAGCCGTCTGCTCGAGCGTGCCGCACGTATCATCCAGAACGACCAGATTGCCGCCCAGATGAACGACCTGCCCGCCTCGCTGAAAGACCGCGTGAAGGGTGGTGGCTCGCTCACCGCACTGCCCATCATCGAGACCCAGGCCGGCGACGTCTCCGCCTATATCCCCACCAACGTCATCTCCATCACCGACGGACAGATATTCCTCGAGACCAACCTCTTCAACAGTGGTGTGCGTCCCGCCATCAACGTCGGTATCTCGGTGAGCCGTGTGGGTGGTAAAGCCCAGATCAAGTCGATGAAGAAGATCGCTGGTACCCTGAAGATTGACCAGGCACAGTACCGCGAGCTCGAGGCATTCTCGAAATTCGGCTCCGACGTCGATGCCGCCACCAAGGCGGTGCTCGACAAAGGTACCCGCAATGTCGAAATCCTCAAGCAGCCCCAGTACAGTCCCATGCCCGTCGAAGAGCAGGTGGCCATCATCTTCTGCGGCACCCACGGCCTGTTGCAGAAAGTGCCCGTCGACAAGGTGCGTTCCTTCGAGAAAGAGTTCCTCTTCATGATGAAGAATGAGCATGGCGATATCCTCGCCAACCTCCGCGCCGGCAAACTCGTCGACAGCGACCTGAACACCATGAAGTCCGCCGCACTCGACCTGGCAGAGAGATACAAGTAAAGGTTAAAGGTTAAAGGTTAAGAGGCTGACGCGCCATGTGTTGCGCAAGCATCGTTAACCGTTAATCATTAACCATTAAACTTTAGAAATTATGGCAAACCTAAAAGAAGTCCGCACCCGCATCGCTTCGGTGAGTTCGACGCAGCAGATCACCTCCGCCATGAAGATGGTCTCTGCCGCCAAGTTCCGCCGTGCGCAGAATGCCATCATCGGCATGCGCCCCTATGCGGATCAGCTGAGCGAGATAGTGGACGATATAGACACCGGCGGCGATGTGCTGACGCCCTACCATGCCGTGCGTCCGCTGCGGTCGGTGCTGCTGGTGGTCATCACCTCCAACAAGGGTCTCTGCGGCGCTTTCAACAGCAATGTGATCAAGCAGGCCAACGCCCGCATCGACCACTACCGCCAGCAGCTGCCCGCCGACGGCACCCTCCATGTGATGTCGATAGGCAAGAAGTCGTCAGAGATGCTGGGACGTCGCAAGGATATTACCCTCAGCGCCTATGACGACCTCCTCGACGGCACCACCTTCGACCGTGTGGCCGAGTTGGCCGACAGCGTCATGAAGCAGTTTGAAGACAAGAAGATAGACCTTGTGGAGATTGTCTACAACCGCTTCAAGAACTCGCTGGTTCAGATTCTTTCCACCGAGCAGTGGCTGCCGGTTGTCCCTAAAGACTCTAAGGACTCTAAAGACCTTAAAGACACCAAGACCAACGACTATATCTACGAGCCCTCGAAGGAGGAGATCGTGCGCAGCATGGTGCCTCTTACCCTGCGCTCCAACTTCTACCGTATGATTCTTGACTCGCTGGCCTCCGAGCATGGCGCCCGCATGAACGCCATGCAGAAAGCTACCGACAACGCCACCGAGTTGCTCAAGGATTTGAGGCTGACCTACAACAAGGCGCGACAAGCGGCCATCACCAACGAGATTATCGAAATCGTCAGCGGCTCCGAAGCCTTGAAAGGCTGACAAGAAACAAACAAGGCACCGACGATAGCTATCGTCGGTGCCTATTTTTTTATTTTTATACCTTGTTACCATGAAAAAGAGATTACTACTAATCCTTTTAGCCTTCCAACTCACACCTTTCGTCTTCCACTATGCCCAGGCCAAGCCCGTCACCGTGCAGCAGGCACAGCGTGTAGCCGAGAAGGTACTTCCCGGACATACGTTCGAGGTTGCCGACCTTGACGGCATCTACCTCTTCTCTTCTGTCGACGGCCAGGGCTTCGTCCTCGTCGCTGCCGACGACTGTGTGCGTCCTGTGCTGGGCTACTCTGCCACGGGCCGCTTCCCGCAACCCACGGCCGACAACCGCCTGCCTGTCCATTTTGCCGCTTGGCTTGACGGCTACCGTCGCGAGATAACCTCGCTGCGCGCCGCCGGTGCCGTGCCTTCGCCCGAGGTGCAGGCCCTCTGGGAGAACCCCCTGCCGCGCAAGAGCAAAAGCATGGGCAACAGCGTGGACCCGCTGCTCTCCACCCGCTGGGCACAGCATCCCTACTACAACACCTATTGCCCTTACGACTCCATCGACTCGGACTATTGTGTCACCGGCTGTGTGGCTACGGCCATGGCGCAGATTATGCGCTACTGGGAATACCCCGTGACAGGATGGAACAGCCATAGCTACTTTGATTATTACTACGGCACCCTTTCTGCCAACTTCGACACCACGCACTACCGCTGGGACCTCATGCCCGACACCCTCAGCCCCTTCTGCGACAGCCTCGAGATCGACGCCGTGGCTACCCTGATGTACCACGCGGGAGTGTCTGTCAATATGGCCTATAGCCCTAGAGGAAGCTATGCCTACACCATCTCCTCTGGTCCCCTTGCCTTTCCCTGTGCCGAGAATGCCTTGAAGACTTATTTCCGCTATAATCCTATGCTCTACGGCATGAACAGGGGCTCCTTCAGCGACGCTGAGTGGGACTCCCTGCTGCATGTCGAGCTCAATGCCGCCCGCCCCGTGTTATATTCTGGCGCCGACCCCAATGCGGGTGGCCATGCCTTCGTCCTCGATGGCTATGACACCCTCGGCATGTTCCACGTCAACTGGGGCTGGGGTGGCTACTACGATGGCTTCTACACCATCGACTCTCTCTCCCCGGGAGCTGGCAGCCTGGGCGGCGAGCCCTTCTATACCTTCAATCGCTACTGCTCGGCCCTCTTCGACGTCTATCCTGCCCCGACACCTACCGACACCCTGGTGACAATCAATATCGTCTCCAATAACATAGAGTGTGGCATGGTCGAGGGTTCCGGCACCTACCACCTCTACGACACCGTCACCGTCAGGCCTCGCGCCTCCGAGGGCTGCCGCTTCTCGCACATGGCCATTGCTCGACGCAGTATACCGCTCAGGTTCCTGGCTTGCAGTGATATGAATGATACCGCCTACTTCGAGTACATCGAGGGCGACACCCTTGGCTACTGTTTCGGCAATCAACTGCAGAGTTGGGCCGACGACTATGGCACCACTACCGAGTGGGGCATCCGCATCCCGTCCGTCATGCGCCAAGCCCGCCAGCTCACGGCCGTCGAGCTCTATTATCTGGTGGAGGGCGACTACACGCTGAATATCTATGTGGGCGACTCCATCGACGGCGCCACACCCATCTACACGGGCGTCTACCCCCTCAGTGGCGAGAGCGGATGGCGTACCCTCGAGCTCGACAGCATGCTGACTTTCCACCATGCCCAGACGCTTTGGATTACTGTCGGCATAAACGACACCACCCATGGCTTCCCGTTGGCTTGCGCCGACTTCTGCGGTAACGACGACGGCAGCTGGTACCACCTGCCCTGGGGCTGGCGCTCCTATGGGGATGAGGGCGTCTTCTACTCATGGATGCTCAAGGGTGTCTTCAACTCTCGACGCGAGTACAACGTCGTGGCATCGCCCAACGACATCAACCTTGGCGATGTCTTTGGCATGGGCAGGTACCTCCCGGGCGACACCATCACCCTCCGTGCCGTCCCCAAGACGAACTGCGACTTCATCGAGTGGAGCAACGGCAGCAACGCCAATCCCCTGACCTTCATCCTTACCGGCGACACCGCCTTCGTGGCTACCTTCCAGAGCCGCGCCGGCATCGGCGAGATCGATGACTCGCACCTGAAGGTCGCCGTCTCCGGCCTCACGGTCACTATCGACAACCCCACCGGCGGCGAAATCGCCCTCTACGACATCACCGGCCGTCTCCTGGCCACTCATCATTCATCATTCATCACTCATCATTTCTCAACGTCGGGTGTCTATCTGCTAAAAATGAATGGACTCCCTGCCCGTAAAATAGTTGTCGTCAAATGAAAAAATCCCTCATAACACTCCTGCTGCTTGTCGGCGGCCTGGCGGCCGCCAAGCCTGTCGACATGCCGACGGCCCGTCGTGTCGCCGAGACCCTGCTGTGCAGGGCCGTCGTCGACGCCACCCCCGCCACCTTCACCCATTGCTACCTCTTCACCGGAGCCGACGGCAAGGGCTTTGCGCTGATTGCCGGCGACGATTGCTCTCGTCCCGTGCTCGCCTACTCCGCCACTGGCCATTTCTTCCCCACAGACTCCTCACTCACCACTCACCACTCCTCACTCCTCACTCCTCACTCATCACTCAATCAGACGCTCCCGCAGCACATCGCCCACTGGGTCGATGGCTACCAGCGCGATATCGCCGCCCTCGCCGAGGCCGGCGTCACCTCGCAACGTGTGCTGGAGGAATGGCAAAGCCTGCTGTCGGCCAAGCGCCATACGCCGCGCGACACCGCCGTGGCGCCCCTGATGACCACCACCTGGAACCAGGGCTACCCCTATTATCTGCAGTGCCCCTACAGCGTCGCCGACTCGGCCTACAGCGTCACAGGCTGTGTGGCCACCGCCACGGCGCAGGTCATGAAATATTGGAACCATCCTGCCGTGGGCCGCGGCTCCCACTCCTATGCCCCTCAGGGATTCACTGCCCAGACGGCGATATTCGATACCACGCACTACGACTGGGATCACATGCCCGACGCACCGGGCTGGTGGTCCACCGACCGCGAGCGCAACGCCGTGGCACAGCTCATGCACCATGTGGGCATCGCCGTCGAGATGTCCTACAGCCCGCACAGCAGCGGCGCCTTTGTCGCCAACTACGGTGATGGCAGCAAGCCCTCGTCGGAGAATGCGCTGAAGACCTACTTCCGCTATAACCAGGGACTCTTCTCGGTCGCCAAGGTCGACTGCAGTGACTTCCTCTGGGACTCGCTGATTACCGAAGAGATCAACGCCTCGCGTCCCGTCCTTGTCTCGGGCTCCGACAACGATGGCGGCCATGCTTTCGTCATTGACGGCTACGACTCCACGGGCTTCTTCCATGTCAACTGGGGCTGGGGTGGCTACTGCGACGGATACTACACCCTCGACTCCCTCAACCCCGACGGCAGCGGCATCGGCGGCAACTCCACCAACGGCTACAACTACAACAACCACGTCCTTCTCCATGTCTATCCAGCCTCCGAGAATGCCACCGTCACCGTCAATGTCGCCCCGTCGAATCCTGCCATGGGCAGTGTCAGCGGCGGCGGCACCTTCGCCTCCTATGCCAACACCACCCTCGTGGCCACTGCCGCCGAGGGCTGCCGTTTCGTCCGCTGGAAGAGCGGCAACTGCTACAACCCGTTCCGCTTCTCGCCCAACCAGGATATCACCGACACCGCCATCTTCGCCCGCCTCACGGGCGATACCCTGGGCTACTGCTTCGCCGATCTGAAGCACTTCTGGGGCGAATATGCCGGCACCCCCTGCGAGTGGGGCATCCGCATCCCCGCCTCGGCCGTCGCCCGGCACCGCCAGATGGAGGCAGTACAACTGTACGGTGCAGGCAACGCGGAATACACAGTGAAGGTCTATCGTGGCGAGACCCCGTCGAGGATGGTCTCCACCGCCACGGTCTCCTTCACCAATAACGGATGGAAGACCGTTCCCCTCACCACACCCCTGCCCCTCTACGACGACACCCCCCTGTGGATTGTTTGCACCAGCCAATCCTTCACTAACCCCGCCTGCGCCTCGACCTACTCGGGTAACCCCGACGGCTCTTGGTACAAGCGTGAGGGCACCACATGGGAGCACCTCGAGAACCGCGGTGAATACTACGCTTGGATGATTCGTGGTGTTTTCGGCGACCTCCAGCCCGTCGAGATCAACGCCGTCTCCTCCAACGAGGCGTATGGCACCGTCGAAGGCGGCGGCTCCTACTACCCCGGCGACACCGCCCTCCTCACCGCCAGACCCGCCGACGGCTACCGTTTCGTCTCCTGGAGCAACGGCGCCACGGAGAACCCGCTCCGCTACTTCGTCACAGGCCCCGTCTCCATCATCGGCTCATTCCTACCCAATGTCGGCATCGACGGAATAGATGACTCAAAACTGAAAATTGAAATCTCCGGCCTCGAACTCAAGGTGGAGAACCCCGACGGCCTCCCCGTCGAACTCTACGACATCACTGGCCGCCTTCTATCAACTCATCACTCATCACTCATCACTCACCACTTCTCAACCCCCGGCGTCTACCTCCTCCGCACCTCCTCCGCCACCTACAAAATCGTAGCCCAATAATCACGAAATAACCTAAAGAACAACAATATGGAAAAGAAACAAAACTACGCAATTCCCATTGTCGTGATGATTCTGCTCTTCGGAATGATCTCGTTCGTCACCAATCTGGCTTCGCCTATGGGCGACATTCTGAAGAACCAGTTCTCCATTCCCAACTGGCAGGGCACCCTCGGCGTCTTCGCCAACTTCATCGCCTACGCCATCATGGGCATTCCCGCCGGCAAGATGCTGCAGAACCGCGGCTATAAGACCACCGCGCTCATTGCTGTCGCCGTGGGCTTCACGGGTGTCGGCATCCAACTGGTGTCGGGCCTCGTCGGCAGCTTCGCCGTCTATCTCCTCGGTGCCTTCATCGCCGGCTTCTCCATGTGTCTGCTCAACACCGTCGTCAATCCCATGCTCAACCGCCTCGGCGGTGGTGGCAACAAGGGCAATCAGCTTATCCAGTTTGGCGGCACATTCAACTCCCTCTGCGGCACTGCCGTCATCTTCATCACCGGACTTCTCATCCCTCAGGGCATCAAGAACGCCCAAATCAGCAACACCTTCCCCCTGATGTACACCGCCCTGGCTATCTTCGCCCTGGCCTTCATCGTTATTCTGCTGACCAAGATTCCTGAGAGCCAGGAGAACGCTGGCAAATCGGGCGAGGAGATTCCCCTGAAGAGCCTTCTCCAATTCCGCCATTTCGTGCTCGGTGCCATCGCCATCTTCATCTATGTGGGTGTCGAGGTGGGTACCCCCAACGTGCTGAACAAGTGGCTCCAGAATCCCGATGCCAAACTCTTCGCCGACGGCGTCAACGCCGAGGCTGTGGCAGGTTCTGTTACCGGCTTCTATTGGCTCCTGATGCTCGTCGGACGCTTCATCGGCGGCCTCGTCGGCGCCAAGGTGTCGCCTCGCAAGATGCTCTCCGTCGTCGCCACCACGGCTGTGCTGCTGGTGCTCCTCGCCATCTTCATTCCCGTCACCACCACCATCTCCTTCCCGGGCTTCGACGGTGGCTTCGCCATGAACGTCATACCGCTCAGCGCCGCCCTCCTCGTCTGCGTGGGTCTCTGCACCTCTGTCATGTGGGGTGGCATCTTCAACCTCGCCGTCGAAGGTCTTGGCAAGTACACCGAACGTGCCTCTGGCCTCTTCATGGCATTGGTCTGCGGCGGCGGTGTCCTGCCGTTGCTCATGAACGGCGTTGTCGACATCTTCGGTGTCTCCGGCTACCAACCTTCCTACTGGGTCGTCGTCGCCGGCTTTGCCTACATCCTCTTTTATGCCCTTATCGGCTCCAAGCCTAAGACCATCAAATAGTTACACTATTTTTTCCACCACAAAAGGGGCCTTGAAAAAGGCCCCTTTTTTAGTGTTTTGTAACTAACTGACACTTAGTATTATCGACGTACCAACACCGTACCAACACCGTACCAACTCCGACCGATGTCCGACTATGGTCGGAGATGGTACGGTGTTGGTAGGTTTTTGGTAGGGTGAAGGTGGGAAGAAGATGGGAAGAAAAAATATCTATAATATAAAAAAAAGTTGTATCTTTGCAAAGCATTTTGAGTGCGCTATATCCTGTCAATAGATTGTTACTCAAGGTGTTGGATAGAAAAAGTTGAACCCGTGCCGTGGCAGGAGGCACACAAAAAGAGCTGCGGAGCTCTCTCTCTCCGCGAAAAAGAATGGATTATAAGAATGTACAACCCCTGACCGATTTCGATTGGGATGCCATCGACGAGAAAGCCGGTAAAATCAGTGCACAGAAAGCCAGCGAGAAGGACGAGGCTTATGACAAGTCGTTCAACTCGTTCACCGAGCAGGAAGTCATCGAGGGCACCATCGTGGCCATCACCGAGCGCGAGGCTGTGGTGAATGTCGGAGCCAAGAGCGACGGCGTCATCCCCGTGAGCGAAATCCGCTACAACCCCGACTTCAAGGCCGGCGACACCATCGAGGTGTATGTCGAAAGCCAGGAGGATGCCAACGGTCAGCTGATGCTGAGCCACAAGAAAGCCCGCATCCTGAAGAGCTGGGAGCGTGTCAACCAGGCCTATGACAACCAGGAAATCATCACCGGTTACGTCAAGAGCCGCACCAAAGGCGGTCTCATCGTCACTGTGTTCGACAACATCGAGGCCTTCCTTCCCGGCAGCCAGATTGATGTCAAGCCCATCCGCGACTACGACGTGTATGTCGACAAGCAGATGGAGTTCAAGGTGGTCAAGATCAACCACGAATACAAGAACGTCGTCGTCAGCCACAAGGCTCTCATCGAGGACGAGATCGAGGCTCAGAAGGCCGAGATTATCAGCCACCTCGAGAAGGGTCAGGTGCTGGAAGGTGTCGTCAAGAACATCACTTCCTATGGTGTCTTCGTCGACCTCGGCGGTGTCGACGGTCTCATCCACATCACCGACCTCAGCTGGGGCCGTATCAACCACCCCGAGGAGATTGTCCAGCTCGATCAGAAGATCAACGTGGTTATCCTCGACTTCGACGAGGCCAAGCGTCGTATCGCCCTCGGTCTCAAGCAGCTCACTCCTCACCCCTGGGATGCCCTCGATCCTAACCTCAAGGAAGGCGACCATGTGAAGGGTAAAGTCGTGGTCCTTGCCGACTACGGTGCCTTCGTCGAGGTGATCCCCGGTGTCGAAGGTCTCATCCACGTCAGCGAGATGAGCTGGAGCCAGCACCTGCGCAGCGCCCAGGATTTCCTGAAGGTGGGCGACGAGGTCGAAGCCGTCATCCTGACCCTCGACCGCGAGAACCGCAAGATGAGCCTCGGTATCCGTCAGCTCATGCCGGATCCCTGGCTGGCCATCGCCGAGAAATATCCTGTGGGCAGCAAGCACACTGCTACCGTCCGCAACTTCACCAACTTCGGTATCTTCGTGGAGCTCGAGGAAGGTGTCGACGGTCTGATCCACATCAGCGACCTCAGCTGGAGCAAGAAAATCAAACATCCCGCCGAGTTCACCAAGATCGGTGAGAAGATCGACGTCGTCGTCCTTGAGGTCGATGCCGAGAACCGCCGTCTCAGCCTCGGTCACAAGCAGCTCGAGGAGAATCCTTGGGATGTCTACGAGACCCTCTTCACCGTTGGCAGCGTCCACCAGGGCAAGATTGTCAACATGAACGACAAGGGTGCTACCGTTATCCTGCCTTACGATGTCGAGGCTTTCGCCCCGATGCGTCACCTCGACAAAGAGGACAAGAGCAAGGCTAAGAACGGTGAGACCCTCGACTTCAAGGTCATCGAGTTCTCGAAAGAGAGCAAGAAGATCATCGTGAGCCACACCCGCACCTTCCAGGAGGGCAACGACGGTGCTCACGTCGACAGCGAGGACAAGAAGAGCCGCGCCACCTCGAAGTCTGTGAAGCAGATCAACGAGAGCCTCGAGAAGACCACTCTCGGTGACCTCGACATCTTCCAGAAACTGAAAGAGGAGAAGTAAGTTTTCGTTCACCGTATAACGAAACATAATGAAAAAGCCCCGCATTTCGCGGGGCTTTTTTTATCCCTTTTGCAACTTTTGGGCTTGTTTTTTTGTCTATAAGAGTGAAAAAAGTTGCAAAAGTAAATAATAATTATTACTTTTGTACAACTAGATAGTGCGCGCTTTTGAGCGCAGAGTGCTGATTGATAGGAATATAATTATCATTGTTATGATACGAAAAGGCTATTTTGCTTTTCTGGTGCTGATGGTGGCGTTTGGCTGCGGACAGCAGGCGGTGGCCCAGAATCCTCTGGATAACTGGTCGCAGGCTACAGCTTGTCCGGGCTGGAACAACCCGGCGAATTTCGGCTCGGGAAGTACGTTGAACTATTACCAGGCCCGTGTCGGCGAGCCTCAGAGTTCCTCTCAGGCGTCGCAAGCGAGCAATATCCCCAATGTGCTGACGGCATACACAGGCATGACCTGGGGACAGACCTACAACCGCAGTGCCATCGGCAATGTGACCTCCTCCACGATGGGCGACTGTGCCACGGTGCCCAACAACACCACCAACAAGCCTTTCGTTATCATGACCACGTCGACACAGGTCAGCGGCCATCCTGTCAACCGCGACCCGATGACAGGCGACCAGCTGCCGTTTGTGCCTACCCAATTCAATACTCATGACTCGACACTCTCTCCCCTGACGACAACTAATTTCACCAAGAGTATCCGCATCGGCGATGCCTGTGGTGGACACAACGCTGCTGCACTCTACTACTATGTCGACGTGACGCAGGACAATGCCATGTTCTACATCTACTACTCTATCGTCGTCGAGGTGCCGTCGTACATTCACGGCAAAGCCTGCGACCCGATGTTCATCATCCGTGTGACGCAGCAGAACCAGGCAGGCCAGTGGGTGCAGGCCAGTCCCACGCGCCCCAACCTCCAGACGCATAACGACTCATTGTCCTACTATGTCTCGTCGACGCCTGCTACAGGCAGCTATACCTATGGTGGACCAGGTTCGGTGGTCATCGGCCAGGACGGATGGCACGATTATAACCCCCAGGGCTATGGTAACTATCGCTGCTTCTGGAAGGAGTGGTCGAAGGTGGCAGTGAACCTCTCAGACTATATGTTCCATCCTGTACGTATCGAGGTGATGGTCGCAGACTGCTGCATGACCCAACATTTTGCTTATGGCTATATCGCTGGCGAATGCCGCCCGATGCAGATTACCAGCTCGGGATGTCCTCCCGGACTGTCGACCGATGTGACCACCCTCGCTGCACCCAAGGGGTTGCTGAACTATGTGTGGTATAAGTCGGACTACGGCGCCTTGACGTCGGAACAGTTTACCGACCCGCGCTTCTCGTGGACGCAGCTTACGCCCGACGCAGGTCCCAATAATTACAACTATGGCGTGCAGGCCAACGACTTCCACATCACACGCCGCATGGTGAACAATGTGTCGCAGTATTGCGACACCACTGTCAACTGGCAGACTTTCCGCTGCAAGATGACCTCGGCGCTGGACCCCGCGAAGCCGGTCAACTCCTATCTCCATGTGTCGGTGCAGAACACCAAGCCCAGCATGGTCATCGACTCGCTCATCATGTGCGACGGCACGGTGAAGTTGTGGAACCGCAGCCAGGTGCCTGGCAACCCGTCGTTGGTGCAGCCCGACCAGACCCGTTGGCAGTTCTTCAACAATGTCGAGTGTATGGGTATGCCTGAGCGTGAGTTTACGGGCGACAGCGTGGTGACGCAGTTCGACAGCCGTACGTTGCACGGCCTCCGTGTACGTACCTTTACGTCGGATGCCGGATGCTATTCCGATGGTATCTATCGCATCCTGCCGCGGCAGAATCCGCGGGCGGGCATGGTCATCTCCAACAGGGTGCTCTGCGATACGGCCGAGACGGAGCTGGTCGACACCACCAGCGGCAGAAACAACTACCGCCGTTGGTATTTCAGACCGCAGGATGCCCCGGATGACGACATGTCGCTGGTTTTTGCGGGAGACACACAAAGGGTGGTCTCACGCTCGTTCACCCACTTCCGTGAGCCTATAGAGATGGTATCTGGCAATGGCCTCTACTATCTGAATCCCACGAATACAGCCGATACGATTTGGTGCGAGACGACGGTGCGCGACAGCGTGTCGGTGTTCCTGCACCCCAACCTGCTGGTGACGGGCGACACGGTGGTCTGCGAAGGCAGCCTGACCAACGCCACGGTGCAGGCCCTGGGCGTGGATGGCTGCGACTATCAGTGGTCGACCACGGCAGGCACTATCACGGGCAACTTGCCCAATGGACCCACATTGCGCGTGGTACCCTATGCCGACACCTCCACCTACTATGTGCAGGTGACGAGTCCGCAAGGGTGCGTGGCTTGGGACAGCATCCATTGCTATATGGTCAAGCCGAAGCTTACCATCTATCCCGGCGACGGACGCATCTGCCCGGAGCGGCAGGCTGTGCTGGTGGGCAGCGATGCCGACCACTACAGCTGGACGGCTTCGCCCGCCGACGTCTCACTGGCAGGACAGGAAGAGGCCGACACTATCGTGGTGTCGCCCTCGGTGACCACGACCTACACCATGGTGGGTCACGGCACCAATGGCTGTGATGCCACGCCGCTGGAAAAGACCGTTACCATCGTACCGCTACCGGTACCCAGCGTGCGCACCACACCGTCGTTTATCGATACGGACAATCCCACCGTCGTGTTGCGCGACATGTCGGAGAATGGTGTCACCTCGTCGTGGCTCTTCAACGATGGATCGGTGCAGCAGGGACGCGAGGTGAGACACCGCTTTACCGATGTGCTGGGACACGACTCCATCCCTGTGACGTTGACGAGTTACAACAGTCTCGACTGTCCGACCGTCTATCCCTTCTCCATCCCCGTGGGTGTCTATACCGCATGGTTCCCCACGGTCTTCACCCCCGGCACCAACGACGGCAACGGGTACTTCTCGTTCTACACCGTCAATGAATACGAGTATTTCCATATCTATATCTACAACCGTCGTGGCGAGTTGGTCTATGAGTCGGACGACTTGCATTTCCGTTGGGACGGCACGAAGGACGGCGAGCCCTGTCTACAGGGCACCTATGTCTACACCTGCCGTTTCCGCAAGCCCGGCACCGCTAACCTCCGCTCGATGCAGGGCACGATAACCCTGGTGCGTTGATGGATGCCAAACATAAACTGCTGAAGAAATACTGGGGCTATGACACGTTCAGGCCCCTGCAGGAGGATATTGCCGACGCCGTCATCGGCGGGCGCGACACGCTGGTGTTGCTGCCCACGGGTGGCGGCAAGTCTCTCTGCTACCAGCTGCCCGCGCTGATGCGCGAGGGCTTGTGTCTGGTGGTATCGCCCCTAATAGCGCTGATGAAAGACCAGGTGCAGCAACTTAACGACCGCCACCTGAAGGCGGCGTGCATCGTCTCGGGCATGAGTGGCGAGATGGTCTCGGGGGTGCTCAACAATGCCCTCTGTGGAAACCTCAAGTTTCTGTATGTCTCGCCCGAGCGACTGCAGCAGCGCCGTTTCGTCGAGCATTTCCGCAAGATGAAGGTGGGACTGATAGCTGTCGACGAGGCCCATTGTATCTCGCAATGGGGCTATGACTTCCGTCCGCCCTACCTGCAGATTGCCTCGATCCGCGCCTACCATCCCGGGGTGCCGGTGGTGGCCCTCACCGCTACTGCCACGCCGACGGTGGCCGACGATATCTGTGCACGCCTCGAGATGAAGTCGCCCGCCCGTTTCCAGTCGTCGTTTGTACGTCCCAACCTGGCCTATATGGTCCTGCATGAGAGCGATAAGAACCGTCGCCTGCTTCGGCTCATCCACCGTGTCGGCGGTTCTGGCATCGTCTACATGCGTAACCGCCGCGGCACACAGGTCTTGGCACGTTTTTTGGAGGCCGAGGGCATCTCCTCCACCTTCTATCACGCCGGCATCGACGCCGTCGAGCGCGACCGCCGTCAGGCGGCATGGATGACGGGACGTTGTCAGGTGATGGTGGCCACCAACGCCTTCGGTATGGGCATCGACAAGCCCGATGTGCGCTTCGTCGTCCACATGGATATGCCTGACTCGCTGGAGGCCTACTTCCAGGAGGCCGGCCGTGCCGGCCGCGACGGCCAACAGTCCTATGCCGTCCTCCTCTTCGACGACTCCGACAGGGAGCGCCTGCAGCGCGACTTCGAGGATACCTACCCTCCGGTACGGCAGGTGAGGAATGCCTATCGCGCCCTCTGCAACTTCTACCGACTCCCCATGGGCAGCGGCGCCGATTCTCAGTACGACTTCGACATGGAGGCGGTGTGTAGGGAATATAATTTTGGTGTCAGGGAGTTCTACGGCGCCTGTAAGGTGCTCGAGCGTGAGGGTCTTATCGCCCTGCCCGAGAAGGAGGACGCCTACTCCACGCTCTATGTCGCCGCGAAACGCGACGAGCTCTATCGCTTCCAGGTCGACCACCAGCGCCTCGGCGACCTGCTGCAGGTGCTGATGCGTATGTATCCGGGGCTGCTGGAGGGCGCTGTCTCCATCGACGAGCGCAAGATCGCCACCCGCTGCTACTCCGATGTCACCAGCGTGACGAATATGCTGATTCAGTTGCACGAGATGCATGTCGTGCAGTATCGTCGGCGTTCGCAGGGCCCTCAGATTTTCTTCCTTTCCGAGCGTGTCGACGAGCATCTCATCTATCCGTCGGAGGAGAACTACAGCCTCCTCAAGGTGTCGGCCCAGCGGCGTCTGCAGGCCATGCTTGACTATGTGTCTGACGACACCCGCTGCCGCAGCCGCAAGTTGGTTGCCTGGTTCGGCGAGACGGATGCCGCCGACTGTGGCCTCTGCGATGTCTGTCTGAAGGCCAGCCATAAAAAGGTGGATGCCGGCGAGGTGGTGCGCCGTCTGCTGGCGCGCAATGCCATGGAGGCAACAGCGCTGATAGGAGCGTTACGCGAGGAGGGTTGCAATGATGCGGAAGAGCAGGTGCGCGAGATGTTGGATGCCGGCCTGCTTGTGATGGACAAGGATGCTTTCTTACGCTTGGCGTAGCTTTTTCAACTCTTTATAAAGCCGTGCCACGGGTAGACCCATGACGTTGTAGAAACAGCCGTCGATGCGGTACACTCCCACCATGCCTATCCACTCCTGTATGCCGTAGGCGCCCGCTTTGTCGTAGGGGCGGTAGTGGTCGACATAGTAGGCCAGTTCCTCCTCGCTGAGGGGGGCGAAGAACACCTCGGTGCGTTCGGTGAAGGAGAGGGTGTCGTCATGGGTGCGGAGGCATACGCCGGTGAACACCTCGTGGCTGTCGCCCGAGAGGCTGCGCAGCATGGCGAGGGCCTCGTCGCGGTCGGCGGGTTTGCCCAGCACAGAGCCTTTGTGAACCACCACGGTGTCGGCGGTCACAAGGATGGTGTCGTCGCCAATCATCTCCGCGGGACAGGCGCTGGCCTTGCGGCAGGCCAACAACTCGGCGGTGTCGGCAGCAGGTGTGCCGGCGGGCACATGCTCGTCGACACCGAGACTGATGAATTCAACAGGGTAGCCCAACTCGCCTAACAGCTGACGGCGGCGGGGCGATTGGGAGGCAAGCAGAAGTTTCATCACTTCACTTCCTTGCCGTCCTTGAACTTGGCTTTGTAGACCTCGACGCCTTTGTCGTACCAGCTCCACTTGCCCTCTTTCTCGCCCTCTTTGAACTGGCCTTTCTCTACCGGGGCGCCCGACTCGTCGTAGCGCTCGTACTTGCCGTCGAGGAGGCCGTCTTTGAAATGCTGGCGGATTTCGACTTTGCCGTTGGGGTAGTAGCGCACCTCCTCGCCGTCTTTCTCGTCCTGCGAGTAGTGCATGATATAGCGGGTGGTGCCGTCATCGTAGAGACCTTTCCATTCGCCCTCTTTGAGGCCGTTGGAGAAGTCGCCGTAGTAGTCCACCTTACCGTTCTCATACCAGGCGGTCCAGCGTCCCTCTTCCTTGCCGTCGGCATATTCGCCTTCGTGCAGCTTGGCGCCGCTCTCATACCAGGTGGTCCAGAGGCCTGTGCGCTTGCCGTCGCGGTAGTTGCCGGAACGCCAGCGCTCGCCGGTCTCATAGTAGTAGGTCCAGTGGCCTATCTCCTTGCCTTTGGCATAGACGCCCTCGATGCCGAGTTTGCCGTTGCTACGCCAGTAGAAGGTCCAGGGACCGTCCTGCTGGCCGTCGACGAATTTGCCGCGCATGTCCTCCTTGCCATTGGGGAAATACCACACGGCTTCGCCCTGCAGCTCGTTGTGACGGTAGTGGCCCGCGAAGCGGAGCTTGCCGTTGCTGTGCCACTGGAAGGTCTCGCCTTCGCGGCTGCCGTTGACATAGGTGTATTCCTCTTCCTTCTGTCCGTTCTCGTGCCAGGCACGGTAGAGACCTGTGCGCTTGCCGTTCTCCACCTGCACCTCGCTCTTGAGGTCACCGTTGCGGTGCCAGGTGCGCGTGGTGCCTGTCGAGTAGCACTCTTCGGCCATGCGGCTGCCATCCTCATAGTAGAGGGTCCAGGTGCCGGTCTTCACGCCGTTGTTGTAGGTGCCTTCCTGCGAGATGCGTCCTGTGGGATACCACCAGGTCCAACTGCCGGTGCGGCGTTGCTGGTCGTTCAGCGTTCCACGCACGGAGACTTGGTTGGTGCCCGTGTATTTTTTCTCGTAGGTCGTCTGTGCGCTCACGGGGGCGAGCACAGCACCGAAAAGGATTGCCAGGGACAAATATTTTTTCATGATGATAGGAGGGATGAGGTTTTATTCGGAATAGGTCAACACGATGCGAGGACGTTTATTGGCGTCGCCCACCTCGGTGCCGTAGAGGATGGCACGCATGGGGGAGTGGCGGCGCGAGTTCAGCAGCAGCAGCCATCCGCGGTCTGAACCTTGGCGCAGCAGGCTCTGCAGGTGCTGTGTCACGCGCATGCGGTAGTAGTTCTTGTCGGCGTTGTAGGTGCCGTCATAGCCTTTCAGCGTGTAGACATCCAGCAGGTCGTTGATATAGGCGTCGTTGCCGTCGACATCCTTGCCCAGGGTGAGGATCTGGTCGGGCATGCGACCGTCATCCTCGGGGGCGACGGTCATCAGCAACTCGGCCTGGTGTATCACCGCCCAGGGGTGGGCGGCATGGAAGGCCTGCAGGTCGCGGTCGAAGCTCAGTCTCACGCGCTGTCCGCCCATGGGCTCGAGGTAGAGCCGGTAGGCGCCGGGGATTTTCTTCGAGGTGAAGATTGTGCCGCTGTAGTCGTGGATGAACTGGGTGAAATGGGCCGTTCCGGCACCCATCAGGAAGGTGTAGAAGCCCGTGGTCGTGTCGTTGTCGTGGATGTAGTGGTAGTGAGCCCTGAGGCAGGTCTGCACCGACGAGAAGTCGATGCCCAAGACGCCCTCGTCGGAACTCTCCTTGAGGCGGATGCGCAGTCCCTTGGTCTGCTGGATGAACTCCTCGGCGGTGGCCGTACGGCGCAGCAGGCTGTACACGTTGGTGTCGAGTTTCAGGGAGACCACGGTGTCGAGACCGCTCATCCTCACCGTCGCGTCGAAATACTTGCCGCTGTTGTCCACCGGCAGCGATTGCCAGGCGTAGTAGCTGGTGTCGGAGAGGACGGGTTCGGCAAGCCTCATCACCTCGAAGTGGAACCGGTAGCTGCGGTTGGTGTCGGGGAAGATGCCGGTCGTAGCCAAGGACAGCACCACGGAGTCGAGAATCATGTCTGAGTCGAACGAGAAGTCCGCCGTGTTCGACGGCAGCGCTATCTGGGTGTAGAGGATGGATTTCACCTTGCCGAAGGTGGCGTCGTGGTAGTTGCCGATGGCACCATACGAGTAGTTGCTGGTCAGCAGTGAATCCTCGACCTCGGTCCAGGCGTCGTCGGCATACAGCACATACTGTTGGCCGTCGTACATCGTTGTCGAGTCGACCAAATCGATGCCCAGCGCCGACTCTTCGTCGGTGCAGGACACTAGAGGGGTGAATAAGAAAGCGGCTGTTAGAAGGAATAGGATGTTGTAGTTTCTCATTTCCAAGTTACTCATTTCTCTGTTCTCAATTCTCGAACTTGCTGCTGCCCACGATGGTGTCGTAGAACTTGTTGATGCGGGCATAGAATTCGTCGCGGTCCTCGGTGTAGTCGAGCACGTTGCGTTTGTTCTCCTTGGCGAAGGCCACCAACTCGGGGTCGGCGTCGGGCGAGCCGATGATGACGCCCTGCGAATAGGTGATGGCCGACTTCATCAGACCCAGGTAGTTGGTCTCGCCGTAGAGGCGCAGGTCCTTTGCCGTGGCGCCGTCGGTCTTCATCTTTCGCTCCAGGTCGCCTCCGATGGGGCCCTCGAAACGGTCGTTCATCAACGTGATGACCATCTTGGTGCCGCTGAAGAAGGCGTTCTCCTTGTTGATGCGACGCAGGTAGAACGGTATCATCGAGGTGAACCATCCCGAGAAATTAATCAGGTGGGGCTGCCAAGCCAGCTTGCGCACGGCCTCCAAGGTGCCGCGGCCGAAGAAGAGCAGGCGTTCGTCGGTATCGGGCAGCGGACGGTGGCGGTCGTCAATCAGTCCCTTGCCATTGATGAAGTACTCCTCGTTGTCGATGAAGTAGACCTGCATTCTCGCCGAGGGAATGGACCCCACTTTGATGATCAACTGATGGTCGCAGTTGTTTACAATCAGGTTCATACCCGACAGGCGAATCACCTCATGCAACTGGTGTTTACGGTCGTTCACTTCACAAAACTTGGGCATGAAAACCCTTATTTCGCGTCCCATCTCCTGCGTCTTGGCAGGCAGATAACGGCCCAGGATGCTTTGCTCACTCTCCGGGGAAAACGGCATAATCTCCTGATTCACATATAAGATTCTCCCTTTTGCCATAAGATTTCGATATGTATATATATAGATTATCCAAAATGCAAAACTACAAAAAAAAATCAACATGGCAAAAAAAATCCCTCTGAATTCAAAATTTAATCGTATCTTTGCACCCTGAAACAGATCATAGAAAAGTGAAGAAAGCAGCTAGTCAAACCAACGATGCGCTCCATGCGCTGCTCGAACGGGCACGCAACTACTGCTCCCTCTCGGAGCAATGCGAAGATGCTGTCCGCCAGAAGCTTGTCACCTGGGGCGCTACCCCCGAGCAGTCTAACGCCGTCGTCGAATCGCTCTTCCGCGACAACTATCTCGACAACCTTCGTTACGCCCGTGCCTACTGCACCAGCAAGATTCTCTCCCAGCATTGGGGTCGGCAGAAGGTGCTCTACAATCTGCGCCTTAAGCACCTCCCCCGGGCGGCCGTTGACAGCGGCATCGCTGCCGTCAGCGAGGAAGACTACTTCCGTGTGCTCACCGAGGTGGCGGAGAAGAAATACGAGGAGCTCAAACAGTCGCACACTAAGCCTGAAACGGACGGCTCCGACGACGAGGGTGGGGAAGTGCAGAACTCTGCCATCCGTCAGAAACTCAGCACGTTCCTGGCTACGCGTGGTTTTACTTTCGCCGAGATCAACCGCGTGCTCGACGAAATCATGTAAGGCATTTCAAACAATCAAACAATATGAAACACGTTTCTATTCTTTTTGCCGCCATCGTCATGATGGCTGCACTCCCCGTCAGGGCTCAGGAAGAGAAGCCCGCCGAACCTCAGGGCTCCTGGTCTACCGTCTCCACCCCCGCTCTCAAACTCAGCGAGTTCATGTTCGAGAACTGGTCCAAGTCGGGTAACTCACAGATCGACCTCACCGCCGTCTTCTTCGGCAACTATAAATACACCCACACCAAGTATGTGTGGGACAATATTGCCGACCTCGCCTATGGCTATGCTTGGCAGGACCTCGACAACAGCTCCGAGGGTGGCCTCTTCGAGACCCGCCGCAAGAGCAACGACAAGATAGACCTGACCTCCTCGCTCTCTTGGAAGGCCTACAAGGACTGGGGCGCCAGCTTCTCGGCCAACCTCAAGACCCAGTTCGGTGCCGGCTACGAGTACACGGGCATCGACGACAAGGAGGGCAAGATGGTCTCCTCCTTCATGGCTCCCGGCTACCTCACCACGGCACTCTCCTTCGAGCTGAAAAAGCCCGACTGGTCGGTCTCCTTCTCTTTCCTCACCGGCAAGACCACCTTCGTCTTCAACGACGACCTCATCGACAGCGGCTACACCTACGGTGCCATCCAGGACGACGACTTCCACCTCTCCGACGGCACCCTCAACCCCGCCCGCAAATACACCCACGCCTACTTCGGTCTCGGTAGCTACGTCAAGGCCATGTACCTCAAAAAGGACCTTCTCCCCAGCCTCGACCTCTACGCCCGCTTCGAGATATTCTACGACTATAAGAAACCCTCCAATATGGGCTGGGATGGCATCACCGCCACCGACGGCGGCGACTCGAAATACACCCTCGGCGCCGACGAGACTTGGGCCGACCTCGCCGACCTTAACTGGCTGGAACGCCGCCTCTTCGAGACCGACTTCGACTTCGAAGTCAAGCTCGACTACCGCTTCTCCGAGCATATCGCCGCCAACTTCACCCTCAACATGAAGTGGGATACCGACTTCAGCGGCATGGGCAAGTGGGGTCACCTGCAGGTCTACCAGATGGCCGGCGTCCAGGTCTTCTTCAGTTGGAAAACCCCTAACAAATAAAGACAACAAGAGTTTTTTTTAAGACAAGAAGTTTTTTAAGACAAGATTTTTAAAAGACAAGAAAGGACAAGAAAGGACAAAATATGTTTTTCTTGTCCTTTTGTTGTTTTCAAAACAATAAGGCAATAAGGGACAAAAATATTGTTTTTCTTGTCCTTTCTTGTCTTCAAAACAATTAAAGCAATACGGGACAATAATTATTGTTTTTCTTGTCCTTTCTTGTCTTCAAAACAATTAAAGCAATACGGGACAATAATTATTGTTTTTCTTGTCCTTTCTTGTCTTTAAAATTAAAAACGGTTGTCTTTAAAGATGACTAGTTCTTGAAGCGGAGGAGCACCTCGTTGTTGGCCCGCAGGCCTATCAGCTGCGAGAAGGAGCTGCGCTGCACCGCCAGCTCGAGCACTCCGGTCGCCGACACCGTGAGCTGCATGCGCTGCTGGCCGCTGACCATCGACCGCTGTCGGCCGTCTGTCGCGGCTTGCTGGTAGGAGGCCGTAATCTCCGTCACCTCATATTCACGCACCGTCATCACGAAGCTGCGCCCTTGGCGTAGCTGCTCGAACTCCTTGTAGGTCATGCCGAGGTAGGCGTTGCCGTAGGAGTCCACATAATGGATGCTGATGCGGTACTGGTCGCCCTGCGGTATCCATCCCACGATGTTGCGCTGCTGCAACTGCCCGTGACGGGGGCCGATGTCGCTCAGCGGCGTGCCGGCGAGGAGCTTCGCCGCCACGCCGGCGAAGAGCGTGTAGGCCGCGAAGTTGTAGATGCCGTTCTCCTGAATGGGAATCGTGACCACCTCCTCGATGTCGTCGCCCAGCGCCGCCATCGGGATGCCGTTGTCGCTGCACAGGAAATACTGCCCGCGGGCCTTCACGGCCACGAAGGGCGCCACCGACGCCACGTCGATGATATGCACCGTCTCCGGCGGGAAGCCCAGACAGGCGTGCTTCACCACGAAGCTGGCGGCACGCTCGTTGAAAGGCTCCACATGGTGTGCCACATCTACCACCTGCACCCCCTCGATCATGCTCATCAAGGCCCCCTTCACCATGCCGGCGAAGAAGCCCTGGTTGCCCCAGTCCGTGGTCAGTGTCACTATCGGTGTCCTCATTTTGCCCCTTTAACGTATGTTTTCGTTTTTTATTGTGCCATGCCGGACATCTTTTGCCGTCGCCGCTGACATGACGGATGAAAATGTTAAAATACTGTTAAAATCCCTTTCTCTCACCCTGCCTAACTCTCACTAAACCAATAGCAAAGTAAGAGGGGAGTAAGAGAGGAGTAAGAGTTGAGTAAGACCGGGTGGCTTAAAGACCTGAAAATCAATCCCTGTTTTTGAGGTTATGTTAAGTAGGATTTTCCAGCCGTCAGGTGGTCGGGGGAGGGTAGGTGAGGGGTGTTTTTATAATAATTTTATCTTTTCTATGGCTGTTTCGTTTTTTTTTCATATTTTTGTTATTTGGCTTTTCGTGAGGGAAAGCCTTATTGGAATAGTAATCAAACGATTGTAAAAATATGTCACTACTCTCGATACGTAATTTGCATGCCTCTATCGGCGACCGCGAGATTCTGAAGGGTGTCAACCTGGAGATCAACCGTGGCGAGGTCCACGCCATCATGGGCCCCAACGGCAATGGCAAGAGCACCCTGGCGGGTGTCGTCGCCGGCAACCCCAAGTACACCGTCACCGCCGGTGAGGTCATCTTCAAGGACAAGAATATCCTCGACATGCCCGTCGACGAGCGCGCCGCCGAAGGCCTCTTCCTCGGCTTCCAGTATCCCGTGGAGATTCCCGGCGTGAGCATCACCAATTTCATGCGCACCGCCGTCAACGAGCAGCGCAAGTACCACGGCCTCGACCCCCTGTCGGGCAGTGAGTTTCTCAAGCTCATGGAGGAGAAGAAGAAGGTGGTGGAGATGACTGCTAGCCTGGCCAACCGCTCGGTCAACGAAGGCTTCAGCGGTGGCGAGAAGAAGAAGAACGAGATCTTCCAGATGGCTATGCTCAACCCCACGCTCTCCATCCTTGACGAGACCGACAGCGGCCTCGACATCGACGCCCTGCGCATCGTCGCCGGCGGCGTCAACAAGCTGCGCTCGGCCGACAACGCCATGGTGGTCATCACCCACTACCAGCGTCTGCTCGACTATATCGTGCCCGACTTCGTGCATGTGCTCTACGAGGGCCGCATCGTCAAGACGGGTCCCAAGGAGCTGGCCCTCGAGCTCGAGGAGCGTGGCTACGACTGGATCAAGGAGGAAATTGAAAAATGATAATTGAGAATTGAAAATGATCAGGAAAGATCAACTTCCCAAGATATGGGGCGACGAGTGGCGTCTCCCGGAGGGCACGGACCCGCAGCTGCTGCCTATCCCCGCCGGTGCGGAGGTCAAGGTGGTGATTACCGACGACCCCTGGACGGTCGAACGCCTCGCCGGCAAGGCTGTCTGCTGCCCGTCGACTGCGCTGCTCAAGATTGACGTCGCCGCCGGCGCCAGCCTGCAGCTCTACCGCCTGCAGGGTCTCGGAACCCCCGCACAGATACTCACCGAGACACAGATCACCATGCAGCGCGACAGCCGCCTGCGTATGTGCACCATCACCCTCGGCGGCCTGCAGGTGCGTAACAACGTCACCGTACGCATGCAGGACGAGGGCTGCGACGTCGAGGCCAACGGACTCTACCTCCTCGACCGCGAGCAGCAGTGCGACAACTACATCTTCGTCGAGCATGCCAAGCCCCACTGCACGAGCCGCGAGCTGTACAAGGGCATCGTCGACGATTCCGCCCGCGCCCGCTTCAACGGCCATGTCCTGGTGCAGGACGGCGCCGTGAAGACCGAGGCCTATATGACCAACCGCAATATCCTGCTCACCGACAAGGCGCATATCGACACGCGTCCCTTCCTCGAGATATACAACGACGATGTCAAGTGCTCGCACGGATCCACGATAGGACAGCTCGACGAGCAGGCGAAGTTCTACCTCATGACCCGCGGCATCAGCGAGCGCACCGCCGTGACCATGCTCAGCTATGCTTTCTGCGACGAGGTGATACGCGGCATCGGCATCGACGTGTTGCGCGAGATGGTGGGCGACATGGTCAAGAAACGCCTCCACGGCGAGATGACCCCCTGCGCGGAGTGCGCCATCAAGTGCAGCACCCCCTGTAACGGTCCCGACGCCCACTTCGACATCGACCCAACAAAATTATAGTGAAATATGTTTAAGGGAGTGAAAGGGAGTGAAAATGGAGTGAAAGGGAGTGAAAAGACGAATGTACAAAGCAATGCTATTGTCCTCTCACTCCCTTTCACTCCCTTTCACTTCCTTTCACTCCTTTTTTTTCTACTCCTTTCGCCTCTCCCTTTGCATTCGCAGCAGTGGGGCTGCGGTGTCAAGGTGAAGGCGGGCGACATGGACGGCTACCGCGAGGCCCTCGACCACTATGAGCACCACCGCTATGGCGCGGCGTCGAAGGCTATGTGGCGCGTGGCGCAGCGCAACCCTAAGGCCGCCGACCCTCAGTTCTGGATGGGCATGATTGCCGTCAAGAACGGCTTTCAGACCGGCGGCATACGCCGCTATTTCACCAAATGCATAGAGCTCTGTCCCACCTATCCCAACGGGTTGGCGCACTTCTACAAGGGTGTCATCCTCTACACCGACGAGCATTATGAAGACGCCGTGGCCGAGTTTGACAAGTACTTCCGGCTGACTGAAGGGTCTGATGACAAGGAGCTGATGGCCGTCTACGAGGAGGCCTCGGTATACCTCCACTGGTCGCATTTCCTTGCTGACGCCGAGCTCAACAAGGCTCCCTTCGACCCCCATCCACTGGCGGGCGTCAGCACCAAGCGCAACGAGACGCTGCCCTTCATCACCCACGACGGCAGCCGCTGCTATTTCCTGCGCGAGGTGCCGGTGAAGAGCAGCAAGAACGACTTCTACAACCGCACCCTGGAGCAGACGCGCATGGAGCTCTGCTGCAGCGAGTGGAAAGATACGGCCTTTGCCAAGGGCAAGGCTCTGCCGAAGCCCTTCAACAGCGGCCTCCCCGAGGGAGGTGTCAGCGTCACCGCCGACGGCCGCCACCTCTACTTCTCGCGTATCACGCAGGAGCGTGGCTATGCCAACAGCGACCTCTACCATGCCGAGTGGAGAGCAGAGAGTGGAGAGTGGAAAGTGGAGAGACTGGGCAATGGCATCAATGGCGAGAAAAGCTGGGAGTCGCAGCCCTCGGTCAGCGCCGACGGCCGCTGGCTCTATTTCGCCTCCGACCGCAAGGGCGGCAAGGGCGGCATGGACATCTGGCGCTGCCACCGCCTCAAGAATGGCGACTGGAGCCGTCCCGAGAACCTCGGCACCTCCATCAACACCACGGGCAACGAGAAGTTCCCCTTCCTCCATGCCGACGGCCACACCCTCTACTTCGTCTCCGACGGCTGGCAGGGCTTCGGTGGCTACGACGTCTACTTCGCCGACTTCGCCGTCGAGGGCATACGCCCCACCAACCTGGGCCTGCCCATCAACAGTGAGAACGACGAGCTCTCCTTCTGTGTCACTGCCGACGGCAGCCGCGCCTATTTCCCCGGCAGGATGAAGTCGTCGCGCAGCATGGACATCCTGATGTTCGACCTCTATCCCGCCGCGCGGCCCGAGCCCATGCGCTGCTGCCGCATGAGGGTCGAGAGTCCGCGGTCGGCACACGACACCGTCTTCATGCTCTCCGAGCGCGAACTGAACACCGTGGTGTTCAGCGGCGACAGCTGCCTGCCCTATATCGCCACCGGCAAGGCCGCAGCTTTCAGCGACAAGGAGGTGGCGACGCTCTACGACAGCATCACACCCCTCTATATAAAACCCCTCAGCGGCAGCCGTCTCAGCGCCGCCGACGAGCGCACCCTTGACGCCTGGGCCGTCTGGTTCTTCGACCACCCGCGCGTACATGCTGCCATCGAGTGCCCCAAGATTACCGACGCCAAGGCCGTCTACGACTACCTGCTGAAGAAGAAGCTCCGCGCCGAACGTCTCTCCTACCGCGGCGGCACCGACATCAAGTTCCCACAAATCCGCGCCACCGACTAAACACCAAACGCCGATGAAATCGATACTCCGCATATTCCGATATCTGAAATATTTCCCTGTGCAGCTCTCGTTCAACGTGCTGTTCAACGTGCTGCACATCCTCTTCAACCTGGGCTCCTATGTGCTCATCATCCCCTTCGTGGAGCTGATGTTCGGCATGAACGGTGCTCCCGCCGTCGAGCCCGAGTTCGGCTTCAGCCAGCATGAGCTGACCGATTGGGCCATGTGGCATCTCTACAGCTACAAGGAGGCCCATGGCGTCTGGCAGAGCCTGCTCATCGTCGCCGCGGGCTACCTCTCCTGCTCGTTCCTGAGCAACCTCTTCCGCTATATCGCACAGCTCTTCCTTGCCGTGGTCCGCACCGGCCTCATCCAGCGCCTGCGCAATGACATCTACCACAAAGTCACCATCCTCCCCGTCTCCTATTTCAACAAGAAGCGCCGCGGCGACCTCATCAGCCGTATGTCCAACGACCTCGTCGACCTCGAGTGGTGCGCCAGCGTGTTGCAGATGCTCTTCAAAGACCCCGTCAATGTCATCGTCTTCGGATTCATCCTCTTCTTCGTTTCGTGGCGTCTGACGCTGCTCTTCCTCGTGGTGCTACCCATAGGGGTATGGGTGATGGCGCTGATAGGCAAGAAGCTGAAGCGCAACTCGCAGAAGGGCCAGCGCGAGCTCGGCGGCATCGTCTCCATCCTCGAGGAGTCGCTGGCGGGCCTGCGTGCTATCAAGGCCTTCGGCCGCGAGGACGACCGCGAGCAGCGCTTCGCCGAGGCCAACGGCACCTATGCCCGCACCATGGTCAAGGTGGCGCGCCACCGCGAGCTCTCGTCGCCGCTCTCCGAAGTCCTCGGCACCCTGGCGCTGGTGTTCATCCTCATCATCGGCGGATGGCAGGTCTTCGACGGCTCCATACAGCCCTCGGTGTTCATCTTCTTCGTCATCATCTTCGCCCGCATCATACCGCCTATCCAAGCCGTTGTGCGCGCCGTCAATACGCTCCTCAAGAGCAATGCTGCCGCCGAGCGCTTCCTCGAGGTGCTCGACGCCGACGAGGTCATCGTCGAGAAACCCGGCGCCCCCGTCCTGCCGCCCTTCAGTGACAGTATCGAGTTCTACGACGTGAGCTTTAGCTATAGAGAAAAACCGGATTGTCCGGATAATCCGGAATCTCCGGAAATTCCGGGAATTCCGGTAGACACGATGGTTCTTAAGGGCATCAACTTGGTTATCCCCAAGGGACAGACCATTGCCGTCGTCGGCCCCTCGGGAGCCGGCAAGACCACCATGGTCGACCTCCTGCCACGCTTCTACGACTGCACCGACGGATTCATCTCCTTCGACGGATACCCCATCCGCGACGTCAATATCGACTCGCTGCGCCGCCAGTTCGGCCTGGTGTCGCAGAACTGCATCCTCTTCAACGACACCGTGGCCAATAACATCGCCTTTGGTTCGACGGCCTATACGCGCGAGCAGATACGCGAGGCCGCCCGCATCGCCCATGCCGACGAGTTCATCGACCTGCTGCCGCAGGGCTACGACACCCCCATTGGCGACCGCGGACTCAATCTCTCGGGTGGCCAGCGCCAGCGCCTGAGCATCGCCCGTGCCGTGCTGCGTGACACCCCTGTGCTTATCCTCGACGAGGCCACGTCGGCCCTCGACTCCGAGTCGGAGCGCGCCGTGCAGCAGGGCCTCGACGCCCTGATGAAAGGACGCACCTCCATCGTTATCGCCCACCGCCTCTCCACCATCAAAGGAGCCGACCGTATCATCGTGCTCGACAAGGGCCAGATTGTAGAGCAGGGCACCCATGACGAGCTCATCACCCTCGGGGGACTCTATAAAAAGCTCGTTGATATGCAGTCGTTTGCATAAAAAGTTTGGCTATATCGGAAAAAGTTAGTATTTTTGCACCCGCTTTGGGAGTATAGCTCAGCTGGTTCAGAGCGCCTGCCTTACAAGCAGGAGGTCACTGGTTCGATCCCTGTTACTCCCACCATTAAGCCTTCATCTTGAGGGCTTTTTAGTATTATTTAAGAGTTGATATTATCTCTATATACGTGGAAATTCGTATTTTTGCATTTGTTAAACAACAAACAATAAAGTATAACCAATTAAAAATCAAGAAAAATGAAGAAAGTTTTATCTTTTGTTGGTTGCGCCCTCTTCGTGGCCGCCATGACCGTTTCCTGCGGAAACAACAACACTGAAGCTACCGACACCATCGACAGCACCGCCGTTGAGGCCGCCGCCGAGGAGCAGCCCGCCGAGCAGGCTGTTGAGGCCACCACCGAGGCCGATGCCGACGCCGCCATGATGGCCGCCGCCCAGCAGGCTGCCGAGGAAATCTGCAACTGCGCTAGCGCCGACAAGACCAAAATCAAGAACTGCATGAAGCAGATCCTCTCCACCAGCTACCAGGCCTACCAGAACAACGACAAGTTTGTCAAAGCCGTTGAGGAAGGTGTTGGCCAGTGCGCTGTGAACAAGGCCAAAGAGAAAGCCGCCCAGGAAGTCAACAAGGCTGTCGACAAAGCCGCTGACAAGGCCGCTGAGGAACTCTCCAAGAAAATCAAATTCTAATAATGATTCCTGTCACAAGCAGGTCCTTCCCTTGGGTCGGACCTGCTTTTTTTATCCTCCTTGCAAATGAAGAATATCTTTACTGCTTCCAAAGTACTTCTGCCACTCCTTGTTGCCGTCGCGCTGGCTTCCTGCAACCCCGACCGTCGGCCTGATGATGTGCTTGACGACAAGGCCATGGCTTCGTTCCTCTCCGAGGCTTACCTTCTAGAGAGTTTCTACGCCATTGAGAGCAACTATAGCTATGACGCTATGACTCCCGAGGTGCTGGGCGCCTACGACGATATATTGGCACGCCATCATGTCAGCCGCGAGGATATCGAGCGCAGCCTCGAGTATTACTCCAAGCACCCCGACCAGTATGCCGCCATCCAAGAGCAGGCACGCCAGATTGTCGAGCAGCAGACCGGTGCCGACACCATCTCTGCCTCACTCGAGGATACGCGACTCGTTCTTTAATCGGTGTTAGGTGAATAAAAAAAGAGGATGCCATCAAGCATCCTCTTTTTTATTGGCTGAGATGTTAAATCTCTTATTTTTTCAGTCGACCTTTAGGACCTTTGGTGTTGTTGTTGTTGTTGTTGTTGTCAACCTTAGCGGCTTCGAGGGCGCTCTTCTGTTTCAGTGTGGTGGCTTTGGCCTTGCCTTCACCTTCCTCGACGGCTTTCATGGCGGGCTCCTCGGGGTTGTATTCTTTCACTTTCTTTTTGGGCTCGTCTTTCTTAACGGTGGCTTTTTTAGCCTCGGCCTTCACGGGCTCTTCAGCCTGCTGGAGGGTGTCGGCGGCGACGGTGTCAACCATCTCCTCGACGGTAGCGGGCATGCTGTCGGTGTTGGTGGAATCGGTGTTCTCGGCGGGAGCCTGGTTGCAAGCGGTGGCGAGGCCCATAATCATGATGGCCAACGCACTCATTCTGAATACTTTCTTCATGTTATTTGATTTTAAAATTTCTGCAAAAATACGATATTATTTTGATATAGAGTCGGATTGTCTCTGATTTTTAGGATTATTTAAGATTTCCGGAGTCATCATTTGGGGCGTGCCTTTTTTGACGGCAGTGCTGCTGCTTTCATCCCCTCCCTTCTTGACGACGGGGATGAGCACGTGTGCGCGCCATTCTCCCTCGCGTTTGCGGAGCAGCAGGGTATCGGTGAAGTCCTTTATTGGCGTGACTTTATGGTAGACGGCTTTGGCAACGGTGTCGTTGACAATCTCCACCGAGCGAATCTCGACGGTTGCCGGGGTGTCGCTTTGGATGTACTCTTCGCCCACGGCATTCACCAGGTTGCGGGCCATGGCGAGGGTGATGGCGCGGGTCTCCTCGGTGGCGTATTTCTCGGCTTCGTCGATGTTGTAGTTCGCCAGGGCGAAGGAGTAGTTGTAGGCTACCTCCTTGATGATTTGTTTCTCGGGATTGCACGACAAGGCGAGCGGCGCTGCCAACAGCATCAGCATCAGTGTTTTTTTCATGATGTTGTCGTATTAATTATTAAAACAAAGAGGCCGCTATGAGCGGCCTTTTTGTTTTAAGGATGTTTGCTAGTTGCTTATTCGGCTTCAACAGCAGTCCACTGGGAGTTATTCATCTTGCCGGTCATGGTGTAGGGGTAGGAACCGTTGGTGAGGTAGCCCTCGCAGTCGTTGTAGTCCTCAGTCCAGTTACCGCTGAGCTTGCAGGCGTTCAGGTCGATAGCAGTGATGTTCTCGACGAAGCTCTGTTTGTTAGGAACAAAGTTATAATAGCTCTCGCCCTGATACTCATAGAGGTCGTTTTCATCGCAGTACAGCATATAGTCGCCACTGGTCGACTGGTAGGTGCCGTTGGAGATAACAGCGGCAGCCAGGGAACCCTTAATGTAGGGGCTGTCCTCAGCGGTGGTCTTGCACATCTCAACAGCGAGGTAAGGATTATACGTGGCACCACTTTCGAGCTGACCACCTTCGTTCCACTGAGCGTAGAACTCGGCGACAGTCCAGTTGGAACCATTCATGGTGATCTCATAAGCGCCGTTAGCGATGTCAGCATCGTCGTCATCGTCATCGCCGCAAGCAACCATCAGAGAGCCGGCGATAGCGGCCATTGCGAAAAATCTGAAAAATTTCTTCATTTTTTTAATGTTTTTGGGTTAATAATTAATTTCTTTGTTTAGTTTTCAAAGTGCAAAAGTACAAACTTTTTCCGATATGGAGAGAAATTATTTTTCCACAGCGTGTGTTTGTTTTGAATATCAGATGGTTGTGTATTGTTAATTGTTCTTAATGGGCCTTCTAACGCTTGATGTCGAGGGCGTCGCGGAGGCCGTTGGCGAGGAGCATGAAGGCTAGGACGACAAGCATGATGGCCAGTCCGGGGAGGAAGGCAAGGTAGGCGTTGTCGAGGAGTATGTAGCCGTAATTCTCCTTGACCATCATGCCCCACGAGGGCATGGGAGGCTGCACGCCGATGCCGAGGAAGCTCAGGCCCGCCTCGAGGAGGATGGCACTGGCAAAGTTGGAGGCGGCGATGACGACGATGGCGCCGGCGATGTTGGGCAGGATGTGGCGGAAGATGGTGCGGAAGGTGCTGTAGCCGAGGGCGCGGGTGGCCTCGACATACTCTTTCTCTTTGATGCTGAAGACCTCGCCGCGCACCACACGGGCAATGTCGACCCACATGGTGAGACCCACGGCGATGAATATCTGCCAGAAGCCTTTGCCAAGGACGAAGGTGATGGCGATGACCAGCAGCACGGTGGGAATGGACCACACGACGTTGATGAACCACATGATTAGGTTGTCGACCCATCCGCCGTGGTAGGCGGCGAGGGCGCCGAGGGTGATGCCTATGAGCAGGGCTATGAGGATGGCTATGAATCCCACGGAGAGGCTCACACGCGACCCGATCATGATCATGCTGAGGACGTCGCGTCCGTAGCCGTCGGTGCCGAGGATGAAGGTGCGCGTCTCGACGCGGGCCTCGCTGGCGGGGACGACGATGGGGTCGCCGTTGTAGGGGGTGGCGAAGACGCTATCGTGCGCGTATCTATATTCTTTTATAGGGGTGGCGGTATAGCTCAAAGGGGAGCCTTTGAGCATAGTGTTGAGTGTTGAGTGATGAGTGATGAGTGTGTCTTCGTCGGTGATGAGGAACGTGGCTTTAGAAAAAGGTTTGAGGGTGGCGAGTTCGAGGTACTGCTGGTTGCAGTAGGGGGTGTGGTCGGGGGTGATGAGGTAGCCGAGGAGCGCCACGAGGGCGAAGAGACCAATGATCACGAGGCTGGCCACGGAGAGGGGGTTGCGACGGAAACGACGCCACGCCATCCGGTCGAGGGAACGGCCGGAAAGGTCTTTTCTTTTAGATGAAAAATGAAAAATGAAAAATGAAAAACGGCTGACGCAACCGTTTTTTGCATCTTTTTGTTGTTCTTCTTTCTTTTTCATTTTTCCATTTTCATTTTTCATTTACATAAATCCCAGCTCCACTTTGATATCGTCGGGGATCATGTCCATGGTCCAGGGCGGGTCGAAGGTGAGCTCGACGTCGACGCTCTTGACGCCCGAGATATAGCTCACCATCTGCTTCACCTCCTGGAACATATACTCTGCTTCGGGACAGTCGGGAGCCGTCATGGTCATGAGTATCTTGACGTTGAGGTCGGCGTCGACATCGACCTTGTAGATGAGGCCGAGGTCGTAGATGTTGACGGGAATCTCAGGATCGTAGACGTTCTTCAGGCAGTTGACGACTGCAGATTTTATGGTTTCTTGATTGGGAATCATCCCATTTTCATTTTTCATTTTTCCATTTTCATTTTATAAGCCAGTGCGTACATCTTCATCTGCTTGACCATGGAGGTGAGTCCGTTGGAGCGGGTGGGGGAGAGGTGCTCCTTGAGGCCTATGGCGTCGATGAAGGCGAGGTCGGCGTCGAGGATGTCCTGCGGGGTCTGTCCGTCGAGGGCACGGATGAGGAGGCTGATGATGCCGCGGGTGATGACGGCGTCGCTGTCGGCACGGAAGAAGAGGCGTCCGTCGCGCTGCTCACAGCTGAGCCACACGCGGCTCTGGCAGCCGCGGATGAGGTTCTCTTCGGTCTTGTCTTTCTCGTCGATGACGGGGCATTCCTTGCCGAGGTCGATGAGGTAGGCATAGCGGTCGAGCCATTCGTCGAAGTTGGCGAACTCGTCGATGATTTGCTGGGATATTTCTTGTATAGTCATATTTTCTTTTTTGGGTAGTTAAAGAAGTTAAAGGTAGTTAAAGAAGTTAAAGCCAAATGATTCAGTCTCACATATTGTACTGGTGCTATTGTCCTTTAACTACCTTGGCGCACGCAGTGCGCTAACTACTTTTAACTACTTTAACTACCATATAATTGTTATTTCGGTGCTTTATATATCAGCCATCCGGCGGCGATGCTGAAGATAATCTGTGGCAGCAGTACGGCCAGGAAGGGCGAGAGGTCGCCGTTGGTGGCGAAGACGGTGGTGATTTTCATGAAGACGATGAAGGCGAAGGCTATGCTGATGCCTATGGCGAGGTGCATGCCTATGCCGCCACGGCTCTTGCGGGCGGCGATAGCCACGCCGATGAGTGTCATGACGATGATGGCCAGGGGATTGATGAGGCGTTGCCAGAGCTCTATCTCGGCGGTGATGACGGTGCCCGTGCCACGCATCTTCTCGCGGCCGATGAAGCGCATGAGGTCGGGCGTGGTCATGGTCTCCACACGCTGCGAGAGCAGGTTGAGGTCGTCGGGAGTCATCTTGAAGTCGATGTCCGACGTGCCTTCCTGCACCAGTCGTTCGTGGCGGTTGCTGTCGATGGTGCGGCAGGTGTAGCCGTGGCAGCGCCACAACTTGGTGACGGTGTCGTAGACGATGTTGTTGGCCGTCTCGCGGCGCAGCATGTGGCCGTCGGCATCGATATGCTCGCGGCAGAAGTTGAAGGCCCGCATCTGCTGCACGTCGTAGTTCTCGGCGTAGACCTGCACGCCGGGCTCGGCCTGGAAGTGGAGGTTGTCGTAGAACTTGGTGGCCTTGGACTTGACGTACTCTTCCTCGAAAGCGATGAGGGTGCGGTTGGAGTTGGGGATGACGAAGTTGCCCAGGGCAAAGACCGCCAGCGCCACGAGGATGGCGCCATAGATGTAGGGTCGCAGCATGCGCTTGTAGCGGATGCCTGAACTGAGGATGGCTATGATCTCGCTGTTGCCCGCCATCTTCGAGGTGAAGAAGATGACGGCGATGAAGATGAACAGCGGGCTATAGAGGTTGACGAAGGAGGGGATGAAGTTGAGGTAGTAGACGGAGATGATTTGCCAGATGGTGGCATGGTGGGAGAGGAACTTGTCAAGCTTCTCCGATACGTCGAAGGTGATGACGATGACGATAATAAGGGCAAGTGCCATCAAGAAAGTCTTGAGGTACTTGCCCAATATGTATCGATCGAGTCGGCGCATGCCGAGTGATATTAATTCATCACTCATCACTCAACACTCATCACTTGATGACATTACAGAAGTTTCTCCTGAAACTTCTGTAATGTCTCGAGGGCATTGGTTTTCACGTGGATGAACTCGTCGATGCCGTAGCCTTTGTAGGTCTCGACCATCTCTTTGGGGAAGCCGGCGAGGACGAGGCTCTTGACTTTGCCCTTGAGGGCTTTGCAGACGGGCTCGGTGAGCTCGGCATATTCGTCATCGGAGGAGCAGAGCACCACGATGTCGGCGCCGCTCTCGAGGGCGGCCTTGGCACCCTCCTCGGGGGTGGCGAATCCGAGGTTGTCGATAATCTCATATCCTGCCACGCCGAAGAAGTTGGTGGCGAAGCCGGCGCGGGCCTTGCGCATGGTGAGGTTGCCGTAGGTCAGCAGGAAGACCTTGGGACGGTGGGCGGCCTTCTCGGTGGCGAGGCGGAGGGTTTCGAAAGGCTCGGCGCCGCGGTAGGGTTTCAGCACGCGCACCTCGTCGCCCTGCTCACAGCAACAGCAGCACTTGCCGTTTTTCTGCTTTCCGCTCTCCACTTTTTCTCCCATCTTCTCAAGCAGGTTGGGATACTGGTTGGTGCCGAGGATGGTGGTCTTGCGGGTGGCGATGTCGAGGTCGCGCTGGCGGGCGGTCTTCTCCACTTCGTCCTGCACGTAGCCCTGACGGATGGCCTTGCAGAAGCCTCCGAGTTCCTCGACCTTGAGGAAGTTGTCCCAGGCGCCGCGGGCGATCTGGTCGGTGAGGTTCTCAATATAATAGCTGCCGGCGGCGGGGTCGGCAATCTTGTCGAGGTAGGACTCTTCCTTCAGCAGCAGCTGCTGGTTGCGGGCGATGCGGTAGCCGAAGTCGTCGGCCTCCTTGTAGGCGTTGTCGAAGGGCAGCACCGAGATGCTGTCGGCACCGGCGATGCAGGCCGACATGGCCTCGGTGGTGGAGCGCAGCATGTTGACATAGGGGTCGTAGACCGACTGGTTCCACTCGCTGGTGGTGGCGTTGATGAAGAGGTTGTAGGCGCAGTCGCACTCGGGCTGGTACTGCTCGATAACCTTGCTCCACAGCAGGCGTGCGGCACGTATCTTGGCCATCTCCATGAAGTAGGTGCTGCCGATGCCCACGTTGAGCTCGATGCGGCAGGCCACGCGGTGGGCCTTGCAGCCGAGGTCCGTCAGACGGGCCACCAGCTCGTTGGCGGCGGCGAGGCTGAAGCCCAGCTCCTGCACGATGTTCGAGCCGGCGTTGTGCAGCTGGCTGCCGTGGACGGTGAGCACGCGGAATTTGGGCAGGGCGTCGTGACCGTAGTCAACGAGTTCCTTGGCCATCTGGAAGTCGCCTTCCTCGCCGCGGTGGAAGCGGCCGTGCTTCAGCGCATAGCGGAAGGGGTCGAAGGCACAGGAGCCGCAGAGCTCCTTGGGGTCGATGCCACGCTGCTTGGCATACTCCACATAGAGCTTGAGGAGCGAGAGATAATCCTCAGAGCACATGAAGTTGATGCTGACGGCGTTGATGTAGATGCCTTTGAAGAGGACGGCCATGTCGTCGACGCTCTTGATGCCTTTGGCACAGAAGCCGAGCGATGTGGCACCGCGCTCCACGGCGTCGAGGGCGATGCGGTTGGCCTCCTTGAGGTCGTGGGTGCGGATATCCTGGCGCACCTCCCACACGTTGTTGTCGGCATGTTTGCCGCGCGTGAAGGGCTTCTGGCCAGGGTTGCTGTCGAGGTATTCAAGACCTTCGAGGTCTTCGGCACGGTAGTAGGGCTTTACCTTGAAGCCTTCGATGGTCTTCCATACGAGCTTCTTCTCATAATCAGCACCTTTGAGGTCCTTGATGATGACTTCTTCCCATTTCTCGGTCGGGACCGGCGGGAATTCGTTGAACAATTTATTGTCTTCCATTATGTTGTATCGTTTATTTGTTTCTAATATAAAAGGCAAAGATACAAAATAAATTGAAAATTGAGAATTGAAAATAAAAATTTAGATATTTTTCGTATCTTTGCAGTCAAAAATAGGAGCTTATGAGTGCGCATAATCCTTTCATAATCTGCAAGGCAGCAGCGGGTTCGGGTAAGACCTTCACCTTGGTGAAGGAGTACCTCAAACTGGCCCTGGCCGGCGGTCCCCGTGAGGTGGAGCGCCGCTTCCGCGGCATTCTGGCTATCACCTTCACCAACAAGGCTGCCAACGAGATGAAGTCGAGGATTATGGACTACCTTGACGAGATGGCTGCCAGCGGCAGCGGCTCCAAGATGGGGGCGCTGCTGGCAGAGGAACTTGGGGTGAGTTCCGAGGCACTCATGGAGCTGGCACGGCGGCTGCGCAGCGCCATCCTGCACCGCTATAGCGACCTCGCGGTATGCACCATCGACAGCTTCATGCACCGTGTGGTGCGCACCTTCGCCCACGACCTCGACAAGCCCGTCAACTTCGAGGTGATGATAGAGAAAGACAAGCTCATCGAGCAGGCCGTCAGCCAGCTCATGTCGCTGGTGGGCACCGAGGGCCATGACGACCTCACCGCTGCGGTGCACCAGTTCGCCGTGAGCCGCATGGAGGAGGAAAAAGGGTTCGATATTGTGCAGGCCCTCACCGACTTGGCAGGGCAACTCTTCGCCGAGGGTACCGATGTCTATCTTGAGCAACTGTCGCGCTACAGCATCGCCGACTATATCGAGATACACCGTCGCTATGAAGCCGCCAACCAGGCGTTCGAGCACACCGTCACCGCCCTGGGTGAGGAGGCTATGCAACTCATTGACTCGTCAGGCCTTACCGTCGACCAGTGCACCCGTGGCAAGACGGGTTTCTATACCTTCTTCAGCAAGATGTCTCACTTCGCGCAGACCCTGCGCAGCAAGCAGACTATCCAGCCCAACCGCTGGGTTGTGGAACTCTTCGAGTCGCCCGACTACGGCGGCGACCTCCTCTGCAAAGGTAAGGAGGCCGTGGCTGCCGCTACATCCATAGCGCCGCGCCTGCGGGAGATTTATGGACGCTTGGTGTCGCTCCTCGACGGCCCGCTGGTGGACTACAACACCCGCCGCCTGCTGCAGGGACGCCTCTACGCCATGGCGCTGCTCGGCGAGCTCAACCGCCAACTTGGCCTCTATGCCCGCGACAACGAGGTGGTGCACCTCTCTGAGTTCAACCGCCTCATCAACAAGGTGGTGCAGGAAGAACCCGCCCCCTTCATCTACGAGCGTCTGGGCAACAAATACCACCATTTCCTTATCGACGAGTTCCAGGACACGTCGGTGTTGCAGTGGCAGAACCTGGTGCCGTTACTTGAGAACGGTGTGGGACAGGGCGACGAGTCGCTCGTGGTGGGCGACGGCAAACAGGCCATCTACCGTTTCCGTCAAGGCGACGTGCGCCAGTTCGTGGCGTTGCCCAAGGTCGAAGGGATGCCGCTGCATGGCGATGGACTGTCGCATCCTGGAAACTATAGTTTCGTACCCCTCGATATCAACTACCGCACCGCCGACGCCGTGGTGCAGTTCAATAACGACTTCTTCTCCTGGCTGGTGCGCAACCACTACGCCGACAACGAGCTGGCCCGCAAGATATACCTCGGCCCCGAGGGTGACAGCGTCCCCGGCGGGGAAGAGCTCCGCCAGCGGGTCGACGAGCACAACCCCCACCGCAAGGTGGGACATGTGGGGCTTCGGTTCGTCGATGGCGACGACCGCGAGACCATCTGCCGCGAGGTGCTCGATACCGTCAACCTGCTCATCTCCGAGCGCGGCTACCATGCCCGCGACATCATGATTCTCGGCCGCACACGCAACGAGCTGGCTACCGTGGGTTCCTATCTGCTGGCACACAGCGATGTGGAGCAGAGCTCCGCCGAGTCGTTCTATCTGCGCGGCAGCATGGCGGTGATGACGCTCGTGGCTGCTTTACGTTGCCTGTGCGACAGCAGCGACCGTGTCGCCGCCGCCGACCTGTTGCATCACCTCCATGCCCTCGGCATCCTCCGCAGTCCCCATGATGAGGACTTCCTCGCCGCCGGCGGCGTCGACCTTCAGGCCCTGCTGGCCACCGAGGGTATCGCCTTCAATACCGCCTACCTCCTCTCCATGAGTCTCTACGACTGCTGCGAGGAGCTGGTGCGGAGTTTCCGCCTCGACCAGCTTGACGTAGCCTATGTGGCCTCGCTGCTCAACAAGGCTGCCGCCTTCTCGGCACGTCACAACCAGAGCCTCGCCGACTTCCTCGATTGGTTCGACGAGCATCCCGAGCTCTCGGTATCGGCCTCCGACGAGGGCGACGCCATACACCTGATGACCATCCACAAAGCCAAGGGCCTCGAGGCTCCGGTGATTATCTGTCCATTCTTCAACAGCGGCTCGCGTCCTACGGGTATCTGGGTCAACGCCGCCGAACGTTTCGCCTCGGGTGGCGACAAGAGCCTCCCGGCGGCCTATGTCACCCTCAGCGCTTCCACCTCCACACGCTTCGACGCCGACCGCGACCGCGAGAAAGAGTCGGCGGCGGTCGACAACCTTAATATATTGTATGTGGCGTTTACCCGCCCCAAAGAGCAACTCTTCGTGGTGGCTCCCACCCCCAAGAAGGGCGAGACGGCGGTTACCTTCTCGCGCCTGCTCTATGAATATAGCGACGGGCGCCTCGACTACGGCGACGTCGACTTCCGCCATCAGGGCAAGGAAGAAAGCACCGATACCGGCGCCGTCACCCTGCGCCGGCTGGCCTATGCCGACTGGACCGGCAAGGTGATGATTGCCTCGCGCTCGCAGAAAGCCCTCGACTCGCTGCAGGACGAGCGCATACGTTTCGGCATCCATGCCCACGCGCTGATGGCGGGTATCGTCCATGCCGGTGACGTGCAGGAGGCCGTCGAGCGTTTCGTCCGCCAGGAGAAGATTGGCGACGACGAGCGTCAGCGCCTCGAAACACTGGCCCGCGAGGTGGTGTCACATCCCGACAGTGCCCGTTTCTTCGACCCCGCTTTCCACGTCAAGAACGAGTGCGACCTCACCGACGGCAGCGCTACCGGACGTCCTGACCGAGTGGTCTTTACACCCGACGCGACCTGGGTCGTCGACTTCAAAACAGGCCACGACCTGCCTGGCGAGTACGACCGCCAGGTGGCCCACTACTGCCGCACTATCGCCGCCATGGGCTATCCCAATGTCTCCGGCTGGCTCGTCTTTTTACAACCCTCCATTTCTGTCCGCGAAATAAAAAAATGTAATTTTTAACAAAAAAATGTTGGTAATTCAATTTTTTTTTGTATTTTAGCGGTTGAAAAGGAAGGCCATGAAAACCCTCCAAATTAGTCTAAACAATTAAATAATAGTAATATGGAACTCAAGAAAAATCCCAAAGCTGACCTCGAAAAACGCAGAGGTCTCTATCTGGAGATAGGTTTGGTGGTGGCTCTTGCCGGTGTCCTCCTTGCCTTCAGTTGGAAAAAAGCTGACAAGGAAACTTCCGATTTTGCCCAGATTGAGCATGCTCAGGAAGAGGAGGAAATCGTCATCCAGACTGCCGACAACACTCCTCCCCCTCCTCCGCCTCCTGCCGAGGTGCCCGAGGTAACCACTGTTATCGAGATTGTTGACGATAACAAGGAGGATGTCCAGGAAGTTAATTTCAGCACTGAGGTGACCGATGACACCAAGAACATCGCAATCACTCCGGTGAAGATTGAGGAAGAGGTCGACGAGGAAGAGGTGAAGATTTTCACCGTCGTCGAACAGGACCCCGAGTTCCCCGGTGGTATGGAAGCTCTGCTCAAGTACCTTGCGCAGAACATCAAGTACCCGCAGCTGGCCCGCGACAACGGCATCACCGGTAAGGTGTTCGTCACCTTCGTGGTCGAGCGCGACGGCAGCATCGCCAATGTGAAGCTGCTCCGCGACATCGGAGGTGGCTGTGGCGCCGAGGCTATCCGCGTGGTCAAGTCCATGCCTAAGTGGAACCCCGGCAAGCAGCGCGGTAAAGCTGTCCGTGTACAGTTCAACCTGCCTGTCAACTTCACCCTCAAGTAGTCTGAAGTGTAAAAGTTAAAGGTTAAAGAGGCTGACGCTATACGTCGCCAACCTCTTTAACCTTTTCTTTTTTTTACCTATCACCTTTCACCGCACATCTTGAATGATTAGTGTAAACAACCTCTCGGTGCAGTTCACTGGCACCAATCTCTTCGACAACGTCACCTTCAACATCGGCGACCACGACCGCGTTGGTCTCGTGGGCATGAACGGAGCCGGCAAGTCCACGCTCCTCAAGATACTCTGTGGATGGCAGGAGCCCGAGAGCGGCACCCTTATCATCGCTTCGGGACAGACCGTGGGCTATCTGCCACAGGAGATGGTGCCCGACGCCATAGGCACCGTTCTGGAGGAGGCACTCACGGCATTCAGCACCCTCGACGACCTCGAGCGCGAACAGGAACGCCTCACCGCCGAGATAGCAGAGCGTACCGACTACGAGTCGGCCGAATACACGCGCCTCCTCGAGCGCCACAACGAGGTGACGGAACATCTCGCCCTCCTCGGCGGCAGCCGCCGACAGGAACAGGCCGAGAAGGTGCTGCTGGGCCTCGGCTTCAAGCACTCGGACTTCGACCGCCCCGTGGCGGTGTTCAGCGGCGGATGGCAGATGCGCGTGGAACTGGCGAAGCTGCTGCTGCGCCACCCCGACTTCCTGCTCCTCGACGAGCCTACCAACCACCTCGACATCGTCTCTATCCAGTGGCTCGAGAACTACCTCGCATCCTATTCCGGCGCCGTGGTGCTGGTCTCGCACGACCGCACCTTCCTCGACAACATCACCAAGCGCACCATCGAGATTACCGCCGGCCGTATCTACGACTACAAATGTCCGTATAGTGAATATGTCGTGCAGATGCAGGAGCGACGCGCCAGCCAGATGGCGCAGCTGTCGGCCCAGCAGCGGCAGGTGGCACAGATCGAGGCCTTCATCGAGCGCTTCCGCTACAAAGCCACCAAGGCCAAGCAGGTGCAGAGCCGCGTGAAGATGCTCGAGCGCATGGAGGAAATCAAGGTTGACGAGGTCTCGACCGAGAGCATCCACTTCCAGTTCCCGCCGGCGCCCCACAGCGGCAAGATTGTCGTCGAGGCACAGCATCTGGGCAAAGCCTATGGCGACAACCAGGTGTTCGACGGCGTCGACTTCCTCCTCACCTCGGGCAAGAAGGTGGCCTTCGTGGGCCGCAACGGCGAGGGCAAGTCCACCATGGCCAAGATTATCGTGGGCGATATCAACGACTATACCGGCACCTTCCGCCTTGGCGCAGGTGTGCAGCTTGGCTACTACGCCCAGAACCAGGCCGCCATGCTCAACCTCGACAAGACCGTCTTCGAGACCATCGACGACATCGCCCAGGGCGACATCCGCCCCAAGATACGCAACATCCTAGGCTCCTTCCTTTTCGGCGACGAAGACATCGACAAGAAGGTCAAGGTGCTCAGCGGTGGCGAGAAGGCTCGCCTGGCGTTGGCCAAGCTGTTGCTCACGCCCAGCAACCTCCTTATCCTCGACGAGCCTACCAACCACCTCGACATGAACTCGAAGGACATCCTCAAGAATGCCCTCCTGCAGTATACCGGCACGCTCATCGTCGTCAGCCACGACCGCGACTTCCTCAGCGGCCTCACCGACGAGCTCTACGAGTTCCGCGACGGCGCCGTCCACGAATTCAAGGGCGACATCATGGAATTCTTGGATCAGGCAAAGGACCTTAACGACCTTAAGGACTCTAAGGACCCTAAAGACCTTAAAGCCCCCACCGCCGCCAAGCAGGCTTACGAGCAGTCCAAGGAGCGCGAGCGTGAGCGTCGCAAGCTCCAGAATGTCGTCAAGCAAAAAGAGCAGGAGATAGAATCCCTCGAGGCCACCATCGCCGCCAAAGACGCAATCCTCGCCACTGGCGAGGCACAATCACCTGACTTTTATAAGGAATATCAATCCCTGAAAGACCAGCTCGACCAAAAGATGGCCGAATGGGAAGACGCCGTCATCGCCGCCGAACAGTAAGGGTTGTACATTCGCCTCGTTGAATATACTCTTTGGGGCTTTCTTGAACGGTAGGTTTACGTTAGTTTAACGTTGCTGAAACGTTAAACTAACGTTAAACGAACGTTAAACTGACGTCTAAAAGGGTTACCGAGAGGAGTTTATACCGCCTCGCCGGCGGCGTGGCCGGTGCTGAAAGCTATCTGGAGGTTGTATCCACCGGTGTCGGCGTCGAGGTCGAGGAGTTCGCCGACGAGGTAAAGACCTTTGACAAGACGGCTTTCCATGGTCTTGGGGTTCACCTCGGCAAGTGACACGCCTCCTTGGGTGACCACGGCTTCGTTCCAGTCGTGGGTGCCGGTTAAAGTGAATTTGACGCCTTTCAGCCAGTCGCGCAGGCGACGGCGCTCCTCGCCGGTAATCTGGTGCAGGCGTTTATAATATTCTATATGTAATTGGGGCAGTGCCAGCGGTATCAGTTCGGCAGGCAGCCACAGACGCAGGGCGTCGTTGAAGACACGTGTGCCGTTGGCGTCGATGTCGGAGAGCAGGCGTCTGTCAAGTTGTTCAGGAGAAAGGGCGGGCTTCAGGTCCAGCGATGCGGTGAGTGATGAGTGATGAGTGGTGAGTGGTGAATTCAGGGCGCGGGTGGCGATGCGGGAGGCACTTAAGACGATGGGACCGGCAAGACCGTCGTTGACGAAGGTCATCTCGCCGATGGCAGAATTGAAAATTGAGGATTGGGAATTATGGATAGATAGCTGGACGTTCTTTAGCTGGAAGCCGACGAGCTCCTCGGGGATCTTCTCCTCGCATTTGAGGGCCACCAGCGAGGGTACGGGCTCGACGACGGTGTGTCCCAGCTCGCGGCAGATGCGGTAGCCTGCGCCGGTCGAGCCGGTTGTGGGGTAGGAGAGGCCTCCGGTGGCGAGGATGATGCGAGTGGAGAGAGGAAGGTGGAGAGAGGAGAACTCTTTGGAAGCGGAAGCATCGCTCTCCACTCTCCACTCTCCATTCTCCACTTTGATGCTCTTGACGGTGACGTTCTTGCGGATGGTGACGTTGGGGTTGCTCTCCAACTCGCCGATGAGGGCGAGGAAGATGTCGAGGGCTTTGCCGCTGGCGGGGTAGACGCGGTTGCCGCGTTCCACCGTCAGTGCTACGCCGCGCCGCTCGAACCACTCCATCAGCTCGGGGGCGAAAAAGCGTCCGTAGGCGTTGCGCAGCCACACGCCACCCGTCTGACCGGGCTTGTTGGTGGTGCCGGCGGTGCTGCTGCCGATATGCGGCAGGGTGTCGCGCAGGGGATTGGTATTGGTGAGGTTGCACCGGCCTTTGCCGGTGATGCGCAACTTGCGCCCAGCCTGGTCCATCTTCTCCAGCAGCAGCACGCGCTTGCCGCGCTCTGCCGCTGTGCAGGCGGCCATCAGTCCGGCCGCACCGCCTCCCACCACTACAACGTCATAGTCCATAAACCTACGCAAGTATTATCTTTCTCAAACCTTCGCCGAGATGTTGATATAGTCGGCGGGATGGATGCAGAGCACGGGAATCTGCGAGCGGTGCACAATCTGCTGGGCGTTGGTGCCGAGGAATATCTGGCTGATGATACGGTCCTGCTCGGTGTTGATAATCACCAGGTCGGCCTTGATTTCATCGGTGTAGTCCATCACCGTGTCGCAGTAGTTGGAGTAGGGACGGATGACCGTCTGGTAGCGGACGCCCTCCTTCTCGAGGTAGTCCATCGACTGCTGCACGTAGGTGCGCAGGGCCGACTCGTCCTCCTTCATGTCGAGCAGGCCGAGGATGTAGACTTCGGAGTCGAAGATCTTGGCCATGGAGGCTGCGGGCGGCACTTTCTGGCGCGAGTTGGCGTTGATGCGGATGGGCACCACGATGCGCTCCAGCTGCTTGTGGAAGTCGTAGCCCTGACGGACGGTGAGCACGGGGCAGGGCGAGTCCTGCACGATGCGCACGGCCTGGCTGCCCATCCAGTATTTCTCGAAGCCCGAGGCACCGTTGGTACCGATGATAATCATCGAGGCCAGCTCGCGGGTGGCGGTGGTGGCAATGGCAGGGGCTACCTTGCCGTTGGTGATCTGCCAGCGCAGTTTGCCATACTTCATGGCAGGTTGGTATTTGTCGCAGAGCATCTGCAGTTTATCCTGTGCCAGGTTGGTCATAGTGTCGAGCTGTTCGTCGCTGAAGAGCAGCTTCTCGCGGCGCGCCCAGATGAGAATGATGTCGCTCTGGAAACGGTTGGCTACGTCGATGGCCAGTTCCAAAGCCATGTAGGATCCTTCGGAAAAATCGGTTCCAACGATGATAGGTTTCATGTCTTTCAGGTGTTTATTTAGTTGGTATAACGAAGGTTTGCTATTTTTATTTTGTCAGTTCTATAAAAAATAGTATTTTTGCACCATGAACCGAAGGTCTCGAGTACCTTATAATAATATTAACGACAGTGAGTAATGACAATCTCGACAGCCGCAGTATCTCTGCGCAGGAGAAAGATATAGAGCGCGCATTGCGTCCGTCGGGCTTCGACACTTTTGCCGGTCAGAAGCAGGTGGTGGACAACCTCAGGGTCTTTGTCCGTGCCGCCAAGGAGCGCGGCGAGCCCCTCGACCATGTGCTGCTTTACGGCCCTCCGGGTCTGGGCAAGACCACCCTCTCGAATATCATCGCCAACGAGTTGGGCGTGAGCATCAAGACCACCAGCGGGCCGGTGCTCGACAAGCCCGGCGACCTCGCCGGACTGCTCACCTCGTTGCAGCCCAACGACGTGCTCTTTATCGACGAGATACACCGCCTGTCGTCTGTCGTCGAGGAGTATCTCTACTCCGCCATGGAGGATTTCCGCATCGACATCATGATTGAGAGCGGCCCGGCGGCCCGCTCGGTGCAGCTGAAGCTGAAACCCTTCACGCTCATCGGCGCCACGACGCGCAGCGGCATGCTCACCGCCCCGCTGCGTGCCCGCTTCGGCATCAACTGCCGCCTGGAATACTACGACACCGAGACCCTGACCCATATCGTCAACCGCTCGGCAGGCCTCCTGCAGGTGAAGATTACCTCGGAGAGCGCCATCGAGATAGCGCGCCGCTCGCGCGGCACCCCCCGTATCGCCAACCGTCTGCTGCGCCGTGTGCGCGACTTCGCCCAGGTGAAGGGCGACGGCACCATCACCCTCGATATCGCACGCTATGCGTTGCAGGCCCTTAATGTCGACCGCAACGGATTGGACGAGATGGATATCCGTATCCTGACCACCATCATCGACAAGTTCAAGGGAGGCCCCGTGGGTGTCAACACCATCGCCACCGCTGTGGGCGAGGATGCCGGCACTGTCGAGGAGGTCTACGAGCCCTACCTCATCCAGGAGGGCTACCTCATGCGCACCCCCCGCGGCCGCGAAGCCACCGCACTGGCCTACCAGCACCTCGGCAAGCTCAAGCAAGGCACCCAGCAGGAGCTGTTCTAACCGCCTGCATTGTTAAAAAATCTTAATAAACGTTAAAAGCGTGATCCAAAAAAAGGCATTGGTCGTCATATATTTATATGAGGAAACTGGTGCTGCTCATCGTGCTTCTTGCGCTGCATGCCGTTGGTGTGCGGGGGCAGCAGATTGTTCCCAGCCTGACGGGTACTGACTTTTGGGTGGCTTTTATTGCCAATGTTGGAGCGGATTCTTGTTCGTTACTGATAGCTTCAGAAGAGAATTGTACGGCTTATATTGAGTGTCAAAGTCCGCTGTATAGCGACACGGCGGCTATCCGGCCCAATCGTATTACGCGGGTGAGTCTTCCGGGGATTCTATCATATAGCCGGGGAATTCATGTCACCACTACGGCTCCCGCAGTGGTCTACGCTTCCAATTATGTAGCGGCGAGCCATGATATTACAGCAGTTTTGCCCACGTCGGGGCTAAGGTGTGATTATGTGATCAACAGTCCGGCTCATGGGTTTATTGCGGGAGGCAGGGAGTTGGCGATTGTGGCGCCCTATGAGGACACACAGATAGATGTGAGCAGTTTTTGGGGATACGTGATAAATCATTTCACACCGTCGAGGGGTGAGGTGGTTTACGTCACCACAGGTCCGGCGAAGATTCATTCCACGCGGCCCGTGGCAGTTTTTGAAGGATACAGTTGTGCTTGTATTCCCAGCGCTTTTGGGGCTTGTGACCATGTTTACGAGCAGTTGTATCCCACAGAATACTGGGGGCGTCGGTTTATGGTGGTGCCGACCAGGGAGCGTTCGCCATATATGATTGACAATCAACCATGGGATTTTATCGGTGACATGGTGATGGTTACATCAAGTGAAAATAACTGTGTCGTCAACATTGGAGGAGGACCGGTGGCGACGCTGAATGCTGGCGAGACGTACTTTTTTCTTGTTGCCAATCATCCGCCCGATACCGTGCATTATACGACTGTAAATTCGTTGAACCTCGATTTCTACCAGTCGGATGCATTGTATATCGAGACGTCGAAGCCGGCGTCCACGTGTTTTTATATCTCGGGTATTATGTTCGGTGGCTCTCCCGGCGATCCGGCATCGGTCATTGTGCCTCCTTTGGAGCAGGGTGTAAGTCACACCATTGTTGCCGCCTACAATAGTACACTCACTCAAAACCACTATGTCAATCTCGTGGCTCCCACTAGCGATGTGTCGCTCATTACGCTGGATGGACGAAGTATTGCCTCTGATTTCACCCCGACCGCGGAGGGTTACAGCTGGGCATGTCTGACTGTGGACACTGGGACCCATATCATCGATGCCGACGGCGGTCGCTTCCAGGCCACATTCTACGGTCTCGGTGACGCCGAGTGCTACGCCTATATTGCCGGTACCGCTGTGCGCAACAGTAGCTATGATGTGCGTGCCGACCAGCATTACCTCTGTCCCGGAGGCGATACGGTGACTATCACCGTCAGGCACGACTCTACGATTTATCACACGGAGTGGCAACTCGACGGCCGGCCTATAGGTACAGATGTGGACACCATGCGGCTGTTTTTCGACAGCGCAGGGGTATACCGTGTCAGGGTGGTCATCACGCCGGGCGACACGGTGTGGGAGGTTATCACCGTCAATCCCGATTATGACATCCATGTGGCAGATTCCATTTGCCCCAGGGATACCCTTTACTGGAACGGGCAGGCACTTTTCGAGGAGGGTACATACACTGCATATTTGAACACCCTGAAGGGATGCGACTCGATAGTGACGATGGACTTCTCAATGCGGACAACCAAGTATTTTTCCAGCGCAGATACTATCTGTCCGCATGACAGCCTCCATTGGCAGGGATGGGTGTTGACGGAACCGGGTTCCTATATCGACACAATGATAACCGCTGACGGCTGCGATTCCATACTTACGTTGCAGCTCTCTGTGTTTGATGCCCCGCAGGCCGATATGGACCTTGACGTCGACTGCGCTCACTACAGTTACCGCATTCTCTCTTTTGGCCGGGGCGACACTACAGGCTACGCAATCCAATGGCAGGCCTCGCCGCCAGACCCAGCACTTGAGGGACAACCGTGGGATAGCCTCAGCCTTTCTCCGTCGACCCCGACAAACTACCACTTAAGCATCGTGGGACGCTGTCCTTTCGACACTTCCTTCACGCTCCATCCCATCCGTTGGCCTGTGGCCGAGATGGTAGTGCGGCCCGAGGTGATCAGCGTCGACCATCTTGATTTTGAAGCCTATGACAAGAGCCAAAATGCCAACGATCGTTATTGGTGGGTCGACGGACAATCCGCTGGCAGCGACCCGGTGCTTTCCTACAGGGCCAATGCGATGGAGGATAGTCTGCTGCTGACGTTGGTGGCTGTCAACGAGGCCTGTGCCGACACCCTCACGCGGATGATACCGATTGTCCATACTGCCGTGTGGGCTCCCAATGTGTTCACTCCCGGGGCCCCCGACAACAATCTTTTTGCTCCGGTGCTTGATGAGGCTTTCGCCGAGGAATTATTTGTCTATAACCGGGAGGGCCTTCTCGTGGCTCATATTGTAGGCGACAATCCATCGTGGAATGGCACCCACAACGGTACTCCCTGTTCGCAAGGGGCTTATGTCTGGGTCCTTTTTTATCGCACCAACAACAACCCCGCTGAGCTTCAAAAAGACGTTGGGACAGTGCTCCTCCTGAAATAAGTTTTGCCATGTGAAATAATTGTCGTATTTTTGCAGCCAAATTAATAGTTGTAGAATATGCGAACACTGGTAAAGAATATCAAAGAGTTGGTCGGGGTGGAGACCTCGCCGAAGCAGCGGAAAGAGGGTAAGGAGATGTCTGTGCTGGAGACCGTTAAGGATGCCTATCTGGTTATTGAGGATGGCAAGGTTCAAGCCTTCGGCGAGATGAAAGATTTGAAGGAAGGGAATGCCGACCAAGTGGTGGATGCCACCGGAAGGATGGTTTTCCCGAGCTTCTGCGACTCGCATACGCACCTGGTCTATGCCAACTCGCGCGAGCATGAGTTCGTCGACAAGATTCGCGGCCTCAGCTACGAGGAGATCGCGAAGAGGGGAGGGGGTATCCTCAACTCGGCCAAAGCCACGGCGGCGGCCTCGGAGGAGGAACTCTACGACATGGCCCAGCGCCGCCTCGAAGAGGTGGTGCGTCTCGGTACGGGTGCCATCGAAATCAAGAGCGGCTACGGATTGAGCACCGACAGCGAGCTGAAGCTGCTGCGTGTCATCCGCCGCCTGAAGGAGAATTCGCCCCTCACCATCAAGTCCAACTTCCTCGGCGCCCACGGCATCCCCATGGAGTACCGTGGCCATCAGGAAGACTATGTCGACCTGGTCATCAACGAGATGATTCCGAAGGTGGCGGCCGAAGGATTGGCCGACTTCATCGATGTGTTTTGCGACAAGGGTTTCTTCACCGTCGAGGACACCGCCCGCATCCTCGAGGCGGGTATCAAATACGGCATGCGGCCGAAGATCCACGCCAACGAGATGGCCGTCTCAGGCGGCGTGCAGGTGGGCGTGAAATACAATGCCATCTCGGTCGACCACCTCGAGCAGATGGGCGACGCCGAAATCGAGTGTCTGAAAGGCTCCGCGACGATGCCTACCATCCTCCCCGGCTGTGCCTTCTTCCTCAACCTGCCGCTCTCGCCGGCCCGCAAGATGATTGACGCGGGACTGTCGGTGGCTATGGCTTCGGACTACAACCCCGGCACCGCGCCGTCGAACAATATGCAGCTCGTCCTCTCGATGGCCTGCATCCGCTATAGGCTCACCCCGGAGGAGGCTTTCAACGCCACCACCCTCAACACCGCCTACGCTATGGGCGTCAGCGAGGAGGTGGGCTCGATAGCCGTCGGCAAGAAGGCCAACTTCTACATCACCAAGCCGATATCCTCCTATGAGTATATGCCCTACGCTTTCGGCGAGAACAAAGTGGAGCGCACCTTCCTCAACGGCAAAGAAGTATGATAACCGCTACCGACATCTACAAGAGCTATGGCGACCTGCAGGTGCTGCGCGGCATCTCGCTCAAGATTGAAAAGGGCGAGGTGGTCTCCATCGTCGGCCCTTCGGGAGCCGGCAAGACCACCCTGCTGCAGATTCTCGGCACCCTGGACCGTCCCGACAGCGGCAGCGTCCGCTACGACGACGTGGATGTGACGATGCTGAAAGACAAGGAGCTGGCGCGATTCCGCAACCGGCGCATAGGCTTCGTCTTCCAAGCCCATCACCTGCTGCCTGAGTTTACCGCTGTGGAGAACGTGATGATTCCCGCTCTCATCCGCGGCGACAAGGCAGAGCCGGCGCGCAAGCGCGCCCTCGAGTTGCTCGACATGCTGCATCTTACCGACCGCGCCGAACACAAGCCTGCCGCCATGAGCGGCGGCGAATGCCAGCGTGTGGCGGTGGCACGGGCGCTGATGAACGAGCCCATGGTGGTGCTGGCCGACGAACCGTCAGGCAACCTCGACTCACAGCATGCCCGCAAACTCCACGACCTCTTCTTCCGTCTCCGCGACGAGCTGGGACAGACCTTCATCATCGTTACCCACAACGAGGAACTGGCCGCCATGGCCGACCGAAAAATCACCATTATCGATGGAAAAAGCACAGAATAAACAGCAGATTGTCTACGGTCTCCGCCCCGTCATCGAGGCCATTGCCAGCGGCACGCAGATAGAACGTGTCCTCATACAGAACGGCCTCAATAGCTCTTTGTTGAACGAGCTGAGAACCAAACTGAAAGAACACGACATCCCCTTCCAGTATGTCCCCGTGGAGAAACTCAACAAGATGACTACGGGAAACCATCAGGGAGTTGTGGCCACCATCGCCGCCGTGAAATACCACTCCTTCATGGAACTGATGGAACAGTTAACGGCTGACCCCGACGAATCATCACTCATCACTCATCACTCATCACTCATCACTCATCACTCATCACTTATCCTCCTCTTGGATCACATCACCGACGTGCGCAATATGGGTGCCATCGCCCGCACGGCCGAGTGCACAGGTGTCGCCGCCCTCGTCGTGCCTGACCACGGCAGCGCCGCCCTCAACGAGGATGCCATCAAGACCTCCAGCGGAGCCTTGCTGCGCCTGCCCGTCTGCCGCGAGCAGAACCTCAAGACCGTCGTTAACCTGGCGAAGCAATGTGGATATCAGGTAGTTGCCGCCACCGAAAAGGGTGCCGTCCACTACCGAACCGTCGACTTCCGTCAACCCACCCTCCTCATCATGGGCAACGAAGAGACGGGCATTAGCCCCGAACTGCTGAAGATGAGCGATGTACGTGCTAAACTGCCCATTGTCGGCGAGGTCGCCTCTCTCAATGTCAGCGTCGCCGCCGGCGTCTTTATGTATGAGGCTCTTGAACAGCGCTCAATAAACTGATAGTTAATACTATACCATATCTTGTGGCCCTTTTCGGATTCCCTCCGAAAAGGGCTATTCTCTTGTTTTTCACTCGAGGAAGTAAAGGTTTTTTACAAGCAGCGATAATGTTAAAAAGTGAGCCAAAAAGTGACTTCCGCCGTCTAGTAGAGTGAGAAGGATAATTTTTTCACGCTTATGTTGAAAAATCTTCGTATATTTGCGCCTGAATTCTACCCTGTTGAAGGGTAGGATGTTGTGTGTATAATTGACTGAAAACTACAGAGTAAATAAAAATAAATAATATAAAATATGAAACTCAGGTTATTACTTGCGAGTGCCATTTTCCTGTTTAGTGGGATGATTTCCCGTGCTCAGATCACGGTAATGTATTCCCAAGGATTCGAAAATGGAGAAGAAATCCGCTATGAGGTGGTCCCTGCGTCGGCATCGGGTATTTCGACGACGCTTCATGCGGGAGGCAGCAGTTCGCTGGATCTTATGCAGCAAACCACCGGTGAAGTGACGTTGGTCCTCGACACGATGGACTTCACGAGCAACACCACGTTGAACTACATCGCCTTGGAGTTCGACCACATCTGTTCGGCGGCCCCCAACGGCTCGAATGCCCGTATCTGCAAGATATGGTACAAGCGTCCTGGTGAGGAATGGTCGCAGATGACTGGCCGTACGGAGTACAACATGACCTCCGGTACTGCCAGTAGAGCCTTTCTCAACTTCGACGCCTTCAGTTCGCGTGCCTACAGCGAATGGACGGCGGGCGATTTCTCGAACACGACATGGAAGAGCGAACGCTTCGACCTGAACAGCGTGTTCAATGGTGTGCCCGCCAACGAGCGCAAGCTGATGATCAAGTTTGAGGTTGTCGCCAAGACGGGCGCGGGTGCTACGGGCCATTGGTGGCTGGACAACATCAAGGTGAGGGCTAGTTCCTCGGCAATGGTGAAGCCTACCATCAATATGGCGCTCTATCCCGACGGATACAATCACCCCAACAGCCGTGGTGCCCGTATCATGCTCGACGCCAAGACGTCGGTGTCCGCGGGTATCAACCCCGACTCTGTCTACCTCTTCTATCGTGTCGGTAGCGACCCCACGCCGATACGTATGCAGCTGACGCCGGTGGTAGGTGTCAACAACCGCTATGGCGGCATCATTCCCTTCCATGGCTACGACACCGCGATGGCCTTCTACTGCGTGGCACGCGACGCCACGGGCAATGCCAATATGGTGCGTTTCCCCGCCAGCGAGGGTTCCTGGGTGGATTATCGTTGTGTGCGCGGTGTCGCACAGCCCGGCATCACAGGACCGGGATTTGTTGGGACCAATCCCCCCGCAGGTTGTAACCTTCCCTTTGTATACTATGCCGACAACAGAAGCGAGTTCGTCTATGACTCGGCGCTGATGCACGATGCGGGCTACGGCCCGGGCGCCCTCACGGCGCTGCGCTTCACCACAGCGACGCAGTATGGCCGCGATGTGACACGTCCGCGCTTCCAGTTCAGAATGAAGAACGCCCCGACAAACTATACCGTCGACGTGTCGGTGGCTGAGCACTATCCTTTCACCTCGAACTACATGCATGTGGTCTACGACACGGCATTGACCGTGACACAGGCCAATGCGGGCGACGCCCAGACGATCTATCTGCAGGACTCCTTCTTCTATGCCGGTAAGGACCTCGTGGTGCAGGTGCTCTATGACGGCGACGAGAACGAGATTAACAATCCCGTGAAGATGATCGCCACCAGGACAGGCAAGCCCACGATATGGAAGAACGGTAACGATGCCGAACTGGGCGGTAATGTCATCGCCGACCCCTCGATTATGGCTGAGGGCGACTGGCAGTTCAACGTGCGCCCGGCCTTCGTCTTCACCGAGACCAAGAACCAGCCGCTGCTCTACGACATGGGCTTCGACACCGCCGTGTCCTCGCCGACCTATGGCTTGGTGTCGCCTAACCGTGATATGCCCATGACGCCGGATGACCACAGCGTGAATGTGCGCCTGAAGAACCAGGGCGCCTTGACGGTCAACGCCATCCGTATCAGCTACAGCATAGACACCGGCAGCAACATGGTTACCGGCTATTACGACTGGAGCGGCAGCCTGGCGGGTGGCGCCACCGAGGTGGTGACGATATCCCCCAATGTGCCTCTGCCGGCTGGTTTCCACACTATAAAAGTGTGGGTGGAAGACACCTTGACAGCCGCCGGCCAGCGCATCCGTGACCATGAGCCTTATAACGACACCATCGAGTCCGAGTTCATCGTCTGCGCCGGCCCCATGAACGGTGTGCGCCAGATTGGCGGCGCCAACGCCGACTTCGGCACCATCGACCAGTTCCTCTTCTCGTTGAGCCGTTGCGGTATCGACGACTCGCTGATTGTCAAGCTCGCCCCGGGCGAATACCGTCCGTTTGTGCTGACGCCCTACAGTGGCGGCTCGACCAGCAACTACCTGGTCTTCGAGGCGCTGACCGACGGCGTGACCTTTTTCGCCGACGTCACAGACTCGTTGGCCGAGGCTTCGAGCATCGTCAACCTGGAGGCAAACGCCCATGTGCGCTTCCGCAATGTCAACTTCGTGCGCCGCACCGCCGCGGCGGGCCGCGTGTTGCTTTCCGAGATGATAAAGCTCGGCATCAACAGCGTCGACTGTCGCTTCGAGGGCTGCACCTTCACCGACAGCGTGGAGAACCCCATAGCATCCCTCCGTATCGGCGCGATGATTAACTCGGGTTTTGCCGACAGCCTCTACGTCAACAGATGTACCTTCCGTGGCGGTAAGGTGGGTGTCAATATCAGAGGCCGCGCCTCCGATATGCGCTCGAGCAACAATACCGTCTATCGCAGCCGCTTCTACAACCAATACGAGAACGCCATCAAGACGGAGAACCAGACGAACGTGGTCATCGAGAAGAACGAGATGTATGATGCAAGGACCAACTCGAGCTACGTGCTCTTCGTCAACGAGTGCTACGGCCTTTCGCGCATCATGGCCAACAAGGTCTACACCTCGCACGGCGCCGGCGGTATCGGCGTGGGCAAGGTTGTGGGTACTGAGAACAACCCCATCGTGATAGCGAACAACATGGTGGTGAGTGACGACGACGGCACGGCGAACATCATGAGTTCACCGTTCGATATCATCCAGGCTACCTATGCCGAGGTCGTCTACAACTCGGTCAAGCTGAATGCTCCGACACGTACCAACGTGGCCACTGTCAAGTTCGGCGGCGGCGTGCTGCAGAACAGCCGCTTCCTCAACAATATCGTCGTCTGCCTTGACAATACCAACTATGCCTTCCGTTATGCGCCGGGCTACGAGACTACCAATGTCGTCGGACACAACATCTACTATGCCCCGGGTACCAAGCTGAACTACAAGTCGGGCAGCTGGTATGCCGACCTCGAGGAATGGCTCTTCGCCGAACCCTCCGACACGGCATCCTTCTCTGTCAACCCCAACTTCCTCGATGGCTCGCTGGTCGACCTCCGCACCTTCAACCGTCAGGTGAAGGGCGTGGGTATGCCGCTCACCTCGGTGACCGTCGATATGTTCGACACCGTGCGTAGCACCACGGCCACCTGCCCGGGTGCCTTCGAGTTTGTCTCGCTGAACTACGACTTCGAGCCCGAGGCCATGATCAACCCTGTGGGTGAGACCTGTAACATGCCCGACCAGACCGAACTGGTGGTTCGCCTGAGAAACAACGGTACGAGCGAATATACGGGCACCGGCCTGACGCTCTCCTACCAGATCAATGGCTCAACAGTCCACAGCACACAGGTGACACATACCGTCCCTGCCGACGACACCGTGACCATCGCCACGGGTCAGATGCTCCATCTGCCTTTCGGCACCCATAGCGACTCGGTCTACAACATCCTCATCTGGACCACGTACTCCGGCGACCCCAACCAGACCAACGACACCAACACCTTCACCGTAATCAGCAAATACCGCCCGTCGGCACCCGCCGCCGTGACGGTGCCCATCCAATATGCCACCAGCGCCACCATCACCCCGACGCTGGGCGTCGACACCTGGAGGGTCTATGCCGCCGACACGGCACCGACACTCCCCTCGACACTCTACTGGTACCGTAACCCCGCCGACGCCAATGCTTTCTTCGTCGGCCCCACGCTGGTGACAGACACCATACGTCAGGACACCACCATCTACTTCCGCCAGCACCGCGAGCTGCCCCTCATCAGAATCACCCAGGTGGAGTTTAAGACTACGGGCGAGGGCACGACACCCAACCCGCCCTACTGGATGCAGAACAGCCGTACCTTGTCCGTCCAGCTGACTAACGTGGGCGATGTCCCGGCCCATCTGGAGGGCGACACGCTGCGCTTGATAACAGCAGCCACCAATGTTACGGTGAAAAACTATGTCTTCGGAGACGTGACGATAGCTCCAGGTGCCTCGCTGCTGGTGCAGCAAGGCCTCACCAGCGCTTCGCTCAACCCGCTGATGACCGTGCATACTAACGCCCTGGCGTCCGTGGCCTTCAATGCCAATAGCGCATTCATCTACAAGCGCAACGGCGTCGTCGAGGATGCTGTGGCGATGAACAATGTGACCACGACAGCATTGACCAAGCCGAACAACTGGAACGCCCAGCAGGTGCCTTCCTATGTGTGGCACGGCCATGGCTTGCCCATTCCCAATACAACACCCCAAAAGAATACCGCGGGTCTCATCCGTATCGCCTTCAATGGCGACTCCACCGACTGGCGCCTCGCCACTGCCAACGACCCCATGATGCTCAGCAGCACCGACGAGTCCTGGATTATGTATCCCGTCAACGACTGCGAGGGCGACATGGCAGCGGCCCATGTGACCATCCTGGCACCGCCAGTGGCCGATATCGATGTCAGTGCCCCGCAGTTCCCCGAGGCCTCTTGCGGCATGGGTCTGGAGGATGTCACCGTCAGGGTGCGCAACTACGGTACTCAGCCTGTCAACAGCCTGGTGCTCCACTATACCGCCGGCGTTGACACCGTGGACGAGGCTGTCACCGAGACCATCAGCGCCAACGGCATCATCACCTATACCTTCAACACGCCCGTCAACCTCAGCTTCCCCCAGGATACCACTATCACTTTGAAGGTCTGGGCCGACTCGGTGGCAGGCGATATCGCACGCTACAACGACACTAACCGTGTCTCCGTGGCCTCGCTCTACACCCCGGAACCTCCCGCGACATTAGACACCCATTGGGTGAGCTATGGTAGCCGCGACACGGTGACAATCGACAGTGTTCCGCAGGGCGTGATACCTGTGTGGTACGACGGCGATGGCAATGTCGTCGACACAGCCTACTCCAGCGTGTCGGAGATTCTCTACGGCAGCACCGTCAGAGGTGTGAGCTATCTGGTTCAGAAATTCTATACTACACAGGTAGGCACGGACTCCTTAACCAATGCTCAGAAACAATACCCCTCTCCCTATCAGCCCAACAACAAGGTCGCCAAGCAGCAGTATATCTACTCTGCCCACGACCTGCGTAGCGCCGGCCTCCAGCCGGGTATGATAGACACCCTCTCGTTCTATCTCGACTCCATCTGGGGCACCGCTACAGAGGTAAGCTTCGACAACTACTGGCTGGGTCTCGGCCTGACCACCGACACCATCTTCGCCAACAAGAACGCTGGCTCCTGGAAGGCCACCACAGAGGTCTTCCACCGTGCGCCGTTCACCATCCACCGCACCGATGTGCATGGTTGGGTGAAGCATCCGCTCGATGTGCCCTTCTACTGGGACGGCGAGTCGAGCATCGTGGTGCAGGTGTCGCATGAGAAATCTACCCCCTACACCAATGGTGTGCAGTCTTTCTATACGGAAAAGACCAAGACCACGCTCCATAAGACCGCCAACGCGGCCCTCTCGCCCTCGACCTTCGACTATGACGGCGCAGCCACCGAGAACCCTGGCAACAAACGCCCCAACATCCGCTTCAATAACTATGCCTACGGTTGCGAGAGTGCAGTATCGCCCTATACGGTACATATTGTCAACCAGCCCGATGTTGACTTGGCACTGCTCTGGCCTGAAGGCAGTGGGCCCTGGCAGCCATACACCTCTTGCGATCCCATCACCTTCAATGTGTTGGTCCGCAACCAAGGCTCCGACACGGCCTCCAATGTCAAGGTGTTCTTCTACCTCGACACCCTCGCCGTCGACAGCGTCTCCTACGGCAATTCCATCTCCTCCGGAGCCACCGATACCGTGACGATTCTCAGACGTCAGCTGACGCCGGGACGCCATAGCCTCACCGCCGTGGCTCACTCCGCCAACGACAGCATCACGAGCAACGATACCATCTCGTGCTCCATCCTGGTGACCTTCTGCGGCGGCACCTATACCATCTCCTCCGACAGCGCCGCCGACTACCACTCCTTCGGCGAGGCTATCGACACGCTGAATATAGCGGGTATCGTTGGCCCTGTGACTTTCAGCGTGGGCAATGGCATCTATCAGGAGCAGGTCGCCCTGTCGACCGTCAAGGGAGCCTCCGTGAACAATACCGTCACCTTCGTTGGCGAAGGCCTCAGAAACGTGCTGCTCACCGCTGCCACGACACAGGATTCCAACTATGTCTTCAGGCTCGACAGCGCCTCTTATGTGACCCTCCGCAACTTCCGCATCGAGGCCCGTCCCACCGCCACAGGCAACGCAGGCAACTATGCCAACGCATTGGTGATGGAGAAAGGCACCAATATTACCCTCGACAACCTCTCTATCAAGGTCAAGGGTACAGTCAACAACGATAACGCTTCGTGCGTGGTCCTTGGTGACGGCATCTCCAACCTGACGATACGCAACAGCACCATCGACAGTGGCTTCTACTCCATCCATAGCACCGGAACACGTGTTGGCTACTCCAACATCCTGCTGGAGAACAACTACTTAACCGGCTTCTGGAAGGTGGGTGTCGACCTGAGAGGAATTAACGACCTCGTCATCAGGTCCAACCGCATCACCTCGGGAGTCCCCAACACGACTGGTCGCTCGCTGAGAGGTCTTGTCATCTCTCGCACCTCGGGCACCTTCCTCGTCGAGAAGAATGTCATCAACCTCCTCGACCCCAAGAACGGTGGTAAGATGGGTATGCAGCTCGAACGTATCGGCAGCGTCTCCTCCAACCCCGGCTTCATCGTCAACAACATGATTAGCTGCGAGGGTAGCGGCTCTGCCGACCTGCCTAGCGGACGTAAGCCCAGCGGCATCTGGCTTGACAGTATGAGTGCCAACGTCAAGGTCTACTACAACACCGTCCGCGTCAACTGCGCCACCACCTCGGCTACTACCCAGTACCTGGAGACTACGGAAGCGTTCCACGCCTCTGCCTCGGTCAGCAACATCCAGGTGATGAACAATATCTTCTCCAACTTCAGCAAGGGCTACGCCTATTACGTCGCTGCCAACAACACTGTCATCATCTCCAACTTCAACGGTTACTATACCGAGAGTACCCATCCGTTCTACTGGGGCGGTCAGTTCCGTGCTAACCTCGCCGCTCTCCAGGCTGCCAACGGCGATGACGCTAACTCGCAGGATACCCTGCAGCCCTCCTTCGTCTCCGTCTCCGACCTTCACTTGGTGATGACCAACTTCGTCTCGAAGGCTCAGTACACCGACGAGGTGACCGATGATATTGACGGCAGACCCCGTATGGCTATCCCGGCACCAACCATCGGCGCCCACGAGATGGAACTCCTCACCCACGACATGGCCGTGGTCGACATCATCAAGCCCTTCGTCCCCGTCGATACCAACTTCTCCTATCCCAACAAGATGCCGAAGAATATCGAGGGCGACTCGGTACTCGTCGTGGCCAAGTTCTACAACAACGGACGCTCCATTGAGGATAACGTCATGTGGTACGCCTACATCGAGGGCCACGAGGCCCAGACACGCACGCCCAACAAGAACCTGGGCACCTTCGATGTCGAGCAGCATAAGTTCGACTCCATCATGATGCCTGCGCCCTACGGCATCATCAACCGCCATACGGTCCATGTCGTCGTGCTCCTGCCGGGCGATACCTCGCTCAGCGACAACGACCGCACCGCCGAGGTCTTTCTGGCTCCCGCCTTCAACCTCGAGGCCAGAACCACCTCGACAGCCTCTTCCGACGGCTGCGGACGTAAAAACACTATCCTCCAGCTGAAAGTCAAGAACGTGGGCTTCAAACCTATCACGATGGGAACCCCGGTGAGGATTGGTTTCTTGCCGCAAATCCTCACGCCGGTCGGCACCACTGTCTCCACCATGCCCGACACCGTCGAGGCCGACATCACCTTCCCCAACCAACTCCTCATCAACAACGAACTCACCCTTGCGATGCCCACGAGCGTCAACCTCTATCCTACGGGCTTGGCTACCGACCTCACTATACGTATCAAGGGCTGGTGCCACCACGACCTCGATGTCCTTCCCCATAACGACACAATTGCCGGTTCCACCATCAACTCATACTTCACTCCCGTGCCGCCAGTGGGCTACGATACCGTCCTGGACTACGGCACTTGGGGTGCCGTCAGAGCCTCGCAGGAGAACTCCATCCCCATCCGTTGGTACAACGACTCAACCAGCTCCATCATATTCTTCCCTGCCACTAACTATTTGCAGACGCCTTACACTGCGGCCAAGTACAACGCCTCGACACTTTGGACCAATACCCCGCAATATTTCGACTCCGCGGTCTACTACCTCAACTGCCAATCCGCTAAAGGCTGCCCAAGCCACTTCTCCAAAGTGACTGTCAGAATGGCTCCGCGTATACCTAACGACATGGCTATCGAGGAGGTTCTTGCTCCGTTGGGAAGCCGCGTTTATATGGAGAACGATACCGTGCGTGTACGTGTCAACAACTACGGTACCAGCGCACAGAACAATATTCCCATCACCTACCAGCTCAAGAGGGGTAACAATGTGGTGCAGACCGTCACAGACACCATCAGGGCTACCGTCGCACCCGACCAACCCTATGAATTTACCTTCAGACAATTGCTCAATATCACTACTCCCACCACAGCCCAGACCTACACCCTCAACGTATGGACCGACCTGCCCACCGACGCTACCCGTCGCAACGACACCCTCCGTACGGCCTATACCTTCAGATCTCTCGCCGAGAGCACGTATAATCCCTCCCAGTCGGGCGATCCCTCGTTCGATGTGACACGCGTCTCCTTCAATGAGATTGACCTCGACATGCCGCCGTTGCAGCGTGGCCTTACGGTCCTCGGCACCTACAATGTCGCCACCCGCGACTACCCCGTCCTGCATGTCACACGCGGTCTCACAGACTCGCTCATCCTCGAGGTGACTCCCGCCAACGCCGAGAACCAGCGCGAACGCTGCAAGGTATGGGTCTTCATCGACTATAACCGTAGCGGCACCTTCACCGCTGACGAGACGCTTATCTCCGGCGAGGCCTTCTATAACGACCAGGCCTTCCGCACCCTGCTCTCCATCGCCAACAATGCCTCGCTGGGCTATATGCGTATGCGTATTGCTGTCGCTGCCTATGAGGACATCGCTGATGGCACCAATCCCTATACCGGCGTCCCCGCCGATAAGGACGGCCACACCCTCGACTTCCTGCTCTTTGTCGACGAGCATGTCAATCCCACGGATATTGCCGTTGCGCAGATTGTCAGCCCCCGCAGCTACCTCATCCGCGACGAACTCGCCAAGACCGTCTCCTTCCGCTTCGCCAATAAGGGCTCCATGGCGGTGACCAACCCCACCTTCACCTACTACTTCGACTCCAGGAACAACGACCCCGCCGACACAACTGTCGCCGGTACCGTCACCTACACCGGCACCGTCTATCCCGGCCGCAGCGCTATCGTCAGCCTGCCGCCTCATGCCTTCCCCTATGGCCTCAGTACGCTCCATGTATACCATAACGTCGAGGGCGACGAGAACTACGCCAACGACACCATCATCCAGGAGTACTACCGCTTCGGGGAGACCACCGTTATTCTCAACGACCAATTCGAAGTCAACGACGGATGGTATGCTCCCTCAGGCAGAAACCTCTTCACCCATAACTACTGGCAACTTGGCACTCCCAACAAGACACGCTACCTGCGTAACGCCTATTCCGACGCCAACGCCTGGGTTACCGACATCGAGAACAACATCGTCAGCGGTAAGCGCGGCAATGTCAGCTACCTCTATAGCCCGATTATCAACATCGCACAGCTCAAGGCCGACACCCTCGCCTTCTACCTCCGCCGCAACCTCATCAACGGCAGCTCGCTGACGGTCGAGTTCTATAGCTACGAGAACAAGTGGATCAAACTCGACGCCGACTCTACCACCAACTGGTACAACAACGACGATGACCGTGTCTTCGACAATACCACCAGCGGCAACAGCTACAACCGCTACTGGTTCAAGACACAGCAAGTCTCCGATGACTTCAACGAGCACCTCCAGTTCCGCTTCGTCTACCGCACGCCCATCGGCACCACCGCCACCTCGGCATACGGCGAGGGCTGCGCCATCGACGACTTCTACCTGGGCCGCGCCCAGCGTCAGATCGACTGCGGCGTCGTGGCTATCATCGAGCCTCAGAACCCCTCCTACGGTCAGACCATCTATCCCAAGGTCGTCGTCAGGAACTACGGCTACGATACCCTGCGCAGCATCCAGCTGGGATATATCCACTATGGCACCAACCTGCCCAAGATTCTCAATGCCACCTGCGCTATCCCGCCTAACGGTGGTCTCGACACCTTCCTCTTCACCTCGCCCTTCGTCATCACCAGCGACTACCCCGAGACTTTCGACATCAAGGCTTTCACCAACCTTACCGGCGATGACCTCTACCGCGACAACGACTCGTGCACCCGCACCTACAGCCTCTACCCGCTGACCAACGACATCAGCGCCCACTCCTTCATCTACCCGCTCTCTTCGGTCATCGCGGGCGACACCACGGTCACCGTCACCCTCCGCATCCGTAACTTCGGACAGCAGCCCCTCACCACGGCACGCCTCTCCTATCTCGTCAACGGCCGCAACCGCATCGACGAGGACGTCAACTTCTCCGACTACCTCGGCCGTCCGCTCATGTCCATGGAATACTTCAACTACACCTTCCATCACAAGCTGCACGCCGCCATGGGTATCATGCGTCTCACCGGTATCGCCAAGTGTGACTCCAACGAGTATGTCTACAACGACACCGTTACGAAGCATGTCGAGGGTATCTCCTCGGTTACCGACCTCGCCGCCACCGCCGTCATCGTCGACACCTCCGACTTCAACGAGGTGCGCTTCGAGCTCGTCATCGACAACCGTGGCGCACGCGGCGCCAACAACTTCGAGGTGGGTTTCTACATCGACAACGACACCAACACTACCTACCGCGAGACCTACTACCGTGCACAGCCTATCCCGGCACTCACCACGGCCTACCATGTCTTCAATATGACGCTCCCGACACGTCCGGCCAGGTACCCGACGGTCACAGGCTTCGTCCACATCCAGGGCGACAACGACCCCGCCAACGACACCACCTCGGTCATCGCCACACAGTACATCGACCTCGAGGTGCAGCGCGTCATCGTCGAGGAGAATGCAGGCCCGCTCTGCCGTACCTTCATACAGATACGCAACAACGGCAACCTCACGCTCCTCCCCATCACGCCTATCCAGATTCGCGGCACCGTCAACAATGTACCGCTCTCCTTCAACACCTATGCGATGATCCATGCCGGCGAGACCGTGCACATCGAACTCGAGAACACCCCGCAGGAGCCCGAGAGGAACCGTGTTCCCAAGAGCCCCACCCGCACCTATGTGGGCAGCGGACGTGTTGTCCTGATGGGTGAATCCAACACCACCAACAACGAGACCACCGTCGTCGATGTCATCAACTACTACGACCCCAGCGACGCCCCCGTTGTCGACGACCTCAAGCTCACCCTCGACCAGAACTACCCCAACCCCTTCAGCGGCTTCACCACCATCCCCTTCAGCCTTCCCTCTCCTGCCAATGTGCGCTTCTTCGTCATCGACGCCATGGGCCATGTGGTCAACAGCATGGAACGCCGCTACGGCGCAGGCCCCCAGTCGATCACCATCAATATGGACGCCTACCCCGCCGGCTTCTACTACTACGGCATCGAGGTCGACGGCCAGCGCCTGATGAAGAAAATGATCATGCGTTGATGCTCGACCGCTTCATAGGCTATATCGAACAGAATCACCTGCTCCCCTCTCCTTCAGGGAGAGGGGGTGGGGGTGAGGCTGTACTCTTGGCCGTCAGCGGCGGCCGCGACTCCGTATGCATGGCCGACCTCTTCCACCGCGCCGGCATACCCTTCGCTATAGCCCACTGCAACTTCAACCTGCGCCCTGGCGACTGCGACCGCGACGAGGCGTTCGTCCGCCGGCTGGCGGAACGCTACGGCGTCGAATGCCATGTGGCCCACTTCGACACCCGCACCTACGCCGCCGCCCACAGTCAAAGCATCGAGGAAGCCGCCCGTCACCTCCGCTACGACTACTTCGCCCAACTTATCATTCAACATTCATCATTCATCACTCATCATTCATCACTCCTCACGCCCGTCGCCACCGCCCACCACCGCGACGACTCCATCGAGACCTTCTTCCTCAACCTCTTCCGCGGCACCGGCATCGCCGGCCTGCACGGCATACGACCTGTTTCGGAATTAAGAATTAAGAATGTAGAATTAAGAATTATTCGGCCGCTATTGTCGTTCTCCCGGGCGGAGATTGACGCTTACATAGAGGAAAACCACCTCGACTATGTCGAGGACCACACCAATGCCGAACTCGACGCACGTCGCAACCAGATACGCCATCGCCTCATGCCGCTGCTGCGCGAGCTTTACCCCTCTGTCGACACCACCATGGCCGCCAATATCGAGCGCCTACATGACACCGAACTATTATATAAGGAATATATAGAGCAACTCCGATCATCACTCATCACTCCTCACTCATCACTCCTCACCAATCTCCCCATAGAAATACTTTCCATCGACCTTCCGGCACTATTGTCCACTTACTCCCTCTCACTCCCTCTCACTCCTCTTCACTCCCTGATTTTTGAGATTATCAGTCCTTACGGCTTCAACGCCTCCCAGGTCTCCGATATCCTGCAAGCAAAAGAAAACGGGAAGCTCTTCCACTCCCCGACGCATGTCGCCGAAATCCACCAGGGCCACCTCCTCATCGCGCCCCATCCCCTCCCTCCAGTGGAAACGGCTGAAGGCCCCATCCATTCTCGTCCCCTCCCTGAGGGAGGGGTGCCGCTTCAGCGGCGGGGTGGGGGTAATACCCAGCAAGGAAGAGAAAATACCCAGCAGGGTGGGGGAGTCCGCCCCTGGCGCCCCGGCGACCGCATCCGCCTCAAGTCCCCCAGCCACTCAGCCACTCAGCAACCCAGTCACTCAAAGTTAGTCAGCGACTACCTCAAAGACCTAGGCCTCTCGCGTATCGAGAGACAATACGTCCTAGTCACTGTCGACGAAAACGACCAAGCGTTATCAATCGTCGGCCTAGACAAAATTCTTAATTCTTAATTTTTAATTTTTAATTTTTACTTGGCCTAGACAAAATTCTTAATTTTTAATTTTTAATTTTTAATTTTTACTTGGCCTAGACAAAATTCTTAATTCTTAATTTTTAATTTTTAATTTTTACTTGGCCTAGACAAAATTCTTAATTCTTAATTCTTAATTTTTAATTTTTAATTTTTAATTCTTAATTCTCCTCACCGCCACCAGCCTGTCGGCCAAATCGCTCGGCTCACGGTGATAGACGTATATGGTATAGCTGTTCGGCGTCTCCATATGGTCGCCCTCCAGCGTCTCCGTCGCACTACCTGATTGAGGGCTCTGCGTCAGCAACTGATAAGCATAGTACCCCTGCTTCAGCAGCAGCCGCTTCACATAGGCCTTGAACTCGGGCTGGTACTCCATGCGGCTCGTCGAGTCGAGCTTCCAGTCTGTCAGCTGTCCCACCACGTAGACGCTCTTGTCGAGCCACGGCTGCGCCATGGGCAGGTTGATGTTCACCCACACGTATTCTGACTCCAGCGTCGGGTTGTTGCGGTCCATGGCGTTCACCTTCATGCCGCCGTTCAGCGTCGTCTCGCTGAGGTAGTGCTTTCTTGACCGGTCCTCTTCGGGACGCAGCAGGGCGAACACCTCGCCGCCGTATTCCTCGATGCGCTGCACGTTGTACATCGGCGCACGCAGGTTGCAGGCGTCGAAATAGCGGAACGTGTTGCCGCCGTAGAAGACATTTTCCTGACGATAGCGGTAGCACAGGCTCGCGCCGTCGTATCCGCTGAATGTCAGCCACCGCGCGTTGTCCTGTCGTCCGTTCTGCTGCACCAGCACCCGCTCCCACTCCGGCCGCAACTGCGGAGCAGAGAAATTTTCAATTTTCAATTTTGAATTTTCAATTTTCACGTCAATTTCCTGCCGTTGCTTGATGCCCATGCCGTCGTAGGGACGTGTCACCTCGGCGCTCACCCCCACGCTGCCCTCCTGCACCCAGAAGCGCCGCGTCAGCAGGGTGTCGCCTTCCTCGTCGGTCACCGCCAGCAGGTAGTTGCCCGAGTGGGTGAACTGCGTGTACTTCGCCGGCAGCATCTGGTGGTAGTGCACATAGGGGCGCAACGTGGTGAACGAGAACTCGATATTCTCGATCTCGCCGTATTCGAAGCCCGAGATGAAGTCGTAGGGCTCCAGGTCGTCGCGCCGCCAGTTGGCGTCGCAGTGCGCTATGCTGTATCGCAGGTTCTCGCCCTCATCAGCCAGAATGTCGAACTGCAGCAGCAGCCGTTCAGCGCTCCCCAGGGTCAGCACCGGAGCCTCCAGCTCCACGCCGCTGCGCGTCAGCAGCACCGTCTTCACATCCTTCCGCCACGCCGAGTCTGTCACCACCCGCTGCCCCCACGTCACCGTGCCGAGCAGCAGTACTGCCATCATTGCTATCGTCTGTTTCATAGCTTATCTTGTTGATATTAATTCTGTTCTGTTTTTGCTCCTCCCCTAAGTTTGCTCCACTGCGGTCGCAGGCCATGTCTCCGTTGGAGCCAGACAGAGGGGAGGTGGCTCCGCCAAAGGCGGAGACGGAGGTGTGTGTTTCAGTATCTTCTATCGGTCCATGGCCGATGTAGAGGGTTTGCGACCAGCGGCCGGCGGCGTCCTGCACCATGCCCCACAGCTGCACCTCGCGGCCGGCGAAGCTCTCGGGTAGCACCACGGCGAGGCGCTGCTCGCGGCGGTAGACCGGCGCCGAGAAGAAACCACGCTCAATCTCAGGACAGTAGACGTATATGTATACCCGGTCGTAATTGTCGGCCCGCATGTGCAGCGGGTTGCGCTCGAAGGGCACGACGAGTGTCGTCCCGTCCGCCACCTCCGGTGCCCCGAAAGCCACCGGCGCCACCGGCCCCTCGCTCAGCACCAACCTCTCCCAATCCACGGCCAGCGTAGCCAGCTGCTCCCCTAAGCTAGGGGAGCTGTCACGAAGTGACTGAGGGGTCTGTTCGGCTTTTCCCGTCTCCCCCTCCTGAGGGGGAGTACCCCGTAGGGGGGAGGGGGTGGTAATAGTGCCGAACGCCTCCTGGTTCCTCATAACAAAATAGTTACACGGCGTCATGCCGTGCTCCATGGAGACGAGGTCGAGGGTCTCGCGCAACACCCAGTTGAGGCGTCCGGCGAGCTGCACCTGCTGTTTAAAGAGCATGCGGTGCTCCTGCTGTGCCGCGGTACGCGGGTTGCGCGGGTGACTCGAGAAGGTTCGCACCACCCATTTGCCGCGCCACTGGTATCCCACCGTCGGCCCCATCCTCCCCTGGAACCCACCCAGGTATCCGTCACGTATAATAGCCATATCTATAAGGTTTTAAGTTACTATAACAATATATTATCCACTTATTATAACGTTACTTTCTCCTATATATTGCCTACCCAAGAAACTTTAATTAAAGGCAGCATAAAGGGAATATAAAGAGTAATGTAAGAGATGATATTATAAGAACCTGAAAATAAACCGGTTACAAAGGGCGAAAAATGGAGGATTTTTTTATTTTGTGGGACAATTTTTCGGGGAGGGAGGGCGTTAATATAAGGAATAAGAAAAGAGACCATTATGCTACGCGAAGAGACTGTTTTTGGACCTATTTTCAGCCGGCGGCTCGGTAGCTCGCTGGGCATCAACCTGCTGCCTGAGAAGGGCAAGATATGCAATTTCGACTGCATCTATTGCGAGTGCGGCTGGAACCGCGACGGACGCAACGACACCGTGCTGCCCACGGCCGAGAAAGTGCGCACCGACCTTGAGCGAAAACTCAAGGAAATTGAAAATTCAAAATTGCACCTCGAAGAGGAACTGAACACCTTGAAGAATAAAGATAATCCTGTGAAGAAAATTGAAAATTCGGCTGACGCAGGCAATAATTCTCTATTAACAAAGGTCGACAGCATCACTTTCAGTGGCGACGGCGAGCCGACGCTGAATCCCGAGTTCCCGCAGATTATCGACGACACACTTCGCCTGCGCGACAAGTACTACCCTTCGGCCAAGGTCAGCGTGCTGAGCAATGCCACACGCGTGCATATTCCCGAGGTCTTCGAGGCGCTGTGCAAGGTGGACAACCCCATCATGAAGATCGACGCCCCCACCAACGAGCTCATCGCCCTCATCAACCAGCCTGCTCCGGGCTACGACATCGCCCGTGTCATCGAGGCGCTGAAGCAGTTCAAAGGCAACTTCGTGCTGCAGACCTGCATGCTGCGTGGCAACGGCTTTGACTCGTCGCGGCGCGAGGTGGTGGAGCCGATGATGGATATCGTGCGGCTGTTGAAGCCGCGCGAGTGGATGGTCTACACCATCGACCGCGCAACCCCGATGCAGGGTCTTGAAAAATTCCTCCCCGATGAAATGAAAGCCCTCGTACAACCAGTGATTGACGAAGGCTTCAAGGTTCAGATTAAAGGTGCGATAGAGGACTAGAGGCTCTCGATGGCGGCTTTCAGCACGGGGATGAAGGCATGGATGTCGTCCTCGTCGATGGCGCCGAGGGAGCAGAGGCGGAAGGTGTTGGTGGTGCTGATTTTGCCAGGATAGATGGTGAATCCGCGCTCATAGCAGTAGTCGTGCACTTTCTCGAAATTCCAGTTGGGCATGTCGGGGTAGAGTACCGAGACGACGAGGCCCGACTGTAGTTCGTCACGGATGGCCTCCTTGAGGCCGAGGCTGGCGATACCCTCCTTGATGGCTTTGTTGACACGCAGGTGGCGGGCCCACTTGGCCTCCTCGCCCTCGGCGAAGTATTCCTTGAGGGCCTGGATGGCGGAGTAGATGGTCTGCACGGGGGGTGTGAAGTGCATCTCGCCGGTCTTCTCGAAGTTCTCATATTGCATATAGAGGTTGCAATAGTAGGAGCGCGTGGGATAGTCTTTGGAAGCCTTGACGATGTCGGTCTTGCCGATAATGAACGAGAGACCCGACATAGCCATGATGCCCTTCTGGGCGGAGGCCATGCAGAAGTCCACGTTGTCGCGCTGCACGTCGATGGGGATCATGGCCAGCGACGAGGTGGTGTCGAAGACCGAGATGGCGCCGTACTTGTGGGCCAGTGCGCCGATTTCGCGGATGGGGTTGAGAACACCCGTGCCGGTCTCGTGGTGGGTGGTGTAGACGAGGGCGATGTCGGGGTTCTCCTGGAGAGTTTTCTCCACGAGGGCGAGGTCGGGACGCTCGAAGACGCTGGACTTGAGATCGATGTGCGGCAGGTGGTAGTACTGGCACACCTCGACGGCACGCGACGAGTAGGCGCCGTTGTTGACGATGAGGGCCTTCTTGCCCTCGGGGAGGAGGGAGTTGAGGCAGATGTCGATGTTGATGGTGCCGGAGCCGGTGAAGAGCACGGAGGTGTAGTCTTTGGGGTCGGCATGGACAATCTTCAGCAGGTCGGCGCGGAGGCCGTGCATGAGGCCAGCGAACTCTTTCTCGCGCGGGCAGATGTCGGGCACCACCTGGGCCATTTTCACGGTGTCGGTCGTCGTGGCGGGACCGGGATTCAGCAGGACGTTACGTTTGATGGTCATAAATTGAAAGGTTATAGGTTATTTCCGAAGGAACGCCATGAGGGCTTCTTTGTTCTGGATGGGGGTGGTGGTGGGGCGGCCGAGGTCGGCGCGGTTGCCTTTGTGGACCTTCACCTCGACCAACACAGGACCTTCCTGATTGTTAATCTTGGCGAGCTGGCCTTTGAGGGCTTCAATGCTGTCGACGCTGTAGGCGGCTTTGTAGCCGACGGCACGGGCGACGGCGGGGAGGTCGATCTTGAGTCCTACGGTGGGCTGACCACCCACGGAGTCGTGGGCACCGTTGTTGAAGACCACATGGATGTAGTTCTTCGGGGCCTTCTCGGCGACGATGGCCATGGAGCCCATGTGCATGATGGTGGCGCCATCGCCGTCGAAGCACCAAACACGACGGTCGTGCTTTTCGAGGGCGATGCCGAGGGCTATCTGTGAGGCGTGGCCCATGGAGCCGACGGTGAGGAAGTCGCGCTCGTGGCCCTGTCCCTTGGCGGCACGGTACTCGAAGAGCTCGCGGCTGATCATGCCGGTGGTGGAGACCACGACGTCTTTCTCGCCCATGGCGGCAGCGACGGTCTGGATGGCCTCTTCGCGAGACATCGGATAATCGTTCTTCTCGACGTTCTGGAGCTTATAGCTGTCGAAGGTATCTTTCTCGATGACCAGGGCGAAGACCTCGCCGGTGGACTTCATGGCGCTGACGGCCTTGGCGATCTGCTTCTCGGCCTTGTCCTCTTCCTTGCTGAGCACCTCGTAGTTGATGCCCATGGTGTTGAGGAGACCGGTGGTCACCTTGCCCTGCTTGACATGCTGGGGTTCGTCATGGACGCCGGGGCGGCCGCGCCAGCCGATGAGGAGCAGTACGGGGATATTGTAGACCTCCTTGTCGGTGAGCGAGGCGAGGGGGTTGATGATATTGCCCTCGCCGGAGTTCTGCATGTAGACCACGCCGATCTTGCCGGTGGCGAGGTGGTAGCCCGCGGCCAGGCCGACGGCGGCACCCTCGTTGGCGGTGATGATGTTATGGCTGGCGTCGACATTGTCTGCAATGTAGGCGCAGATGTTCTTCAGCAGGCTGTCGGGCACACCGGCGTAGAAGTCGATGTCGTTCTCTTTCAGCTTCTCGATAAAGAATTTGGGACTGATCATATCTTTTAATGGTTATAGGTTATAGGTTATTGGTTATGGAGGGCCGACGCGTCATAATGTCGGCATTTCGACTGCGTAGCGTCTATAACCCATAACCAATAACCAATAACCTTTTAATTATTTTTTCTTCGTACCGGGGATGAGGTTGAGGATCTCCTTGATGGGCATGCAGTAGTCGGCGGAGGCTTCCTGGCAGCGGTGATGCTCGAGGATGCTCTCGGCGCACTTCACCATGGCGGGGTAGGCGCTGCGGAGCATGTGGTTGGCATAGATGACGATGTTGATGCCCCAGTCGGCGAGTTCCTCTTCGGTGAACTGGGCGTAGGTGGTGGGGACGGCCACGATGGGGGTGTGGCTGTCTTTCTCGCGGAAGCGCTGGCAGAACTCCTTGATGTCCATGCCGTCCTTGTTCTTGGAGTGGATCATGATGCCGTCGGCGCCAGCCTCGACATAGGCGAAGGCGCGCTCGAGGGCGTCCTCGACGGGCTTGCCGGCGATGAGGCTCTCGATGCGGGCGATGATCATGAAGTCGCGGGTGACCTGTGCCTCCTTGCCGGAACGAATTTTGTGGCAGAAGCCCTCGATGGTGTCCTGCGTCTGGACGGCGTCGGTGCCGAAGAGGGAGTTCTGCTTCAGACCCACCTTGTCCTCGATGATGACGGCGGAGACGCCGAGACGCTCGAGGGTGCGGACGGTGAAGACGAAGTGCTCGACCTTTCCGCCGGTGTCGCCGTCGTAGATGACGGGTTTGGTGGTAACCTCGAGGGAGTCGTTGAGGTCGTGGAGACGGGTGGTGAGGTCGACAGCCTCGATGTCGGGCTTACCCTTGGAGGTGCTGTCGGTGAGCGAGGAGGCCCACATGCCGTCGAACTCGCGGGTGGCGTCGCCTTCCTGGAACTTGGTATGCTCGATGATGAGGCCGGTGAGGCCGCAGTGGCTCTCCATGATGCGGACGATGGGCTTGGCGGTGATGAGGCGGCGCAGGCTCTTCATGCGGGCCTGGGGCGTGGTGCCCAGCGACTCGATCTCGGAGGCGAGACCCGAGGAGGTGATGCCCTTGGTGTAGGGAATTTCGATGACCTTGCCGCCGAGTTTCTCCATGGTGGCGAAGACTTCGTCGCGGAGGTATTTGTCGGGACCTTCCAGCCAGTCGTCGCCGTGGATGATGTAGTCGGGCTTATACTTCAGGAGGTTGGGCACGTAGCTCCATTCGTCCTGGGGGACGACCTCGCTGACGCCGTTGATGGAACGGACGACGGTCTCGCGCTGCTCATAGGTGAGGTAGGGCAGGCGTTTGTGGGTGGCTATTGCCTTGTCGGTGAAGAGGCCGATGACCACGTCACCATATTTGGCACCCTCGTTGATGATGTTGATGAGACCGGGGTGCATGATGTCGGCAATCATGCCGAGATAGACTTTCTTGTTTGCCATATTGATTGTATTGTTTGATTGCTTGATTGTTTGTTTCTTGTTGTTTTCCCCCACCCCTGCCCCTCCCTCAAGGGAGGGGACAGAAGGAGTGGATTAAATCAGGATATGTTCTTCAGCGTATTTCAGGTCGTCGTCGTCGTCGATTTCGTACCACTGGAGACCGTCCACCTTCATGACATGCATGGGGGTGACGCGCTGCGAGACGTCGAGGAGCATGAATTCGTAGCCCAGCTTGGGTTTCTCGTCGACAATCTTCTCGTACTCAGAGCAGAGAATCTTGTAGAAGTGGTTGCTGACCTTGTGGATGCCCACGAGTTCGCCCGAGGGCTCGATGTCGGCGGCATTGGTGGAGCAGTTGACCAGTTCGGCATGGTCGTTCATCTGCACATAGTACTGGTCCTGGAACTTCGTCACGGGAGTGATGAGCATAGCGGAGTCGAAGGGACAAGTCTTGAGCGACTCGATGGCGGCCTTCTCGTAGACGAGGTCGGACTCGAGGAGCACGAAATCATTGTCGGCGATGGCCTCACGGCAGTTCCAGAGGGTGTACATGCTATTGGTCTCGGCGTAGCGGGGGCTGAAGACGCACTCGACGAAGGGGTGGTACTTCTTTGCCAGCTCCTCGTAGTACTCCTTGTGATAGCCGGTGCCGATGATGATGCGGCGGATGCCGCAGAGGAGGAGGGTGCGGATGGAACGTTCCACCATGGGGACGCCGTTGAAGGGGATGAAGCCCTTGGGCATCACCTTGGTCTTGTCGCCGAAGCGGGTACCCATACCCGCGGCCATGATAACAGCTGTCTTCATTTTTACTTTTTGGTTTATTTTCATTAGGGCGAGACCTGTCACAATCCAGAATATCTCCCTGACACGGCAGAAGACGCCGATGCAGAGGAGCACCTCGCCATCCATAATTCCGAGCAGGGCGAGGCCGATGGCGATGCCACCCTCTTGGCCACCCAGCTGCATGGGCAGGAAGCCCAGCAGGTTGGAAGTGATGGTCATCACGGTGAGGACCACCACCGACTGGAGGTAGAGCATGCCAAGGTTATCGCAACCGGCACCGGCAAGCTGGAGCATGAAGAATATCTCGAGGCTCTGGACCATGCGCGAGAGGAACTCGACGGCCAAGCTGCCGTAGAAGGTGCGCTTGTCCTGCTGGTTGAGCATGCGTATCTGTTCGTCGATGTTAAAGAAGGTATGTCCATGGCGGCGCAGCAGGCGTATGGCCAGCTTGCCAAGGCCGGGGATGCGTCCCATGAACTTCACAGCCTTGAACACCAAGCCGTGCCTGTAGCCCAGCGAGGCGGCATAGACACCGAAGCCGATGATGACGGTGGTGATGACCGTCATGATGGCGACCCCCGTAGTCCACTCGGCACGTCCCGTCAGCGCCAGCACCACGAAGATGGCGATGCCGACGAGCCAGAAGATGAAATGCGCCAGGATGTGTGTTATCACATAGAGGATGACCGACGAGGTGGCGCGCTGGTTGCCGATGTCCTTCGAAAGTTCCATGATGCGGTAGGGCTCGCCGCCCAGACCCGCCACGGGGGTGGTATAGTTGAGGGCATAGCCCGAGATGGTGAGCTTGTAGGTGCGCCATACGCCGATGTGGTGATGCTTCTGCTTGACGTTGTTGGTAAGCATGCCCCAGGAGACGGCGTTCATGGCGTAGATGACGAGCCAGATACCGAGGATGGGTATCAGCCAGTAGCCGGCGTCGCAGATACGGTGCCAGAGGTCGGTGAAGCTCATGTCGAACGAGAAGAACATCACCACCACCGTCACCACGCCGATGACAAAGAACAGGTTGGTTACCCTTTGTTTAGTCCACTTCCACTTCTTCATGCAGCACTAGTTAAGAGATTGGGCAATGCGTTTGCAGAACGCTTCGTGACGATGGATGGCATAGCACTCGATGAGGCTGATGACAATGATCTCGAAGAGGAAATAGAGCACCGGTATGTCGAGCAAGCAGAAGATGACGAGGAAGAGGGTGCGGAAGTTGAAGACCAGCATGAAGTTGAAAGGCATCACCCTGCGGCTCTCGCGGTGGATTTCTTCGCGGATGTCGGCAGGGGTGTTGTTGGCGTCGCCGAATTTCTCTTTCAGGCGAGCCATGAGGTTCTGGAACTGCGGGGTGCGACGTTCCTGCTGCTTGGTATAGGTGATGTAGGTCTTCTGGATGAGACGCTCTATCCACGAAGTCTCGGGACCCATCTGGTCGTATATTTCCTGCTGTTTGACGGAGTTGTCGAGTTCGGCGCCCTTCTCACCCTTGAGGAAGAAGAGGTGCACCTGGATGTAGTAGTCGGCCGTTCGCTGCTGTCCGGCGAGACAGATGATGCCCGAGATGGCGGCGAGGCCGAAAGCCACGAGGGCGGCGATGAGCGAGGCGCTCTCGCTGTCGGCGATGCCCAGCCAGCCAAACTCGAGGTCGTGGTGGTTATAGAAACGATAGATGAGGGCGGCATAGATGGGGATGTACCAGGCGTAGCCGGCGGCGCCGTCGAGGATGCGACCCAGCTTGCTCTTCTTGCCCGTCATGCGGGCCAGCTGGCCGTCGGTGCAGTCGTAGACATAAGCCCAGAAGAGCAGCAGGATGCCAATGACATTGAGCCAAAGGCCCTCGCACTGCTCATAATGGTAGCTTCCGTGGGCAAAGAAAAAGCAACTCGCCGCACCGATAATCATGGAGATGACTGTGACAGTATTGGGATGCATGCCTATCTTGGCAAAGAGTTTGGCCCAGAGGTAGCCCATCGGACGTACCACATGGTAGTCGAACCAATCTTCGGTCTCAGAAGATTTCAGTGTAGAGGAGATACTTTCTTTCATGCGTACAATAATAATATAAATTTTGTTAATCGTTCCCTAATAGACGTTTACGTCCAACTCCCTATTATGGGGAGACGTGCAAAGATACAAAATAAAATCAATCCCACAAAACTTTTTTTCTAACAGCCCGTTGGCGGACGATACAATAAACTGGCGAAAACGGCGTTATACCATTGACATGAAGCAAATAGCACCATTAAGAAAGGGCGACAGCGTGGCTCTGGCCGCCACCGCCCGTAAGGTGAGTCCAGAGGAGATGGCTCCGGCCATCGAAAGACTGCGTTCGTGGGGACTCAACGTCATAGTTCCAGAAGGCCTTTACGATGCTGATAACCAGTTCGCAGGAAGCGACAGTCACCGTGCAAAACTCTTTCAAAAACTCCTCGACGACGACAGCATCCGCGCCATCCTCTGCTGCCGTGGCGGATACGGCACCGTACGCATCATTGACAGGCTCGATTTCAGCCACTTCGCCGAGCATCCGAAATGGATTGTGGGATACAGCGACGTCACCGTGCTCCACAGCCATATCCACACCACCCTCGGGATTCCTACCCTGCACGCCACCATGCCCATCAACTTTGGTCGTGAGGAGAGTTCCGCCACCCGTAGCCTGCACGATGCATTGTTCGGGGAACGGACTGACATCGAATGGGATGGCGGCATACTGTGCCGTCCGGGGATTGCCGAAGGCATCGTCGTCGGTGGCAACCTGTCCATCCTCTACAGTCTCTGTGGGTCACCGTCGGCCCTCGACACACATGGGAAAATACTCCTCATCGAGGACCTCGACGAATACCTCTACCACATTGACCGCATGATGTTCAACCTCAAGCGCAACGGCATGCTCGAGGGACTCGCGGCCCTCGTCGTCGGAGGAATGACCGACATGCACGACAACAGCGTCCCCTTCGGACGGAAAGCAGAGGAAATCGTCATGGAAGCAGTGGCAGAATACTCTTACCCCGTAGTCTTCAATGCTCCCTTTGGGCATCTGGGTGACAATAACTTAGCTCTACCACTGGGAACAAAAATGCACCTCGACGGCACCGATTCAAAAAAAATTCGTATTTTTGCATTTTAAATGCTACTGATTCATGTACCGAAACTGACCAATCGGCTAGGCTACACCCTCAACGTGGTATTCCACCACCTGCTGCATGCCGATTACAGCATCACCACTGATGAGCAGTACTATCTGCACTACGGGGATGCCAAACTCAGTTATGGTCACAAAAGACTGGATGACAGTCTCTTCATCAAGTGCCACCCGCTGTTGTTCGAGACTTCCATCGAGGAGCAGGAAGCCGGCGCCGAATGTCGTGACGGACAATGGATTCTCTTCCCCGTCTACGGACGCAACATAGACTTCGACTTCGACCCGCTGGCGGCCACCTTTTTCATGGTGACACGCTACGAAGAATACCTGCCGCACCGCGAGGATATCCACGGCCGTTTCCTGCCCGAAGAAAGCCTGGCGGCACAAGCGGGATTTCTCGAGGAACCCGTGGTGGACCAGTGGGCTCGGATGATAGCAGGAAAGATACAAGAACGCTATCCCGGATACAGCCTACCCGGACAAAGCTACCGCTTCGTGCAGACCGTGGATATCGATGCCGCTTGGAGCTACCTTCACAAAGGACTCTTCCGCTCTGTGGTGGGCATGTTGCGCGACCTGATCTCACGGCGCGACCCCGCAGAGGTGGCCCGCAGGATACGGGTGCTAGCACACCGCGACCCCGACCCATTCGACACCTTCGAATACATCCTGGAGCAATACCGCAAAGTACCCGAATCGGCGCTGTTCTTCTTTGTGCTGCTCGCCGACTACGGCGACTACGACAAGCCCGCCTCCTACCTTAACCCCCACTTCAGACAACTCATACAACACCTCGACGACTACGCCAAGATCGGCATCCACCCCGGCTATAACACCTTGGAACTGCCCCTCAAAGCCGCCGCCGAAATCAAACGCCTCGAGGACATTATCCACCGTCCCATCGTATACAACAGATTCCACTTCCTAAGGCTTAAACTTCCAAGGTCCTACAGGATACTGCAGCATGCTGCCATGCGATGCGACTACTCCATGGGCTATCCCGACACGGTGGGCTTCCGCGCCGGCATCAGCGGCTCCTACCCGTTCTACGACCTCGAACGCGACCACGAGACCGAGCTGCTCATCCAGCCGTTCTCCATCATGGACACCACCCTACAGAAATACATGAGACTCAGCCCGGAAGAAGGACTACAGACTTACCGGCGCATCATCGACGCCGTCCGCGCCGTCGACGGCACCTTCTGCTGCATCATCCACAACCAAAACCTCTCGGAGGTGGACGGATGGAAAGGATGGCGCAACACTTATGAGCAAATGCTCGAATACGCAAGATAAACACCAAGAACACAATCATTCAAGATATGATCAACTACAAAGAGAAACTGTCATCGGTGAAGGCCTTCGTCTTCGATTTCGACGGTGTGATGACCGACGGAAACGTGTGGACCTACGCCGACGGCGAGACCGTGCGCTGCGGCAACATCAAGGACGGCTTCGCCATACAGTATGCCGTGAAAAAAGGCTATATTGTAGCCGTCATCTCCGGCGCCACGTCGATGAGTATCGACAACAGGATGCATGCGCTGGGGGTGACACAATGCTATACCGGATGCGGTGACAAGATAAAGACATTCAATGAGTTTCTTGCCAAGAATGGCCTCCGCGAGGAGGAGGTGCTCTGTATGGGCGACGACATCCCCGACTACCCCATCCTTCAGCGCGCCGGTGTGTCAGCCTGCCCGTCGGATGCCGCGGTGGAGATCAAAGAGACCGTGGACTATATCTCGCACTTCCCCGGCGGTCGCGGCTGTGTGCGCGACGTCATCGAGCAGGTGCTACGCCTGCACAACCAATGGTTTCACCAAGATGCAGTAGTATGGTAAACTTAAGGAAAGCAAGGCGTTTTTTCGCCTTGACCGCATTGCTTCTGTGTGCTGCGATATCAGCCTCGGCACAGAGCTACAATGTTAACGACACCGTGACGGAGTACCCCATGAAGGGTACCTTCTACCACAACAAGTTCGAAGGACGCAAAACCGCCTCGGGAGAGATTTTCAACCAGAACCTCTTCACCGCTGCCCACAAGAAAATCAAAATAGGCACGTTGGTTTTGGTAACAAACAAAAACACTGGACTTTCCGTTATCGTAAAAATCAACGACCGCTGCCCCAAAAAGAGCGTAATGGACATGACTCGCCGAGCCGCGCATGCCATCGGCATCAGGGGCTCCCAGCCAGTGATTGTACGCATCCTGCCCGACGGCTACGAGAAGCGATGGGCCGCTCAGGACAAGATGTTTGACTCGGTACCCTCGCGGCTGAGCAATAACCCGCCCGAAAGCGCCAGCGACAAGCAGGATAAAACATCCGAGAAGAAGCAAGACAAACCAAAGGAGACAAAGAAACCGAAGAAAGATTCGACAGAGAAGGCCGAACTCAAAAGCAATTCCCTTGGGATGGATCGGTACAACATCCAACTGGGCTCTGCGCGGTCACACGGCGAAGCCTTCGAGATGGTTGAACTTCTGCCCAGCCCCTACCAGGAAAAAGCCATCATGGACACCACCGGAGGAGAGATTCTCGTCACGCTGGAAGTGAATCTGACCAAGTCGAAAGCACGGGAACTAAACCGCGCATTGAAGCACAACTTTCCCGATGCACGGATAACCCCGTCGGAATGAAAAAAAGAAAAAAAAATAATTTTTTTGTCTGGATTAAATAATTATTATTATCTTTGCACAATCAATTCCACCCCAACCCAGGGGGCCGGAATTATCACTAACGAACTAATAAAACGATAAAACACAGGCCGTTGTGGCGACACAAAAAAGACAGGGAACAAGACATTGGGCGTCGAAAATAGTGCCATTTTTGCTTTTCGTGGCACTGTTTTCCCCTGCATGTACTGCTCAAAATGAAGGTCAGTACACCCACTTCATGTTCAATCGTCTCAGCTACAACCCCGCTTATGCCGGCAGCTCGGGAGCCATCTCGTTCACCCTGCTTTACAACAACCAATGGCTCGGTCTCAACCTCCAGTCGCCGCTGCCCAATGTAGACCCCGGCAAGACCCCCACGAACTACCTCTTCTCGTTCGATATGCCCATTTCGTGGCTCCATGGCGGCATCGGCCTGCTATTTAACTCGCAGTCTATCGGTTACCACAACAATACCACCATCGATATCGACTATGCCTTCCGCCTCTACTGGGGTCCCGGCAACCTGTCGGCCGCCGTCGAGGCTAATCTCTACAGTTTCGGCTTCAACACAGAGAACCTCTATGGCTGCACTGATTTGACAGGAGATCCAAGCAACCCCACCTCGGGTGGAGGAGACCCTGCCGTCAACGGAGAGAATGTCTCCGATTTCATGGTCGACTTCTCGACAGGTCTCTACTATCAGGTTCCCGGCGAATGGTACGCCAGCCTGTCGGTAAAGAACCTGCTGGGCTCCAAGAGCGAAAAACTGAGCTACCAGAACGCCCGAACCCTCTACCTCATGGGCGGTTACGAATACACCTTCCCCTACAACCCCTCCATCAAATTCAAACCGTCGGTACTCATCAAGTCGGCCGACTTCTCTGTCTATCAGGCCGAAGTGGCGATGTTGCTGGACTACGAGAATGCTTTCTGGGGAGGCGTGGGCTATCGTCTGCGCGACGCCTTTACCTTCATGGCCGGCATCAACTGGAAATGGGCCAAGATTGGTGTGGCCTACGACCTCACCGCCTCTAAGTTGGGTGTCTACAAATCGGGCCGAAGCCACGGCACCATCGAGATTTTCCTCAACGGAAGCTTCCGCATCGTCAAGGAGAAAGAGAAGCCTACAGTGTCACGAAACACCCGCTATCTGCTGTAGAAATATTTTATGGTACTATATAAAAAGTGAAACAAATTATCGAAAAAATCGTTTAGTATAAAATAAAATCATTGACAATATGAAGAAGTTGTTTTTCATCCTTACCGCCACGACCGCACTCCTTTGGAGCTGCAAGTCGGCCAACAACGGAGAGTTGGTAGGCGTCAACGACCGCCCCTATTTCGAGGACATCGATCTCAAGGGCATGGTATTTATCAATCAGGGCAACTACACGATGGGCGCCGGCGTACAGAACGTCACGTATGGCAAAACGCCTCAGCCGCGCAACATGCAGATCAGCTCGTTCTTCATGGACGAGACCGAGATCACGAACAACGAATATCGTCAGTTTGTGAGCGCTGTGGCAGACTCCATCGCTCGTAACATCCTTGGCAATGTCGCCGGCAGAAACGAGTACCTCATCATGGACAACAAGTATGGCCAGCCGCTCGACAACCCGATGCTCAACTACAAAAAGAAAATCGACTACAATAACGCCGACATCCATCAGGATTTGGCCGACAATGGTTTCTATATCACCGACATCTACCACCGCGAGATCATCGATGTGTCGAAGTTGAACTATGAATACTTCTACATCGACTACAGTGACGTGTCGAGAAAAGAGAACAACGTGTCCACCTCCAACGAGTACCGCGGCACCTCTTTCGCCGTGCGTCCCAAAGGTCTGGGCGACAGCCGCAACAAACAGATTCAGCGCGAATTCATCAACATCTATCCCGACACCCTGTGCTGGGTGCACGACTATGCCTATAGCTGGAACGAGGACTACTCGCGCAGCTATTTCTCCTCGCCGGCCTTCGACAACTACCCTGTGGTGGGTGTCAGCTGGCGTCAGGCCCGTGCCTTCTGCGTGTGGCGTTCCAACATGCTGAACAACTATCTTGAAGGCATCAACTATTCCAAGGTCAACGACTTCCGTCTCCCCACCGAGAGCGAATGGGAGTATGCCGCCCGCGGCGGTATCTCTGGCGAGTCCTACCCCTGGGGTGGTCCCTATGTGCGTAACCCGAACGGATGCTTCCTCGCCAACTACGAGCCCCTCAAAGGTGCCTATGACGACGACGGTGGCGTGAGAACGCTGATGGTGGGCCACTATGCCCCGAACGACTTCGGTCTGTACGACATGGCCGGCAACGTCAGCGAGTGGTGCCTCGACGCCTACAACGAGTCGACCTACATCATTGCCAACGCCATCACCCCCTACTACAACTACGACGCCAAAGACGACGACCCGCTGAATAAGAAGCGCAAAGTGATTCGCGGCGGCAGCTGGAAAGACCAGAAATACTTCATCCAGGTCCAGACCCGCGACTTCGAGTTCATGGATACAGCCAAGTGCTACATCGGTTTCCGCTGCGTGCAGCCCTACCTGGGCCGCGTGAAAGGCGACAATCTCCGTACCGCCTCCAACGTCGCACGCTAAACAACTTCTCAGCAGCATAAAAGCACAGAATAAAAATAACACAGAATAGCAAACACATTAAAACCAATTGAATTATGAGTTTTCTTAGCAATCTCGTCCGCAGTAAAGGTTACAAAACCTTCATGGCATATCTGTATGGTTGGGGCGCAGCCGTCGTTATTGTCGGAGCCCTGTTCAAAATCATGCACTGGCCCGGTGCAAATGAAATGCTTATCGCCGGTATGAGCACCGAAGGCGTCATCTTCTTCCTCTCGGCCTTCGAACCGCCTCACAAAGAGTGGGACTGGAGCCTGGTATATCCCGAGTTGGCCGGTATGGTCGACGAGGCTGCCCTCGACCAGGGCAAGGTGGAATATGACGAGGACGGTAACCCCATCGAGAAGACTGCCGTCAGCGCCGATCCTCTCACCGCTAAGCTCGATAAGATGCTCGAAGATGCACATATCAGCCCCGAGCTCATCGACCGCCTCGGCCAGGGCATGCAGAACCTTGCCGACAGTGCCAACTCGATGAACAACATGGCCAATGTCACCGCCGCCACCGACAAATTCGTCAGCAACATGGACGGCGTCGCCAACCAGGCCGGCCGCCTGCTCGAGAGCATGCAGGGTGCCCCCGAGGCCATCTCCACCCTCTCCACCATCTATCAGGAGACCGCCCAGTCGCTCAACGGCGAGGTGTCCTATGTTGAGGAGATGAAGAAGATGTCCGCCAGCCTCAGCAGCATCAACGCCATGTACGAGATGCAGATTAACAATGCCTCCACGCAGATGAACATCAACAAGGAGTTCGAGGAGAAGATGGGCACCATGCTGGCCAACTTCACCGACTCTGCCGACGGCATCGTGAAATACAAAGAACAAGTTGACGCCCTTACCCGTAAGGTTGCCGAGTTGAACAACGTCTACGGCAACATGCTGGCTGCTATGCAGACCAGACTCTAATACGAATTAAGAGTTAAGAATTAGGAACTTAGAATTGAAACTTTTTAACTTTTAGACTATGGGTGCAACAAACTGTCCGGAAACTCCGCGACAAAAGATGATTACGATGATGTACCTCGTGTACACCGCCATGTTGGCTCTGAACGTCTCCGCCGAGGTCGTCAACGGCTTCAAGAGCGTGGGTACGGCCATGCAGGAGTCCAACAAGAACATCGCGGTCAAACTCGAGGACACCTATAACAACTTCGAACAGGCCCTCAAGAACAGTCCTGAGAAAGTGCGCGAGATGTACGACCGCGCACAAGAAGTGAAGAAACTCTCCAACGAAATTACTGCTTATATCGATAGCATCGAGTGCGACTATATCGGTACGAAAGTGGCCAGCGCCGTCAGCTACGAAGACCCTGCCACCGGCAAGAAGTGGGAACTCCCCCTGCGTGACGAGTCCGGCAAAGCCATTCAGGAAAACATCCGCCAAGTACTCGACAGCCTGGGCTTCGCATGGTTCACCGACAAACAGCTCGAAGACAACCACGGCCCCGCCCAGTACTTCATCGGCCCCGATGTGAAGAGCCCCGACCCCAACCTCGCTGCTATCCAGATTAAGAACAAGGTCCTTGACTTCCGCAATAAAGTCAACGAGGCCCTCGGCGAGGACTCCTCTCACGTGAACCTCACTGCCCTCGCTATGGCCGACGGCTACAACAAAGAGGGTGAGTTGGTGCCTTGGGAGGTGCTCAACTTCAACGAGGTGATTACTGGTGCCGCACTGGTGACGCTGACCCGTCTGAAGACCGAGATGATGAACGCCGAGTTCGACGCCGTCAACATGCTCTACAAGAAAGTGAGCAAGGGCGACATGACGTTCAGTAACATCACGCTGATTTCCCGTCCGAAAGCCACCTATATCCTCAAGGGCGGCACCTATGAGACGCGCATCAACGTCGCCGCCTACGACGCCAAGCAGACCTTCACCGCTACCGTCGGCGGTCAGACCCTTAATAGTAACGACAGCGGCGCCGTGGTCTACCGCACCGTCTGTAACACCGTCGGTAATCACTCCATCCTGGCCACCGCCATGGTGAAATCGCCTGACGGCGAGCCCGTGCAGGTGCAGGTGAAAGACGAGTATTTCGTCGCCGAACCCTCGGGTGTCGTTCAGCTTGAGAAGATGATGGTTGTCTACTCCGGTCTGGAGAATCCCATCAGCGTCTCCGCCCCCGGTATTGACGCCCGAAAGATCACTGCCACCACCGATGGCGGCGGCACATTCAAGCCCGGTGCCAAACCCGGCGAATACATCCTTGTGCCCAACGGCTCGAAGAAGGAAATCAACATCACCCTGACCGGCAACATCGACAAGCGTCAGATGCCGCTGGGTACCACCAAGGTCCGCGTAAAGACCATCCCCGCTCCTATCATCAAGGTCGGTGGTTACGAGAAGGGTGGTACCGTTTCGAAGAAGACCTTCACCGAAGGCATGAAGGTGGCTCCCTACAGAGCTCCCGGCTTCGACTTCGAAATCCCCAAGGGTTCCATGAAGGTTAGAAAGCTCGAGGTCTATATCTCGAACAACCCCTATATCGTCGACGGCGACAAACTCAACGCCGCTATGATTTCTGCAATCAGGAAGGCCACGAAGGGCGATATGTTCGCCATCACCGCCACCGTTCTGATGCCCGACGGCAAGGAACAGACTGCAGACTGGATGGTAAAACTTAAATAAATATAGAAATGAAAAAGATTCTGTTTAGCATTTTCGCTATCGCGGCTCTCAGCCTCACCGCCAATGCCCAGAACATTCTTGATGCTCAGGGCGGCGACGACAGTCAGCCCAACCCGAACCACTTCTACATGCACACCAACAAGAACACGGAGAAAGAGCCGATGAAATATCCCTCCATCCGTGAGAATGATGTCATCTGGGAGACGGTTATCTGGCGCGAAATCGACATGAAAGAGAAGTTCAACCAGTTCATGTACTTCCCCACCGACGACACTAAGAGTGCCCAGGGCCGCGTGAGCTTGGTGAGCCTGCTCTACAAAGCCGCCAAGGACGGCAAGTTCGAGGTCTATGATAATGACGACATGACCGAAGCTCTCGCTTGGGAAGACGCCCTGAGAAAAGTGGCCAGCCAGGAGGTGATGAAGGTCCCCACCGGCGAACTTGACGAGGACGACAACGAAATCATGAAAGACTCCACCGTCTTCTCCGAGGATTTCGATGCCTCCACCGCCAATAAAATCAAGCTGAAAGAGTACTGGTACATCGACAAACAGGACACTCGCCAGAAGGTCAGAATCGTCGGCCTCGCCTTTGTCTTCGACAAGACCACCTACCAGGCCGGTCAGGAAGTCATCGTCCCCAACAGCGAGTCCTTCTGGATTCCGATGAATGACTACAATGTCCGCAAGGTGCTGGTCAATGCCGATGCTTTCGACGAGAACAACGATGTCATCGAGAACTCCTATGACAACGTCTTCGTGCAGCGTTACTTCGACAGCTACATCACCCGCGAGTCGAACGTCTACAACCGTAAAATTTCCGACTACCTCACCGGTGAAGACGCCCTGATGGAGTCTCAGCGCATCGAAGACAACATCTTCGACATCGAGTCCGATATGTGGGAATACTAAACAAAAAAAGAATCATACGACATAAGCTGTCGGCGAATTGAGCGTATAGAGCGAATAAAGCTGTGAGGCACTTCGCATCATCCGCTCAATTCGCCGACAAATCTTTTTACCAATGAGGAAATTACTGACCCTGACAGTCCTGTCGCTCAGCCTGGCGCTCTCCGCCATGGCTCAGCCCGGCAATTTCCTCAACAGCCAACCCCTGGGCGACCGCCCGGCCATCCCTTACCCTTACCTGCGCGATGTCGACGTCCTATGGTCCACCACTCTCTGGAAGAACATCAACAGCGCCGAACTCTTCAACCAGTTCTTCTACTTCCCCGACGACGAGGAGAACAATTTCGGCAAGAAAAGCCTGGCCTACATCATCTGGGATGCCGTGGTGGCCAACGAGATACCCATCTATGAAGACGAGGAACTGCTGATACCTATCGACAACGACCTCTTCGTCCGCAACTACACACGAGCCGACACCATCCAGCTCGAGATAGAATACGACGAGGACGACGAAGAGCACTACGAAACCATCATCCGTCCACGCTTCTTCGAGGGATCGGAGATCTACAACTACTCCCTCAAGGAGGTATGGTTCATCGGCAAACAAGACACCCGCCAGGATTCACGCCGCATCGCCCTGGCACCTCTCAAGGAGCGGGTCATCACCATGGGCAAGACCATCGAGATCAACCAAGGCATCGTGCCCCTCTTTTGGATACCCCTGCAACACCCCGCCGTCAGGGCTCTCCTGGCACGCTATACGGCCTATATCGACCCCATCAACATGGTAGGCCAGCCCTCCTGGGACTGGGTCTTCGTCAACCAGTACTACAGCGCCTACATCACCCGCGAGTCGAACGTCTACAACCGCAGCATCAGCAAATACCTCACCGGCGAGGATGCTCTGCTGGAATCCGACCGCATCGAAGACAAAATCTTCGACATCGAAAACGATATGTGGGAATACTAGTCGGGAAGTAAGAACTAAGAGCTAAGAAATATGGTTGGCGGTATAGTTTCGCCAACGCTCGATGCACTGCTGCATGTCGTCGGGCAACGGGCTTTCAAAGTGCATGTGTTTCTTCGTCGTGGGGTGCTCGAAGCCTAGCACACGGGCGTGCAACGCCTGCCGCGGGCAGACCGCGAAACAATTCTCCACAAACTGCTTGTATTTCGAGAAGGTAGTACCCTTCAGGATGGCATCGCCGCCATAGGCGACATCGCTGAACAGCGGATGCCCTATATGGCGCATGTGGGCACGTATCTGGTGCGTGCGGCCGGTCTCCAGCACACACTCCACCAGCGTCACATATCCGAAGCGTTCCATCACGCTCCAGTGCGTCACGGCATGCTTGCCTTTCTGATCCTCCTCCGGCACACCCTCCTCGTGAGGGTAGACACACATCACCCGGCGGTCCTGCGGCGAACGTCCCAGGTTGCCCACGATGGTGCCGCTGTCCTCATCAAAGTCGCCCCACACCAACGCATTGTACTTGCGCTCTATGGTGTGATAGAAGAACTGACGGGCCAGTACCGCCTGTGCCTCCTCGTTCTTGGCCACCAGCAGCAGACCCGATGTGTCCTTGTCGATACGGTGGACGAGATAGGGCGCTAGCCCCTCCTGATCGCCATACTTATTCTGAAAATAATATAGCAGTCCGTTGACCAACGTCCCGGTCCAGTTGCCCACACCGGGATGTACCACCAGGCCGGGCTGCTTGTCGACCACAAGCACATCGTCGTCCTCATAGACAATCTTGAAATCGACAGGCTCGGGAATCAGTTCGAACTCATGCGGCGGTTCAGGCAGCAGCACCGTGATGACATCCAGCGGCTTGACCCTGTAGTTGGCCTTCACGGCGCGGTCGTTCACCCTCACACAGTCTGCCTTGGTGGCCGCCTGTATCTTGGTGCGCGACACCCCCTGGAGGTGCATCTGCAAGTACTTGTCAATGCGTAGCATCTCCTGTCCACGGTCTACCACGATACGGTGATGCTCATAGAGTTCCTGCTGCTGTTCTTCCAGTTCGAGTTCTTCGTCTACCATCAGTGTCTGATTATTATTTTCCTTACTACGACCTCACCCTGCCGCGTCACACAACGCACGATATAGATACCGGAGGAAATGTCGGCGACCGAGAATTGTAGCTTATGGGTGGACAGTACCTTCTTGCCTAGCATGTCGTACAGCTCCACCTGCGAGCCTTCGGGCAGCCCTTTGACCAAAACATAGTCACTGGCAGGATTGGGGTAGATGTCAATGCCTGTTTCTGTATTTACGATATCGCCAATGCCCACTGTGGCGGCGGCACCAAAGCAAGGACGCAGCATCAGCGAGCCGCTGAGGATACTCTGTTGCCACATGTTGCTGGTAAGGTAGTAGATACGCTCCGCAGTGTTAAAGCTACGGTCGAAACCCAAGTTGATGTAATTACTGCTCCCCTGTTCGAAACCAACGAAGACGCTGCCATCCACCACTACCGGCGACTCCAACACATAACGGTGGAAGTCGTTCAAACCATCGAACTCGGGATAACGCCTGTGCTCGTCACTATAGAGCGCCTGCCCCGGCTGCCCGTCATTCTCCGCCCACACCATCAGTCTGAACGGCACATGCTCGTTCTCTCCGTTGGCCGTGCGATTGAAATAGAGGTCTACCGCCGTGAGCGTGTCCTGCACATTCAGGTCGAAGCGGTAGGCCAGATAGACATGGCTGGCCGTCGACGTAAGGCCGTAGCCGTTCTCGGCGGTGCCATCGTCATAAGCGTAGTAGTTGTCGAACACCTGACGGTAGCATACCGTGTCGTTGGCGCCATAATCGTCACCCCCCACACCTTCGCGCACAGCATGCGTCACCATATAGGTGGCGGGGCTGTCGCTCTCCGGGAAGGCAAAATCCACCGCAGGCCTGGCATGGGCAGCGGCGGTCTGATAACTCCCGTCGGGCAGAAACGCCGGAGCGTTCTCGTAACCTCCGTCATAGGTATGCAGCACCGTGCCCTGGTCGTCCGTCACCGTGAAAGAATAACGTGTCGCCAAGTCCGAATTGAAGAGGTTGGTGATGGTGACGGCGAGGCTGTCGGCCATGTCGGTGCTTCTATACTGTCGCGCCGGCATCGAACGGTAAGCCGCCAACATGCTGGGAGCCGCCGTCACAAAAGCCACGTCGCGGAACACAGGCTCTGGTGACGCCGTACGGTCCCGGTCGAGATAAACATAATCCAGATGCCAGTAGTCGCAATTGCCCGACAGGCCGGGTTTGGCTACCGTGGGCAGGCTGCAGTAGTTCCTGAAGCGGAAAGCGAAAGTGCTGTCGAAATAACTGCTGTCGGTAAGCGTCAGCGCCACATATTGCCAGTCGCGCCCCGTGGTTTCCACCAGCGTGTCTACCGCCACGCCGCCACGCGACCACACCGTCACCCACGCGCTGTCGCTAGCGCGGTAGAATTCCAGGAACAGCGAGTCGCTGGGGTCAGGGCAGTCGCCCACACGCTCCCACAGGTTGCCGCGGCCACCGCCGGGGAGGTAGTAGAAACTCAGCACCACAGAGTCCGCCACCGTCAAGCCGTCGAGCCTCACAGGCTGCGAACAGAGGGTGTCCGCGGGGAAGATTGCCGTCGATGCTCCATCATAGAGGTTGCCCATGGCGTCGATGGCGTCAAGGGTGGCGACACCCACCGTCGGGGGCAGCAGGCCACCGCCATCGGAGAGCGTGGCGCCCGACGAGCGCCAACGCAGCGTCGTCGGCATCTCGGCAGGGGTGGCGAAATCATCATAAAAAGGTAGCGTCACCGCCGACACTGCCGACTTCGACGCTCTGCCATGCCTCACACCTGTCTGCAGTGGCAGGAGGACCTCCTGCGCGGCCGCACCCAAGGGCAGCAACAGCAGCAACACACAAAACACACGTCTTACCATGCCTCTATACCATCCAGTTCATCGGGCGAGGGGAAACCGTCTTCCTCGCCGTTAGGATCGATAATCTTGCTGGAATCGACCTTGAAGTCGGAGACCATCTTCGACACCTCGTCGGCGTTGGCATCGATATACCACAGCTCCACCTGGGTGCCGAAGGGATACTGGCTCACACCCGTATAGTCGGGCTCCTGCCTGTACACCACGGCCTTCTCCTTGTTCTTCACGCCGTTGAAGTGCTCAGGACCTACATTGAGCGAGGCCGTCACGATGTCGCGACGCGCCTTGTCGGCGGTCTTGCCGATGACGAACGGCACCTTGTTGGTGCTCTCGCCCTCGCCGCGTCCCACCACCAGGTCGATGACCGATCCGCGGGCTATCTTCTGTCCCGCATAGGCTGTGCGGCCCTTGCAGCTCTGCTCTTTCACATTGTTCTTGAAGGGATCGTCGACAAAAGTGAGACGACCCACGGTGAGGCCGTTGTTATAAATCTCTGAGACAGCCTGGCGCACCGACAGACCCGTCAACTCGGGCATCGGCACATCCTCGGCGCTATACGACGTCACGCTCACGTACACCTTGCGGCCACTCTTCACCATGATGCCGCCCTTGGGGTCCTGCGTGATGATGATGCCGCCGGGCACACCTTTCTGGTAGATGGAGTCGAGCACCACAAACTCCAGATCCAGGTCGTTCGCGGCCTCCGCCTCGGCAATGGTCTTACCCTCCACCACAGGCATCTCATACTCTTCTCCCTGACGGGCATAAATCTTGATAAACAAGAAGATGAAGAACAGCGCCACCAGCGACACCGCTATCATCACCAACAGGTGCGCCACCCAGGGATAACTCCTCAGAAAGCTTTTAATCTTCTCCATAAAACAATAACGATATATTATGATAACGCAATGTCGAAAAAATTATTGCACCAGCGAGCCAAGAAGCGTCGCCGCCGTGCAGCTGTCCACCCTGACCCTCCTGTAGGTGCCCGGCACCGCGTCGCGACGGTCAAAGACGATGACCTTGTTCTGACTGTTGCGGCCGAAGAGCTGCTCCTTCGAGCGGTGGCTCTCGCCCTCCACCAGCACCTCATACTCCTTGCCCACCTCCTTGCGGTTGTTCTCCAGCGCTATCTCGCCCTGCAAGGCGATAATCTCGTTCAGGCGGCGCGTCTTCTCCTCCTCAGCGATGTCGTCGGCCAAGTGCTTCCAGGCGTAGGTGCCCTCGCGCAGCGAATACTTGAACATATAGGCATAGTCGTAGCGCACCTTGCGGAAGAGCTCTAGCGTGGCCTCGTGGTCCTCGAGAGTCTCCGTCGAGAACCCCGCGATGACATCCGTGGTGATGGAGCAGTCGGGCAGGTAGCGGCGGATAGCCGCCACACGGTCCAGATACCACTCCACAGTGTATTTGCGGTTCATCAGCTTCAGCATACGGTCGCTGCCGCTCTGCACCGGCAGGTGGATGCAACGGCAGATATTCGGGTACTTCGCCATCACCTCCAACAGCTTGTCGCTAAGGTCCTTGGGGTGCGACGTGGCGAACCTCACCCGCAGCTGTGGGTCAACTTCCGCCACACGGCGCATCAACTCAGGGAAGTCACAGGTATTGTCTTGCTCTCCTTGCACTCCCCAAGAATACGAGTTCACATTCTGTCCCAGCAGCGTCACCTCGCGGTAGCCCTGTTCTAAGAGCGTGCGGGCCTCGCGCACGATGGTCTCGGGGTCGCGCGACCGCTCGCGGCCGCGGGTGTAGGGCACCACGCAGTAGGCGCAGTAGTTCTGGCAGCCGCGCATGATGCTGATATAGGCCGAGATACCGTTGCCGCCCAGACGCACGGGCTCAATCTCGGCATAAGTCTCGGTGGTGCTGAGCTCCACCGCCGCCAGACACTCTCCACTCTGCCTGCGCACTTGTGCCAGCATCTCCGGCAGACGCCGGTAGGCGTCGGGGCCGCAGACGAAGCTCACGTTGTCCTCCTCGGCCATCAGGCGGCTCTGCAGACGCTCGGCCATGCAGCCCAGCACACCGATGCGCATACCCTTATGACGGCCCTGCAGCGCACGCAGCTCGCGCACGCGGTGGCGCACGCGCTGCTCCGCGTTATCGCGGATGGCGCAGGTGTTGATAAGCACAAAATCGGCCTCCTCAATCTCGTCGCACAGGCCGTATCCGGCCTTCGTCAGGATAGCCGCTATCACCTCACTGTCAGCGAAATTCATCTGACAGCCATAAGTCTCAATAAAAACTTTCTCCATCTCTCGTTAAAAAAATCAAACTGCAAAAATACAAAAGTCACACGACATAGCCAAAAATATTTATTTCATTGAGCCAATTATACAGAATTCCTACAATTTTCAATATAAAATTCCCCCAATTTTAATTCATACCCCTTTATCCATTCCACCCAGGAAATCTTTTTATTATTTTTTTGCCATTCCAGAAACATTTCGTATCTTTGCAGTTGAATTCTGTTTAAAATTATACGCAATATATTGTAGTACAGTTGCTAGTAAATAAACAGATAGAAATATAGATTTATATAAACGAGTATTTATATTATGGAATTCTACGATCGTGAAGAGGAAATCAATATCCTTCGGGAGAACGAGCAACTGGCCGAACGCAACGCCATGTTCACCGTGCTGATGGGACGCCGTCGTGTGGGCAAAACGGCATTGGTGATGAAGGCTTTTGAGGACAAGCAGTATGCCTACCTCTTCGTGTCGAAAGACAGCGAGGCCATCCTCTGCGGCAAGTTTCAGCGGGCGCTCGAAGAGCAACTGGGCATACAGGTCTATGGGCAGCTGACCCATTTCCGCGACCTTTTCGAGGTGGTGATGCGCGAGTCACAGAAGCGCCATTTCACGGTGGTTATTGATGAATTCCAGAACCTCTACAAGGTCAATCCCGCTATCTTCAGCGAGATGCAAGACCTCTGGGACCGACTGCACAAGGAATCGCGCATCAACCTCGTCACCATGGGCAGCATACGCTCGCTGATGAAGCGCATCTTCGAGGAGGAGGGCGAGCCCCTCTATGGCCGTCCCACCTCCAAGTTCACCCTCCGTCCCTTCACCCTCGCGGTGCTGAAACAGATCTTCCGCGACCACGCGCCCAACTTCCGCAACGAAGACCTCCTGTGCCTCTACATGATTACCGGCGGCGTAGCCAAATATGTTGAGTTGCTGATGGATGCGGGATGCTATACCAAGGAGAAGATGCTCAACTACGTCTGTCGGCGCGACTCCTACTTCCTCACCGAGGGACGCGACCTGATGAACCAGGAATTCGGCGACGAGAGCGCCACCTATTTCTCCATCCTTCAACTTATTGCTGGTGGACTGAACCGGCGGTCAGACATCGACGGCGCCATGCAGCGCGACATGGGTGCTTTCCTCCAGAACTTGGAGAAGAACTACAGCGTCGTCAGCCGGCTGAAGCCCCTGCTGTCAAAGCCGAATAGCAAGACCTCCTCCTACGAGATTTCCGACCAGTTTCTGCGCTTCTGGTTCCGCTTCATCTGGCCTTACCAGTCGCTGGTCGAGCGCGGACAGCTCACGCTGCTGAAACAGAATATGGTGCGTGGCTACGAGCAGTTCTCCGGCCGCACCTTGGAGCAGTACTTCCAGGCGATGGCGATGGAGACGGGCCGATACACCCTGGTTGGCAACTGGTGGGACCGCAAGGGACAAAACGAGATAGACCTAATAGCCCTGAACGAGTTCGACCACACCGGTCTTGTAGCCGAGGTGAAGCGCAATCCCGACAAACTAAACCCCGCCGAATTGCGCCGCAAAGTAGAGCATCTGCCCGCCTCCGACTTCGGTCGCTACCAGCTCACGCTAGACGGCTTCTCGATAGAAGACATGTAGTAATAGATTACTCTAATTACTCGAATTATAATCTATTTCTATAATCCGAGGAGAGTACCGTATGTTATACATCCAGTCGGTCACACCGGCATTGCTGAATGTTATTCCTTTCCACTCCATTGTTCCGTATGCGGCATGAACGTGTCCGAATAGGTGCATCCTTGGTTTTGTTTTAGATACTTTATCCAGCAGAGTGGAACTGCCATAGTGTAGTTTATCGTCGACACTGTCCAGTATGCCAAGAGGCGGACGATGGGTTATCAGAATATCAATGTTGTCTGGTATTTGTTCGTAGTGTTCTATCTCTTTCAAATCCTCGCCCTCGAATGTAACAAACATCGGCGCACCGTAGAATGATATACCGTCGATGGTGATACCGCTGTCGGCAAGATAATGCACATCATCCGGTAGACCTTCCAAGGCAGCATCCAGCATACAATCATCGTGGTTTCCAGCGATGAAAATCTTATGCTGATATGGCAGACCGCAGAGCCATTCGATGAAGTCGAGTGCTTCCATGTCGCCGCCAGCCAGAGTGAAATCGCCACTATACACCAGCACATTGGCGGGTGGCATATCGGCGAGTTCTCGGTGCTTGCCATGGGTGTCGGAGAGGTGAAGAATGGTCATACGAACACAGATTTATCGGATGAAACGGATAATTGTGTTATTGTTTATTTGACAGTAATCACAAGGTCTCCGAGGTTTGTGCTTCCTGTATGCACTTTGTCTTTCAGTTCCTGCGGCAAATCGAGGCTGCGAAATTCGCTTCCGGCTTCACGATGTATGGGGATGATGGCTAGCCGAGGATTGACGGTGCAACACACCGCTGCCAACGCCTCACGTGAGGCATGACCCGAGGTGTGAAGATATTCAATATGCCAGTCGTGTGAGTGGACGAAGTCGTAAGTACTCTGCTGGAATGCGCCGTGTTCCTTCATGATATATCCGAGAAACTGGGAGTAAAGAAAGCAGGTTTCTTCAGGTTTCAGCGTTGGATAGATGGCGTCTATGAATTCGCGACATCTTTTGTTGTTGCGCACCATCATGACGAATCCCTCTTTTCGCGACGCCTGTTGTATCTCATCAATATGTTTTGCAAAATATCTTCGTGCTGGGAAACAATAGAGGTTGCTTTGTGACCCGAGGGTTTTCTCAATGGTTTCGAGGACTTTCCATTGGAATCCGTCTACGACAAACAATTTCCCCGTAGACAGAGCCGCCTGATAGAAGGAGGCTAATCTGTCGGCATCCATCGAAGAACACATAACAAAAAGGTTACGGTGGCGACGGAACAATTCTATCGCCTTGTATTTTAATTCATTCTCTGTCATCAGGCGGCAGTCATCGCGCGATAGCATGGTGCCTTCGGTGATAAGAACATCGATTTTGCGACGCACGATATATTTGTTGATGGTGGGCAACAACCCTTTGCCGCGGTATCCGTGGTCGCGGAAATCGCCAGTGTGAAGCACCCTTTTACCGTCACATTCAACGACAAACATATATGCGTCGGGGGCCGAATGGCTGACAAAATATGGGATGACCGTGATGTCGCCAATAGGAATCTTGTCTTTAGCAACAAAGGTGTGGAACCCATTGAAGGCATCCAACTCGGCTTTGTATTTGGGGGCTCCCGTGTAAGCAAGATGGCCTTTGAGCAAGAGCATCAGTTCTTTGCTGACGGAGCCAATGTATTGCGGGATGCCTCTTTTAGACACCTGTGTTTCGAAGCCCACATGGTCTCCATGGGGGTGGGTATAGAAGACGGCATCGACACCCTTCAGCAGGTCATCAATAGTGGCATCATCCTCGTATTTGTCTACTGTCGGCTCGTCGCCCGACGGCAAGTTGTGGCCGAGGTCAATCAATATTTTATGACCAGAGGCGGATGCAATCTCCGTGATGCACCCGCCAATCTGGTTAATTCCGCGATGGATGGTGATGGTCATAATTTTATTAACGTATCATGATAAATCACTTCAGGTTTATCGAGCTCTGGAGGAATTGAAAGTTTAGACATTGCTTTCTCTAACTGAGCCCGTTCAGCGCTTCCTCTATGACCGAGAATGAATAGCATCTTTGGTTTATTACTTAATCGTAACGAAGGCAACTTCCCCAAAAAAATACCGAGTTCGTGTTTTTGAGTAATGATAGAAGTAACATCGTCTTTCAATGCTTCACAAGCAGGTTTGAAGCAGACTATTTCATGAGTGCTATTCACATGACCTTGAAGCCCAGAATTACCTTCCAAAGCATCTGTACCCAATTTCACCTCCGTGAGATAAATGTCGTTTTCTCCCCTTGAATTAGGCTTCAGGTCAACTACAATCAAATCTATACGAGTTTTTTTTATCCTATCATTCGCTGCAATTTTTTCTTGGGAGAATTGCCATTCCATATCAACCACTAAATAGCGACCCTCACAATCATGATTGCCCAAAGAGATATTTTGTTGAAGTTGAAACTCTCGTTTCATATCTTTCTTGTATGCAATAAGCTTTGCCTCCTTCAGATATTTATCTATTACTTTTGTGTTTTTCCAATTCTTGGAATCACTAATGTCAACTGTAGGACCAAGTCCTGGCTCATAATATTTTGCACTTAGAGGTTCTATCTTAAGACCTTTTTTTATTGTGAGGATTTTCTTTTTGTTGTAATATACCATTACCTCGTCTTTGGGTCTGAGTTCGAAAGACAATTCTGGATCATCGGTAATACGCTCAAAGAGGACAGACAATTCTCCTCCAGCCTTGTACATGTTTAGATGTGTGGTGCTTAATTCTCGTGCCATAATTGATTGTTTTTTTTGCAACTGCAAAGCTACGAATTTGTTTTCATTCAGCCAAATATTTAACATTTGGGGTGTCATACTCCCGAAGGGGTTTCCTCCAGGAGTATGACATCGGAGTAGAGTTTGGGGAAGCCGCGCTTCAGCTCGGCCACAGGCAGGTCGGAGACGATGATGAAGAGCCCCTTGCCCTCGTAGTGCTTGCCGCTGTAGAGCGAGGAGAACGGCAGGCTCTTGAGGTGGAGGGCCAGCAGCTCGTCCAGCAGATTTGCCCAGTACATTCCCTTGCGGGTGTCGCCGCTGAGAATCACATTGATAGGAGGGTAGGGATGGTTGCCGCGCTGCTTGATTTTGATAGCCAGGTCAGCGATTTGCAATGCCTCGCGCATACTGGTGGCGTTGAGGAGAGCCAGGTCGTCGCGGTCGATGCAGAGGGTGCGGTTGCCTTTCTCTCCCGTCATACCGTGGGTGTCGCTCATCACGAGCATGGGGAGGCCATTCTGGGCGAAGCGGGCATTGATGGCGCAGATAACTTTGCACGCATTGGCGGCGTTGGCGATGGCCTCGTCGAGGCTCTTCTTCTGGGTGTTTTCCTTTGTCGTTTTCATACCGTGTTGCAATTACTATCTGCTTATATAATACGAATGACTTCCAACAAGAACTTTTTATCAAAAATGCAATTAGTTGTCAGTTAGTGTTTTGAGTAAAAATTCCGCACGGGTATATTAACTTTTGCATTACATTTATTTTACACATGACACCAAGTTCGTTGTCTTTATTGGTTTGCATTTCTGACCTTCTTTCTATCAATATTTACAACAATGCCATCTCCAATCTTAACCTTGGCAGTCTCATCCTCTACGATAAGTCCGTTGGCTTGGCAATCAGCTATCAGTTCATTCATTCGGGCTTCATCGTCTCGGGCTTGGTTTATCAATATTTCCATAAATTCTGCCGGATAGTGTGCCTTGAGGTATGCTGTCTGGAATGCCATCATTGTGTAACATGTTGAGTGGCTTTTATAGAATATTTTACACCCTTCCGTTTTCCATTGGTTCCATATCTGTTCAAGGATATCTTTGGGATGTCCTTTCTTCATTCCTCCATCCATGAATTGGATTTCCAACCAGTCGAGAATGTCTTTTTTCTTTCTGCCCAATGCTCTGATTAAAACTGCACTCTCTCCTGGGGTGAAACCGGCCAGTATCTGGCTTAACTGGATGATTTGTTCTTGATAGATAGTTAGGCCGTAGGTACTTCCCAGGCATTGCTCCATCTCCGGCAAGAGGTATGTTATATCTTCCTCTCTGTTTATTCTGTCTATATATTTCCCGAATAAACCCATTGTTCCTGGCCGATAGAGAGCTTCGGCGGCAACAAGGTCTTTGAAAGACAGTGACTTCAATTTGCGTAGTTTCATACGCATACCCGTACTCTCAAACAGAAATACGCCGATAGTATTCCCTTCGTTGAAGATTTTTAAGGTGGCTTCGTCATCGAGAGGAATGGCTTTCATATCGATTTCCTTGCCTGTGGTTTTCTTGATCATGGACACACAACTCTTTATAACAGACAGCACGTTAAGCCCAAGTAGTCCTATTCTTACAAGTCCGGCATCCTTAATAGCACTGTCATCATTTGCGATGGCGCGCAGTTTCTCTCCGCTCGATTTGTCAAATACCTCGAATACAGGCACTATGTTGCTAATGTCTTCAGGCGCAATGATAATACTAATCCCACCGATGCCAATGTGCCGTTCATTTTCTGGAATATGCCGTTGGAGGGCGTTGTACGTTTCGATTGGCATCCTCTCCATTCGCTGTAAGCCGGCAAGGGAATAATTTGTCTCCGCAGTTCCTTTAGTGAGGATATGTGCAACGCACGTCTCGCCATAATATCTTTTCGCCCAATTGATTACTTTTTGTCTTCCCTCGCTTTCAAAGTCAATGGCTATATCCGGAAGCCCCTTGCTTTGTGTGCTGTAAAAACGCTCGAATGACAGCCCGTATTGTATTGGGTCGATATCGGTGATGTGAAGACAATAAGCCACGACGGAGCCAGGTGTATATGCTCTTCCTGGTCCCACAAGCACGCCAAGTTCCTCACGGGCAGCCCTGACGATGTTCCAAAACATCAGTAAATAGCCGGCAACACCCTTTTTTTTGATTACATTGAGTTCATAAGTGATTCGCCCTTCTATCTCCTCACTCAAATCAAACCCATAACGGTCGTCCGCTCCATTCCAGACGAGATACTCCAGATACTCATTCTCGTTCTTTACTACGTCAGCTAACTCAATGGGGATGGGAGTTGAAGGGATCTTCGGCGACTGACTGTTGTTTTTCACCTCCACCTTGTTGTTGGTTGTAGGCTCTGAAACTTGTTTTTTGTCGGTTTTCATATTGTTTAATTTTTGATGTTATTTTGGGAGAGCTCTACATTAATAATACGAAGAGGTCCTTTTATTATGCTTTTTGCAGTTAGTTAGATTGTTGATTTATAGATACATGATGGTTCGACACTTTAACACTTGCATGACATTTATTTTGCATATAGGTTATTTTTTGTACCTTTGCATCGAGAAACAAAATATCCGATGGACTACAAAAATTTGGAAATGCTTTCCTGGTTGGTTGCCCAGTTCCGTAGAGCTGGAGAGACTGGCATCACATTCGACCAATTGATAGATAAACTTGTCGATGAGCAGAACATAGAGAAAATTTTGTCCAAGAGGACGTTCCACAACTATCTGAAAGAACTCCGTGATAGATTTGGCATCAAGATAGAGTGTGACAATCGCCTTCAACACGAGGTGGGCAAGAAAGCATTGTCGGAAGAGAACAGAAGGTATCGTTACCGTTTGGTGGAAGAGCCGACGAGCGACAGTAACCCTTGGACGATGCCGTTCCTGTTGGCCTTTGAGACATCTGCTGCAATGAAGCTGTTGCAGGACTCAGACGAGGACAAGAAGTACATGTACATTGACTGCAAGGCCACAGGGGTAGAAAATCTGAATATTTTGATGGACGCCATCCGTCAGCAAAAGTGTGTTAACTTATACTACCATCATCCAAGAACGGGTTTTCCTTACCATCAGAAACTATTTGAGCCAAGAGGGTTGGTAATGAAAGATTTTGTTTGGTATGTTTTGGGGCACACAAACTATCGAATGGAGACGATTTGGCCGTTGTATTTGTTGAAGGAGATTAAGGCAACAGACATTACGTATCGTCCGGTTTCAGGTTTTTCCCCAAAAAACTTTTGGGAAACACACAAAAATCTATGGCAGGAATACCTTACTTAACTTTTTCGACAGAAACACGAAACTGCCAGCTATCCCAAAACAATTAACGGCCAATTGACGGCAATTCGCGTTAAAAAAAAGAAAAAAAACTTGACGAGGGCCGGAAAAAGGGGCTTTGTAGCCGCTTTATTTTCAAGTCTTCATAATATCATCTCTTACATTACTCTTTATTTTCTCTTTATGCTGTCTTTAATTAAAGTTTCTTTGGTAGGCAATATATAGGAGAAAGTAACGTTATGATAAGTGGATAATATATTGTTATTGTAACTTAAAACCTTATAGATATGGCTATTATACGTGACGGATACTTGGGCGGGTTCCAGGGGAGGATGGGGCCGACGGTGGGATACCAGTGGCGCGGCAAATGGGTGGTGCGCACCTTCTCGAGTCACCCCCGCAACCCGCGCACCGCGGCACAGCAGGAGCACCGCATGCTCTTCAAGCAGCAGGTGCAGCTCGCCGGACGCCTCAACTGGGTGCTGCGAGAGACCCTCGACCTCGTCTCCATGGAGCACGGCATGACGCCGTGTAACTATTTTGTTATGAGGAACCAGGAGGCGTTTGGTACTTTTTCCACCCCCTCCCCCCTACGGGGTACTCCCCCTCAGGAGGGGGAGACGGGAAAGCCAGAACAGACCCCTCAGTCACTTCGTGACAGCTCCCCTAGCTTAGGGGAGCAGCTGACTACGCTGGCCGTGGACTGGGAGCGGTTGGTGCTGAGCGAGGGGCCGGTGGTGCCGGTGGCCTTCGGGGCACCGGAGGTGGCGGACGGGACGACGCTCGTCGTGCCCTTCGAGCGCAACCCGCTGCATATGCGGGCCGACAACTACGACCGGGTATACATATACGTCTACTGCCCTGAGATCGAGCGCGGTTTCTTCTCTGCTCCGGTGTACCGCCGCGAGCAGCGCCTCGCCGTGGTGCTGCCCGAGAGCTTCGCCGGCCGCGAGGTGCAGGTGTGGGGCATGGTGCAAGACGCCGCCGGCCGCTGGTCGCAAACACTTTATATTGGGCATGGGCCGATAGAAAATACTGAGGATGAGGCATGCCCCTCCGTCTCCGTTAAAAACGGAGCCACCTCCCCTCTGCCTGGCTCCAACGGAGACATGGCCTGCGACCGCAGTGGAGCAAACCTAGGGGAGGAGTTGAATGGAAGGGGCGGAGCCATATCTCCTAATTCAGGGGAGGGGTTGAAAGGGAATGCAGCTGAGAATAAGGTGGATATACAAAACGAAAGAGCGCCTGGGGTGGGGATTGAATTTCCCCCGTCGCTAACATAATCCATCCGAATATTGAGGTCAAAAAAAATTGCCAATTGAAATATTTTTCGTATTTTTGCAATTTGAAATAGTACAGAAATATGGATTCGGTAGCATATACAAATGACGCTGAAACAATGAAGATGCCTCGCACAAGGAGCATCGCCAAAGTGTCTGCTTCCAAAGCCGCCAAAGTTGCCAAAACTCCTGAGAGCGAGCTGATGACGGTGGAAGAATATTTCGGCATTCTCAGAAAAAGAGTGAACGACTACTATGACAATCTATAATGTCCGATTGCATAGTTCCGCCATGCGCGATATGGACGAGTTGGAGGAATACCTAAAGTCCGTGATGTCGCAGATTGGAGCGAACAAGTACATCGACACGATGATTGCCGAAGTAATGTCGCTATCGGTGTTTGCCGACCTTTACCGTCCAAGTACAAAAGAAGATATACTACAGTACCATCCACAAGCCCGACGCATGGTGAGCCACAATAAGCGTTGGGTTTATATTTTCCATGTCGAGGATGAGACAGTCATTGTCGATCGCATCCGTCCATCGAAACTCATCACAAAATAAGATTTTTTCGCAGATACATTACGAACTCTTCTCATCAGAAAGGTGTGGAATGAGATTTTTTTTGTATCTTTGCACCTTGAAACATAAAAATACATAAAATTATGAAGAAGATTACTCGTCTTTTGGGTCTTGTGCTCTTTGGAGCATTACTGTCAACTTCGTGTGGCAAAGAGTATGCCTCTAACGAATATCTGGGCAGGCTGCCCATGATGGCCCTCGATTACCGTCATGTTGATACAGACGACAATGAAAAGGCCGACATCTTGAGGGAATTTACTGAAGAGGCTGCGACTATTATTGGGAAGAAATTGCCCTGCAAGATTGACGCGGGTGTTCCGTTGGAAGTCGCAGAGGAGTTGACGGTGACAGACATCAATCTCGATGGCATCACGTATGCGGGCAAACTCCGTGTTACAGAAGATATTCCTGTCACCCCTGCAACGGTCAAACAGGATGTCTTCGGTGATATCAGGGCCAAGCAGTACGTTATCGGACTGGTTCTGTACAGCGGCGATAGCATCATCAGTAACGCCGGTGATAGACTTGGTACGCTCCTTCATCACGAAGATGTGAGTGAGGATAAACAAGACTTTATCGACTACTATTTCTCCATACTGGAGAGAAGGAAATATGAGTACGACGAGCTCTACAAATGGACGGAGCGGAAGTCGTTGAAATATGTTTCCGCACTCGCTTACCACGATGCCGAAAAAATCCCCGTCAAGAATGTCCAACAGCCATTTGAAGGGATCAACTACTGGAACAAGGGGGATATCATAGAAGTCACGGCAGTCATCGAACTCGACCACTGGTATGAGCAGTTAAGCCGGTTCTCCGGAATCCGCTACACCTTGGCCTACTAGCCATACATATTTTGCGGCTAAAAACAGAAAGGGTAGGCTGTGGCAACAAAAAAGCCCCTTCGTAGGGGCTTCTTGGTGGTCTGTGGGAGATTCGAACTCTCGACCTCTTCCGTGTGAAGGAAGCGCTCTGAACCAACTGAGCTAACAGACCTTCTTTGTATAGGTTATTGGTTATGGGTTATAGGTTATAGAAATACTTATTTCACCTTTCACCTCATGCCTTTCACCTTTCGAAAGCGGGTGCAAAAGTACGAACATTTTTGAAACTGGCAAAATTTTTCTTTATGATGAAGCGGGGAAATAGCATGCTGAGTCATTCGCAGGTTGTCGGAATCGTCTGGTTGATAGTTGTTTCTGTCGTTATCGTGGCGGTGGTAATTTTTTCGCCGGAAGGGGCGGAGGAGGCTGCCGCAAGCGACACATCGAGTGTCTCGAACAGGGTGAAATTGGAGAAAATAGAGGACTCTGTGTATCGCTCGCGAGGGGTGGGGAAGAGGCAGTGGAGGAGAACTGACGGCACCGCCAGATACCCCTCGAAGAGGGGAGAGGTAAGACGGGACACGGGCAGCTACTATGCTGTCACGTCGCCGTCGCCGACGCGGCAGCCGCTGACGGTGGAGCTCAACGGCGCCGACACCACGACGTTGCAGCTGCTGCACGGCATCGGCCCCGTCTTCGCCCGCCGCATCGTGCGCTACCGCGAGCGCCTGGGAGGCTTCACCTCGACGGAACAGCTGCTGGAGGTCTATGGCTTCACACCGCAGCTGCTGGACCACATACGGCCCTATCTGCGTCTCGACGCCGACAGCCTGCGGAGGATCAACGTCAATACGATGTCCCTCAAGCAGCTGATAAAACACCCGTATATGGATTACTACTTCGCCCGCGACCTGGTGAGGCTCCGCTCCCGCGGCGTCACCTTCGCCTCGCCCGACGACCTCCGCATCATTCCCTCCTGCAACGACACCCTCCTCACGCGGTTGCTGCCCTACCTGGAGTTCGGGCAATAAAAAAAGCAGTCCTTTTTGGACTGCTTTGGTGATCTGCACAAGATTTGAACTTGTGACCTCTTGCCTGTCAAGCAAGCGCTCTAAACCAACTGAGCTAGCAGATCAAGTGGTGGATTTCACTGTCGAAATCGGGTGCAAAAGTACGAACATTTTTGATACTGGCAAAATATTTTTGAAAAAAATTGTATCTTTGCATAAAATATTAAAAGCATAATGATATGAAAAGATTCTTTACTGCACTGATTGTCACGATGCTTGCGTTTGTCGGAACGCAGGCTCAAAATGTCCTCAATAATTCTGCCGACAATATCGTCGGGACCTATTCCGGGGTACAAAAAGGGTCAAAATTCAAGGCAAAAATCACAAAATTGCCCGACGGAACGTATCGTGGACAGGTCATCTGGATGGAGCACGACAAGGATGCCAACGGCAACAAACTTCTCGACACCAAGAATCCGACCAAGGGGCTCCGCAATATCCCCTGCGACCGCATAGTCCTCTTCAATGGGCTGAAGTATGACGCCGAGGAGAAGGAGTGGAACGGTACGAAGATCTATGACCCGCAGCGTGGCAAGCGTGCCAAGATGACGGCGCGTTTCGAGAAGGACGGCCGCCTGCGCCTGAAAGGTTCCATCATGGGCATCAGTGAGTCGGTGTACTGGACGAAGATAGCAGAATAAAGCAAGGCTATGGCAGACAATTATCTGGAGAAACGTTACGAGGAGACCCTCGGCGCCAATAAGCCGAAGGTGAAACGCATAGGACATACCGTCGACGAGTTGCTGCTGAAGAACCGCAGCGTGAGGGGCTACAAGAAGGTGTATGCCGTGAGTAGAGAAGAACTGGAGCGCATCGTCGGCGTGTGCTGCAAGATACCGTCGGCGCGCAACCAGCAGGTGCTGCGTTTCAAGCTGGTGACCAAGGAGAGCGGTGCCGACCGTGTGCTGCCGCTCATCAAGCTCGGCGGCGCCCTGCCCGAGCTGCACCTGCCGTTCCCCGGCACCGAGCCCGAGGCCTTCATCGTCTGTTGCTCGACGGTGGCCGAGAGTCCGCTGGTGGACGTAGACCTGGGCATCGCCCTGCAGAGCATGCTGCTCAAGGCTGTGGAGATGGGTCTCAACGGATTGATTATAGGTGCTTTCAATCGCGAGAAGTTGCGCGAAGCTTTCGACCTGCCCTATACGCCGTTGATGGTGCTGGCCATCGGCAAGGGCGACGAGCGCATCGAGCTGACGCCCATCGCCGAAGGCGAGAGCCACGCCTACTACCGTCGTGACGGTGTGCACTACGTGCCCAAGGTGCGGACGGCAGACCTGATTATCTAATTTCTTTTTGTCGATATGAGGAAGGCCCCGTTGGTACCCGTGGCTATCGCGCTGATGGTGGGCATCGCGGTGGGACATGCGCTGCCCGGTATGGGACGTGGCGTATGGCTGGTGCTGCTGGCGTCGTCGTCGCTGGCGGGAGGGCTGACGATGGTTGTGCGGAAGCGCCTGTCGCTACGGCTCCTCTTGCTGTTCGTGCTGCTGACGTCGGTGGCTGTTGGCGGCCTCCGAGGCCGTGCTGTCGACAGTCCGCGTCATTGGACGCACCTATGCCACCAGCCTTCTTTCTTGGACCTCAGACTGACGGAGACCCCTGTGCCGCGTGAGCGCAGCTGGAAGGTGGAGGCCGAGGTGGAACGTGTCGACGGTAGGACGGCTTACGGTAGCTTGCGGCTCTTCCTGCGGCGCGATAGCGCCGCCGCCACGCTGCGTTATGGCGATCGCCTGACGGTCCACGGCTATGCCGACACCCTTCGCGGCAGGCTTTACGTCACCTCAGACCACTATCTTGTCACTGGCCGCGACAGCACGTCGTTGCGAGCACGCAGTGAGCGACTGCGCATGGCCCTTGTGCAGCGTATGCAGGGAGGACCGCTCGACCGGCGCCAGGCGGGCATGGCCGAGGCGCTGACCCTCGGCTGGCGCGGCGACCTCGACAAAGGACTCCAGCGGCAGTTCCGTGATGCTGGCATCATGCATCTGCTCTGTGTCAGCGGCCTCCATGTGGGTCTGCTGGCGGCCATGGTGGGGTGGCTCCTCTTCTGGCTTGGCGAGGAGCGTCGCGGACGTATCGTCAGGGGTAGCCTGCAGCTGCTGGCGGTGTGGGGCTTCGCGCTGCTGACGGGCCTGGCTCCCGCCACCGTGAGGGCGGCGCTGATGTTCAGCCTCTTCATTGTCAGCCGTATGATGGGCCGACGCACCGACACGATGAACCTGTTGGCCTTTGCCGCCCTTGTGATGCTTATGGCCGACCCGCTGCTGCTCTTCGACGTGGGGTGGCAGCTGTCGTTCAGCGCCGTCGCCGGCATCCTGCTGGCCCGACCCCTCCTGCGGCTGTACCACGTATGGGTATGGAAAGCCTCTGTCGTTAGCTTCGCTGCCACGCTGGCTACGTTGCCCGTCACCCTCGCCGTCTTCCACCAGTTCCAGCCGTGGTTCCTTGTCGCCAATGTCGTCATTGTGCCTGCCGCCGCCCTCCTCCTGGGCCTCTCGCTGCTCTATCTGGCGTTGCCCTGTGGTGTGACGGCCTGGCCCCTCGACCAGTTGTTAGGTTTCTGCGACCACTTCACCGCCGCCGTCTCGCGCCTGCCCGGCGCCGTCGTCGACAGCATCGACCCCGGACCCGTAGGGACGGCACTCATCGCCGTGGCGGTATTTTTCGTTTTTGTGACAATAAACGTGACGCTTCGCCGTTACCAAGACAGAAAGAACAGACTCCTATGCTGAACGAGAAACACCAATGGGTGGCCATATATACTAGTCCCCGGGCCGAGAAGCGCACCGCCAGTCGGTTGCAGCAGCTCGGCATAGAGACCTACTTCCCCATACAGATCAAGCTGCACCGCTGGAGTGACCGCTGGAAGAATGTCGAGGTGCCGCTGCTGCCCTCCTATATCTTCGCCAAGATAAGTTCCAAGGAGGTGATTCCCGTGCGTGGCACCGAGGGAGTGAGCCATATTGTGTCGTGGCATGGGAAACCGGCTATCATCCCTGAGAAGGAGGTGATGTCTATCCGCCGACTTGTCGATGCGGACATCGAGTTGCATGTGAGGAACAGCAGTCTGATGAAACCCGGCACGGAGGTGCGCATCATCGAGGGCCCGTTCTCCGGCATGGAAGGTACGCTTTTGGAAGACTGTGAGGACGGCAACTTCAGCATCTGCATCAGCGGTCTCAATGTGGCGCTGGTGACCACCATCGAGCAGAGCCTGCTGCAACCTGTTGACGACAAAGAAAAAGGCCTCTGGGGAGAGTAACCCGAGAGGCCTTCTGTCTCAAATAATTCTCTTAGAACATTTTTCCCATTGGGACCATCTGCGAGCCCATCTCGGATATAATCCAGATAACTAGGCCCAGCGAGCCTGCGACAATTGCCGGGGCGCTCCACCAGGAGAAGCTGTTGCAGCCTTCATTGTCGGCGTAATGGAGGTACTGGCGCATCAGGTTGATACCCATCGAAATGGGATAGACCAGCAGGGCGACGGCAAGAACAATGGCGATAAAGGTTCCCGGGTTGGTGAAAATGAGACCACACAGCTGATAGATGAGCCATACCAAGGTGAAGTTCAGTGCGTGGATGCCCGAGTGCCACAGGGCGCCTTCGGCGTCGGTCTTGCCCTTGATGGCCGTGAAGAGTATGGTCAGGATGGTGAGGAAGGCCGGGAAGAGAAGCGCGATGAGCGATATCTTGAGGAATAGGCCAAAGCCCATTACTGACAGCATAGACTCGTGACCCCATACCGTTTTTGTGCCGAGGAACAGGACGTTTATCAGCAGCAGAAGCAGGTAGGAAAGCACCCATGCGCAGATGGGGAACACCGCTGACTGCACGGCGCGTTCATTGTTGATTTTCTCCACGGCGGTGGTGGGGAACTTGAAGATGTTCTTGAAGACCGTTTTTAGGTCGGAGTTGAAGAATTTATTGAGGTCTTCGCCCCAGTTGATTTGTGCCATAGTGTTGAATTTTAATGGTTAATACTTTCTTTTTAGAGTTGTTTGTTTCTGCAAATATAGATAATAGTTTATATTTTTACAAGTTTTTTCATAATTTTTATCAAAAAAGCATGCGGTCGAATGGCTGCATGCTAAAATGATTTTGTTTTTCTAAAGGGTTTGTGGGTGGCGATTAGTCGTCGCCGGCGGTGAGGGAGGCGTTAGGGGTGGTGCAGTAGGCGCACTTGTCCCATTTGATTTCGCCGTCGTCGTATTTGACTTTGGCCCAGCCGTAGCAGGTGCCGTTGAAGTCGAGGCGGAAGGCTACGTAGAATTTCTCAGGAAGGGAAGCTGTCGAGGGGAGGTTGGAGAGGATAGAGGTGGAGTAGCTGAGGGCGGGACCTATGGTGGCATGTTTCTGAATCAGGGCGATGTTGCTGCCCGACAGGGCGACGCCACGGATGAGGGTGCCGCTGGCGTTGGCGGGTTCGCACTGGAGGGCAGTGCCGTTGTTGACGATGCGGAACTCAAGGATGCCGTCTTTGTTGAAGTCGATGCCGTAGACGTCGGTATAGGTCTGTCCGTCGAGGGTGATGGTGCCGGTGCCGATGCGGCCTTTGGCGACAGACCCTTCGGCGGGCGTCGTGGCACCGGAGGTGGTGTCGGGTGTCTCGGTATGGGGAGTGGTGGCACCCGAGGTGGTGTCGGGACGATGGTCGTCATCGTCGTCGCTGCAGGCGGAGAGGCTGAGGACCAGCGCTGCTGCCAGGAGGGTTCTGAACAGGTGTTTCATGATACTTGCTTTATTTAAGTTTAAGTAAATAACGAATAGTAATGCAATATATTATGTATGAGACAATTTTTTATCAAAGACTTCGTTACATGAAAAAAGACTTTATTACAATGAAACAAACCCTACTGACTCTGTTGATGCTGTGCTCCGCCGTGGGTGTGTCGGCCCAGTACAGGCCGCGTCCCGACGCTTTCCCTCCTGTCGAGGAGGATTACTCTACCAAAGCAGTCACTATGGCTACCACGGTGGAGGAGATGGCGGACTGGGACCGCTACCCGACTTATGAAACCTACCTCGCCATGATGAGCCGCTGGGCGGAGACCTATCCCACGCTGTGCCATGTGGACACGATAGGCACCAGCGTGCAGAACCGTTTGATACTGAGTATGTATATCGAGGTGCAGACCGACGATGACCTGTACCGTCCCGAGTTCTTCTATTCGTCGACCATCCATGGTGACGAGGTGACGGGTTATGTGATGATGCTGAGGTTGATAGACACGCTGCTGTCGAGTTATGGCAGCAGTCCCGAACTCACCGCCCTGGTGAACAGCACGCGTATCAGCATCAATCCCCTGGCCAACCCCGACGGCACCTACTACCGTGGCAACAACACGGTGCAGAGGGCTCGGCGCGCCAATGCCAACGGTGTGGACCTCAACCGCAACTACCCCAATCCGTTTGCTCCCGCCAAAGCGGCGCTGGCGCAGGAGAACCGTGCGATGATGGACTATTTCGAGGCGCATAACTTCCGCCTGAGCGCCAACCTGCATGGCGGTGCCGAGGTGATGAACTATCCATGGGACAGCTATACCAGTGCCCAGAACCCGCACCCAGAGGCCGCGTGGTGGAGGGAGGTGGGCCGCCGCTTCGTGGACACGGTGCAAAGCTATGCCCCCACCCATTTCACTGATGTGCAGGAGGCCGACAACGGCGTCGTCGCCGGTGGCGACTGGTATGTCATCACCGGTGGTCGTCAGGATTATGTGAATGCTACCTACAACTGTCTCGAGATGACGATGGAGATCTCCGTCGACAAGACCCTCAGCAGCAACCGCCTGCCGGAGTACTGGCATTTCCTGGCGCCGTCGTTCATCAACTATATCAAAGAGATACACAACCTGCCTGCCAGCGTAGGCATCGACCCCACCCAGGCACCTGGTTACGCAGCTGCCGGCACGCTCCATATTTACCCTAACCCCGCCACCGACCGTGTGGTTGTTGATGGCCTTGTGCCGGGCGAGCGGCTGTGGATGTACGATATGCAGGGAAGACTGACGGGTTGCTACCCCTCCGGAGCGGAGAGCACGGAGATAGACATAAAAAAATGTCCGCAGGGCGTTTATCTGCTGCGGACTGAAGGTAGGCAAGTGAAACTTGTCGTGGAGCGATAGACGGGGTTCGAACCCGCGACCTGCGGCTTGGGAAGCCGCCGCTCTGCCAACTGAGCTACTATCGCATGGCGCGTCGTGCTGTCACGAACGCCCCCTATTAACGGCACATATATTTTATTATTGTGCCAAGAGGATTTTTTTTAATTGCGCTTGCTGAGGATGGCCAGCAGGCGGATGAAGAGGTTGATGACATCGAGGTAGATGTCGAGTGCCGAGTCGACGGCGTTGTCGAGGGTCTTGGGGTAGGCCTGAGACTTGGCGATATCGTAGCCGATATATCCAGAGAAGAGGATGACGAAGAGCCAGTCGAACAACTCGCCGCGGTAGCCCAGCAGGAAGGTAGCCACGAGTTCGGCGATGATGCCGATGAGGAGCGCGATGCCGAGGGTGCGGCCGAGGCCGAGGAAGAAAGCGGGCTTGATGGCCGCCAGCAGCATCATGGTGGCGGTGACCATGGCGGTGAGTAGCATGGCTTTGGTGACGATCGTGGCGGGCAGGCCGGGGATGAGGATGGCCAGCATCACGCCGATGGGTAGCACCACGAGGTTATAGCCCAGGAAGCTGATGAGGGGGTTGTCCGACTTGGCGGCCATGAAAACGCCGATGAGCATGGGGGCGACAAATATCAGCAGCATGCCCCAGAAGCCCATGCCGGCCATCAGGTTCATCAGCGGATAGGAGAAATAGTAGACCATCACGGTATTGACCAGCAGGCCATAGACCAGCAGGCCCGTGAGGACGAGGTTGAAGGTGCGCGACGAGAGGCGGTCGGCTTCGCCAGACTGGAGCCGTATCTTTTTACGGTCGTTGAAGGTGTCGAGAAATGTTGCTTCTGCCATGGTAGTTGATATGTTTTACGTTGATATGTTGATATGTTGATACGTTGATAGGTTTTTGTTTTATGCAAAATAATCGTAGGTGCCGTTTTCGCTCTTGACGGTGACCTGGGCTTTGTCGGCGTTCTCGACGCGGCCGATGATGCGTGCGTCGACGTTGAAGGAGCGGCTGATGTCGATGATGCCGCGGGCGGTCTCCTCGTCGGTGTAGAGCTCCATGCGGTGGCCCATATTGAATACCTTGTACATCTCCTGCCAGTCGGTGTGGCTCTCCTCATGGATCATCTTGAAGAGGGGAGGCACGGGGAAGAGGTTGTCCTTCACCACGTGCAGCGGACGGCCGCCGATGAAGTGGAGCACCTTGGTCTGTGCGCCACCGGAGCAGTGGATCATGCCGTCAATCTTGGGACGGTATTCGTCGAGCACACGGCGGATGATGGGGGCGTAGGTGCGGGTGGGGGAGAGCACCATGTGGCCGGCGTCGACACCCGGCACCTCGGTGGGGTCGGTGAGCAGCTTGGTGCCGCAGAAGACCACGCTGTCGGGGAGGCTGCGGTCGTAGCACATGGGGTATTTCTCGGCATAGACATGCGAGAAGACGTCGTGGCGTGCCGAGGTGAGGCCGTTGCTGCCCATGCCGCCGTTGTAGGCGGTCTCGTAGGAGGCCTGGCCGTAGCTGGCGAGGGCCACAATCACGTTGCCGGCTTTGATATTGGCGTTGTCGATGACATCGGCGCGGCGCATGCGGGCGGTGACGGTGGAGTCGACGATGATGGTGCGCACGAGGTCGCCCACGTCGGCTGTCTCGCCGCCGGTGAGGACGATGTCGATGCCCATGTCGCGCATGGTCTGGCAGAACTCCTCGGTGCCGTTGATGACTGCCGAGATGACCTCGCCGGGTACCAGCTGTTTGTTGCGTCCGATGGTGGAACTCAGCAGGATATGGTCGAGGGCGCCGACGCACAGCAGGTCGTCGGTGTTCATCACGATGGCGTCGATAGCGATGCCTTTCCACACGGAGAGGTCGCCGGTCTCGCGCCAGTACATGTAGGCCAGGCTCGACTTGGTGCCTGCGCCGTCGGCGTGCATGATGTTGCAGTAGGCTGGGTCGCCGCCCAGGAGGTCGGGAATGATCTTGCAGAAAGCCTTGGGATAAAGGCCTTTGTCGATATTCTTAATGGCGTTGTGTACATCCTCTTTCGAGGCGGAAACGCCGCGTTGGTTGTATTTGTCCATGCATTTGAATTTGGCTGCAAAAGTACGAACTTTATTTCAATTGACAAAATATTTGTATATTTGCACATTGAAAAAAGTACACTGATAACCTTTTGTTAGTATATTAAAGTATTAAGAATCATGCTACAGAAAGGAACAAAAGCGCCCTACTTCGAGGGTGTTGACGAGAATGGAAATACCGTGAAGCTGACTGATTTTGCGGGCAAGAAACTGGTGCTCTATTTCTATCCCAAGGACAGCACTCCGGGCTGCACTGCCGAGGCCTGCGACTTGCGAGACAACTACGAACGGTTCCTCGCTCTGGGATACCAGGTGCTGGGCGTGAGCAAAGACAGCGCCGCCAGTCACCAGCGTTTCATCGAGAAATACCAGTTGCCGTTCCACCTCATCGCCGATACAGACCTCACCATCCTCAAAGCCTATGAGGCTTGGGGTGAGAAGAAAAACTATGGCAAAGTCAGCATGGGCACCCTCCGCACCACCTACGTCATCGACGAGCAGGGGGTTATCGTCGACGCCATCGGTAAGGTCAACACCAAAGCCCATACGGAGCAAATACTGTAGTTTATGCAACGAGGAAAGTATAAGTGTAAGCAGTTGAAGGCGATACGTAAGCGTATCGCCGACGAGAACGGCATCCCACTGGAGCAGAGAGAATGCACCTACGAAGGTCCCTGTCGCGGCACCTGCCCGCATTGCGAGGCCGAGGTGAGATACATCGAGAAAGCTTTGACAGAGCGTATCCGTCTTGGCCGTGTCGCCACTGTGGCTGGCCTCAGCCTGGGGTTGGCGGCTTGTGGTGGGGAGACACCGAGAGAGGTTTCCAACATACTGACCACCGACAGCAGCCTGAAGATCGACACCCTTCCAGTCGTCGACACCACCCTTCCAGTAGCCGACAGCACCGTTCCTGACGAGAACACGGTGTGTCCAGAGGTCACCACCGAGGGACTTGTTATCGCCCCCCTTCCCGATGAAATCCCACCAGCCGTTGGGGAGATGTCAATCTATCCTATGGAAGATGAGGGCACAGAAGAGGAAGACGAGGGCGAGGTACAGCCTTTCGTTGTGGTGGAGCAAGACCCTGAGTTCCCCGGCGGCATGGATTCGCTCAACGCGTGGATTGTTCGCAACCTACGCTATCCCGAGCAGGCCCGCAAAGAGAACATCACGGGTAAGGTATACGTTACCTTCGTCGTGGAGAAAGACGGCAGCATCAGCAACCCCAAAATCCTGCGCTACATCGGCGGTGGCTGTGAAGCCGAAGCCGTCCGTGTGGTCAAGAACATGCCCCGCTGGAACCCCGGCAAGCAGCGTGGCAAGCCCGTCCGCGTACAGTTCAACCTGCCCATTAATTTCAGCCTCAAATGAAAAAAACACTCCTGCTACTCCTTTTGCTGGCCTTCGGCCTTGTCGTTGCGGCGCAGACCTACGTCGGCACCATGAACGTCGACGGCTACAAGCGCGAGGAGGTCAAGGTGACGCTCCGCAAGACCGACGCCGGCGACTATGTGCTTACCATGTACCGTGTGAAATTCGCACGCCTGATGCCAGTGAAAATCGACTTTGACATCCCGCAGATGAAACTCGACAATGGCCGCCTCACGGCCGACGGCGTTGTCCCCGTCTCCAAAGGCAAGCGCTACGAGAAATACACCATCCACAACCTCACTGGCGCCGCCTCCAGCAACGCCCTCGTCTTCACCTGCAAGATGGGCGACAAACCCTTCTCCTTCACGGGCAAACGCCAGGATGACAAAATGGACTGATTCTATACCGTATTAGATAATAAAAAAGGTGCCGATGCGTTAATGCCGATATGAATCGCGAAAGGGAGATATACAAGGTGACGTTGGTGGGCAGCGCGGCCAATGTGCTGCTCACAGTCTTCAAGTTTGTGGCGGGCATCGTCGGCCATAGTGCAGCGATGACGGCCGACGCCATACATTCGCTCTCCGACCTGCTGACGGATGCTGTGGTGCTGCTTTCCGTGCATATCAGCAGCAAGCCTGAGGACCGTGACCACGACTACGGCCACGGGAAATACGAGACCCTTGCCACCACCTTCATCGGCTTTGCGCTGGCTGCGGTGGCTGTAGGCATCGGATGGAAGGCCGTCGAGGCTCTGCTCTTCTGGTACGGTGGGGGAACGCTGGAGGCTCCCGGCATGCTGGCGCTCTGGGCGGCGTTGGTATCAATCATATTGAAAGAGCTTGTCTACCAATACACCGTGCGGCGCGGACGCGACTTGGATTCGCCCGCCGTAGAGGCCAATGCATGGCATCATCGCAGTGACGCTTTCTCCTCGCTGGGTACCCTCGCAGGTATCGGCGGCGCCATATTGCTCGGCGACCGTTGGGCGGTGCTCGACCCGATAGCCGGACTTGTGGTGACAACCTTCATCCTCCGTGTGGCATACCGGTTGCTCAAGCAGGGACTTAACGAGCTGCTGGAGGCTTCGCTGCCCGACGAGGTGGAGAAAGAGATACTGGATGTCGTATCCGCCTTCCCCGATGTGAGCGACCCGCATCATCTGCGTACCCGCCGCATCGGCAGCCGTTATGCCATCGAACTCCATATCCGCATGGATGGCACCCTTTCCCTCGCCGTCACCCATGCCCGTGCCTGCGAAATAGAGCAGGCGCTCAAAAACCGCTTCGGCAACCATACCCACATCACCCTTCATGTGGAGCCTAAAAAATAGTGGTTTGTGCAAATAAATTTTGCCAGATTAAAATTTTTGTGTATATTTGCACTCTGAATTATTTAACTTTTTTTAATAAAATCGCTATATGACTTTAAAGGAAATAGTAGATAAACTGGGCGCAACGGTTGCCTTGGGAGAAGACCGTCTTGACATGGAAGTGGAGCATGCTTTCGCCTCCGATCTGATGAGCGATGTGTTGACGCTCAAGGACACTCCTGTGCTTGTTACCGGCCTCTGCAACGTGCAGACCATCCGCACCTGCGACATGGCCAACCTGGAAGTGGTCATCTTCGTGCGCAACAAAAAACCGACGGAGGATATGGTAGAGCTGGCAGAGGATAACGACATGGTACTCATCTGCAGCACCTATTCCATGTTCAAGACCTGCGGTCTCCTTTGGGACCTCGGAATGAAACCCTTGTATTAATGCTTGAATGCTTGAATGTGTTAATGCTTGAGTGCTTGCGCAATCAAATACTCAAACAATCGAGCAATCAAACAATCAAACAATTAGAAAAATGCATCAGGAATATACAGTAGTTGAAGGCGATTTTGTGAATGCCGGCAAGGCCTCGAGTTCGGTCAAGAAGACGCTGAAACAGTTGAACGTGAACCCGCAGGTGGTGAAGCGTGTGGTGGTGGCCCTGTATGAAGCCGAGGTCAACGCCATTGCCCACGCCTATGGCGGAAAAGTGCTTGTCGATATCGACGCTGACAAGATAAAGATGGTCGTCGCCGACAAGGGCCCGGGTATCCCCGACATCGCTTTGGCCATGCAGGAAGGCTACTCCACCGCCCGCCCAGAAGTACGCGACATGGGCTTCGGTGCCGGCATGGGTCTGCCGAATATGCAGAAGAATGTCGACAAACTCAACGTCACTTCCGAAGTCGGCGTCGGCACCACCGTCGAAATGGAAGTGAACTTCAATTAAGAATTATGAATTATGAGTGATGAATTATGAGTGAATTGACGCAGCCTGCGTAGCCACTCTAAAATCATAAATCATAGACCATAAATATAAATTATTATGGCTTTCTACCACGCATTACAAATAGAGGAAACACGCTGTATCGGCTGTTCGCGCTGTATGAAGATATGTCCCACCGAGGCTATACGCATCGGCGGCGGCAAAGCCGCCATCCAGGAACACCGCTGCATCGACTGCGGCCGCTGCTATGAAGTCTGCCCCGCTCAGGCCATCAGCATCAAGGACGATGACTTCAGCATCTTCCGCAAGTACCCCCATTCTGTGGCGTTGCTGCCGTCGGTATTCTTAGGGCAGTTTCCCGACGACATCAGTGTGTCGAAGGTCTACGCCTCCCTCTATGAGCTGGGCTTCGCCCATGTCATGGAGGTCGAGAGTGCCGCCATTATATACAAGGAAGCCAAGGAAAAGTACGCCCGCGAGCACCCCGACATACGCCCCCTCATCTCTTCTTTCTGTCCCGCCATCGTGCGTCTCATACAGATCAAATATCCCTCGCTGGCCGAGAATATCATGCCCATCAAGGTGCCCCTCGACCTCAGCGCCATGTATGCCCTCGAGGAGCTCACTCGCCGCGGTGTGCCGCGCGAACAGATAGGACTCTTCTATATAACCCCCTGTGCCGCCAAGGTTGCCGCCGTCAAAGCCCCTGTCGGCGAGGAAAAGAGCATCATCGACGGCGTCATCAACATGAATATGCTCTACAACGGCGTCTACAAGCACATCAAGGACGTCGGAAAAAGTCACCAGTTCCCTCCCGTTACGCGCCACCGCCTCAGTGCCGACGCCATACTCTCCACCCTTACCAATGGCGAGCGCCGTCTTTGCTCCGCCAAGCGCTCCTATGCCATCGACGGCATACAGAATGTGATGGACTTCCTCGACAAGCTCGAGAACGACGAGGTCGAGGGTGTCGAGTTCCTCGAACTCCGCGCCTGTGACCAGGGTTGCGCCGGTGCACTGCTCTCGTGCGACAACCGTTTCCTCTGTGGCGAACGCATGTATGCCCGTGCCCGCCGTGCCGCCGAGCGCGAACGCAACGGCGAGATGCCCCGCGACCGCGAGATGGACCAGTACAAGGATTACCTCATAGACAACTCGCAGCTCGACGAGGTGCAGCCGCGCTCCATGATGGTCCTTGACGAGAATATCTCCAAGGCCCTCGAGAAGATGGAGCGTATCGAGCGACTCAAAACCCATCTGCCGCAGATTGACTGCGGTGTCTGCGGCGCTCCTACTTGCGAAGCCTTCGCCACCGACGTCGTCTGCGACAAAGCACACCTCCAGCAGTGTGTCTTCTATCGCCTACACCTCGAGGCACAGGGCAAGATGACCCTCAACGAAGGCCGCTCCAACATGTACTCCGTCTGGGGCGACGACCGCATCAGCGGCGAAATAGATGTTTAGTAGCCGGTAGCTAATAGCTTTTGTTAATGTTGAATGAGGAATGAGGAGTGAGGAATTAAATGGCGTGTCAACCAATTCCTCATTCCTCATTCAACATTCCTCATTCTCTGCTGCCCGCTACCTGCTCAATGAAGTCTCCTTTTTCTTTGATATGTTCGATGAGTGCGCGGTAGAAGCGGTGGTGGCTTAGCGTCTGTGCGTTGCCCACAATGATGAGCTTCATGCGCGCCCGTGTCATTGCGACGTTCATCCTCCGCAGGTCGCGCAGAAACCCTATCTGTCCATCGGCATTGTCGCGCACCAGCGAGATGACGATGACGTCGCGTTCCTGTCCTTGGAAGCCGTCGACGGTGCCCACTGTGATGTGACGCTTGAGTTTTCTGAAATAATGCTGCATCTTCAGCAGGCGGCGGATCAGGCGTGCCTGTCCGCGGTAGGGGGTGATGACGCCGAAGTTTACCCGTTCGCTCTCGATCTTCTGCGGCGACACCATCTCGATGTAGTCGCGCAGCGCGTGGATGACGAGGCGGGCTTCCTGAGCGTTGGTGAGGGAGCCGGTGTGGGTTCTTTTTTCGGAATAATCAGAATGATCGGAGTTTTCAGAGTTCTCGGAGGTGTCCAGCCATGTGAGCGGTGTATCTAGCGGGCTCACCAGCCTGTGGGCTGCCTCGGTGGCCGCTTGCAGTTGGCTGTGGTAGAACCAGCGCGACGAGAAACTCATGATGTCCTCGTTCATGCGGTATTGTGTGGTGAGGAGTGTGACGCAGCGGGGATGGAGGTCGACGAGTCTCTGCATCAGCGTGGTAGATAAACCGCCAGCAACAGCCTCTTTGCTTTTCACTGTTGGCGGCAGCTGCTGGTGGTCGCCGCTCATGATGACTCGGTCGGCCTTCAGTATCGCTGCCCAGCAGGCGGGCTCCAGCGCCTGTGCCGCCTCGTCGATGAAGAGGGTGCTGAAACGGCGTCGCTCCAGGATGCGGTAGGCGCTGCCAATCAGCGTACAACTCACCACCCGCGCCTGGTCGAAGAGGTCGGCGTTGATCTTGATTTCCAACTCTGTGGCTCGCTGCTGCAACTTCTGCCTCCGCTCTCCACTCGTCGTTTTCCGTTCTCCACTCAATGCCTTGCGTATGTTCCACAGTTCGTGGTAATCGGGATGTGCCGCATAGCGGCGTTCATAGCTGCAGTCGAGCATCTCGTCGCTCATCCTCAGTGGGTTGCCAATACGCAGCACGTTGACGCTGCGCCGCATCAGTTGCTCGCAGATCCAATCCACCGCCGCATTGCTCGGCGCGCAGACGAGCACCTGTGTCTCACGCTCCAGTGTCTCGATGATGGCCTCTACCAATGTCGTCGTCTTCCCTGTCCCTGGAGGTCCGTGGACGATGCTCACCTCCTGCGCCTCCACGACCTTCTGTATGGCGTCGTTCTGGCTGCCGTTCAGCCAGGGGAAGGAGAGGGGTGGCAGTGTCCGGAAGCCAGGCTGTGCATTGCCCAGCAGCACGTCACGGAGACGGATGAAGCGTTCGTCGTTGCCCCCTTGTGTTCCTTTCTTCTCGGCTTCCGAGAGGGATTCCAGCATCACGCGGTAGCTGGTGTTGTCTACCCCCAGCTGCACTCCCAGCAGATGTCGTTCGCCGATATCTTTGATGCTCTGAAATGCTGCTTTCGACGGCAGGCTAATGCTCATCACGCCGTTGCCTACCAGCTCGACATAGCACTGGTGGGGCAACTCTTTGGCGGCACCCCCCTTGCCCCCCTCGTGGAGGGGGGACGAGGGATAGGAGTCGTTGAGGTAGAACAGTGTGACGGGTTTGCCGGGCTCGAAGTCCAGCTCCAGCTCGTCTTCGTCGACCTCATAGTGTAGCTCCAGGGTCAGCTGTCCGAGCGCGTTGTAGGTGTTGTTCCCCAGCCGCACAGGGTAGCGACAGGCGGGCTCATGGATGCTACCCGTCAGTGACAGCCCTTTAGCTTCGAGGCTTTTCTGGTAGGCTTGCTGTTCCTCGCGGAGCTCCAGCGTCACCAATTCGCGCAAGCGACTGAAATAGGCGCTGGGATTGATCATACACTCTTGTCGCTCACCACCTTGGTGTCGTAGCCTATCTTCTTCATGCCCTTCTGCAGACCTTCGACGTTATTCTTCGCTGGGTCGTAGGTGATGGTGACATGCTGCTTCTCGCGGTCTGTCTCCACTTTCTTGACGCCCTTCTCAAAGCGCATGTTTTTCTTGATTTTCTTCTCGCAATTCTCGCATTGCATCTGAGGTGTCGGCGTGAGCACCAGCTGGCGCAGCTCCTTGCCGCCCAAAGCCAGAATCATGCTGGCCATAATCATTAAAAAAGTCCGTTTCATATGTTGATACGTTGATATGTTTTACGTTCATCATTCATCACTCCTCACTCCTCACTCTCAAAGGTTCGCTCTGATTCCCGCGTAGACCATTGTGCCGTGGACGGGGCCCCAGACCAGTGTCGGTTCGAAGTCGGCACTCCAGGGGGTTGCGGCGTTGATGATGGGGTTCGGCTGGCGGTAGCCCGTCAGGTTCTCGCCTCCGATGTATACCGAGAAGTGGCGGAATTCGCGCGTCAGCTGGGCGCTGAGCTGCGGGTATGCAGGGAACTCCTTGTCCCATGACGCGCTGCCGTCTCCCAGCGTGTAGGGTGTCGGCATGCGGCCGCCGCCGTTCAGCGACAGCGTGACGTCCAGCTGCCAGATGCCCATCATGGGTTTCCAGCCGACGGTGACGAGCCCCTTGTAGCGGCTCTGCAGCGGCTTCTCCATGAGCACTCCACCGTAGGTGCAGCGCACATGGTTGTAGCGGAAGGCGGCGAGGATGTTCAACTCGTCGGTGATGTCGCAGCTTGCGTCGAGCTGAAGGGTGTGCGAGTATGATTTGCCGTTCAGGTCCGCGATGGTGATTTTCGTGGGGTCGCTGTCATAGTCTACCACCGCCTGGTGCAGGAAGTCGGTGTAGTAGTATTCCGCGTTCACCTGCACGCTCTTCTCCCAGAGGTGAAGGTAGAGCGTGGCGGAGAGGCCGCTGTTCCAGGCCTCTTCCTGCGGCAACACCGCGGGAGCCGTCAGCGTACGCCCCGAGGCCAGCAGGTAGTGCTGTTCCGCCATTGCATGGGGGGTGCGGTAGCCTTTGCCCACCGAGGCACGCAGCGTCAGATGGTCGCCGGTTACCCACTTCACATGCATGCGTGGCGTCACGTAGCTGCGGTCGTAGAGCGTGCTGTGGTCCACCCGCAGGCCTCCCATGAGGGTGAACTTATAGGAGGGCGTGTAGGTGTATTGGACATACGCGCCGGGCGTATATTCGGTCAACAGGCTGTAGTCGTTGGACAACAGCGTTTCGTCGTAGCGATCGCCGTTGAGGCTCAGGCCTGTCGACAGCAGGTGGTCCTCTGTGAAGTCGTGCTCCAGCATCAGCTGGCTGTTGAACGACCGCTGGTCGACAGCGTAGTCCTTCGGGCCGAAGGTGCCGTCAAGCTGGTAGACGAAGGCGTTCGCCGCCAGTGCGATATTGGTGTTGTGGTCGCGGTCCAGGATGAAGGCGTGCTTCATGTATCCCTCGGCGCGTCGGCTGTCGATAAGCACACGGTAAGGGTTCGTCACCGTAAGCATCTGTCCTCCTTCGCGCTCCTCTTGCAGGTATCCGGCGCCGGCATGCATGATGTAGCGGTCGCCGACATACTTCCAGCGGCTCATCAGGTGCAGCTGCCGCACCGCCGGCGAGTCGTGCCAGAGGTCTCCGTCGTCGTCGTGGTGGCCGAAGTCGTGCTCGTAGTGCACCATCAGGTTCCCACTGAACCGCTCGGTGAAGTGCTTGTTCGCCGTAGCGTTCACCTCGCCCTTCAGACGGCTGTCGCCATAGAGGTTCACGCTCACCCCCTCCTCGTCGTCGGGTTTGAGATACTCCACGTTGATTTGTCCCGTGATGCTCTGAGGACCGTTCTTCACACTCGCCGCGCCCTTGCTCACCGAGATGCTCTTCATCCAGCTTCCCGGCACGTAGCCTAGCGAATAGGGTAGGGAGGCGCCTACCGATGTCGGCAGCATCTCGCACAGCATCTGCACATATTGTCCGCTGAGACCCAGCAGTTTGATTTGACGGGCTCCCACGGCGGCATCGTTGTAGTTCACGTCCACCGACGGGTTGGTTACAAAGCTCTCTCCCAGGTTGCAGCAGGCGGCGCGGCAGAGCTCCGCGAGTCCCAGGTTCTGTCCGTTCTCGGCACCGCCCAGGCGGCTCACACCTTCGGCGCGCCGCGTGCTGATGCTCACCTCGTCGAGTGTCGAATTCTTGATACTATCTTCTTTCTGTGCCGCGGCGGTGAAAAAGCACGCCACCGACAGACACAATATTATATAATGTTTCATTATGATTTATGAGTTATGAGTTATGAATTATGAGTAATGGATTTATGAATTATGAGTGAATTGACGCAACCTGCGTAGCCACTCTAAAATCATAAATCATAGATCAAAAATCCAAATAACCTCAAACTCTTAAAACCGTTGTCGTCTCTGCCCCTCGCAGAAAGAATGATGAATGAGGAGTGAGGAATGATGAATGAGAAATATAAGTGGGTAGTGGGTGGTTGATAGTGGGTAGCGATTGACTGCTAAACACTAAACACTGACCACTAAACACTGTCTGCTGCTCGCTGCCCGCTAGATAATCTGACAGGCTTACGATTACTACCGTGTCGCAGTCGTCGTTGCAGTCCTTGTCGTCACCACAGCAGTCTTCTTCGTCGGTGCAAAAATCCTGTCCTCCAGGCAGCACCAGCGTCGTCTTGCCCGTACAAAAACACCGCTCCATGCCGATGCCGCTGGCTCCGAAGAACAACAGTATCAGTGTGGTAAACGTGATGGATATGTTGGCAAGCACTTTCATTTTCGGCTGCAAAGATACGCTTTTTTTTAGAATTATGATTTATGACTTATGATTTTAGAGTGGCTACGCAGGTTGCGTCAGTTTACTCATAATTCATAAATCTACAACGTGTAGCTGATATTGAGGTTGATGGAGAGGGTGTTCAGGTAGCGCGGGTCGGAGAGCTGATTGTTGCCACGGTGGTGCGAGACGAGGTCGTAGTAGTAGATGGCGTCGAGCCCTAGCTCCAGCTTGTCGCCCAGGGGATAGGACAATGCAGCGCCGAAGGCCAGGCCGGCATTCAGACGGACATCCTCGTCGGTGAATGTGCGCTCCTCGTCGAAAGGCTCGAAGTAGACGTAGTAGTCTGTCATCCAGTAGGTCACGCCCTTGCGGCGGTCGGAAAGCCAGTAGTCGGCATAGGCGCCGGCGAGCAGGTGGCCACGCAGCCGCTGCCCACCGAAGGAGAAGTCGGCCAGTACGGGCAGCATCAGATAGGCGTTGGTGTGCTCTGTGTAGACGGGGTCGAGGTAGTTGAGGTTGCGGTCCATGCGGTGTGAGCGCTGCATAAAGCTGAGGTCGGCTCGCAGGGAGAACCATTCGTTGAAAGCGTAAGCCCCCTGAAGACCCACCTCGAAGCCGCCGAGCGCCGAGTAGGCCTCGTCGATGCGGCTGGCGTTGTAGCGGCTGAGGGTTGTGGAGGTCCATCCGCCGTGCAGCCCCACGCTCCACGGCGAAGGGACGGGGGTGTCGTTTTGTGCCTGTGCTCCAAGGGTGCACAGCAGCAGGAGAATATAGGTGGCGATTCGTTTCATGGGTATTTTCTCAGTCATTTTCGGAGTGCAAAAATACTAATTTTTTTTGAATTATGATTTATGTTTTAAATGTTTAAGGGGTTTGAAAGGTTAGAAGGGTTTAAGAGGTGACAGGTTCAAACCTTTCAAGCGAAGCGTGGTTAGCCCCACGAACTTTTTTTGAATTATGATTTATGAGTTATGAATTATGAGTAAACTGACGCAGCCTGCGTGGCCACTCTAAAATCATAAATCATAAGTCATAAATCATTAATGCAATATTATTTGTCCATTGACGTTATCCTATTGTTATTTTGGAGATATGGGGAAGCAACTGATCATATATGGTAGCCGGTACGGTTCGGCGAGGCGTTATGCCGAGCGGCTGGCGGAGATGACGGGCCTCGATGCCGTCGAATACAAAGGGGTGAAAGCCCTAGGCGATTACGACAGGATTGTCTACCTCGGCAGCCTTTATGCCGGAGGTGTCACGGGACTGAAGCAGACCGTCAGCAAGATGACCCCGCAGCAGGAGTTTATAGTGGCCACCGTCGGTCTGGCCGACCCCACGGACGCCGCCAATGTCGCCCATATCAGACAGTCCGTCAAGGGCCAGCTACCGGCGCATCTCTATGCCGAAAGCAGGATTTTCCATCTCCGTGGCGCCATCGACTACACAAAGCTTAGCCTCAAATACCGCCTCATGATGTCGCTGCTCGCCAAGAAAGTCGCCAAACTGCCCGACGAGCAGCAGAACGCCGAAACCAAGGCGATGCTCGAGACCTACGGCAAGCAGGTGGATTTCGTGGACTTCAGTACGTTGCAACCGATTGTGGAGAGGATTAGATGAATGAGGAATGATGAATGAGGAATGATTATAAACGTATCAACGTAAAACATATAAAAGTTATCCATTATGAAGAAAATATCATTAATCATCGCCGCTTGCTGCCTGATATTGGGTGCTTGTGCACAAAATAACCCAAACGAAAACCAAAACGAAAACCAAGGGAAGGAGAACAATATGAAAAAGACCTTAGTAGTTTACTTCTCGGCCACGGGCACCACCAAGGCCGCAGCGCGGAACCTTGCCAAAGAGCTGGGTGCCGACCTCTATGAAATCGTCCCCGAGCAGCCCTACACCGCCGCCGACCTCGACTGGCGCGACAAGAGCTCGCGCTCCACGCTGGAGATGAAGGACAAGTCGTCGCGTCCCGCCATCAAGGGCCGCTGCGAGAACATCGCCGACTACGACACCGTCTGGATTGGCTTCCCTGTGTGGTGGTACACCGCCCCCACCATCGTCAACACCTTCATCGAGGCCCACGACCTCAGCGGCAAGGTTCTCAATGTCTTCGCCACCAGCGGTGGCAGCACTGTCGAGGGCTCCGCCAACGACCTCAAGAAAGCCTATCCGCAGTACACCTGGTTCGACAGCCGGTTGATGAACTGACGGGGAAGGCAGTAGTAGTTGTTTTTGTCTTTTGCTGCATAAAATCACCAATAGTGGTGATTGCCCATTCGTGGGAGTCCCTGTATTTTTGCAGCAGACAAAAACGACTACGTTATGCGATTAACTCAAAGTGTACTAATTCTTTGTGCGGTTTCTGCACTGGCTTTCCAATCTCCGGTTTCGGGACAAAATGATACAATACCCGCTAAGCAGGGGACAAATCAAACTACCAAGAGCCGCCTGACCTTGGGCGGTTACGGTGAGGCGGTCTACAGCCGCCATTTCTACAGCGACGACGTCCATCGCTACATGTACCCCGCCAAGTATAAAGACGCCGCGGGGCACGGACGTGTGGACCTGCCGCATGCCGTCATTATGCTGGGCTATGATTTCGGCCACGGCTGGAGCATCGGCACGGAGATAGAGTTCGAACACGGTGGCACCGAGGTGGCCACGGAGATGGAAGCCGAGGAGGCCGGCGAGTTCGAGCAGGAGGTGGAACGTGGCGGTGAGGTGGCGCTGGAGCAGTTCTGGGTCCAGAAAAGTTTTTCCAAGGCTTTCAATATCCGCGCCGGACACATCGTGGTACCCGTGGGAATGACCAACAACGGCCACACTCCCAACCAATTCTTCAGCGTCTACCGCCCCGAGGGCGAGAACACCATCATGCCCTGCACCTGGCATGAAACGGGCATCTCCTTCTGGGGCAAGTCCGGTAGCTGGCGCTACGAGGCACAGCTGTTGCCCGCCCTGAACGCCTATTTCTTCAACAACGCGGGTTGGATACATAACGGCAGCGCGTCGCCTTACGAGTTCCGTCCCGCCAGTAGCCTGGCCTGCGCCGCAAGGGTCGACTGGTCGGGCGTGCCGGGTCTGCGTCTCGGCCTCAGCGGCTATATCGGCAACAGCTTCAACAACGACATCAAGACCGATAACTATGGCGAGGCCTCGAAGTATCACGACGTGAAGGGTACGGTGCTGATAGGCGCCTTTGATTTCGCCTACAAGGATCGCTATGTGATTGTAAGAGGCAACATCGACTACGGCCACCTGAGCGATGCCGTGCTCATCTCACAGCACAACATGAACCAGACCACGATGACGGGCAACCCCTATCCCCATACCGCCGTGGGCGAGAGTGCCTGGGATGCCTCCATCGAGGCGGGCGTCAACGCTCTGGCCTGGAGCAATACCAAACAGAAACTCTTCGTTTTCGGCCGCTACGACCACTACGATAGTTTTGTGCCTGGCGGCGTGATGACCGACATCGGCTGGTGCCGGCGGCAGGTCATCTCCGGCGGCCTCAACTACAGCCCCATCCCCGAAGTGACCCTCAAGGCCGAAGGTGGCGTCCGCCTCTTCGACAGCCAGTACAACAGCGAACCCTTCTTCGCCCTGGGTATCACCTGGACGGGCTTCTTTAAGAATTGAAAATTGATAAATAAAAAACAATAATACAATGAAAAGTATCTTCAAAACTTTAGCGGTGGTCTTAGCGGCCACCTTGACGCTTGCCTCGTGCAGCAAAGACGATGACAGCGATGTGACGACAACCGACCAGAAGGCTGCCGCCATCGCCGAACAGTTTGTGGACCACACCGTGGTGCCTACCTACAAGGCGCTGGCCGCCAATACCGAGCAGTTGGTTGAGCAGTTGGCGGCGCTGAAAGCCAACCCCACCCAGAGCGGCCTCAACGCCGTCTGCGAGAAGTTCCTTGCTGCCCGCGAGCAGTGGGAGAAGAGCGAGGCTTTCCTCTTCGGCCCGGCCTCCAATTTCGGCATCGACCCCCACATTGACAGCTGGCCCCTTGATGCCGACCGTTTCGACGCCCTCATGAGTAATGCCAACCAGCTGGCACAGCTCGACGGTGAGGACGGCGACATCGTGGCCAACGGCCTCGAGACCACCCTGCTGGGATTCCACGGCCTCGAGTACGTGCTCTTTGCTAACGGCGCTCCCAAGAACATCTCCGACATCACCGCTAGCCAGCTCACCTATGCCGTCGCTGTGGCTGGCGACCTGCGCAACTGCTGCTACCGCCTGGCCATCGGTTGGGCTGGTGAGGACAATGTGCCCGCCCACTACGCCGAGAAGATGGAAGAGTGCGAGTGGGAGTACACCGTGGGTGGTGGCAACTACAGCTACGGCGAGAATATGAAGAACGCTGGCAAAGCCGGCAGCATCTACCCCACCAGCAAGGCCGCCCTGTTGGAAATCATCCAGGGCTGCATGGACATCGCCGACGAGGTGGGCACCCAGAAGATTGGCCGCCCCTATGAGGGCACCTCCGACGAGGACATCCACTACATCGAGAGTCCCTACAGCCAGAAGTCGGTCGAGGATTTCTACGACAACATCCTCAGCATCCAGAACGCCTATATGGGAGGCAATGAGGGTCAGCGCGACGAGAGCCGCTCGCTCCACAGCTATGTGAAGGAACTTAACGCCTCCGTCGACACCGAGGTCCGCGAGGCTATCGTCGCAGCCCTTGCCGCCATCGACGCTATGCCGCGCCCCTTCGTCAACAACCGCACCGACGAGCGCAACGGCCTCGCTGCACAGGCCTGCGCCACCCTGAGCGAGAAACTCGAGAAGGCAGGCGAGGTTATCAGGGAAAACTAACCCGTTGTAACGAGAATTTGTTATAACGTTATAACGAAATAACTTAATACCGAAAAAGATGAAAAAGTCAGCAATAATCCTTTCCGCAGCGGCGCTGGCGCTGGCCTTCGCCGCCTGCCAGCGCGACCCCGAGCCGCAGCCCGAGCCCGAGGGTGTCAGCGAGGAGACCTATGCCGGCGGCAAGCTAGGCACCACCTTCAACCAGTCGGCTTCGGCCTACGAGGACCCCACGCCCGCCGTCATCAACGCCGGCATGGTCAACGCCTTCAAGTACGGCGAGATGTTCTTCGAACACACCGTGACTCAGAACAACCCGCCCTTCAACGGCCTCGGACCGCTCTATGTGCGCTCCAGCTGCGAGAGCTGCCACCCAGGCTACGGCCACGGCCGCCGCATGGAGCGCTACCGCGCCGACGACTGGGGCAACGGCTACCTGCTGGTGGTCTATAACAGTGCTACCAATGCCTATGAGTCCTCTGTGGCAGGCATGCCGCAGACCAAGGCTGTGGCACCCTTCAAGCCCTCTATCGACGAGGAGAAAATCACCATCGCCTGGCTGCCCTACACCGACGACTGGGGCAACCGCTTCCCCGACGGCGAAAGCTACGACCTCATCTACCCCGAGGTCAACATCCCCGAGGACGCCTTCTATGCGCCGCTCTCCACGCCGTATGCCCAGCTTGCTTTCCGCCTCGAGAGCACCATTGGCATCTACGGCACGGGCCTCCTCGACGCTATCCCCGACGACTCCCTGAAGGCCCAGTACCTGCGTGAGCAGCAGGCCGGCGCTAACCTCAACCCCGCCATCTGGGCCGGTGGCGACTGGGCCTCGCTCTACGGCAACACCACGCATCCCAAGCGTTTCACCTACGCCCTCAGCCGCGGCCCCCTGCAGGATGCCGCCGGCGCCAACGCCATCTGGAACATCACCAATGTCACCCGCAGCGACCGCCGCAAGCACTACCTCAGCCTCGACCCCACCATCTACGCCACCGCTGCCTCGCAGGATCCCGACGTGCAGGCCCAGTTCTACCAGTACTTCCCCGAGTGGAACCGCACTGGTAACGTGCAGCAGGACATTTACAACTACCTCACCTCCACCGAGCTGCCCGTCGAGATGAGCGACCAGGACTACGTGAACTTTATGGTCTGGCACCGCGGTCTGGCCGTTCCTGCTGCCCGCAACATCACTGACGCCGAAGTGCAGCGCGGCAAGAAACTCTTCATCGAGTCGGGCTGCGCCACCTGCCACCGTCCCAGTTGGGAGACGGGTCCCGACAACTTCACCGACCCCAACGGCTTCTTCAGCGACGGCGACGCCCGCCTGCCGCGCTACCCCTACCAGAAGATTTGGCCCTACACCGACATGGTGCAGCACCGCCTCTTCATGAAGAACGACATCCGCACCGGATGGTGCCGCACCACTCCCCTGTGGGGCCGCGGACTGGCACCCATCTGCTCCGGCCACGCCGACCGTCTGCACGACTGCCGCGCACGCAACGTCATCGAGGCCATCATGTGGCACGGCTCCGCTCAGAGCGACGCCCGCTGGAGCGTGGAGAAATTCCGCCAGCTCAGCAAGAAGGACCGCGACGCTGTGGTGAAGTTCATTAATGCGATTTGATGAGTAGTTAAGTAGATAGTAGTTAAGTAGTTAAGTCAAATGAAAAAGGCAAGGATTATTGTTATGGTGCTTGTGGCCGTGGTACTGGCTGCAGGCACCGTTTTTGAGCGCTACCGCGGGGCGGAATGGGTCGCCGACCACTTCTACGGCTCGTGGTGGTTCGCAGTGCTGCTGGGACTGGTGGCCGTGGGAAGCCTATCGAGGGTTTATACGTTGATACGTTCAAAGTTGATACGTTCCCATATCCCCTCCCTGCTCATCCATATTGCCATTCCCGTCATTCTGTTGGGCGGTGCCCTCACCTCCTGGACGGGCGAGCACTATAGCATCACCCTTGCCCCCGGCGAGACCAAGGAGGGTATCACCCTCGAGCGCTTCGAGGTGCTCTATTATCCCGGCACACGCACCCCCATGGACTTCGTCAGCCACGTCACCGTGGCGGACGGTTCGGCCGTCCGCAAAGCCGACATCTCCATGAACCACATCCTTCGCTACGACGGCCGCCGCTACTACCAAGAGGACTACGACGACCAGGGCCGCACCACCCTCAGCGTCAGCCACGACCCCTGGGGTATTCCCGTCTCCTACACCGGCTACGCCCTGCTGCTCATTGGACTGGCTTGGCTTGTTATCAAGAGGAGTGAAGGGGGAGTGAATAAGGGGAGTGAAAGGGGAGTGAAAGGGACAATAGCATCGGCAGACAATATTGCAGACAAAAACATTTGTCCCCCTCACTCCACCTTCACTCCCTCCTCACTCCCCTCTCACTCCCTTGACAAAAACATTCGTCCCCCTCACTCCACCCTCACTCCCTCCTCACTCATCACTCATCACTCATCATTCATCACTCATCACTCCTCACTCATCACTCATCACTCATCACTCCCCTCTCACTCCCTATCCCTTTCACTCCTTTTCCTATTACTCTTCCCCCTTGCTGCCAACGCTGCACCACGTACTTTGCCTCGCGAAACCGCCTCGAAGATGGGCGAAATGTACACCCTCTACAAAGGTCGCATCTGCCCCCTGCAGACCTTCGCCAAGGATTTTACTACCAAGCTCACCGGCAAAGCCACCTACGAAGGTCTCTCCTCCGAGCAGGTGCTCAGCGGTTTCATCTTCTATTACAGCGACTGGGCACCTATCCTCGACGAGGTGAGCCCCAAGCGGCAGAAAGAAAGCAGGGCGCTGGTAGAGATGCTCCTCTCCGGCCGCAGCTTAAAACTCTTCCCCGTGGCCGACAGCACCGGCACCCTCGGCTGGTACGCCCAAAACGACGACCTGCCGATGACCGTCTCCGACGACGAGTACATCTTCATCCGCAAGCACCTCAGCTACTGCCAGGAACTCGTCGTGAAGGGCGACTTTGCGGCCTTGGAAAAAGTCTTCGAAAAGATAAAACTCTTCCAGGAAAAACGTGCCGCCGACGTGCTCCCTTCTCCCACGAGGGTAAAAGCCGAGCGCCTCTACAACGCCCTCACCACCGGCCGTTGGCTGGCAATGCTCACCCTCACCCTAGGCATCCTCCTCTTCGCCTATAGCCTTTGGAAAAAGGGGAGTCTCCTCTCTCACTCCATTGCACTTCTATACCTCATCCTTCTTACCTCTTACCTCTTACTTATCTTCATACTCCGTTGGATTGCCGGCGGCCACATCCCCATGGCGGGTGGCTTCGACAGCATGAACCTCATGGCTATTGCCATCGGCATTATCGGCCTCGTCTTTTCATTCAAGCAATCAGACAATCAAGCAATCAAGCAATCAAGTGCGATGCTCTCCATGGGCTTCTGCCTTCTGGTCGCTATGATGAGCGGTAGCAACCCGCCCGTCACCAACCTCATGCCCGTCCTCAGCTCACCACTGCTCTGCCTCCACGTGGCCGTCATCATGATGTCCTACGCCCTCTTCTTCTTCCTGATGATGATAGGCATCGCCGGATTGATAAGCGGCAAGAAAACTTTCAATTTCCAATTTTCAATCTTCAATTTGGCAAAGCGCCTCCTCTATCCCGCCGTCTTCCTCCTCACCCTCGGCATCGTCATTGGTGCCCTCTGGGCCAACATCTCCTGGGGCAACTACTGGACCTGGGATCCCAAGGAGGTCTGGGCCCTCATCACCCTCATCGTCTACGCCTTCCCCCTGCACCCCTCGCTCTCCGTCAGCCGCGAGCCCAAGAAATTCTTCCTCTACTGCACCCTCGCCTTCCTCAGCGTCATCATCACCTACTTCGGCGTCAATATCCTCCTCGGCGGCATGCACTCCTATGGCGGCTAGCCGGTAGCACAATAAATTCTCAAAGACTCCGTTATCTCAAAAAAAACAATCGAGAAAGGTTATAGGTTATGGGTTATAGGTTATAGAGGGCTGCCTCTTCCTGTTGTCGCCAATTTGACTGCGTAGCGTCTATAACCAATAACCTATAACCAATAACCTTAAAAGAATACAATCGAGAAAAGTTATAGGTTATGGGTTATAGAAGGCTGCCTCTTCCTGTCGTCGCCAATTTGACTGCGTAGCGTCTATAACCAATAACCTATAACCAATAACCTTAAAAGAATACAAAAAGATATGGAAACTATTTATGATTTCAAAGCCCTTGCCAGCAACGGCAAGGAGATCGACTTTGCCGACTTCCGCGGCAAGGTGCTGCTCATCATCAACACCGCCTCCAAGTGCGGCTTCACACCCCAGTTCGACGGCCTCGAGGCCCTCAATGAAAAATACCGCGACCGCGGACTCGTATGCATCGGCTTCCCCTGCAACCAGTTCAAGGAGCAGGACCCCGGCAGCGACGGCGAAATCGAGGAGTTCTGCCGCCTCAACTATGGCGTCTCCTTCCAGATCATGAAGAAAATCGACGTCAACGGCCCCCAGGCTCACCCCATCTTCGAGTACCTCAAGCAGCAGGCTCCCTCCGAAGAGTACCACGGCATCAAGGCCAAAGCCGCCGCCACCCTCTTCAAGACCATCAGCACCTCCGTCGAAAAGCCCAGCGACATCAAGTGGAATTTCACCAAATTCCTCATCTCCCGCGACGGCACCGTGGTCAAGCGCTACGCCCCCACCACCGAACCCAAAGACTTCGAGAAAGACATTGAAATAATGTTATAACTATCCCAGCACCACGTCCATCACCATCATCAGCACGAAGCCTACGGCGAAGCCGATGGTGGAGAGGTTCGTGTGGCGCCCCTGCGCGGTCTCGGGGATGAGCTCCTCCACCACCACGTACATCATTGCCCCTGCGGCGAAAGCCAGCAGGTAGGGTAGCGCTACCCCCAGCACCCCCGCCAGCAGCAGTATCGCCACCGACCCCACGGGCTCCACCACGCCGCTCAGCGCGCCGATAAGGAACGACTTGCCTCGCGAATTGCCCTCGGCATACATAGGCATCGAGATGATGGCCCCTTCGGGAATGTTCTGTATCGCGATGCCGATACTCACCGCCAATGCCGCGCTCAGCGTCAGCCCGTGCGTCTCGCCGGCGAACACCACGCCCACAGCCATACCCTCCGGCAGGTTGTGTATCGTCACCGCCAGCGCCAGCATCATCGTCCGCGACAGGCGGCTGCGCGGTCCTTCGGCCTTCTGCGACCCCACATGCAGGTGCGGCGTCAGCTCGTCAATCAGCAGCAGGAACGCGATACCCGCCAGAAACCCCACCGCGGCAGGCACCACTCTCCATCCATCCCCTCCCTGCGGGGTGGGGTGCCCGAAGGGCGGGGTGGGGGTAGCCATTTCTATCGCCGGTATCAGCAGCGACCACACGCTCGCAGCCACCATCACACCGCTCGCAAAACCCAGCAGCGTCTTCTGCAGCCCGTCGGGAATATCCTTCTTCATGAAGAACACGAACGCCGACCCCAGCATCGTCCCCGCCAGCGGCAGCAACAGTCCTATAATCGTTGAAACATTCATCATTCTATGATTTATGACTTATGATTTATGAATTATGAGTGTAGGGACTGCGTAGCCACTCTTTTTGAATTATGACTTATGATTTATGAATTATGAGTGTAGGGACTGCGTAGCCACTCTGAAATCATAAGTCATAAATCATAAGTCCTCACTCCTCACTCCCCACTCCCCACTAAACACTCCCCACTAAACACTCCTCATTCCTCACTCATAAATCATAATTCATAACTCATAAATCATAATTCCTCCCTCTTCGGGTTCTTCGGAAACCATCCTTTCGCCACGCGCTCTTTCTGCTTGAAAAGCTCCAGGATAGACCAGAAAGCCGAGAAGGCCACCACCCCCAGGATGGTCGAAAGGATCACCTCCGCCACCAGCAGCGACGCCGCGATGCACGCCACCCCCAGTAGCAGGAACATCCACCAGCAGCGTGTGCCAAGATAGTATTCCGCCTTGATAACAATGGGATGGAAAAGCCCAATGCAAAGGAAGGAAGCCACTCCAATGATAATTCCGGTAAAGTTCATTCAGTCAGTTGTTTCGTGGTTTGTGAAGAAAAAAATTACACTGCAAAGATACGATTTTTTATGATTTATGACTTATGATTTATGAATTATGAGTGTAGGGACTGCGTAGCCACTCTAAAATCATAAATCATAAAGCTCAAAGCCTGCGTAGCCACTCTAAAATCATAAATCATAATTCATAAATCCTCCTCTATATCGTCAGTCTGGCTCCAAACATCAGGCTGCGGGGTAGGGCGGGGCCGTAGATATAGGCTGCATCGCGTTCGGGGCCGCTGTCGAGGTCGCGTTGATAGCTGTTGAACAGGTTCTGGATCCCGAGGCTGAGCTCCAGCTCCGTGCTCTCGCCGAAGGGGATGCTGTAGGCCGCCTTGAGCGAGAGGTCGACGAAAGCGTCGGTGATTACCTTCTCTACCTCGCTGCTGCCGCCGTGCTTCGTCTCGTCTGCCACATGGTGGTACACCAGCATGGGACCCGTGAAGATGCCCGTGGCGGTAAGGTGCAGGTGCTTCACAGGGGTGTATACGCCCATGAGGTAGGCGTAGACGTCCGGCGTGCGCTCCATGCGGCGTTCGTGCCGTCCTTCGTCCCACTCCTTGCCCTCGCCGGTGTAGAGGCTGCGCTGCCAGGTGCCGCCCAGCTGGAGGCGCATAGCCTCGATGGGCGAGAGGGTCACCTCGACATTGACACCCATCACTTCGGCTCCGTCGGCATTGCGCCGCTCATAGTGCAGGTATCCGCTCGTGGTGTCGTCGAATAACAATTCATTAACGAAGGCGTCGTTGATGCGGGTGTAGAAGCCCTCGATCAGCACGTCGGCCTCGAGGCTCCCCAGGTGCAGGCAGATGTCGGCCGAGCCGCTGAGGGAGTGCGACCGCTCCATGCGCAGGCCCGGGGCGTTGGTGATCTTGTACAGCTCGCCCCCCACGGCACCCACGTGGAGGTCTTCGTCGTACACCTGCGGGGCGCGGAATCCCGAGGCGTAGCTGGCGCGCAGGGCGACGTGGTCGTTGGGAGCATAGCGCAGGTTGAGGCGCGGGCTTACCACGGGAGCGTCAATCATCGTATGTTTGTCTATGCGACCCCCCACGAGGAGGCTCCACCGCTGGCTCTTCCACTCGTTCTGCAGGTAGGCGCTCAGCATTCCTACCTCCTGACGCAGGGTGTCGGGGCTGCCGTAGGTATGGTCCTGCAGGCCGTCGAGGGTGTGCTCCACTCCGGCGGTCAGCTCGGCGGGCATGAGCCACAGGGTGTCGAAGTGGCGGCTGTATTGGGCGCCGTAGTTCAGCGTGAGGTCCTGCGTGTAGCCGTAGGCGGTGCCGAAAGGCTCGCTGTCCTCGCGCTCGCCGTAGTAGCTCTGGCGGTCGACATGCTGCATCGAGGCGAAGAGCGAGGCGTGGCGCAGGCCGCTGGCGGGCAGCCAGTCCCATTTGAGGTTCGCGCTGTGGATGTCGTGTTCGCCGCCCTCGCTGATGTGTGCCATTGGCGACGGCAGGTCGAAGCGGTCGCCGCCGCGGCGGAAGTCGTGGATGTTGTGGTACTCGAGGTTCAGCTTCGTGAAGTCGGAGGTGCGCAGGTATCCGCGGAAGCCCACCATGCGGCCCTTGAGGAGTCCCACCTCCGAGTATCCGTCGCCGTTGTGGTCGTAGGCCTCGCGGTGCCGGTTGTGGCCGAAGACTGCGAGACCCGCCCGGTGGTCGTCGCTCACCATCGACGCGTTGAACGACTGGCCCATGTCCCAGCTGCGGCCGCCGATGAGGCTCGTGGTGTTGCCCACGCTGGCGCCATTGTTGTGGGGCTCGCGGGTGATCACGTTCACCACGCCGGCAATGGCGTTGCTGCCATACAGCGCCGAGCCGCCGCCGCGCAGCACCTCGACGCGGTCGATCAGGGCCGTGGGCAACTGGTCGAGCAGGTACACTCCCGCCAGCGCGCTGTTCACCGGACGGCTGTCGATGAGGATCTGCGAGTAGGCCTGCCCGAGGCCGTTGATGCGCACCTCGTTGGCTCCGCAGTTCTGGCAGGTGTTCTCCACCCGCAGGCCGGTGCTGAAGTTCAAGGCCTGGCCGAGATTGACGGCGCTGACGGCCTCCATCTGCTTGCTGTCTACGACCCCCACCGCCGTGGGAGCCTCGCTGCGCGTGGTGGCGTGCAGGGTGGCTGTCACCACCACCTGGCGCAGACGTATCGTGTCGCCGTGTCCCTGCGCCACAGACACCAACGGCAATAATGATATGATTGTGATGATTATCTTCTTCATTCTCTGTATTGCTAAATGATTAAAAATCTAGAAAAACTAGAAAATCTAGAGATACTAGATAATCTAGAAAATCTAAAAAAAACAAAAAATTGGGAAAATTACGCCACCGGCGGAGCTCGCAGTTGGGCAACCCCGTGGCGGAACTGCTTCGCCAGTGCCTGTGTCGGCAGGGTGATGCATTCCGTCACGTGGAGGATGGCCGCTGGCTCTCCCTCGCTCGACACATAATAGCTCTCGCCGAGGAATTCGCAAAACAGACAGTCGTGGTCGTGATGATGAGCCTTCTCGAAGTGTCCCGTGCAATGCAGACACTCGTCCTGGACATCAATTGTATCGTGATGCACATGCAGCGACGACATCACCACCATCGGCAAGTAGCTCGCCAACAGCACAAACGGTACGATGTGTCGCAACAATCGGTTCATCTTTCGGCCTGCAAAGATACGTTTTTTTTTTGAATTATGATTTATGAATTATGATTTTAGAGTGGCTACGCAGTCCCTACACTCATAAATCATAAGTCCTCACTCATCACTCATCACTCATCTCAGAGTGGCTACGCAGTCCCTACACTCATAATTCATAAATCATAATTCATAAGTCCTCACTCCTCATTCCTCATTCCTAATTAACCACCATCTTCCTCCCTGCGCGCGTCCCTGCCCGCAGCAGGTACACTCCGCGTGCCGGCGCCGGCAGCATCGTTTTGCCGCCTGTGGCGACCGTCTGCTCCAGAAGCCGGCCCTGCATGTCGTACAGGCTCACCAGTTCGCCGGCGGCAGCCCCCTCGACGACAATGCCGTCGGGGCTGAGATAGACCCTCAGGGACGTCGCCTCCCACGCTCCAGCCCCACCTGCGGGTCGAGCACTATCGTGTCGTGGACGATAAGCGTGTCGCCTTTACCGACACCGGCGAGTAGTCGATGCCCTGCACGTTGCCCTTGGAGGCCAGCGCCAGCAGCCGTGCGACATTGGCACCGCCGCCGCAGCCGATATCGAGGACATGGGCCTCGTCGGCGACATCAATAAAAGAAAGTCCCCACTGCGCCATCCGTGCGTGGGAACCTCCGTTCATACCATTTACCATCATGCGACCGAAGAAGCCCTCGGGTTTTCGGGCATTGCTGAAAATCTTAGAAAACAGTTTGTTACTCATATAGTGTATGTTTTTTTCTGCTGCAAAATTACACCCCTTCCCACGACCCCACAATACCCAAAAATAGGGATTTGTCAAATAATTTTACTATTTTTGTACTTTTGGAATTATAGCACACATCATAATAATGATATGAAAATGAGAAAGATTGCCCTTTTTGCAACCCTGTTGATTTTCAGTTTTGAGTTTTCAATCCTCCATTCCCAGAAAACCCTCTTGTCGCCCTCGGCGGCATTGAAGACGCTGGAAATCCGCGACGGTAGATGCCAGGAAGAGAGTCTCCACGCCTTCGTTACTCTCGCCGAGGGCACCGACCTCAAGGCCTTCGACGCCTACGGAGTGAAGGTGAACTCAATCGTCCCACTCAGTCATCACTCATCATTCAATGATGACAGTACAGATCCCCACCAAGCGCTACCTCGACTTCGTGGCTTCGGGACTTTGCGACTACATCGAGCTTGGCAATGAACTTCACCCCTATCTGGACAAGGCCCGTGCCGACATGGGTGTCGACTATATCCACCAGGGCGTCAACCTGCCGCATGGCTATGACGGCACCGGCGTGGTGGTGGGCATCATCGACGGCGGCTTCGACTACGGTCACCCCACCTTCTTCGACACCACAGGCACCACGTTGCGTATTAAGCGAGTGTGGCAGCAGTTCGACGACAGCGGTAACCCGCCCGCAGGCTTCAGCTATGGCACCGAATATGCTACCCCCGACGCCATCCTCGGCGCTGTTACCGACCTCGCCAACCAAACGCATGGAAGCCATGTGGCTGGCATCGCCGCCGGCAGCGGCCCCAGTCGCAGTCACCGCGGTATGGCTCCGGGAGCCGATATCGTGATTGTCGCCTCAGCCTGGATGGAAGCCACCACTTTCGACGCCATCCAATACATCCATGAATATGCCCGCTCGGTACACAAACCCTGCGTTATCAATATGAGCTTCGGTACTTTGGCTGGCCCACACGACGGAACCGACGCTTTCAGCACTATCCTCCAAAACTATCTGCGCGACTCGAGCGGCGTGGCGCTCGATAGCCTTATCATTGTTGCCTCGGCGGCCAACAGCGGCAGCACGATGAACCATTTCCGCCACCAGTTCTCGGCAACCGATACTATGTCATTCACCTATACCTGCAACACGAGGACTGGCAACGTTAACTTAGCGATAGACAGCTGGGGCGCCGTGGGCGACACCTTCAGTGTCTCGTTGGCCCTGTATGACTATGGCATTAATACCGACCACACATTCGTGATGGATATGCCTTTCGTCTCGAGTGCTGTCGATACGGTCTTCACAGTCGACTTCACCTCGCCGCGCGACAGCGTCTATCACTGCAACATCGTCGTAACCCATGACAATCCCCGCAACCATCGCCCCTCCATTATTCTCAATCTCTATAAGAATGGCTTTTACAATACGCGAGATATCTTCCGTATCACCCTCAAGTCCACTTCGGCCGATGTCCACCTTTGGAGCGACGATGTCTATTTTTACAAGGCAAACACCCCGCAGGCTCTGGACGGAGACTACGATTATCTGATTGGCGGCGAGGGCGCCAACGGCGACGATGTCATCTGTGTGGGTAGCTATGCCACCCGTACCAAGTTCTATGGCGACGACGGCACTTACCGCAGTCTTTCGAGTGACGTGGAGGGCGACCTCTCCTACTTCTCGTCGCACGGCCCCACCTGGGACGGTCGTGTGAAACCCGACATCTGCGCTCCCGGCCAGAAGTTAGCTTCTGCCGTCAATGCCAGCGCTTTGGGACCTCTCGACGATGTGGTCGACTCCACCTTCTTTGGCGGCTCAATGCGCTATTATGCTTTGATGCAGGGCACCTCGATGTCGTCGCCGGCAGCGGCTGGCATCATCGCCCTCTGGCTGCAGCATAACCCCGCTCTCAACGTCGACTCTGTGCGTACGCTGCTCCACGACAACGGCATCCGCGACCGCTTTGCCCGCGATATCCCTGCCGAGGGCAGCAACGAATGGGGCTGGGGCAAGATTGACGCTTTCGCCGGACTGCCCACTCCTTCGGCGCCGTTGCACTACGTCTACACCTATCCCTACGACCCCACGACGGGACATGTTGTCGGACGAGGCCGTCACCCCGAAGGTCAGCTCACCATCGAAGCAGTCCCCACCGCAGGCTATGGCTTCGACCACTGGAATAATACCCATGAGGATATCACCGGCAACCCCTTTACTTTCAATCTCGTCAGCGACACCGTTTTGCTGGCCCGTTTCGTGGAACTTCCTTGCGACACCATCAGCCAGTTTCCCTGGGAAGCTGTTTTTGACCAGGGCTCCCTCATCTGCTGGGAGAGATATTCGCAGAATGTTTCTCTGTCGGGTTGGAGGGAATATTCACAGGGCTCGATGGTTTCGGTCGGATTGGTATCGTCGGGTGGTCCTGACGCCATGTTGATTACTCCTCCTGTGCGTGTAGAGTCTCAGACTGCCCTCTTCTACAATGCCACTTCCTCCAGCCGGGAACCCAACTTCGACAGTCTGGCCGTCGTGGTCTTCAACGCCGACGGTGAGACCATCGGTCTTTACCCCCAGCACCTCAGCACGAGCAACAGTGGCGACTTCATCGTCAGCCTCGACCCCTATGCCGGACAGGTGGTGAAGCTTGGATTCCATCACTTTGCCTGTAGTGCAACGAGCATGGTCGTTCTTTCCAATGTGAAGATTGACCATCATGTCGGTATCATGGAAGTTGAGAATTCAAACCTGAAGATTATAACCTCCGGACTCGACCTCCGCATTGATAATCCTGACGGCGAGACCGTGAGCCTCTACGACATCACCGGCCGCCACCTCGCCACTCAACACTCAACTCTCATCACTCATCACTTCTCAACTCCCGGAGTCTACATTGTCAAGGCCGGTAACCGTCCAGCAAAGAAACTTGTGGTGCTTCGATAAGCACTAAAAATCAACCAGATAACAAACCCCTGCGGAAAATGTGTCAACGCAGGGTCTTCTTTTTCAGTATTTTATATTTCCCCCACTTTTGTAACACACTCATAACTCTTTCAAAACCAAGAGCAAAGTAAGAGCAGAGTAAGAGGGGAGTAAGAGAGGAGTAAGACCTAGAGGCTTAAAGGGTTGATAATCAAGCCTACTTTTTAGGGTTATGTTAAGTAGCCTCCCGGGGGTCACCAATTATGGTGATAAAATTTTGTTAAAATGGGCTGAATGTCATTTTTATTTTGTATATTTGTCCCGTCATACACAACCCTGTGTTCGTGTATGCTATTGATAATTAGTTAAATAAATATAATATTAATCCTAAAAAGTCACATCTATGACAAAAGTTAAATCTTTGGCTGACCTCAAAGCCATGCGCGAGAAGCTCCAGTCCTCCCTCGACATCCGCGAGAAGGCTGAGAACCCCGAGAGCCTGGTCCAGATCAAGGTCGCTATGGCTACCTGCGGTATCGCCGCCGGCGCCAAGCAGGTTATGGAACACATGATGCAGAAAGCCGACGAACTCGGCATCCAGGCCGTCTTCACCCAGACCGGCTGCATGGGCTACTGCCACGCCGAACCCACCCTCGAGGTGCGCGTCCCCGGCAAAGACCCCATCGTCTTCGGCCACGTCGACAACAACCGCGCCGATGAAATCCTCACCAAGTACGTCCAGCAGGGCGAACTCGTCGAGGGCATCATCCCCGTCAACTACGAAACGATTGATAAATAAAAGTTTAAAAGGTTAAAAAGGTTTCGCTTCGCTTAAAAGGTTAAAAAGGTGACAGGACATTACGCCTAGACCTTTAAAACCTTTAAAACCTTTAAAACCCTTTCAACCCAATAAAGATTATGGCAAAATACAAAATGCATATTCTGATCTGCGGCGGTACCGGATGCAAATCCAGCAACAGCCTCCAGATCATCGACAATTTCCACAAGATCCTCGCCGAGAAGGGTCTCACGGACGACGTTCAGGTCATCAAGACCGGCTGCTTCGGCTTCTGCGAGAAGGGCCCCATCGTCAAGATTATGCCCGACAACACCTTCTACACCCAGGTGAAGCCTGAGGACGTCGAGCGCATCGTCAACGAGCACATCATTAAAGGCCGTAAGGTCCCCGAGCTGCTCTACACCAACCCCGAAAACAAAGAGCACGTCAGCGACTCGAAGCACATGGACTTCTATCGCAAACAGATCCGTATCGCCCTCCGCAACTGCGGCTTTGTCGATCCCGAGAACATCGAGGAAAGCATCTCCCGCGGCGGCTACGAAGCCCTCGCCAAGTGCTTGACCGAGATGACTCCCCAGCAGGTTATCGACGAGATCACCAAGTCCGGCCTCCGCGGCCGTGGCGGCGCAGGCTTCCCCACCGGCGTCAAATGGGGCCTCTGCGCCAAAAACCAGGCCGACCAGAAATACATCATCTGCAACGCCGACGAGGGTGACCCCGGCGCCTTCATGGACCGCTCCATCCTCGAGGGTGACCCCAACAGCATCGTCGAAGCTATGGCCATCGGCGGCTACGCCATCGGCGCCACCAAGGGTCTCGTCTACATCCGTGCCGAATATCCCCTCGCCATCGACCGCCTCAAGATCGCCATCGAGCAGGCCCGCGAATACGGCCTCCTCGGCGAGGACATCCTCGGCAGCGGCTTCAACTTCGATATCGAGCTCCGCTACGGTGCCGGTGCTTTCGTCTGCGGCGAAGAGACCGCCCTTATCCACTCGATGGAAGGCAAGCGCGGCGAGCCCACCCTGAAGCCCCCGTTCCCCGCTGTGCGCGGCTATATGGACAAGCCCTCCAACGTCAACAACGTCGAGACCTTCGCCAACATCCCCGTCATCATCACCAAAGGCGCCGACTGGTTCCGCACCATCGGTACCGAGAAGTCGCCCGGAACCAAGGTGTTCGCTCTGGCCGGCCAGATCAACAACGTGGGTCTGATCGAGGTCCCCATGGGCATCACCCTGCGTGAGATCATCTACGAGATCGGCGGCGGCATCAAGGACGGCCGCGAGTTCAAAGCCGTGCAGACCGGCGGTCCCTCCGGCGGCTGCCTCACTGCCAAGCACCTCGACACCGAGATCGACTACGACAGCCTCGTCGCTGCAGGCTCCATGATGGGCTCCGGCGGTATGGTCGTCATGGACGAAACCTCTTGCATGCCTGCCATCGCCAAGTTCTATCTCGAGTTCACCTGCGAAGAAAGCTGCGGTAAGTGCAGCCCCTGCCGCATCGGTAACAAACGCCTCTGCGAACTCCTCGAGAAAATCACCAACGGCACCGGCACCATGGACGACCTCAACGCCCTCCGCAACCTCGCCGCCGTCATCAAAGACAGCGCCCTCTGCGGCCTCGGCCAGACCTCGCCCAACCCCGTCCTCAGCACCCTCGACAACTTCTGGGACGAATACGTCGAGCACGTCGTCGACAAGAAGTGCCGCGCCGGCGTCTGCAAGAAACTCATGCAGTACGTCATCGACCCCGAGAAGTGCATCGGCTGCGGCAAGTGCGCCAAGAACTGCCCCGCCGAAACCATCACCCGCACCGACTACATCGCCCCCGGCCACAAGCTCGCTTCCATGGTGATCGAGCAGTCCAAGTGCGTCAAGTGCGGTGCCTGCTACCAGAACTGTAAGTTTGGTGCCATCTCGATTAAATAAAATAATGATAAATGGAAGATAACGGTAGATAAAAGAAGATAAAAGGAGATAACGGACAAATGCACACATCAGCAAAAGGTATTGTCCTCTATCTTCCCCTATCTCCCTCTATCTCCCTCTAACTCCAAAAAGAATAAAAAGATGATTAATGTCACTATAGATAACAAAGCGATCCAGGTCCCCGAAGGCACCACTATCCTGAAAGCTGCCCGCATGGCCGGTATCGATATCCCGACGCTCTGCTACTTCGAGCTCGACGGAATGAAATTTGAAAACAAACCCGGCGGATGCCGCGTCTGCATGGTTGAGGTCACCAAGGACTTCAACGGCAAGCCCCGCCGCAACCTGGCCCCCGCCTGCGCCACCGACTGTGTCGAAGGCATGGAGGTCCTCACCGCTTCGCCCCGCGCCCTCAACGCCCGCAAGACCGTCCTCGAGCTGATCCTCAGCGACCACCCGAACGACTGCCTCCAGTGCGAGAAGAGCGGCGACTGCGAACTCCAGGCCCTCGCCGCCAAGATGGGCATCCGCGAGATCCCCTTCAAAGGCGAGCAGAGCCACTATGAGAAAGACACCACCCTCAGCGTCTACCGCGACATGGACAAATGCGTCTACTGCCGCCGCTGCGAGACCATGTGCACCAAGTTCCAGAGCGTCGGCGCCCTCAGCGGCGTCAACCGCGGCTTCCCCTCGGTGGTGGCTCCCGCCTTCGAGCAGAAACTCGGCGACAGCTCCTGCGTCAACTGCGGCCAGTGCGTCCAGGTCTGCCCCGTGGGTGCCCTCACCCTCGTCGACAACATCAACGACGTCCGTAAAGCCCTCGCCGACCCGACCAAGAAAGTCGTCGTCCAGACCGCTCCCGCCGTCCGCGTCGCCCTCGGCGAAGAGTTCGGCATGGAACCCGGCACCATCGTCACCGGCAAGATGGCCGCTGCCCTCCGCCGCCTCGGCTTCGACTATGTCTTCGACACCGACTGGAGCGCCGACCTCACCATCATGGAGGAAGGCACCGAGCTCCTCGGCCGCGTGAAACAGCTCCTCGCTGGCGACAAGAACGTCAAGATGCCTATGTTCACCAGCTGCTGCCCCGCTTGGGTCACCTTCTACGAGAAGAACTTCCCCGACCTGCTCGGTCACCCCTCGACCGCCAAGTCGCCCCAGGGAATGTTCGGCGCCGTCACCAAGAACTACTTCGCCCCGAAGATCGGCGTGAAGCGCGAGGATGTCGTCTGCGTTTCCATCATGCCCTGCCTGGCCAAGAAGAGCGAGTGCGCCCGTCCCGAACTCGGCAACGGCACCGACCAGGATGTCAACTTCAGCCTCACCACCCGTGAGCTCGCCCACATGCTCAAGCAGAGCAACATTGACCTCAACAGCATGCCTGAGGAGGACTTCGACAGCCCGCTCGGCCAGTCCACTGGTGCTGCCGTCATCTTCGGTGCTACCGGTGGTGTTATGGAGGCTGCCCTCCGTACCGCCTACGAGGTGCACACCGGCAAGACCCTCCCGAAGATCGACTTCGAAGAGTGCCGCGGCATCTTCGGCGAGAGCATCCGCGAGGCCACTGTCGACTTCGCCGGTCTGCCCGTGAAGATCGCTATCTGCTACGGTCTCAGCAATGCTCGCAAACTCATGGAAGAAGTCCGCGAAGGCAACCCCAACGGCTACCACTTCATCGAGGTGATGGCCTGCCCGGGTGGTTGCATCGGCGGTGCTGGTCAGCCCTACCACCACGGCAAGAGCGACATCATCAAGCGCCGTATGGACGCCATCTACCGCGAGGACGCTGGCAAGCCCATCCGCAAGAGCCACGAGAACCCCGACATCATCGCCATCTACAAGGAGTACTACGGTGAACCCTGTGGCCACCTCAGCCACGAGCAGCTCCACACCCACTACTTCGACAAGAGCGACAAAGTCGAGATCACGAAATAAGTTAAACACTAAGGACCTTAAGGTCCCTAAAGTCCTTAAGGTCCTTAACAATAAAGAACAAAATGGCAAACATCAAAATATCCGAAGAAAAGATCAACGTTATCAAAGACATCTGCAAGAGCTTTGGTAACCGTGCCGGTGAGGTCATCAACGTCCTCCACCAGGTGCAGGGCCGTTTCGGCTACCTCCCCGCCGAGGTCCAGGAAGTCGTCGCCCACGAGTTGAACATCCCCGTGGCCAAGGTCTATGGCATCGTCTCCTTCTACAGCTTCTTCACCATGGAGCCCAAGGGCGAGCACCCCATCGACATCTGCCTCGGTACCGCCTGCTACGTGCGTGGCGCCGAGAAGGTCCTCGATGCCTTCCAGCGCAACCTGGGTATCCAGGTCGGCAAGTGCACCCCCGACGGTAAGTTCTCGCTGAACACCCTCCGTTGCGTCGGTGCCTGCGGTCTCGCCCCCGTCGCCATGATTGGTGACAAGGTCTACGGCCGTCTCACCCCCGACATGGTCCCCGGCATCCTCGCCGAGTACAAATAAGTCACCCATTGACTTAACAGCAAAGCAGGGCACCCTGATGGATGCCCTGCTTTTTTTTATTATGAGATTGTATTGAAATAGATGAAATTTGTGGAAAAATTGCATCTAATTTCAATTATTTTTTGTATCTTTGCAGTATAAATAATGCATTATATTTGATGTATTATAAATAAATACAGCAATATACACATAATATATTATGTATAGCACATACACTTTTGACCCATATCCACTACAGGTAACCATGCAGCGGCTGGCGGAAAACCTCAAAGCGCGTCGGCTGGAGAGGAAGCTCTCCACCAAGAGTCTTGCGGCGATGAGTGGCGTGCCCGCATCCTCCATCCAGCGTTTCGAGTTGAAGCACTCCATCTCGCTCGAGTCTTACGTCAAACTAGCAAAGGCCTTGGGCTATTCCGAGGAGTTGATGCAGCTGCTTGCCGAGCCGAAATACGACACCATGGAGGAACTCTTGGAGATAAACAAGAATAAGAACAGAAAGCGCGGAGTATGATAAAGAATGTATTAAGCGTCAGCGTGATGTATCACGGTCGCAAAGTGGGCATCCTGTCGATGGGCAACCATTCCTGCTGCCAGTTCGAGTACGACCGTGCCTGGCTGCGCGAGGGCTTCTCCATCTCGCCCTTGCAGCTGCCGCTCAAGGCGGGCCTCTTCTCTGCCCCATGGCAGCCTTTCACCGGCAATTTCGGCATCTTCGAGGACAGCCTCCCGGGAGGCTACGGCGAGCATCTACTCCGCAAAGTGCAACGTAGTGAAGGTATAGATTACGGAAGCCTCTCACCCGTGCAGCGGCTGAGCCTCGTAGGCAACTCCGGCATGGGGGCCTTGTGCTATGTTCCCGAAAGCAAGATTGGAGGGCCGACATCCGCTCTCACGCTCGACGAAATGCAAACCCTTGCCCTCGAGGTGCTTTCCGAGCGTACCAACGAAGGTTCAGATTTGCTGCTGGCCGGCAGCGGCAACTCCGGCGGCGTGCGCCCCAAATGCCTCTACAGCGACGAGAGCGGCCACTGGCTCGTCAAGTTCCGCCACACCTTCGACCCCGTGGATATCGGCCAGCAGGAGTATCGCTACAACGAGCTGGCGCAACGTGCCGGCATCGTCGTGCCGGAGTTCCGATTGATGGAGGGCAAATATTTCGCCACACGGCGGTTCGACCTTGACGACGAGGGCAACCGCCTCCACATGGCCACCGCCAGCGGCTTGCTCAACGAGCCCCTCACCCCGCCCAAGATGGATTACCACAGCCTTTTGCAGCTCACCGGCTTCCTCACCCAGTCGGCCGAAGCCGTCGAGCAGCAGTTCCGCCGCATGGTCTTCAACCACTATGCCCGCAACTTCGACGACCATGCCCGCAACTTCAGCTTCCTCTGCCGCGATGGCCGCTGGGAGTTGGCCCCCGCCTACGACCTCACCAATGACCAAACCCTCGGTGAGCACGCCACCACCGTCAACTTCAAAGGCCACCCCACCGACGAGGACATGATCACCGTCGGCATGAACACCAAGATGACCCGCGAGCGCTGCCAACAGATCATAGACGAAGTAAAGTCCGTTGTTGAAGGCCACTAACTGACACCCATACATCCCCCAACATACCCTCAGCAACATATATTATTATCTCTAAAGAGATAATAATCTTTATCATGTTACGTTATTTTGGAAACACTAGCTTAATTATAGGGAACCTCTAGGGTAATTCTAGGGTAAATATAGGGACGTCCCTATGTAACTAGGTGGTAACAAGCATATAACAAGTACACAACAAGCATACAATACGCCTATGTCAAAGATAGATTCCTCGGGATTGGAGCACGGCCGTCGGGGCGACAAGATATATGTGGTGCTCAACGGCCAACAGATTAAGAAAGACCCCTACCGTCCCACCAACCCCCGCTCTCCCGCCCAGCAGAGGCACCGTGCCAAGATAGCCCTCATCAACCAGCTCTCGGCGCAACTGGCCGAGGCCGTAAACCTTGGCTTCCTCCGTGTCGCTGAAGAGGCAAAGAAACAGACACCCCGCAATGCCTTCGTCAAAGCCAACTGGGACAACGGGGCCTTGTGTTGGAATGAGGAGACAGCCGCCTGGGAGCTCTGCCCCGAGCGGTTGCTGCTGGCCGAGGGACCGCGCCATATCCCTGCCGTCATTACTGCTGAAGTAGAGGGCAACCTCCTGCGCATCACCTGCCCTGATACTGGACTTGGCGACATGTATGCCGTGCCCGACGAGCACCTCTATGTGGCCGTCTACCTACCTGATGCACAGGCAGCCAAACTCTACGCCGGCCCCATGCGCGCCGACTGCACCCAATGCACCTTCGAGCTGCCCGGGGAGTGGTGCGTCACCCATGCCACCCTGCATGTCTACGTCTGGTTCCAAGCCACCTGCTTCCACCGTGCCACCGGCTCCCGTTCCCAGGTCCGCCCCGACCAAGCCAGCCCCAGCCGCTATCTCGGCACATTCCGTTGCTGATGTTTCTTGTCCATAAATATATTTTGCCATTCAAGAAAAAATGAGTATCTTTGCAAATCTTTAAAAAAAGAGATATAATATATAAGCTGATGCAGATTCCGCAATCTGACATATTGACCACGAACCTACTTGGTAAGGTTTTCTCAAATACGACGGCAACCTACAAGTTCTTTTGGCTTGTGTCTATCTTGCAGATACATACAAAGAGCGACAACCCGCGAATCAATGTGTGGGATATCGTGATTAGGATGGTGGCGAATGCGTGGTATCCTATCCATTATTTTCGTTTGTCGTTTGGCAAGGGCGATTCGCTGTTCAGTATTGTGGTGGAATTGCAGCAAATAACACAGATCCCTATTGATGCAAAAATCGATACAATTATTAACGCGCTAACGAACCGCCTGGAGGATGGTCAAATCAAAAGACAATTATACACCTTAACAAGAAACGTCCCTTATCGTTTTCTCTCTCCTTGGATTAATTATACTAATGATGAGGATGTTATTATGCGTTCTCAAAATTTGGAAAATGGTTGTTTGTACTCGTTACACAAAGAGAGGAACAAATTCTATATAAAACTGAATCCTGCTTGGAATAACTATCTTCATAATCACTACAATCTTTTGGTCGATTTCGCCTACTGGAACTTAACCCTATTCCTGCAAATGAGGAATCCGAATGTGCCAGCCATTCCCAACAAACTGATTCGTCCAGATGTTAGAACCCCTCTGACGAAACAACATAATTACTGGGATATGGTGATGGCCATAGGCGGTCCCATTCATTGCATATATACCAATGCAGAATTGCATCCGGGTGACTATGATTTAGATCATTTCATTCCATGGAGTTTCGTGTCGCACGACTTGCTGTGGAACTTGGTTCCGTCTGATGGCAGCATAAACTCGTCAAAGAGTAATAAACTGCCCGATTTGAATATCTATCTTCCGAAGTTGGCAGATTTGCAGCATCATTCTATTCAGCTATTGCTCAGCGCCAATAAAAAGCCAAATGCTCTTGATGACTATATCTCTCTTGGCTATACCGCAAGAGAATTAGCCGATATGGATGATTTTCATTTTCGCGAGCTCTACAAGCGAACATTTAATCCCATAAATCAGATTGCCCTCAATATGGGATTTGAGACCTGGAAATACTAACAGGCACTTTTATTTTCCACACCTCGCCAGAAATAATTTTGGCAGATTGGATTTTTCTTCGTATTTTTGCAATCGCTTACGCGCGCGATGTAAGCCTTGCAAGAAAAGCATTGCTATTAATGTCCTTGTATTAAAAATCGCCAATTTTTAGCTAGGGGACCGAGCATTTTGCTTTCGCTTGTTGTGTATGCTATTTCCCAACAGCATACCTCCAGGCGTGAGATATGTTCCATGGAAGAACCAATCGGTTTTCCGTTCCTAGCGAAGGTGTTTGGCGATACCTTAATACAAAACGGACATGAGCACATAAGTCTCATGCCTTTCTTATTGTTGAACCGTCCGTGGGAGGCTTGCGGAGATGAAATGACTGACGAAAAGAGTGACTAAATACTGCTTCTCGGGACACGAATCCTTCCCCTGCAAAACCATGTGGTTGAAGAAGGGGTACGATTTTGTGCGTGCCGGACGCGATTTTAATAGCCCCGATGCTGTGGTTGACCTCGGTGTCGGCAAGAATATGGTGGCTTCCATACGATACTGGCTCAAATCATTTGGCCTCTATGATGGTACCACAATCACCCCGCTGGCCAATTATCTGTTCGACGACCAACAGGGGAAAGACATTTACCTTGAAGACATTGCTTCGCTGCAGCTGTTGCACTTTACCCTCGTGCATCGTGGCGAAGCTACCCTTTATCCCATGCTTTTCTGTGGCCTCCAGCGCGAGCGTTCCTCTTTCGACCGCGAGCAGGCGTTGTCGTATGTGGCCCTCCGTATGGCAGAAGACGGCAAGCAAAAGCTTTTCAACGCCAATACGGTGAAGAAAGATATTGCCGTATTGTTGCAGAACTATTCTCTTCCCCGCAAACCCCTCTCCAACGAGGACTTCTCTTCGCTGATGATAGATCTGGATTTGATACGTCAGAGCAGCGAGGATAAAGACTACTATTTCAACCACGGGGGCAAACGTCAGGTGGTGCCGGAGGTGTTCCTATATGCATTGCTGACAATTCAAGAGGAAAGTGGCGACCGTTCTTTACCCTTTGAGACCGTTCAGGACAATATCGGTTTGGTGTTTTGCATGAACGAGCAGGAAACCGTTGCCATGTTGCGCTCTTTGAGCGAAGCTTATTCGACGGTGCTTTCCTACAGCGATGTGGCTGGAATACGCCAAATTCAGTTTACCGGTGACGCCGACCGAATGAATATTTTAGACGACTACTATGACACCCACCATTAACCTATCTGCCAATATAGAAAACGGTTTTGCGGCAGGTACGCAATACATCGTTACCCCCAATGCCCGACAGAGCATTGCCACCATTGTCAATGACTACCAGACGGGCATCCACTCCTTCACCATCATTGGCTCCTACGGCACAGGAAAGTCGAGTTTCCTGCTTGCGCTGGAATCCGATATGAAGAAGGGGAACAAGAAGCCTCTCCTGCTTAATACCGACAACCTCTCCACCGCCAAAGGTTACAATATCGTCAATGTAGTGGGTGACTATGAAGAGTTGTCCCCATTGTTGAAACGTGCGCTTGGAGTGGGAGAAAGCAGGAACAGCGTTGTAGATGAACTGAAACACTATTACAGCGAATGTCAGAAGCGAAAGGAATTTTTGGTTTTGGTGATTGATGAGTTTGGCAAGATTCTTGAACATGCTGCAAAGAACAATCCCGAAAAAGAGTTATACCTCTTGCAGAAGATTGCCGAGTTTGCGAACTCTTCCAACCGCCAGATTTTATTCCTGACCACGTTGCATCAGAATTTCAGCGCCTACGCCAAAGGACTGACCAAAGAGCAGGTGAATGAATGGACGAAAGTGAAAGGCCGTTTCAAGGAGATTACCTTCGTTGAACCGATAGAACAAATACTACAGCTGGCGACAAAGCAATACGGGAACACTCACAAAGAAGCATATCCCAACATTGCGACAATACACAAGTTGGCCATTGATACCCGATTCATCTCCTCCGACTTCCCAATTGAAACTGCACAGCAGATTTATCCATTAGATCCATTTTCGGCTTTTGTGACAGCAGCTGCCATTCGCAGATATGGTCAGAACGAGCGTTCGTTGTTCACGTTTCTCGCTTCCAAAGGCAGCGGTTCCGTGGGCGATTTCACTCCCGAAGACAATCTCACATACAACCTCGCCCTTGTTTACGACTACATCGTCTATAACTTCCAATCTTACATCCGTGATGCCAATGCCGATACGATGAGTTGGAGTGCTATGCAAGTGGCTGTTGAACGGGTGGAAGGTCATGATTGGAGCGACCACCGGCAAATGCTGTCAGCCATCAATTTGGTGAAGGCCATTGGCTTGCTCAACTTGTTCGGTGTTGCCGGGTTCCAATTGAATGAAAAACAGTTGGCATTGTACGCCCAACAGGCGATGAATATTGACGATGCCGACGAAATAATACGTTTGCTCAAGGAAAAAAAGATTGTCCGATTTGCAGCATACAAAGAACGCTTGGTGCTTTTTGAAGGTACCGACGTGGACCTTGAATCCGAGATAAGAGAGGCATCGCTGGTCGTCCCCAAACCTGTTGCATTTGTGGATGAACTGAGCGTATTCTTCAACAAACGTATTTCTCCAGTTAAGGCTCATTTTTACCAGAAAGGCACACCGCGATTTTTCGACTACAAGGTTCTGGATGCACCGTTAAACATCACACCATCGGGCGACACGGATGGATATATCGAACTCATTTTCTCTACAAGTAAGACGGCTCTATCTGAATTGAAGAAGGCTAGCGAGGAATCTGATAATGCGATTATCTTTGCTTTCTTCAAGAACACAGAAGAGATTGTTGAACATCTGTACAACATCAAAAAGTACGGATACCTTCTGGAACGCGTATTGGATAAGAACGACCGTGTTGCGGTCAACGAAATCAAGCGCCTGAAAGAGTATGAGGAGAACCTGTTGAACAAGACCATCAGCGACAATCTGTTTTCGTACAAAGACCGAGTGGTATGGATATTCAAGGGCAAGGTGCAAAAGGTGGAGTCGCATCGCGATTTCAACCGGCTGCTTTCCAAAGTCTGCGATATGGTTTATCCGTTGACTCCTGTAATGAGCAACGAGCTTTGCAACAAACATAAGTTGAGTGGCACTATTTCAGCAGCTCGCAAGAATTACCTTGTGCAACTGGTAGAACACAGCGATGAAGAAGATATGGGATTCCCCAAGGATAAATTCCCTCCTGAGAAGACAATCTATTTCTCGCTATTGAAACATACAGGCTTGCATCAAAATGGAGAATTTGCCGATGCGCCCACCAATGAGGGTTTCATGTCGGTGTGGAATGCCTGTGAGGATTTTCTGACAACGACAGAGAATCGACCCCGTAAGATTTCGGAACTCATCAAGATTCTCTCCAATCAACCCTACAAACTCAAACAGGGTCTTCTCGACTTCTGGATTCCCACTTATCTCTTTATCCGTCGGCAGGAATATGCGCTTTACAACACATCGAATGGCTCGTTCATCCCGAATGTGAACATGGAGTTTTTCGACTTGTTGCAGAAGCATCCATCCGAGTATGAGGTGAAAAAGTTTGCTGTAGATGGGGTGAAGCTCGGTTTCTTTAACCAGTACCGCAAGTTTGTCAACCTTGGTGATGAATTCTCCATTACCAGCAGTAGTTTTATCGAGACGATTAAGCCTTTCTTGAACTTCTATCTCAGACTTAATGATTACACCAAGCATACACGGAAACTTGACCACGAATCCACGTTGAAATTCCGTGATGTACTTGCAAAAGCCAAAGACCCGGAAAAGGCATTCTTTGAAGATCTCCCCGAAGCATTGGGGTTCGACAAAGTGAAGCTGAAACAAGAGGAGTTCGTCAACGAATACGGCAACATTATACAACGAGCCATCAGGGAACTACGCAACTGCTACACACAATTGATTGACCGTTTAGAGCAACATGTGGTCGACGGATTAGGTCTTCAGTCGTATGAGTACGGCGAATATATTGTGGAAATAAGAGAACGGCTGGCCAATATCAAAACACATCTGTTGACGGAAAAACAACGCGAGTTCTATCAGCACGCAACTACAGAATATGACAATAGGGTGCAGTGGTATCAATCCATCTGCTATACCGTATTGGAACACCGTTTGGACACACTTCGCGACGAGCAGGAGGAGAAACTTGCAGAAGACCTTGTGCATCTGTTCCACGAATGTGAGAAATATGCAGATATTTCGCGAATGACTGGCGAAGATGATAAGGGTGATGCCTATTCATTTGACCTGGTGACTAATAAGGGAACTAATGTGCGTACATCCACTTATCTCCTTCCTGAAAAAGACAAGAAGAAAGCCTCCAAGTTGCAAAAGGACATAGAGAATCTGTTGACCGGCGACAATAATTTGGATGTGTGCATCCTGCTTGAACTGCTTAACAAGAAAATGACAAAATGAAGATTCGGCACATACTGGGAATATCTGGAGGTAAAGATAGTGCCGCTCTTGCAATTTACCTTAAACAGCGCTATCCGGAGTTGAAGATAGAGTACTACAACTCTGATACAGGGTGTGAATTGGAAGAGACCGAATTGCTGATTGACCGACTTGAGGCCTACTTGGGTAAGATTGTACGCCTGCGGGCAGCAAAGGATAGTCCTGAACCAACGCCGTTCCATCATTTTCTGAAAGCGGCAGGAGGATTTCTTCCATCGCCGCAGGCACGTTGGTGTACACAGAAAATGAAGTTACAGGAATTTGAGCGGTATGTGGGTGACGATGTGGCCATATCTTATGTGGGCATCCGTGGTGACGAAGACAGAGACGGCTATATTTCATCGAAACCCAACATACAAGCCATCTTCCCTTTCCGCAAGAATATATGGAGCCTTGATGTAATCAATAAGGTGCTCGGTAACGATAATCTTGAACAGTTGATTAGCACCTACGACAAATTATGTCCACAGGGATTGATGCGTGAAGAAATCATGGAAACCGTGCGTAAACCCATTACCAAGCAGTACTATTACTCCAAGAAACTGAACGCGCTGCTTGACTACGATGTGAAGCTGTTCAATCATGTGGTGTTTGAGTATCTTAAAACGACCGACTATCCTGTAGGTAAACTTGACGACTTCCCTCTGTTGGACAATACCGACGTGCTGGTAAAGGATGACATCTTCCGTCTGCTGCGTGAGAGTGGTGTGGGTGTACCGGCATATTATGAGGAAATCCCCTTTGAGGTGGATGGGAAACAGGGTACTTATTGTAGGAGTCGTTCGGGATGCTATTTCTGTTTCTTCCAGCAAAAGATAGAGTGGATATGGCTATACGAACAGCATCCCGACCTCTACCGAAAGGCAATGGAATTTGAGAAAGACGGCTACACATGGAACCAGAATGAGAGTCTTGAAGAGCTGTGCCGTCCCGAACGTGTGCGACAGATAAAACTCGACATTATCAAACGACAGGAAGAAAGCCGAAAACAGAACAAGGGAACAACCTTGGCTGAAATATTAGGTGACGAAATAATGTGTTCAAATTGCTTCATCTGAATAAACTATGCTATACGAAGTAGATTGGGCTGAAGACGGAACTTACCGATATGGTGACTACTTCTCACCGGAGAAGTTCTTCAACGATTGTTTGGAGAACAGCAACGAGTTTGACCTTCAGTTAGGATACTTCAGCTCTGCTACGATAAGCGTATTGTCAGATGGATTTGCCTCATTCATTTCAAGAGGAGGAAGGATGCGGTTGATTATCAATCATATTGTTTCTCAGGAAGACAAGGAAGCCATTAATAAGGGGGTGAATGGTGGTGTGATTGACTGTTTTGACCTCTCCAATTTTGAATTGTTACGCCAAACATTTGACGAATATCAACAGCAGTTCTTTGAATGCTTGGCTTTCCTTATCAACAACAAACGCATTGACATCCGAATCATTCGGCCACGGAACAAGAAAGGAATAGCACATATCAAATCTGGCCAGTTCCGAGATGGCGACAGTACAACCTCATTTACCGGCTCAGCAAACTTTACCATTAGCGGGTTGTTTAACAATATCGAGGAGATAAAGATAGACAGAAGCGATTCTGTAGACAGAATGGTACAAAAGCGAATAGCTAATCAGCGCGAAGAGTTTGATTCCATCATGTCTCATCGGAAACGTAACATTGAGTATCTTTCTCCAGATAAACTCGTATCTGCTATCAAATCCAATTATGGAAACAAAGATATTGAGGAGCTGCTGAATGTTGAACAACAATTGCGAAAACTAAAGAAACAAAGGGGACAAGAAGAACGAGAAGGTGCAACTAACAAGGTGTGTGAAGATTCTTTCTATGATGAGCCCCAATTCCCATATCCAACAGGTCCTCGTGAATACCAGAAAGAAGCCTTCGAGAATTGGAAGGACAAACAGCAAGGACTATTCGCTATGGCCACAGGTACTGGTAAAACCTTGACGGCTCTCAATTGCTTGCTTGAAATATATAAGCGAAAAGGCTATTATAAGGCTTTGATTCTGGTACCAACAATTACTCTTGTCGAGCAATGGGAAGTAGAATGCCGAAAGTTTAGGTTTGTGAGGATTGTGAAAATAAGCTCAAAAAATCCTTCTTGGCGAGAAGAGATAAGAAGAATACGTTTCGATGAGCGACAATGTTTTGATGATGAAAACATCTCGTTTATCATTATTGCGACGTATAGTTCATTTGCGCGGCAGAACGTATTTGATATTTTGAATGATTTCTCTCGTAACCAGATGTTGCTGATTGCAGACGAGGCACATAATATGGGAGCTCCTGGTATCCTGAAGAAGCTTGGAGACATCAAGTATATACGGAGGATAGGATTATCAGCTACCCCAGAAAGACAATTTGACGAACAAACTAACAAACGGCTTGAACATTTCTTTGGTGTAAACGGGAAATACACCTACGAATATTCTATGGAGGAGGCAATAAAGAACGGTGTTCTTTGTCGCTATTATTACTATCCTCATATCGTACAGCTTACGGACGAGGAGATGGAGCAATATGCAGAACTGTCAACAAAAATCTCTCGTTATTTCAACTTCAATAGTGGCACTTTCGAGAAAGCCGATGATGTATTGACGGCCCTGTTACTCGCCCGCAAACGCATTATTCATAAGGCAGCAAACAAGTTGCCGATGTTCAGAAAGATAATTGCAAAACGGTTTGATGAACACGGCTCACTAAAATACACACTTGTTTACGTACCAGAGGGAAGTATTCCCAATGATATGAGAGCAGATATCTTTGATAACCGCGAGTCAATTAGCGATGATCAAGATTCCATACACTTGATTGACCTCTACACTCGAGCGGTGTGTGATGTCGACAAATATGTAACAGTAAGAAAATTTACCGGCGATACCCAAGACAGGGATTCTGTATTGGGTGATTTCGCAGCAGGACGACTTCAAGTACTCACATCAATGAAGTGTTTGGACGAAGGTGTGGATGTTCCTCGAAGTGAATTGGCAATATTCTGTGCAAGTACAGGAAATCCACGACAGTTTATTCAGAGACGTGGACGTGTGCTCAGAACGCACAAAGACAAGAAATATTCCTATATCCACGATTTGGTTGTGGTGCCAAAAGTAATGCCTGGCACACAGAGCTATCGGATGGAACAATCTTTACTGGCTGGAGAATTGAAACGTGTATATGATTTCTCGTCCATGTCTGAGAATCCATCTCAAGCACAGATGGAATTATTAGATGTGATGAATTACTATGGATTAAATTTATTTGATAATACACACATAACCAATGACACAGAAAGATAGAATGCTGCAATTGGTGCTCAACAATGAGCAGCTGATGAAACAGTATGGCTATTCAGCCGAGCAACTGGAAGACCTTGATTTGCAAGAGGCTTTGCGAAGTGATAATGCTGTTATTGCAAGTGTCGCCCGTATCATTCGTGAGCTTGATGGTTCAATCGATGCCTCAAAACAAAAAGAGGTGTATAAGAAAGTATTTACTTACCTGAATAACAACTTGTTCCTATGATAATAAAGAATATCTCTATCGAGAATTTCCGTAGTTATTACGGAACCAACAGCATGGATGTTGGAGAAGGGCTAACTCTGATTATCGGTGCCAATGGTGATGGTAAAACCACGCTGTTTGAGGCATTGGAATGGCTATTCGATACGGTTGACAGCAAACCGAAGGTGGATGCGAAGTATATCTCAAAAAAGAAGATTGCTGAGATGATGCCGGGAGATTCTGCTATAGTCAAAGTATCGATGACGTATGAGTGTGAACGAAGCGAAAAGATAGTTGAGAAGTCTTTTAAGTTTACAAAGTCTCCCGATAATACGGTATCGATGTCCAACTATTTGCATTGTATCTATGTGCAAAATGGAAGTGAAAAAGAAGTTCGTGAAGGTGATGCTGCAAAGAGGTTGTTCGATATTGACTTCTCTGCATCCATCAGGAAGTACTGCTTGTTTAAAGGAGAACAAGAGTTGAATATCTTCAACAAAGAGGAAGCAATGAGCTATCTTGTGGAGACATTCAGCAAGATTCGCGATTTTGACCCTTATATCGACTTTACTGGAAAAGCTCAAAAATGGGCACAGGACGCGCATGACAATGCAATAAAAGCAGATAAGAAAAACAGCAAAGATGCGGAACGACTGAGAGGTCTAATCAAGAATGAGACTGATTTTATTCGTGATAAAAGTGAGGAACTAAAGAATTCTCAAAGAGAAGCCGTAAATTTCGCAACGCTACTTGATGAATTGGAGAAAAACAAGGAATCTTCTGAGCTGCTGAATGCCACGAATTCAAGAATTGAAAACTTAAAAGAACGGATTGACAAAGCCTATCGTAATATTTCAGAGAACTATACATTCCGCCTGCTGGATGAAATGTGGATTTTGATGGGATTTGAACCAATAGCTCGCGAATATGGGGATTATGTAGCCACGCTTGATAAAGAGCAGCGTCGCATGGAACGTGAGTTTCAACGCGAACAGGGCGCGAAAAAACTGGCGGGCAAGATGCAGGAAGAAATCAACCAAGGATTTGTTCCGCTTGCACTAAACATCCCAGATGAGAACACGATGCGAGAGATGCTGCATGATGAAGTCTGCAAAGTGTGTGGTACACCTGCTCCCAAAGGTTCGAAGCCGTACAACACGATGAAAAAACATCTCGAAGACTATCTGGCATCTCTCAAAGATACCTCTAACGACGAAGAAGAGGAAGAAACCCTTTTCAAGCGTGAGTTTATTCGCGAACTGGTGAGTCGATATACCGTTTTGCATAATGGTATGAATTGGTTGTCACGTTTGCCCAATATTATAAAAACTGAAATAGAAAAGAATCGGAGCAACCACGAGATGGCAGATGGTTTGCAGGCAAAACTTGAACAGGAAGAGGAACAAAAACGCAAAATTCTGGCTCAAACAGATGGCCTAACAGAAGAACAGCTTATCTCGGCATTCAACAATATTTCAGAATGGTGGAAGCAAAAGAGTAGCGCTGAAAGTAGATCGGACTTTTTGAAACGTCAGATTGACGAACATCAAAGAAAGAAAGAGGAATATCAAGAAGAGTATAGCAAAATTTCCGAGGAATCCGCTGCTGCCACCTATGGCCGTACGAGTAATGCGATGCGACGAATAGCTGAGGCTTTCCTTTCCGCAAAGGTTCGTAATAAACGTGAGTTCTTGTCTCAACTTGAAGACACTACTAATAAATACCTGGAGCGTCTCAATCGTGGTGATTTCCGCGGACAGGCACATATCGTTGAAAAAGCAGATGAGAGTGCTGAACTGATGCTGATTGATACCGACGGAGCTCGTATTTATAACCCCAATACCGCTTTGAAGACCACGATGTATATGTCTCTTCTTTTTGCAGTCGCAGAGCTCACTACGGTGAAGCATGAAGATGACTATCCGCTGATATTCGATGCTCCTACGTCATCCTTTACAGCTGCAAAGGAGAGTGACTTCTTTGGCGTGATTGGAGAAATCAACAAGCAAACCATTATCGTGACCAAGAGTTTCCTTAATGAGAATGCTGACGGTTCATCCTCCATCGATACGAAACGACTCAAAGCTATTAAAGGCAAGAAGTATAGGATAGAAAAGAAGCGTCCTTTCGACGAAAAGAATTTGGCTACAATTGAAACAAGAATAGAACCCATAAACTAAGGAGGAAGTGTTATGGCAATAAAGAATAGTAAATTTGATAGTGAACGCTTTGTCTCATTATTCGAATTATGGGGACGAAAGAATCCGTCATACGAAAAGCACTACGAAGACGAAGTGATAAAGCCCTTGACTGATTTTAGCAAGGGGACGAATGAAGCCTCAGAATCGAAAGCCAAAGTGCTAGGTGCAGGTTATGAGGCACTCATTATGGCATTCTTCATTGGCTTATACGCTGACAAGAAGCTGGCATTGAATGAGGACCTCGACATCAAAGACTTGGGACAACCGATTCAGTTCTGGGGAAATCTCGATTCAAAGAAAGGCAGAAAGGCATACCCTCGGCTAAGAGAGTATATGTTTATCGCTCTTGTGGCAAAAACACCGGAGATAAACTGGTACGAACTCGATAAAGGCCGCTGGACACCAAATGAGACGGTGAATGCGTTGATGATGACAATGGAAGAGTATATCAACTATGGATTGTCTGTCATTAAAGACAAGATGGATGAAGATGAAACCTACTTCATGAACCAAGACTCCTTTCTTAACATCTTCCAAGAACTGGTTTTCTTTAAAAAGAGAAAAACCGAAGACGACGACAAGCCGGAGCCATTGGATTAATAAAACATCGCATCATCATCGAGCAATGCCAGCTGATTGACCCTGAATACTCCTTCCGCATGTCGAATATCCATGTGAAAGGGGAAAGCTGAACATAGAAAGATTATCGACCCAAAGGTTTTTCATAAAACCCCGAAAGTTTTTTGTCCAACTTTCGGGGTTCGTTACAGATGATAGTAAAACGTACTGCGCGCCATCTTTTTGAGCTTCAACAATAGGTCAAGCTCAATATGCTCGTTACGCCTTAGTTCTTCGATGGCGCAAGCCCAATCGCTCTGTTTCGGGCTTCTCTTT
>Ga0326514_10000005_pt1 | contig 180932 bp, 229 predicted proteins | sample 3_2548_0518_D_FD_203653 | JGI IMG/M metagenome (GOLD analysis project Ga0326514, IMG submission 203653) | Bovine rumen microbial communities from UC Davis, California, United States - 3_2548_0518 | ecosystem: Host-associated > Mammals > Digestive system > Stomach > Rumen | place: USA... | reverse complement strand
GTTATCCAATTTATGCGGGAGATTCTTATGGATTAATACTTGGTAATAATCAAACATTACCAATGTTAATTGGTTCTAATGGTGGAATTGTTATTGTAAATGCTCAAAAAACAGCCTCTGCTGTAGTTATAGATAGCACAGGAATAGAAATTAAAACTGGTGGAGAATTAAATATTGGAAGTAATAATTTTGTTGTAAAAAATACTTCAGTTAATGGTGAAGAAGTTTTTAGAATTGGTTCTAGTTCCAATCCATATTTACAGTATAAAGTTGGTGGAGGTTTGACTGTAACAGGATCCATTAATGCAAAAAGTGGTTCAATTGGTGGCTTTCATATTATTGAAAATGATTCTACCTCTCCTATGAATCATTATTATGCCACTTCATTATACGCACATTCACAAGATGGAGATAGTGTTGCTGCGGCAGATAGACGAGAATATGAAATTGGTTTTAAAGCTAGTTCTGGGCCTGATAGTGTGGCATTTTATTCAGTTAATAAACCATTAAGTGCGACTTGGGCTGAAGCTAAAAGTGATTCTACAAAACGTAAATTTGCTTTTTATGTTCTTAATAATGGTAAATTGGTTGCACAAAATGCAGTTATTAGAGGTACAATTCATGCCACATCTTTAGATATTAATGGTGAAGATATCCAGTCTTTTATTGGTGGAGACGCTTATGTTACTAAAACCTCTTTATATTCTGACTCAACTAAGGGAATTATTAAAGGTTCTGCTTTACAAGAGACGAAAAATGGTAAAATAGTTATTTCTGGAACAACAATGGAATTAGATGCTAATGGTAATTTAAAATTTGAGTCAGTTTCTGGGATAAATAACGTGGCCACGTTATCAATGTCTGATGGTTTAATTACATTATCTACTAAAAGCGGAACATCTACTTTTAGCAATAGTTCTGCAATAAAAATTGGTCCAAGTAAAATAGATATTTCTTCAAGTGGAACGTTTACTCTTGATAGTACAAATTTAAAAGTTAATACAGATGGTAATGGAACTGTACAGGTAAAGGGTAAGATTGAAGCAACAAGTGGTTCAGTCGGTGGTTTTTCGATTACCAGTTCTGCTAATCGAGGTGCAACTTCTGCGAATGGTGGGCATTATTATACAAATTCTTTATTTGGTCATAGTAGTGATAATAATTATGAATATGAAGTTGGTTTAAAGGCAAGCGGTGATCCAACAGATATAGCTTTTTATGTTTTTAGAAAACCAGTAAGTGCAACTTGGCAAAACGCTATTGATAATAATACTTATAAAGGAATGTTTTATGTTCTTAATAACGGTAAATTGGTTGCACAAAATGCTGTTATTAATGGCGAAATTCACGCGACAAGTGGTTCTTTTAAAGGAGAAGTAACTGCTACAGCATTTAATCTAGAAGGAACAAAAATTTCTTCCGGTGATGTAGATGGGTTTAGTACTCTTCAAACTAAAGTTAATAATATGGAAGCAATTAGTGCAACAATTAGTTATGCTATTAGTAGTAGTGGCACAACAACTCCTGGAAGCTCAGAATGGCAGTCTAGTATCCCATCGACAACTGCGGCAAAACCGTTTTTATGGACTAGAACTATAACTACTTATACTGCTGGTAATCAAAGCGTTTCTTATTCTATTTCAAAAAGAGGCGCAGACGGTACCAATGGTACCAATGGTACAAATGGTAAATATATTACAAAAATTACCCCATTATATTGGTTAAAAAAAACAACTAATCCATCTCAACCGACAACTTCAACAAATATTTATACTAATGATAGGCAAGATGCCTGGACTACAGTTGTTCCTACTTATCCTACTAATAGTAGTGCTACATATTATAGAAGTGAGAAACAAGAATGGTCTGATGAAAGTATTACTTTCACAAATTATTATATAGATTATGGCCTTACAGCCGCAGTAGCAAACGCTACTTCCGCGAGTGTTTCTGCTGCAGCTGCAGCAACAAGTGCGCAAGCTTTTACAGGTCATGGCTTATTAACTGATTATGAATGGAATAATGAAACATACCCGGTTGCTTTAGTGAATGATAGTAATAAAAATCCATTATTAATTGGAGCAAATAATGGTATTACAATAGCTAAGTCTGGATCTCAGAGTGATGGAGCTGCTTTAGTATTAGATAAAAGCGGTATTGCGTTGCATGGAGCGGCAATTAACATTACAACTGCTTCTGCTACAGAAACAAATGTTATTGCACTCAATCATTCTGGTATAACACTAGCATCATCAACTAAATTGACGTTAAATGGAGCAGCTATTGAGTTAAATGCTTCTGGTTCTAGTGTTGTAAAAATTAACGATAAAGGTATAACTTTAGGTTCAGAGGGTAAGTTAGTATGCCAGATGAAAAATTTTGATTTAGACGCAGAAGGAAATTTAAAATTAGGAAGAGGATTTGATACTGCTTTTACATTTGGAATATGGTCACTTCAAGGCGGTGGAGCTTTAATAGGTCAATCTCGTGCAAGGTTTCAAGGCGGTGAATTTAGTGATTTAGGAACTTCTAAAGGAGATTGGCGAACTACCGCTGATAATCAAAGACAAAATACTTTTGAGTATACTGCCGCAAGTGAAATTACATCTGCTTACAATCCATATTTGAAACGTGCAAGAATAGTTTTAAACACTAACGATAGTGGTTTTGGAAATTTAGATGGAAAAAATTACGCAATATGGGTAGGAGATGAATCAAGTGTTAATGCTCCATTTTCAGTAAGGCGTGATGGTGTAGTTACTGTTTCTGATATTGTTTTTCAGCAATTTTATCCTCATACTATAGAAAATCATAATAGTAGTAATTATAATGATACTGTTTTAACTGTTTGGCCAGGAAGATATGATCCTTCAACGGAAAAAGCTCGTGGAAGGTATTCTTTAGCTAAAATAATAAATTTATTAATTCATGACCCAAGCCAACTTTCAGATGTTTGGTTATCTGAAGATGGTGATAAATTACATGAATTTGGCGGCACTGAACAAATTCTATAAAAAAATAAACCCTTCGCTTTATAAGCGAAGGGTTTTATTTTTAATCTTCAAAAAAAACTTCCAAATTTATCATTTCCTGTGGAGTAATTTCAAAACTATCCATAGCTTCATGTGGAATTTTATCTGCATTAATCTCAATTTCAGTATTTAAAAGAACTGCGAATTCTTCATTAAAATCTTTAATCTTTTCTGGTAAAACTTTAACATTGCCATTTTCTTCAATCATTAATTCACCATTTTCATTTAATTCGCAAAACTTTTTCAAAATCTTTTCTTTTTCTCTGTCAAAGGTATCAATTTCTTTATTAAGTTCTCGCGCGAGTCTTGCTATCTTAAAAGCAATAGAGCCTTTACATGGCTGCTGCATAATTGACTGAAAAATACTAATTGAATTTAAAATATTATTTAAGCTAACCTTAATCATATATTTTCACCCCAAGTGGATTTGTTTTTTTTCAACAAGCTAACAAAATATTTGCCAATACAAATCGCGTCAGCTTCATCTTGAGTACAATCTTGATTGTACCATAATTTAACTTTATTTTGAGCCTGTTTCTTTTTATTTTCGCGACCAGTGCCTTCACCCACACCACAATATTTTCGCCATTCTACAGAATAAGCTAAATCGTGGTCTATACAAGCTTCAAAAATAGTATCTACTAATACGCCTTGTAAATTAGCAAGCACTCTATAAGTTTCAACCTGTGCCTGACCGTGACCATAAGTTTGTAATTGAATATGTTCTAAACCAATAAAATCAGGTTCCCATTCATTAATTGCGGCAGCGAGCCATTTTTTCATATCATTTATTCTTTCTTCTGTAGGTAATTCTTTATCCGCTTTATGAGTTCCATAACTAACAAGAATTCCATCATCATATATAGAATAACCAGTAATAACTGTTGCCGCATCTAATGCTAAAATTCGTGTTGTGTCAATCTTTTTAATTGGCACTTTATTTTTTTTGACTTTATAAGGGTCGCCAGCCATACATACTTCACATTGAGGATGTGTCCGCCAGTGACGATAAGTCTGAGTTTGTAAATGCCCTTCCGGGCATTTCATTTCCAATTCTGTATCTAAATTTTTATAAGTGTCCGAAATCAATTGCCATCCTTCTTCTTCTAAATGATTCCGGACACTATAAATATTTATAGGCATTTACTTGCCGCTGGAGCCAAATCCTCCTTCTCCGCGCTCAGTCGCAGGAAGAATATCAACGAGCACGGGCTTAAAACGTTCTACACGCTCAACCCACACTTGTGCGATTCGGTCGCCAGCTTTAATTTTATAATCAGAATCGGAAATATTATCATAAAGAACTCCAATTTCTCCACGATAATCTGCGTCAATAATACCGATTGAGTTAGAAAGACGCAGACCAGTCTTTGCTCCGATACTAGAACGAGGAGCAATCTTTGCTACCCAGCCTTCTGGTAAAGCAATTCGCAATCCAGTAGGTATTTTTGTAGAGCAAGAATGCGCCGGAATTGTAATATCTTTAGAAGCATAAATATCAGCACAAGCGTCAGTTTCGTGTGCATAAGTCGGAGCCTTACCGCCATCTTCTAGTTTAATGGGAAGTTCAAAAGTATAAGAATGATACTTCTCAAAAGCTTCATCAAATACTTCATAGAAGAAATCAAACGCAGCATCAAGTAGAGCGCGCTTATTAGGAGAAGGCTTTACCTCATCAATTGCATCTTTAAGAGCCTGTTTTGATTGGGCTACAATTTCAGCAGCCTGGACGCGAGAAAGGTTTTCATCCTCAAAACCTTGAATAACACTCTTAATAGACTCTTCCTTAATCTTTGGAGTTAAAGCCCCACGCATCATTCCAGAAATAACATCAACAGATGTATCATTTAAGCTATCTTCTGGAAGTTCCATAATTTGTTCAATAATATCTAGTAAAGGACGGGCATTTTCATTATCTGCTAGACCGTCCGCAATATTCATAAAATCTGCCATATTACATTACCTCATATTCCTTAGTTACACTTACAAGCCAAAATTCATCTTCAATTTCACCTGTCTTGCGATTCTTCTTACACTTATAAGTTGTATTATACTTTGTGAGAGTATATCCATCAGTTACCTGATTATTCTTATACTCTTCAATAGTGTCCATTGCCAGCTGTTCGCTATCTACCTTAAATACTAGAGTTTCAGTCTTCAGTTGCTTGTTCATAATTTTCATTCTCCTTTTCTTCATTTAGTTCTCTTAGTTTTTGAATTAGATTTATATATGTAAGCTTTTTAGCTGTCTCAGAAATAGTTCCCATTTTCGCACGGCCAGACTTACCAAGTTTCTTGGCAAATTTGCGACGTTTCGCACGATTATGGAATTGCGGTTGATTTACCTTGCTTTCAATTGCAGAAGTAGTTTCTTCTACGATTTCTTCTATATTATCTTGGTCTGTTGTTAGACCAGTTACAAATGTGTCATCACTCATACTAAGCTCTCCACTACGGAGCAAATATGCTCATATTCTTTTTCATTGTCTATTTTAATAATATGAAAAAGTGATGAATCTTTTGCTGCGAGAATTGGGATATTTATTTCACATTCTGACAATGTGTGAATGATAAATTTTTCAGCAAGACCTAAGTCACAATACTCAGTTTCTTTATTTATATTAATACTTAACTTTCCAGTTAGTGCATAAAATATAAATAATTCATCTTTTTCATTCAAACATAAAATACAAATATAATTTGCATTTCCTTGATATTTTAAAACTTGTTTAATCATTATCCACCGCCACCTACATTTTTATTATAACCAAACTCTTGGCTTTTAAAGAAATCTATATAATATTTTTCTAACTCATTAAGTTGTTCTTTTTCACAATAAATAATAACTTCAATTGTCCAATTCCAAAATCCTGTTTTCCAAATTTCGTGATGAACCGCTTGGTCTGCGATTGTTTTAATTCCAATAGAACTTTTAAAGTGGTCAGCAATTCGCTTTTTCACATTGGTACTTTTACCAATATAACATTTACCACTGTTTATATTAGTGATTTTATAAATGCCAGGTTTATCCTCTATGCTTGCCCGCTTGAAAGTTCCGTCTATATAAGGTTTAACATATTCAGCCCAAACGAGTTTATTGATAATATCAGGATGTTGAACTTTTTGTGATACGGTAGTAATTAAGAAGTTAATATCATCTTTATATTCATCAGGAACTTGTATTGTATAAAATAGCCGCTCCTGTTGGTCTTTTTCATATTGTTTTAATGGTTCAAGTAGAGCTTCAAATCTTTGTTGCTGATATAGAGTATCTGCAAGAATATTATCTTGGCTTTTCTTCGCGGCCTCAATATTATCAGCTACTTCTTGTTTAAATTTATTCTCTTTTTCTAATTCTTCTTGTTCAAGTTTAATATATTGATTTTTTAAATTGTCTTCTTTTTCTCGCCACAATCGTTCAAAATCTGTATCCATTTCGGACTGCCGCGTATTCTTTTGATGCTCAAAATATACATTTAAATCCTCTGTTTTTTTATTTAATTCTTCTCGGTATTTATTTTGAACGGTAAGGATTTTATCTTGATAATCTTCAATTAAATTGCGTTGATTAAGAATATTTCTTTCTAAATCTATTTTTTGATTAAGTAATTTATCAATGGTTATTTTCGCGGCATTAATTTCATCATTATATTTTTTTAATTCTTGGTTATTTATAAAAACTTTTTTCCCAAGTTTTATCCCAAGTATTATTATAACAAATATTAATATTCCAATAATTCCATATAACATCTACATCACAACCACTCCTTTACTTTATAATTAATTATAACATAGGTTTTTGAAAAAGTCAAGTATTAAAAAGAAAAGAGCAGGCATTAAGCCTGCTCATTTTTATATTTCCACTTATATCCACCACAAGTTTTCTTTACACCACGACAAACTCCACTTATATTTTGTGCATATAAACCAGTTTGTCTCGCGGCTTCGCTTGCACTAATATATTCTGCTATAACATTATCTTCTAAATCATATTGAATTACTTTTTTACCAGAAGGCCCACTTTTCTTTTTAACAAAAGGTTTTATAACAATTGTATCATCATTTTTCGTTTTAAATTGGTAACCTTTTGCAGTAGGACGTCGTTGTTGAATTACCGCATTTATTAAAGAAGGTTCGCATTTTAACTCTCTTGCCGCGGCACTCATAGATGGGAAATCTTTTATGTAATTTCCATTTAAATCATACATTTCAATTTGTCTGTTACAAATAGTATGAATAGGACGTTTCCCTCCAGAAGTTTCATTATAACCGTTAAAATAACTATCATAATAATTAATCCAATAGATTTCTTTTTCATCTAACAACTCTTCACTACATTCTTCAAGAATTGAAAAAGTAAAATTATCAATTCCATATTTACTTATCGCTCTATGAATAGCACAATCATCGTATCGTGCTTTATGTTGCCGCCATCTTTGATATATGTCTATCGCTTGGCCAATATAATCTTTATTATTAAGATTATTATGAATGCGATATATTCCACAAATAATATCTCGCATATTCTTAACTCCTTCAACTCCAAAATAAAAAAGATAAAGGAAGCGGGAGTTGAACGCTTATCAGAAAGGTAGCTAATCTTTCCTATCCTTTATCTTAATATATCATAAATTTTAGAAAAAGTCAAATATTAACCACATTTACTCCATCCACAACTACTACAAATAACACAACCACCTTCTCTGCGAATGGGTTCGCCGCATTCAGGACATTTTTCATTCGTTTCAATTTCAATAGCTTTTTTACTTTTTACAATATTTTTTTGAGGTTTTTCTTCTTCTCCATAATAAAAAGCCTGTAAAGTTTTAGCCATAATATCTGGACAAGATAAACCATCTACAGCTTTACTAGTTTTTGCACAAGCTGGGCAATAAATACCTTTTAATTGGTCAATAATTTCAGTTACTTTTACGCCAGAACGAAGGCCAACAGAAATTAATCTATTTACTGCCGCAGTATTAGCTTTACAAATACCGCCTTTACTACTTTCAATAAAAGTTTCAACTAAATTACCTTCATCGTCGCAATTAACAGTAATATATAAAGTTCCACAAGCACAATGACGGCAATATGTATTACCGTGTGTAGTTCCTAACGTTTTACGCGATACTGGAGTAATAGAATCAAAAATTACTGGAAAATCTTCTGGGTGAATTTCTTTTACTGAATCTTTTTTTTCGGTAGTTAGTATTCCTGCACGACGACAATTATTTCTAAAAACGGTAATACCTTTTAAACCTTTTTCCCACGCTTCCATATAAATATTCATAATATCTTCTACGGTTGCTGTTTCAGGAAGATTAACAGTTGAAGAAATTGAAGCGTCAATATACTTTTGCCAGGTGGCTTGCATATCTATTCTTTGATGATAATTTAATTCTCCTGCTGTAATAAAATAGTCTGGAAGCTGACTGTCATCTGAAAGGTGATGTTCTTCAATATATTTTTTTACAATAGGCGTGTAAACTTTATACTCAACATCTTTACCATAAAGACTTTCAGTTTTACGAGTATAATAATTTGCAAAAATTGGTTCAATGCCGCCACTAATTCCTAACATAGTGCTTAATGTACCAGTTGGTGCAATTGTTAGTAATTGACTATTAGCTAAACCATTTCTTGCGATAATTGCACGAACTTTATCATCTAAATTATCAAAAAAGAAGTCTGATTGATTTAATTTATGAAAATCATATCTAGGGAAAGTTCCTTTTTGTGCGGCTAAATTACAAGAAGCGTAGGCTGCAAAATTTAATATATCATGAGCAATAGTGCCGCATAATTCAAGAGATTCTGGGCTGCCATAGCGAATGCCCATTTTGATTAGCATATCTGCAATTCCCATCACTCCTAAACCAATTTGTCGCCAATTTTTAACACTTTCTTGCTGCTCTATTAATGGATGTAAAGGAAGTCCTTCGTCCAAAACATCATTTAAAGCTTCTACTGCAATATATACTGTTTCTGCTAAATCGTCAAAATCAAAATAAATTGAACCAGCAGGGCTTGTTTTTACAAATTCGGCTAAATTGATAGAACCAAGTAAACAACTCCCTCCCGCGGGAAGCGGTTCTTCAGCACATGGATTAGTCCCGGCATATTCAAAATCTTCAAAACCAGAAAGTAGATTATGATTGCTTATTCTATTCCAAAATAACATACCTGGTTCGCCCATGTCCCAGTTATTATAAGCCATCTTTTTAAATAATTCGTAAGCATCAATGGTTTTATTAATAACTTCTCCAGTTTCTTCTCTTGTAAAAGATAAGGTATATGATTGATGATTTTTTGCCGCTTGCATAAAATCATCAAAAATTTTAATAGAAGTATTAGCTTTTGTAACTCTATTTAAATCACTTTTAATATTGATAAAATCTTCAATATCTGGGTGGTTACAATTCATAGATAACATAAGAGCTCCACGTCTACCATTTTGACTAATAAGCCCTGTAACCATAGAATATAAATCCATAAATGATACTGCTCCGGAACTTTCTTTAGCTGCGTTACGAACTTTTGCTCCTTTAGGAGCAAGTTTTGACAAATCTACTCCAACTCCGCCGCCATATGAATAAGTTCTTGCGAGGCTTTTTGCACAATCAAAAATAGATTCAAGATTATCTTCTGGAGGAGAAACTACATAACAATTAGAATATGTAATTTTTGCTGAATCCGCAAGGCCACGATTTGCTAAAATTCGCCCACCAAATAAAAATTTCTTATTACGAATTATTTCTTTAATATTTTCTTTATTACCACTTACTCTATTTAACCAAGCTTCAAAATTTTCTCCATTATGTTGATATTTTCTTTCCCAAATAGAAATACCAATTTCATTATCTTTACCAAGCCATTCTTGAATAGTCATACAATTCCTCCTGTAGCAAAATGCATTCCACAATATGGACAAGTATCATTTGTTATAGCCCAATTATAATTATTATCAAAATGAGGGCATTTTGATTGATTAGCAATTATCTGCTTTTTGATTTCAAAAACTTTATCAGAACGTTCCATTGTTGCCAATGCCATACGTAATTCGCGTTCTAATTTTTCGTGAGTAGCAATAATATCATCTATCATATACGCCATCTCCCTTCTTTTGCTATTTTATTAAAAGATTGGTCAAATAAATCTTTTGCAGAAGGATGGAATTTTAATAATAATTTCTTTTCTTCTGCACAAAAATTATTTTTCTTTATTTTATCAATTTTACTATTTAAACTATAATCTTTTTTTCTTTCATAGCTTATATTAAAAACACTTTCAACAAGTTGAGAAAGATTCATAAGCGGATTTTTAAAACCTAAATTTGGTTCTTCAAACTTTATTTTAATCATTATACCGCAACTCCAAAAAGAAAATAAAAGATTAAGTTTATAAATAAAATCTCGAAAATATAACATTTGAGTAGGCCAAGAGCCTCCTAAAACTATATAAACATTAGAACTTTGAGTAATATCTGCAAGAAATTGCTTTTTATATTTCTTTAACATATAATAAACTTCATCTAATGGAATATTTAAATCTAAAATAATTTCATTCACCCGTGAAAATTTTTGAAATGAACGTAAAGTAAAATATTCTGTTAAAGTATGACAAATAATTGGGTGTATTCTAACAATGCTCGCGGGAGACCGCTCAGAAATTTTAGTTAAAGTTTCTTGCCAGTCATCGTAAAAGAAATCTCTATCATATAGATAAACTCTTTTTCGTGGTAAGATTGCGGGAAGAGGAAGTTTATTATCTCCAGCATAATTGCGATAATAAGTATCATCTAATACGTGGGAAATAACTCTTGCCTTTACTCCATCGTTATATTTCTGTTTTAAAAACTCTTTATATATAAATGGCTTTGGGATAGTGTAATCAATAATTTCTTCTTCAAAGGGAATATACACTCCGTTTGTAAATGCTGTCCCGCCATAAAAAACATTTTTCGCCCGCAAATAATGCTCGGGTATTTGAGGATTTTTATTTAGTTCGCTAAAAAAGTAAATTTTGTCGCAGCTACTTAACTCTTGATCTTCAAGAGTTAGTAGCCGGCAAAATTGGTTTTTTTCAATTTTATAATAAGTAGCAAGTTTCATAATTTCAATATTAGGAATTAGAACGGAGTTTTTATTAGATACACACCAATCATAGTCTAGTAAGCCTATCATCAGGCATCAACCTCCGCTCGTTCATACTGAAATGTTAATTCACCATCTTTTGAAACGTTTGTAATCTTTGAGATAATTGGATATAAGGAGTTCTTCTTTTTGCGTGGAATGAACGCGTCTCCCCTCCTTATGCCCTGCACCATAAGCATTGTCCCTCGCGAGAACCAACTCTTCTCTAAAACCTTTTTGTGGCCATCTTCACCTTTTTGCGAAATTTGCTTATCATAAATCGCATATTGATTTTTATAAATCTTAACTTGAACAACGCCAGTTGGAGTTAGAAGTGAAATACTATTCTTTAACTTATTCTTATCAATTACGGTTCCAATAAGTTTATGAAGTTTGAAAATCTTCACTTCTTGTCCGTTAGAACCTGGGAAACTATATTCCACTTCCGGCTCTTCATTTAATTCAAAGAAGTCATCATAATTTGAAGCTGCGGCCGCGAGCTCGTGTTCGTGATAGTAGAATGAAATACTATCCATTTCCCACTTGCTAATATTACCCTTACCATATTTTTCAGCCACTTCATTAAATAGAGAATTATTTAACTTATCTAGCATAACTTCTTTATTATCTTTTAAATACTGACGCATTGGCTCCATAGCCTTCTTATAAAGATTATCCCAAGTTTTTTGAAGTATATATTCTCCATCTTCAATAAGATCTACATCAAAATGCTCACTAATAAAATCAACCGCGTTAGGGACTAAATGATACTTTAATCCACTTTTACAAGTCTTTAGATATTTATTGAAAGAAAATAACTTCGCATAAAATTCCATTTCTTCGGGAATTAAATCTTTATTAATTAACATTTGCATATTCTGTAAAGTTAATCTTTGCTTTTGGTCTGCGATACTTAATAGATAATTATTCATTATCTCTTCTCGCGGCTTACCTTCAACTGCGTCAAATGCACCAGATTTTATTAGATTAATTGTTTGTAATTTATTAGTTCTATTTTTAACCATAAAATCATTAAAAGATTCGTAAGGTCTATTACTCATAATCAATCTAATCACATCATTTGAAATTCGTGTAATACCACGAAGTCCATATGTTATACTATTTTGTTCTACATTTGGTGCGAATGTAAAACTTGAAGTATTTATATCAGGGGGAAGAATATTAATACCGTAAGATTTGAAACGACCAATTGCTCGGGCAGTTTTACCATAATCAACGGTTTTCTTTACTCGCTTAACCTTTTCTTTTGGCCCGACTTTTACTTCTTCATCTTCATCGTCGTCATCATCTTCAATTTCAATTTCTTCCATTACTTCTTCGATGTTTTCCGCAACTTCATCTTGGTCTATATCTTCGGGATTTTCACCATCATCTACGCCTGCACTATCAACAATTAGATTTGCTGTATTCCAGAATATAATTGGATAATTACAAGCTAAATTCATATTTTGAAGTCCAACAATACTATAAGCTAATGTGTGGCTTAGATTAAATGAATAACCGCGCTGAGTATTAACTAGAACATTCCAAAAATAATTACAAAGTTTATTATCAAGATCTTTATCTTTTACTGTATCAAAATACTTTTTAGATAACTGTTCATAAAGTTTTGGGTCTTTCTTTGCAATTGATTTACGAAGCATATCACTATCTTTCAAGCTCCAACCACCAAGTTGAGGGTCTTGAATCATAGACATAATATCTTCTTGCGAAGCACAAATACCATACTCATAATCAAGATATTTATGAAGAAGTTGCTTCTGCTCGTTTGTTAATCCATACTGATTCATTTCTTGTTCCCATAACATTGGATTTCTTTTAAAACGAGCATACTTTTCAAGAGGCTGTTCCGCACCTTTTTCACTTGCCATTAGTCGCATAATAGAGTTTAAGGCTGCCATTTCTTCAACAGAAGTTGGTTTTGCTAGTGAAATGCCTTGAATACCCTGCGGAGTATCAAACTGGAATACACTTAGAATTTCATTATTCGCAAGCATTTCCCACATCTTAGGATTATCTCTATCTAAGTTATAAACTCCAATCGCGGCCTCATATGTTTCTCTTAAACTATCCTTCTTTTCAATATATCCATACTGGACAAGTAAGTCTAAGCAGGTTCTCATACGAGTTAAGTTTAAAGTCGCAAGTAAGTCAATCTTAACATTGCTTACTTCCTCAGATTCGTGAAGGTCCCACGCAGTTACCCATTCTCCGCTATTTAATTTAATAAGAGAATTAGTTTCTGTAATATCTTCATCTACAATGATAACTCCGCCAGCGTGGCAACCGCATCCGCACTGTAATCCCTCAATTTTTTGAGCTACTGCCCAAAGTTCTGGATACTTTGCCATTTCTTCTTGGAAAGTTCTATTTGGAGGAATATCATTTTCTGGATCACCATAGTAAGTTACCTTTAAAGAACGCTGAATACCACGGTCACTTTCAATTAACGCCGCAATTGCCTGAGCAGTATCTACATCAATTTCAAGGCCGCGTGCGGCTGTAAGAATTGCTGCTTTTGCCGCCTCTGTTCTTTCAGTTCCAACTCTTACGACATTTAATTCTCCATAATGACTTTGAAGTGCTTCAATAACCTTATTACGACGATTACTTTGGACATCACTATCAATCCTTGCTACCGTCGGTTTCCCGATATTTATTAGCGGAGTAGACTATACCATTACCGGTTCTCGGTAGTCATTGGTAGTCGTTGCGGCCTTTCCTTTTAAGGACTATGCCACAGGATTATCCAATCTTTACTCTTTTTACTATACCGTTGTGATTAGCAACGCCGCACTTCGCTTTCGCTAATGTTTAGTAAGTAAAGCTCTAAGGACTTTCCCTGTTATTCTGACTTTTTCATTACATCTTCCAATGTAATGGGACTGTTAAAACTTCTACTAGCAATATCATATTTTCTTTTTAAATAATAATTCGCGTTTTTATATAATCTTTTTTCTAGATAGCGGCTCTCTTTTGCGTTATATCTTAAACAATAAATACTTTTATCAGGAGTTAAATTATATGGAATTTTAAAATAATTTGCTATTTCTAATAAAAAATCTTTATTGCCACTAATTTGAAAACAAGGTAATCGTTTTAATAAAGAACCGTCACCATCTATATAACCGCGAATAAAATCATCTAAAAAAGGTATATTGGGTAAGCAAGAAATTATTTTACTTTTATGTTCTACCACACCAAGTTTTTCTAAATCTTCTACAATTTTATTATTACCAATTATAAGTCTGACATATTTGCTGCCAGGGTTATACCCCTCAGTAACAATATAATGTTTAATTTCTCCATTATATTTTAAAAAACTTTTAAATTTTTCTACCCATTCTAAATCTTTTTCTGAAACAGATAAACCAAAAGAGTTAGTATATTTTCTTGCTTTGCTAATATATCCATCACTATACATAACTCCTAACCAATAAGCTTTATCAGGGTTATCAATTATTTCAAAACAAGATTCGTCTATGGTATAATTTAAAAAGTTTCTTCTTGCTTCGGAAAAATTTCTTGTAGAAATTTCATTTCTATTTAATATATTTTTTATTGTTGTGGGAGAACAATTATACTTTTCGCCTAATGTTCTAAGACTATTACCATTTTTATATTCTTGAATAATTTCTTGTTCTTGCTCAAAAGTAAATTTACAACCTTTTCTTTTATTTTCTGACATATCACTCACCTCATATAACAAGTGATTATGCCTACCCAATTATACATCAATATCTACTGTTTGTAAAAATTTTGTTAATCCAAAATACTAGTTCTTTCTGGATTAAGGAATCTCCACGGAAACAAAGGCACTTTCTCAACCATTGGGTCTATCTGAATAATATCTAATAGATAATTTAGATAGAAACCAACACCAGAACCACGACCGGGGCCAACTAATGTATCGCCTTCATCCCACGCAATCTTTAAATAATCTGCCACCTGTAAGAAATACTTTGACCAAACAATATCTTGTTTCTTTGAAGCATTCCATACAGTTTCTAACTCAATCGTCATTCGTGCGATACGTTCATCAGTCCAATAATAGTTTTCATTACTATTACATTTATCAATAATTCTACGGATGAAAACTCTATCTGCGGCTTCGTGAGAATTAATAAAATTATACCAAATATCAGGTAGAGGTCTATCTACTATAATTGGCAACGCTGAAATGCGAGCATCTTGCCTACTTGGAAGATAAGGAAGCTTAAATGGTTTTCTCAAATCATATTGCTCAATTCGTTCACCAATTAACTTTGTGTTTTCCATTAATTGATTAACAATCTCAGCACCATTATATTTATCCATATAACCGTGAAGTTCTTTCGCACTCATCATATAAGTTGTTGCGTAAAATTCATCAACTTCGCGGTCGCCATCTTTTGAATTTAGATATGCTTTATGAAAACGTCTATCTTCTTTTGTTAAATAATGGCTATCAGTGGTTACAATTGCGGGAATACCTAATTCTTCCGAAAACTTTAATAACCACTTATTTACATAAATTTGTTCATTATTATCAGAAGGTTGAAGTTCAAGAAAGAAATTTTCTTTACCAAAAATACTTTGTAAATACTCACACCAACTTTTTAGTTTAATTAATTCTTCTTCAAAAAGTTCTTCATCTTTCTCAAACTTACTAGCCTTTAAAATTGTTTTTCCAAAATATCCACCAATACAAGCTGTGCTTGCGATTACGTGTCCTGGATTTCCACCAATAATATCTTCTAAATCAGAATAATAAGTTGGCACACGACGCATACGACTTTTCATAAAACTTTGACCATATGCTCGTGTTGAAAGTTGACGAATCTGCTTATGCCCAATTTCATCTTTCGCAAGAAGAATAAAATGATAAAAACTATCCTTCTTACTATCATAATTATCATTATTTAATCCATTTCGGCAAAGATAAATCTCATTACCAAGAATAAGTTTAAATTTATCCCATCGCGGATCGTGATTTTCTTTTTTTCTTTGTTTGTCAACATACTTTAATGCTTTAATATGACTATTAACTGTTTCGTGTTCAGTTAAAGCTACACCATATAAACCTAAATCAAAAGCATATTGAATTAAATCTTCTATAACGTTTATAGAATCAACGAGACGCTGGTTGCTCGCACAGGTGTGGTTGTGTAAGCTATAATACACAAAATCACTTCCTTCTTTTATTCTATATTTATTATATCATAAACTTTAATAAAAGTCAATTAAAAATCATACTTATGCGGATCTTCCTGAGCATCATCTAAATCATAATCATCAATAAAAACTTGTGTAGTGGTTCTTCCCGCGAAAGTATTTAAATTAACTCGTCCATATACAGTAAGTGTTTTCATTCTATTACTAAAAACTTCTTCTGTAAAAGTAGCGTCCTTAAAACGCACATAATCAATATTATTAAAATTAATTTTCATACTATCTTTATTTGCACCCATCGCCATTACACTGGCAAGAGAAATATTTTTAATAACTACTTTAATTTCATCAATGTGATTACCAAAAAATTCAGGGTGCTCGGCTAAACTTTCAAGTAGTGGATTAATATTTTCACGCCCATCTAATATATAATCAACAGTATAGCATTTCACAAAAGCATTATCATCTAATTTTTCGTTACTATAAGAAAGTAATTTGTCCGCATTAAAACTATTAATTCCAAAGCCTGCGGCCGCATCGTGACCAGCCACATAATTAATTAAGCTACTTTCTTCAAGAAATTGCTTGAAACTAGGAAGGCCAGCAAAATTTCCGCTGCTGCGAATACTACCATTTATTTCATTATTGTCATTTCTGCGACCAATCATAACTGGTTTGTTATACTTATTAACAATAGCCATTGCTATCAATCCAGTTAATTCTGGCGGAATATTATCTTCTGGCTCTACTTCAACCAAAATAATATTATTACTTGCTAAATCATTCTTTTGAATTTTAAAATCAATTAAATCAATAGCTTTTTCTTTTAACTTATCTTGGCGAGCCTTTGCGTTCTTACCAACTCTCGCGGTTTGTTCTGCCGCGGTTTCGGTATCTCCTGGCTTTGCCCCACGCTTTGTGCTTGGTAAAATCCTATCTGGTTCAATAAAACAATAAAACATTGCTTCTTTTTCTTTCATAGAACCGACGCGAGTAAGGGCGTTAATAAGAGGAGCAATATAAAAAGCAATATCAATTGGAGTTAATCCATACCAAGGATATGTTGCTTTTTCTTTTAAAGAATACGATTGAGCTTCAAGTAAAGTTTGGAAACCTTTATTTTTAATATTTTTTAAACCACGAAGCATTAGATAGTTTGTTTCAGAAGTTGTTCTATCCATAACATCAGCTATTTCTCCAAGAGCGACTAAATCCATATATTCTTGGGCTTGCTTAATACCTAAAATTTCATCTAGCACTTCACAAAATTTATAAACTACACCAGCCCCGCATAGTGATTTATTTGAATACATTGGAGATAGTTGATTATTAACAACTATGGTGTTTGGAGAAGTAGAAATAATTGGGTTTCCATCTAGGTCGTATTGCTGTTCGTGATGGTCTAACACTAAACAACTAATATTTAAATCCGCTAATCGTTCATGTTCTTCAATATCATAACTCGCAGAATCAGGGCAAATAACTAAATCAACCTCATTTAATGTTTCTAGCCAATCAATTTTATCATCCAGACCGTGTTGCTTATGCTCGTGCAAAGTAAAATTTAAATCTGCGTTAGGGAAAATATGTTTGACATAAAGCCATAAAATACTCGCACTAGTAAATCCATCCGTATCGCTGTCCACAATAATCATAATCTTACTATTTTTTCTTAAATGTCTTAACAACATTTCTGCCGCGAGATCAATATTTTCAAGGCCATAAGGGTCTAATTCACATTCTGATGTAGGATGTAAAAAAGTTTCAATATCTTGAACACCACGATCTATTAAAATTTCTGATAACGCTTTTTCTGGATTTGTAGTATATTGTTTTCTTAATCTATAATTCATAGGCTATTACTCCTTTATTTTTCTTATTTTATTTTTTATATAATTAGCATGAGTTTCAGGTCTTGCAAGATTATCTACAAATAATTGAGGGGCACACAATGATGTCTGAATAATTACATCTTGTTTTCTTTTATAGTTTTCTTCTACTCCAATAATTATTCTATCTTGCCAATTTGATGGAAATCTATTTTGCATGCGAACTATATTACGACCTAACTCATACATACAAATTGGTTGGTCAGAGTTACTTTCACAAAAATACATACTAAAAATTTCCATTTGCTCCAATCTTTCAAATTCCCAAGATATTTGCTTAAAAGATGCGGATTTATCATTTATATCAAAATTTATTTGACGAGGATTAAAAATAGAAACATCTTCAAATTCTAATTCTTTTATTACTTCATTTTGCCAATTTTTACAATTAGTAATGCCACCCGCCAAAAATAGAGAAATAAATTTTGGTTTTTCAATACTTGGGGCAGTAATAATTTGTACCATATAGTTACCTCACTCTAATTCTATTTTTATAAAGTTCTTCAAATACTTCCTTGCCTCTATCAAAGGGAGAATCTTTTTCATTAAGTAGATTATCAAAATCCCAAATATAAGAGAAAGAAGCTTGATTAGAATATTTTTTACACATATGTTCTATTTTATCTCGGTATTTCTGAGCTTTTTCTGTTCGCCAATCAGTATATTCTTTATCCAAAGCAACAATAATTTCATTTGCTCCTAATATATCTGTTAATAAACTAATATGATATTTATTAAATGTAGAACCACAACAAGCAACACAATTGCTCCATTCACCATAATAACCATCATCTAATAGAACAGATTTTTCAGCTTCGGCTATAATCGCGCATCTACGTTTAGAAATGGCTTTCTGATGCTCATAAATACCATATAGATTAAATTGTAAGGGATGGGTATATAAAATTTTCCCAATTTGAATTGGACGATATTTTCCATATTCTTCTATTTCTTTTTTCTCTAAGGCACGGCCGCGAATACCAATTAACCGACCTTCAATATCAAAATGTGGAATAATAATTTTATTTTGTCCAAGAGAAAATTTAATTTTAAATTTATCCATAGCTTCTTTGGTTATCCCATCCTTTAACCAAAGAGGATGATAATATTTTGTAAAATAATCTAATACTACTGGTGAATATTCATCTAATACTGGAATATTCGCAGTATATTTATATTTTTCAATATCATTTTCAAAACTGGAATTTGCTCGCTTCGTAGTAACTATAATATGTTTTAAAAATTGTTTAACATAATTTTCTGCTTCTTCTAGCGTAATTGGATATTGATTTAACGCCATATATTTGCGGTATAATTCAAATATTGACATTGCTTCATCACATTCTGTATAGCATCTAAAAATTTTATTATTTTGATACCAATACAGTTTCATCGACTCCGCTTCGTGAATTGGATTATGACAAATTGTAGGGCAAACTAGATACTGTTTTTCTTCATTAACATCTATTTGCTCTACTCCTAAACTTTCTAAAAAGTTTTTAACATCTATTAGAGTAATTGAATCAATTATATCTTTAGTATTTAAAGTTGCTAAATAAGCATCTCTATCAGCTTCATTAAAATTTGTCATTCTTTTGAATCCCTTTCAAAATAATTTCTCCAATTTATAATTTCTTCGCGGGCGGATGAAAACAGATCAATGTACGGTTCTCTAATTGGCTCATTTTCCGCGGTTGTCATAAACAAATCTTCACGCTCACCAGTTCCTAAATGGAGTCTTATCCAAATTCTAACATTTTTATAACCACCACGACGATTTTTATATATATCTAAAACGTGAGTTGGACGAAATCTTTCATCTTCAACATATTTAGAATCTAGTAAACCTTCTCTCGCGGCTTTACGCCATTCAATCATATAGGTATTAAGATTCTTTTCTGAAACTCTTGACATAACCATACCAACATCAGCTTTATCTGCAACAGCTTTACTGCCACGAATACTAGTTTCATTTTTAAACTCTCCGTCGTCAGACATACCCAAAGCATTAACTTGTGTTGCTGACATAATAAAGATTTTATAATCCTTTGCTAATTGTTTTAGTTGGTTAGCCATCATCATTAGAATAACATCCTCTCGGACATTATTTTTTGCGAACTGCCCAAACATACTCGCGGTTGAATGTATATAGTCAAATGCGACATACTTAACTTCGTCAATTGTCGCATATTTCTTAATTGTTGCTTCAACATTAACTAGATTTGGGTCACTAATTTCTTCAATTATAAAATAACCTTTATACATTTGAAGAATTGTTCCTGCAAAACGAACTCTGTCTATTTCACCACCGTCATATTTACCAGTAAGAATATGAGATTCATTTACCCCTGATAAATAAGCAAGCATAATAGTTTGAAGTTCTTCTTTATCCATCTCTGTTACAATAAACAAAACTTTACGAGGTTGCCGCGGATTTCCATCTTCATCTATCTCTCTAATAAAAGTCCCTTTTTCGTGAGAATACCTTATTGGGTATGCTAAATGACAAGCATCAAATACAGCTGTTCTTGTTTTACCAGCGCCAGAACTTGCTGTCTTTAAATAAAAACAGCCCTGTCTCGCGCCACGAACTGCTGTGCTTAAAAACTTGCCTTCTAAACTTGGCCCAATATTCGGAAGTTTTTGTAATTCATCAATAAGTTCAAAAATTCCTTCTGATGGGTCTCCATTCATTGACCCTCCTTGTAAAAACTCATTGCGAATTATATTATATTTTCCTTCAACAGAATTTAATATATCTTCAATTGACGCGCCGTCAAAACGCTCTTGAATTTCAGCTTCTTCAATTGGACTTACATCACTTTTATCATCTACATAAAATTCGCTAACGTCATATCCTTCACTAATCAATCTTCTTAATAAAGAATATTTTTTTAATCTTGTATAGTAAACTTTGAAATTTGCTAATTCTGCAAACTCAAAACAAGCTTTTAAAAAATCAAGACCACCATCATTATTATAAATCGCCGCACTATTAATATGTTTCTCTATTTCTTGATCTACTTCAATTGGTGTTAATTTAGTTGCTCCTTCGTTATATAACCTTTGAATACTTATAAAACAAATTCGTGCGACTTTATTTGTGTTATCAAAGTCAAGAGGATGTATGTCGGGATACTCTAAAAATAAAAGAGGATTTTTCATCAAACACCCTATAATTTGACGATATGCCATTTTGTCTGATAAAGTCACAACTAAATCTCTCCTTAATCATCCAGCCATTCATCTGGATCATAATTTACTTTCTTTTTCCCACCAACATTTTCTTTAATTGGAACAATATGCTCATGCACTTCAGTTTGAAGTGCGGCCGCAAGATTTAAACTTTTATGATTTTGCTGTCGCTTATAACGCATCATTTCATCAACCATAGTTGGATTAACTAAATAAATTGTTTCAACTTTTTTTGGCTTTTTAAGAACATTATAAATATAATCTAAACAATTTACAATTGTTTCATCAGTATATCCATAAGTATCTATTAAACGCTTACGCTCAGCCCAAATCCTTGGGCCAGGAGTTTTAATTCCAAAAATAGAACAAACTTTATTAGAAAAATTTTCTTGTGCCATTTTTTCATCATAGCACTTTTTACAATACCAATAAGAAGTTTTCGAGCGAGGACTGGCGTAATTTACCATATCTTCATTTCTAAAAACTTCTTTACAAACATGACATTTATGAGTTGGACGAATTGCCATATAAACACCTTCCTATACTTTTACTATATTAAGTATAGCACAGTTTTTAAAAAAAGTCAAGTGAAGTTATGCTTCAGCATAACTCCACTTATAACCGTATGCAGTTTTTAATTTCCCGCGACAAGCTTTTGTAATAGAAGAACTTCCTTGCTCTTTGCCGATAAATAAAGAAGCTTCTTTAGCTGAATTATGTGACATTATAAACTTGCCTTTTAAATCGTATTGATTTATTTGTCTTTTTTTATAATCTTTTTTACTCTGATTTTTTTGAACTTTTTCTCCAATTTCTATACTATCATTAGTATATTTCCAAAGAAAATTGGCGCACGAAAAAAGTTCTCCTCTTGCGGCCTGTTCAATTGTGCAAGCACTGACGTTTAGTTGCCGGCTGGCTTCTGCACAAGAATTATATATTTTAATTAATTTACCGTTTAAATCATATTGTTCTACTTGTTTTTCTCGTTTAGATTTAGGAATCTCGTTTATAAGTTCTTGGATAGCTTTTGGTTCATCTGCGTGGCACCAAATATAGCCAAATCCTGTATGCAAATGATGATTACAAACTTGTCGAATAATACTGGAAGAACCACCAATTATTCTTGCGGCTTCATCTACACAGGAATATGTGGCAATTAACATACCTGACAAATCATATTGTAAAACTTCTTTTTTCTTACAGACTAAAGATTGGCCTCTTTTTCTTATTTCTTCTTGCGAAATACCCAAAATTCTAAAACCATTTGTAACAGTTGCTTTACTGCAATTTAACTTATCCGCAATTTCGGCGCGCGTAAAACCTGCATCCCATAATTTTGCAATATCAGAGTTTAAAATTTTTTTGTTTCCTTGTCCGCCCCGTGTAGAATTATAACCTGGCCCTAAGAAAGTGTTATATTCAGAAATCCAAAATACTTCTCTTTCATCTAAATTTTCATCCGGGCATTCTTCGATTATTTTTACATCAAAATTTTCAAACCCATACTTGTGCATTGCTCTCACAAAATAAACATTTGGTTTTAGATATTTTGCTTCATTTTTATGCCCTCTCATTCTCGCGGCTAAAGTTAAAGAAGTTTGGCCTACATATTGTAGGCCATTAATTTTATTTGTCATTAAATAAATAATTCCCATTTTTTTTCACTCCTAATTACTTTCTCACTCATAAAATTAGTAGTGATATAAAAGGTAAATTATTTAATTTTATTCCAAATTTTTCATTTCATCTATAAAAAGTTCAACAAGATCTTGTTGTGACATTACAGCCCCACTAATTTTAAAATCCTCTGAACCAAAAATTCGACGAACAATATCTTTCATAATTCTTAATCGTTGCTCTTTATCTTCATCTGTTTTTCCATCATTTAAATAAGAAATCCAAATATCTCTTGCTTCTTGCATAACATCCGTAAATGAACGAGATTTAATTTGAACAGTCTCTGCGTGTTCTGTTACTTGTGCGCCATCTTTTTCTACTGAGTCATCAATTGCTTGTCCTATTGCATCTACTAATTCTTGATATCCAAATTTAATTTTAGGAGCTAGATAACGATACCTAGAACCAGCAAAAATAGTTGGGGTAGAACGAGTATATAAATATCTAACACTTTCACCAGTGACAGGATCAAATTCTACTCCAATATAGCCGATAATATCAACAAGAGCGTCTATAATTTCTCGCATTTGACGCGGGCCATCTGGTTCAACTCTTGAAATCGCATTTCCTTCTTCGTCCCGAAATTCTGTGGGTTTTTCTTTTTCGTGGCAAATAAGAATAATTCCAAAACCTAGCATTGTAATTTCGCGCAACGATTCTGAAAATTCATTTTTTACCATGCCCCAACCCTGCCCCCAGGGTATCGACCTTATATCATCCGCGCCCTCTCTCTGTAAAATATATTTTTCACAAAGACCATAAGCCCAAGTTGCTGTATCAATAACAATAGTATCATACATCTCTCTGGCTTGGGGTTTCCGCAACTGAGAAAGTACCTTTTTGAAATCTGACCATTTTGGAATAGGCACATATCTTTGCCCGCTTAAAGCATTAAGACCTAATTCAAAAGCACAAGTTAATGTTCGAGGAGCTTGAACTGCAAAAGAAGTTTTGCCGATTTTACTAGAACCATAAATAAGTAAATACTTTCCCTTAAGCGACTTGTCTATAACACTTGGACTTAAATTAAAAATATCTATATCAGCCATAACTTAGCCCTCCTTTAAAATATAGTTGGGAATTTATTATTCCCAACTATACTTCTTATCAGAGGCAGCTGCCTTCGCAGGAGAGCCCTTCTTAGCATCAATCTGCATCTGCTCTAGACGAGCCTTACGCTCATTAAATGCTTTCTTAATTTCTGTAGCATCATAAGCAAAATCGTCATCAAATGGCTCATCAGAACCACGAGTGATAATTAGCTCACGAACCATACGAGTGGAAGTTTCTGGTAGCTCTTCACCCCAAGAACTTTCGTTGGCAGAACGCTTCTCTTCCTGAGAAGTTACACGAATACGACCGCCAACATTAACAGTCTTATTCTCTTCCCAATTACGAGAAATATAATTAACGGCGTCAGAACCTTCAACGATAAATTCAATTACGTCAAGTCTACCCAGATACTGAACAACAGCACCCTTAATAACTAGACGGCCAGTAGGCTCACCTTCACGATCCATCTCCTCGTGCATATCCATAATGAAGATGTCCATATTAAAGGAAGCAATATCAGAAGTCTTACCTTCGTTTAGGAAGGAAGTGTTAATCTGCCAACCATTAATTAGCTGACCATTACGAGATACGAAGTTGTTTTCGCGAATATTCGCACTAGTCATACGAACAACGGTAGCTTCAGCTTCGCCATAATCTTGAACAGTCTTCATTTTCTTCATTTCCTGAATATTCTTATAACCAGGATGCGGCTTATTCTGGGAAGTATATTGAGTCGCAAAAATGCTTACTGGAATTTCACTGGTTTCCTCACGGCCACCATAGGTTTGAGTGACCCGAACTGTAAAATTACAGCTCTCATAAGTCTGACCAGTAGAAGTCTTACCTTCACGGAAAGTTGTATCTAGTAGCTTACCAACAATATTTACCTTATTTGTTGCTTGTTCCATAATATTCTTGCTCATATTTTTTACCTCATTTATTTATTTTGTATATTTATTTTAACATAAATTTAATAATTTATCAAGATAAAAGAGCGGCCCCGAGCGGGGACCGCTCCAATCTATTTAATTAGGCGTTCTCTTTTGCGGCCTTAGCAGCGGCACGCTCAGCAGCCTTACGCTCCTTCTCGGCAGCCTTAGCAGCCTGCTTAGCCTCTTCCTCAGCTACTGGGTCATAAGCTAGACCAGTCTCAGTTAGAGTCTCGTGACGAATAGTCTTAACCTTTGCCTTGCGAGTATCGGTGGCGGGCTCTACCTCAACCTCTTCTAGACGCTCAACAACATAGCCCTTCTTTACTAGGCCATTAATAGAACCAGTAACGGCGGGAACTGAAATATTTAGAGTCTCTGCGATCTCCTGCTTGGTAAACTCCTGGCCAAAATGCTTCTTTAGATAATTTAGAACTAGTTCACTATTTGGGGTAATCATAATACATCAATCTCCTTTTAATACGTTTGTTAATAGTTTTTTAAAGCGGCAAGGACTTTCTTTTCTCCTTTTCCTCTTTATGTAAATATTATAACAGATTTTTAGGTGAAAGTCAAATGTTAAATAATTTTTTCTTGCTAAAAGTTCAAGCTCGGTATTTTCCTTTCCCTTTTCTGTAATTATATTATATTACAATTTTCTATAAAAGTCAAATATTAATTATTCCTGATTATCTGATTCTTTAATATTAAATAGTTCAACTGCGAGAGAAGGAATTTCATCTGCTTCAGTATTATTAATTCTATCTAACTTAGGAATAACATCTATCTTATAGCCATCTAAAGCCTTTTGTTCATTCTTAATACGAGCATCTAATTGATTAGTAATAATAATTGCACCGACAAGTAGTCGAGCAAAATCTGCCTTTACTAAATCTTCACCTGTGGTAAGTTTATCGTGAAGAGCCATATAATCATCACGCATAATCTGAGCAGTTTCCTGTTCTTTGGTTTCTCCTTTATCTTGATGACTATTCATAACTTGTTCCGCTAAATTAGCAACGCTTTTAGAAATCAAAGTAAATAATTCTATATATCTTTTATCCATACTAATTTCTCCATTACATAATTTCTATTTCAGATTCAACACCTCGTCCATCAATAATTCGTACACCACTAGTTACACGATTTTGAATTGGAATTGAATCTACATTTAATAGAACCGCTTTATTATTTGTTGTAATAAATATTTTCTCTTGAGATACTGGGACAGCAAAAACGGTAGCAAGATTTTCATCTTTTAAAGCCATAACTTGTGGACCTTTAATCGCACGACTTGTAGTATTGAAATCTTCTATTTTAGTAATCTTGCCTTTACCAGTTGTAGTAATGGTTAATAGACCACGATATTCAATATCTTTTTTAATTAAAGTCGCCGCACGAATGTATTCATCAGAAGTTAGCTTAATAGCTTTAACTCCCTTGGTTAATCTACCAGTGTCAGATATTTCATTAATTTCATAGAAATTATAATTACCACTACTACTTGCGATAAAAATCTTATCCTCATCACTCATAGATAGATAAACACCAATTAGTTGGTCATCAGCATCTAATTTCATCGCGGCAGTACCTTTCTTGGCTCTCATATTATATTCTCGTGTCGCAGTTTTTTTAATATAACCTTTCTTACTTATGGTTACTAAATTATGATATGAGTTGAAGGAAGTTGTATCTATTAGTAGCAGGACTTTTTCATTATCTTGCAGCATAATGAGTTCATAAATTGAATAGTCCTTTCCATAATCTAAATCTGCAAGAGAAAAGTTATACATTCTACCTGCATTAGTAAAAGCTGCTACTACACCAAGATTGGTTGTATATAAAGTATTAATTAAGTTCGCGTTCTTCGGCGGCTTAATATTTACTCCACGACGGCCACGCTTTCCACCTTGTAAATCCTCTTTTTTAACAAGACGAAGCATATTGTTATCAAATAACATAATACCAATTTCTTCTTCTTGAATTTGCTGTTCTTCTTCGTTATCGTTTTCTACAATATTTAAAATTTTTGTACGACGAGCATCTCCATATTTATCAGCAACTACCTGTAGTGTTTTTATTAATTCATTATTCAAAGCGGTAGTATCAGATAATAAGTGTTGATACTCCTTAATTTTTCTTTTAAGTTCTTCCAGTTCATCATTTAGCTTAATAGCATCTATTTTTGTTAATGAAGATAGCTTCATAGCAAGAATTGCTTTGGTTTGTTCTTCATTAAACTTAAAACGAGCAATTAACTTAGTTGACGCTTCTGCGGGATTTTGAGAAGAACGAATAATTGCTACGACTTCATCAATGGATGCAGCCGCGAGAATTAATCCTTCTACTACATTTTCACGAGCAAGAGCTTTATCTAAATCAAATTGAACCATATTACGCTTACATTCTCTAATATGAGTAATATAAGCATCACAGGCTTCACGCCAACCAAATACTTTTGGGAAACGGCCATTATCTAACAAAATCATATTTATGGCATACCAGTTCTCAAGACTAGTATCTTTATATAATTTTGCTATCATTTTCTTTGGGTTTGCTCCCTTAGATAAGTAAATGCGAATATCAGCTGTTTTCTTCGTATGGTCAACTACTCGTTCTATTCCATAACTTTCATTTTCATTTGTGAGCGCGGCTAGTTGGTCTATAATTGTATTGGTGAAAACACCATAAGGGAGTTCGGTAGCTTGAATCATATTTTGGTCTGGGAAATATTCTAACTTCGCCTTTAAACGAATAGATTCTCCCTTACCATTTTTTAAACTTTCTTTAACAGCCTTAGCATTGGTAATTGTTCCACCAGTTGCGAAATCTGGAGCACAATAAATTTCATTGAAACTTACGTCGGGATTTTGAATAATCTTAATTAATGCTTCATTAACTTCACGCAAGTTAAATTGTGGAACTGATGTAGCCATCGCAACAGCAATGCCAGAACAACCATTTACAATATTCCAATAACCAACAGAGGGAAATACAGAAGGTATCATTTCTGTATCATCATAATTAGAATACCATTGTTCTCCAATCGCGTTTTTCTTTAAACCAGCAAAGAAATAATCCGCCATTTCACCTGCGCGCATCTCAACATAGCGCGCGGCCGCATGACTATCAGGAGAAGATGGATTACCAAAGCTACCTTGAACATCCTCAATAGGATAACGATAAGACCAAGGTCTTGCCGCACGAATGAAAGTGTCATACATAGCAACATCACCATGAACGTAACTTTGGTTCATGGCTGCTGCTACGGACTTCTGTGCTTTTTGCATCTTGTCCTTATGAGTTAGTTTATTTGTGAATTGAGCATACAGTCCTTGACGCAAACCGATTTTGAGCATATCCCGAACATCGGGAATGGCACGTTCTTGCGCCACGGATGCTCCGTAGGTCAAGAAAGCATTTTCAATTTGTTTTTGAAAGTCAGTTTCGTAAATCAAATTGTTTTCACTTCCTTTTCTTCTTTATTATATTATATCATGATTTTGGAGAGAAGTCAAGCTTTTATTCATTGCTTTTTGCTATATTACTAGTTTTAGATTTAAATAATTCTTCATAGTTTATAATGATAAAATAATCTCTTTTATCTTCGGGTTCATAAAAATAATCATCTGGATTATCATCATAAGCAAATGTTGAAGCTACAATACTATACGGCCATCTATTAGCAAGCTCAAAATCATTATAAGTAATACTAGGAGGGTCACTAATTCCACAACAATCGACTTGAAGCTTACGAGGATAATTTTTAATAAAATTTAAAAATTCTTGTTTAGATACTTTTTTCTTAATTGGCTTAGCAGTATAAAAAAATTCTTGTGTTTTCATTATTTTCTCCTTAACTATTTTTTCATTTTAAATTATTTCTTCACAATACCAAGTGGCATCTTCCATTTTACGATATAACCAGTAAAGATGATAATCTTTTTTATTATCTTGTGTTAAAATATTATATACTCCAGAATATTTTTCAAAAAAGATTTTGAGAATTGGCTCTTGAATATTTTCCTGAATTTGCTCTTGAATTTCTTTAAACATAAAACCTCAACTATTTAAAATACTAAAATCAACGTTCTCAAATAGAAACTCACGCCGTGGATCAACATCATTACCCATAAGCATTTGTAAACTTTCAGCCGCGGCTTCTGCGTCGTGAATAGTTAATATTTCAAGACGACGTTCAGTTGGGTGAAGCATAGAGGCTTCCATATCATCTGCAGTGCATTCTCCCAAGCCTTTATAGCGACTTTGCTCCCAATTTTCTCTACCTTTAGAAAGTCGTTTTAATTCTTCATCTGTATAAGCATAAACTTTTTGATTTCCTTTACTTAAACGGTATAACGGAGCTCTTAGCCAACATAATCTACCTTCTTTAATAAATTCAGGCATTAACACATAAAACATCGTTGAAATTAAACACATTATATTATAACCATCCAGTTACTCTTTATGTTTCCATAAAGCTAGACTATATTTTACCTTTTACAAGGAATGCTCTTTCCCAATACGTATCAATAGTATCGGTACTCTACTAAACGTAGATAGTCGTTACAGGCTTCAAATATTAATCCATCTTTTCTCTCTTTTTTTATATAAAGGTAAATCTTTATAAGCGTTACCCCATAAAATTGCTTTTAAGGTTTGTAAAGCACATCTATCTTTATAATCTTCATAAATTTTATCGGCGGTTTCATTTACATATCGTGTTCGCATTGCAATAACTTCTTCATTGGTAAAAACTGCTCTATCTGATGATTCACCATTAGTTGCTTGATGTTTATAATATTCTTTATTTTCTGGAGTATAAACATCAGAATGTATACCTTTCCAAGTAGAACCATCCCAAATACGAGCAAAAGCCCCAAAAGCTATTTTATCTTTATAATTTTCATAAACATCTTTTCTTCTTAAATGTTTATTATATGCTTCACGAATATCATAAACATCTTCGTTTGTTAATTTAGTTCTACCATTGTTTTCACAATTAGAACATCCGCCGCCTTCGTTACAATTATAACCATTTCCACGATATGTATTATAAAGATTAATATAGTATTTTTCTTTTTCATCTAATTCATCTATTGAACATTCTTCAAGAACTTCAAATATAAAATTTTCTACTCCATATTTTTGAATTGCTATTTCAACTGGAATATCTTTTTTACATTTATGTTCTTTAAATCTTCGTTCAATATCATTAGACTGTCCAATATAGGTTTTCCCAGAGAGTTTATTTGTTATTTTATAAATTCCTATCATATTCTCACCTCATAAAATTAGTGAGAATGGATTAATATTTGATTCCCACGGTATTACCATATCCTTAAAGGACTTAGGCTCTCTTACCACCTTAACTTTTCAGTTTAGTTGACCGTTAGCCTACTTTATATGATATCCATCCTCATATAATATGTAGACCCTCCTGATAAAGAGTAAAGCATTTTACGCCAATTTAATAAATTTTAGCGTCTGCATCAACTGCAATAGCAACCTTACCATAATTTAATTTCTTGCTATTATACCGATTTTGAATACCACAGCCAAGAGCCATAATAATATCAGAAACTTCCTGATTTTCAAGGCATTCATCAAGTGGATGTTTTAACAGATTCTTTACCTTTCCGCGCACAGCGTATAAAGCTTCTGTATTAACATCACGTGCAGGCATAAGGCCGCCCAGAGCGGAATTACCCTCGCACACAATTAGCATAGAATCTTGTCCGTGCTTTTCACAGTCCTTAAATTTATCGGAAGAAGTAATCTTTTGTTTCTTGTGTTCCGACTCCTTCTTTTCCATATTAAGGACAGCATTACGAGCCTTTTCTGCTGCGGCTTCTGCCTTTTCAACTTTCTTTAACATTTCTACAATAGTGTTAAATTCACTATTATATTTAATGTTCATTTCTTTTAAGGCCGAAGTAAAGGCAGTTGTAGCAAGAGTGCGTAGAGAAGGATTATTAATTTTAGTTTTAGTCTGATTTGCAAATGAAGGATTTTCTACTTTACAATTAATTACATAAAATAAATTTTTCCGAATATTTTCTCCTTCAAAATTTTGTCCAGATAAACTATTAATAGTTTTTGTAATAGCGGTTTTCGCACCAGTCACTGGAGTTCCTAATTCAGGACAACGAAGACCATTTACGAAAACATAAGGAGTTTCACGCTTAGTTCCCCATTGAAAAGCAATTTCTACTGAATCGGTTCCATCAGAAGCAGAACCAGTAATAATATGTTTTTGTAATGGTTTCTGAACCATTTCTCTTACGAAATCTACAATACCTTCTTTGGCACAATATGTTTTTGTTTCGTCTCCACAAGATACAACAAAATCTATTCCAGGATAAAGATAAGAAATATCTTTTATATCAGAGCAAATACGCTCATAAGAATAGCCAATTTCACCATTAGAAAAAACTTCTGGGTCAGGCTTAAAACGAACATATGTTCCATCCTTATCCTTAGTTTTTCCTTCTTTATAAGTGATTAAATTACCTTTCTCAAAAAAAGCACAAGCACACTTACCATCACGATTACTTTGAACTTCAAATTTTTCAGAAGAAAGACAAGTGCAGCTTGCTCCTAAACCGTTAAGGCCACTGGAATTTTTATAAGCATTATGATTAAATTTACCACCTGTATGAGATTGTGTATAAACAGATACTAGCACGTTTTCCCCATTTTCGCGAATGCCGAAAGGAACGCCGCGGCCATAATCTCTTACTGCTACTGCGTTTTCTTTTTCATCAACTGTAATTTCAATTTTCTTTCCAAAGCCAGCAAGCGCTTCATCAGTGCTATTATTAATAATTTCCTTTAAAGCCTGATAGGTTCCTTCTATGTCATCCGAGCCTAAATACATTTGAATACGAGTGCGGACGCCAGTGCGAAAATCCAGACTTTCAATGGAGTTAATGTCATAATTTTGATTCACATTATCCCTCCTTTTCTTTATATTTAATTATAACATAAATTAAAAGAAAAGTCAAACCTTTTTGGTTTAACTTATTTATTCAAATAAATAATAATATCTCTGTTCATAAAACAATAAGAAAATTCTATTTTCTTTATTAAGGAATCATATTCCCATCCGTTTAAATGGTGATAAAATTGATGCGAATTATATAAGTCATAATCAAATTTTCTCAAAATTTCTCCATTTTTGAATTTAATTATTATTGTTCCCCATTCGTTCAAATTCTTTTCAAACCAATCTAATGCTTGTTCTAGCGTAATATTTGAAAAAATATATTCACCTTTTCCACTACCCATATCACAAGTCTGTTTTTCAATAATATATTCGTGCATTATTATTTTCCTTTCTTATTTTATATATTTATTATAATATAAATTAAAGAAAAAGTCAATCAATTTCTCCAATAAATTCTTTAATATGTTTTTTCAGCCAAATTTCACTAATGAGTTTTTGTTCTTTATATGTAATTCTAATTATTGGAATTCCAAGCTGTTCTGCGCGAGAATTTTTACGGTGATCTCTTTCTTTATTTAATTCTAATTCACCTTTGTGCATTTCATCTTTATCATGAAATTCTCCATCATATTCTATAAATAATAAAGGTTCTTCATTTTTATTAAAAATAGCAAAATCTATTCGTTGATTGTCAAAGCCATATTCAGAGGTATAAAAAAATTTTTCATTATCTTTAAAAATTCTTCCTAATAATTTATTTAATCGTTTTTCATTAAAACTTCCAGAACGACATACACAGCTATCATCACCAACTTTAAGATGATCAGAACTTTTATAGTCTGAAATTCCGCAATATATACAGTGAGCTTTATAATATTTACTATGTCCTGACCATCCCATTTTTGTTTTTAATTCTTTATTTTTTAATTCTTCATCTAATTGCCAACATCCTATTATATCTCCTACTTTCATTTCTTTAAATTTAAATTCTTCTAATTGTCTAGCTTTTTTAGAACAAGCTCCGCAAGAAATTTGAGTTCTTCCATTTAATTTACTCCCTCTTACACTAACCCAAGGATGAATTGGGTCTTTCATTGTTGGACAGTCTGGAAAATGACACCTACATTTTAAATATATTCCACAAGTTGTTTCTTGTATTTTATCTTCATCAATATCATATGGTTCTAAAAATCCATATTTTTCACGCCATCGAGGAGTAAAATATTTTTTCGCGGCAATACGCATTTTATCTGTTACTTCTCTCATTATTATTCCTCCTTTATATATTTAAAAAGCCAAGATTTTCTTGGCTTTAATAGGCAACATGTTTAAAAATTTCAGGTTCTTCTGCTTCAAAAAAACCTTTCTTTTCTTCATCCCAAAGAAAATACATTCGAGAAATTGCCGCATAATATAGCCCAGGAAAACGACAGAGAATAAAACCTGCGTGATAGCACGTTTCTTGAATGTCACACCAGTTTTCATTCATTGCTTGAATTGCGGTATCAAGTTCATAATAAAATCCTATATGGTCTATACAACCAGTATCTGGCCAACCAGAACGAACATTCCCATTTGATGTAGGATAAGTCATTTCTTTATTAGGATATTCAAAAACCATAATTTCAAAAATAGGATTAGGAACATTACCATTTACGTATTTATGCTTTTCTTGATACCATTTTACATAATCTAACATTTCTTGATATTTAGACATAATTACTCCTTTAAGTTAATACCGTCTTACACACATAATTCCCATCAACACCGTTTAAAGCAATGCTATATAATCCCCATCGTTCCCAACGATTGACAACTTCTTTCACGGTATCTAAACAATCTGCTAAAGAAGAATTAAAAAATTCAGAAGAACTAGCATAAGTCATTAAAGACGTTGGTTTATCAGTGACTTGAATAACTACAATACGTTTATTTAAAGCATAAGCATAACCATTTTCCCAATTGGTTCCCGCGGTACTTTCGCGGCCAGAAGTAATCATTACAAATACTTCACATTCTTGAATAGTTTTAATATCTGCTTCAAAAACTTTTCGTGCCCAGTCTTCTTGCGGCATATCCCAAGCATTTTCAATTTTAAGTTCCCAAGGACAATATACTTCATAACCGCCATATTCGCGAAAAACTTTGGAAATTTGAACCATGTTATAACGATTTTCTGAACTACAATCTCCAGCTAGATAGATTTTCATTTTATTCTCCTTTATATTTAAACCCATATCCTTCCCAAGTAATAAGTACTTCTTCAATCGCATTATCTAAAACATAACATCGTATTGTGCAATCAGCCCAACGGGCTAAGTTTTTTTCTTTATAGTGTTTATGAATATTATCTAGTAATGATTCTTCTAATTCTCCAAATTCAAATAAAGCATCAAATAGAAGATTTAAATTATGACAAAGATATTCCTCACACTCTTCTTCACTAGCATACCCATCCGGGCCATTACCAGTAATAGTATCTTCTGTCCAAAGTTCATCGCGGAGAAATTCCGCGGCTTCTTCTCTATTTTCAAATTGAGATAGGTCAAATGGGTCTCCATCTTTATCCATCCAGCATTCTATATCATTTGCTACTTCAACATAATAATCGTATTTATCCATTTAATTATTTACCACCTTAATTTCATCGTTAGGAAAGAGTTCAATTATATCATTATAGAGTATATTATATTTTTGATTGTCATAGCTGCGGTCAACATGATAATGCGCTAAAAACCACTTTTTAAAAGTTACTTGTTGTCGTATACACTTTTCGAGATAATTAGTTGTATCATCATGTTGATTTTCATAAGGAAAAAGTTTATCAACTAAATAATTAGGCGCACAATGGGTTAAAATATAATCTATTTGAAAATTATGTTTTTCAAGATTATTAATTCCATTTTCATATTCTTCTCGTGAAGCTTGCTCTTCTGGCCACCATGAAATACCTTCTTTTCGGTATATTTTATCTACACTTCGTGCGGCGCCAAAGCAAAAGAAAGTTTGATTATTTATATTAAATATTTCGCCACGTTCAAGCATAATTACAGAAGGACGAATTTTTCTAACAATGCCATTATGCCATCGTTCTATTGGAAAAGTACGAAGAAGAGGATAGCATTCATGGTTCCCCGGAATGAAGATAGTCGTAAAATTTTTATCTTCTAAAAAATCTAGCCAATAGTTATCTTCATTATCAAGACGCCAAACATTTCCAAAATCACCTAATATACAAATACAGTCTTCCTTATTGAGTGCGCGGCCAAGCGGAAAATTTTTATAACTTAATTTTTTAGTTTCAAGTGACCCATGAGTTAGGTGTCACCGGTAAGAAAAAACCGGGACATTAAAAATCATCTCCTTTATAGATAAATTTATCACCCATTATATCTTCTAAACATAAAGTATTAAGTTTAGTATGAGGAATTCTAACTAATATATAATTATTTTTTAAACACCAATCATTTTTAATTTTATCTCTTTCTTGAATAATTTCTTTATTATTAATTTTTCCCCAAGTACCACCTATTAAACCAGTGATATGTTGTACCCCATCAAATTCAATAAATCTATTAATGCTATTATCTTTATTATAAATAATAAAATCAAAACGAAGATTTCTATTTGTATCTTTTAATAATTGCGGGAAACATGTATCATAATCAAAATGAATGTGATTATTTTCTAATATATATTTAATTCTTTTTTCACCAATAGACGTAGATGTACAACCACAACTTTTTACTCTTCCATCTTGAACACGTTTTTCTTCTAATTCAATAAAATTACCACAATCACACTGGCATAAAAAATAAGCGGTATTAAAATTACTATTCTTTTTCTTTTTAAAACCAATAAATTCTTTAACCGTTAATAAACCATTTCGTTTTCCAATTTTTTCCAATGCCTTTTTTGCGAGTCTTTCTTGGATTTTATCTCGGTTATAACAGCCACAAGATTTAGTAGTACCATTTTTAATTAATTTACCACAAGCATTAAAAACTTTGCCGCAAGAACATTGGCATTGCCACATAATTCTATTATCAGAGTTTCTTTCTGTTAATTCTTTAATAACGGTTATTCTACTTTCAGAAACTCCATGTTCCCACATTTTCCAACCAGTCATATCTATTTTAGCACCCATATAAATCACTTCCAAATATTATTTAAATCTTCTAGAAATGATTTCATATGATTTTCAATTGATTCTTCCATTCGCGGTGAAATTTGTGAAACTCCATTTAACCATTTAGAAATAGAAGAAGAATGACAATTACAAATTTTTCCTACCTGGCCGCAAGAAAAACCTTTATCAATTAAATATTGAATTTTTTCTTTTAAACCCATATGAACCACTCCTTTCATAAGATAAGTAATATTATAGGAAATGAATTAATGTGTTTTCTTCTTTTTTTAGGAAAAATCTTTATTTTATTGATTAATCCTCAACCTTTCTTTCCCAATTGTCATCGCCCATATGATAAGTAGCTTCTGCGGAACCTTCTCCAAAATTGAAGGAACAGCCATAGAAATTAATGATTGGGCGGATATCTGGTAGTTCTAACTCCGCGAGTAAATCATTTAATTCTTCAACTTCTTCTTTTACTTCGTGAATATTTTCTATTGCTTTATCATTCTTTAAATCTAAGTTTGCAACAATATTAATATCTGCTGGTTTATTGTCTTTCTTAATTCCAAGCATATAATTTTCTAGCTTATTAATACGACAATAAATATCTTCAAAATGCTCTAGAGTAGTTTTATTTTTAAAATTAGTAGTAGTCGTATAATTCATAATTAATCCTCCTGTGTGGCGCTAAAGCCAATTATATCTAAACCATAATAGCGGTCAAGTAGATACTCTAAAAACTTATCTCCATTATGAACTAAAACTGGCTTGTCAATAGTATAGTTATCATCTTCTAAATCGTCATAATCTAAAATTTCAACATCAGAAAAGCCGTAAGATTTTGCTTTTACTTCAAAAGCTCGTTTGTCTTGGGTAATAATTGTTGCGTTCTTTTCGCGCGCGGTCTCAAGTAGTTTCTTTGCCTTACCAGTTCCACGATTTTGAATAATTGTAATCATATTAATTACCTCTCGTCTGAAAACTTAAAATCATTTGAAATTCTTTGTAAATACTTTGGAGGATTTTCTAATTCATTTTGAAAACGAAAAATCCAACAATCTGCAATTGAAAAAGGTTCACTTTTTATCCATTTGTATCCTCTATCTTCTAAATCTTGTTGAGGATGTTTATGAATATTATAATCTAAATCAGCTCCAATCATATCATACCTATAATGAAACATTATTAGTCTCCTTAAATCTTTTGGTCCAATTTATTCGTTTTTCTGGAAAAGCTCTTGATACATACATAATCTTTCCTTCGTCATCTTGTGCCACATAATTCATCATAGCACAAAAATCACAAGGCTCCCAAAAATCATCGTCTGTTGGATATTTAATAGGATGTTTCTTTAACCATTCCTTACATTCTCGGGCTTGACGGGTTTTATCATTACTTAGCATTTCAAAAGTACAAATATGTTCATGGGCACCATTGCCACTTACCTCTTGTGTATCAATTTCACGATAAATTAATTCAAGTTTTGCAGTTGCTTCTTCTTGCTTTTGTAGAACTTCTGGGTCAATTGGATAGTTTGGATCAAGTTCTGCGGCTTTATTTTTTGACCGCCAACGTTTCTCTTGCTTATATCTATACATACTTAATTCTCCTTTTCTTTTATTTAGTATAACATAGTTTTTAGAAAAAGTCAAATTCTTTTATAACAAAATCCCGCGAAGCGGCTCTTACATTTACTGCGAAGCCCAACGGGCACAGCAGTAAATGTAAGAGGGTCGGAAATTCCTACCTGTCGTAATTTTTATTTTTGTGTTATTATTATGTTTTATATATTATGTTCTTATTATGTTATGGGTAGGATTTTCGGACTTTTGATAGGTAGAATTTTCCTACTTAATAATAAGTAGGAATTTCCGACTTATTGCCACGAAATTTCCTACCTAAAATATAGAACGATTTTCCGACTTGTTAATAAGTAGGAATTTCCGACTAATTTTCTAAAGATTCTAAATTAATAGTAATAGATTCGTATTCTTTAAAATCAATTATACCTTTTGCCGCGAGAGATTTACGTCGCTCTATATATGTATCGTGTGACATTCCAGTTCTATCTCTTATCCATTTTTCGGAAGGATGAAATGGACGAGTTGGGTCATCAGTTTGTCCAATAAGAACTATAAGTAATAATCTATCATTTGCGGTTAATCCTTTTTTATTACCTATTGCTACTAATAATCTATCAGCGACACTTATACGCTGTTCATTTTGTTGTTTCCATTTTTGCCCGCTTATATATAAAGCGGGAGCGTTTGTAGTATTTGCCATCTTGGATTTCCTCCTTAACTATGCTTATGCTGCTTAGTTAAATTAGGAATTGCTTGTTGTAATTTTTGACTATTTTCAAAAAGCCATACAGTATACTCTGGATGATATTCATTTATATCTGTTCCAACTATTTTAAATCCTAATTTTCTTAGCTCATAAGCTAACCAACGAGTATATACTCGATAAATATTTTTATCTGTCATACCTGAATACCTCTTTGTCATTTTGTTAATTTGATTAATATTTACTACTGCTTCCAGTTTTCATTACTTCTTCCATACGGTTAAGTAATGTCATAGATGGAGTTCTTTCACCACTAAAAATTCTTGATAAATGAGTTCTGCTAATATGAACTTTATCAGCTGCTTGTTGCTGAGTTAATCTATTATCCATTTGATACTGTTTATACTTATTAATGATTTCTTGTATCATAATTATCCTCCTTGAAATGTGCGGACATATTTAGCACATCTTTAAGTAAAAAGAAATATTCTTACCAATAGATAAGTAATATTTCTAATTTAATTTCTATCATTTTATTATACTAATAAAAATTAATAGCCTCTAACTAAATACCATTCTGGTTCTCTCCATCCAGTTAATTTTTTCGCGCGAATAAGATTAATTTTTCTATTTTTAGCGCCCATCCACATTTCAAGATTTCGATGCGCGCGAGCGTAATTCTTCTTTCTTACTCGTCTTTTATGATGAAACAATCCACGCATACAAGTATGTTTAAACATTTTTACACTTTGATGGTTATTTATATTAAGTTTCATTCATCAATTTCCTCCACATTAATAACTTCGGTGTATCCGCCCCAAAAAGTATTATCTGCACGGCCACTAATTTTATAAGCTAATTCTTTTAAATTAGATTCAATTTGTCGTTTTGCTTCATCAGGTAAATAACCATCTTCAATTAATTCATCATATTCTTCTTGCACATCTCGTATATATTCATAATCAATTGCTAATTTATATTTCATTTATCTCATTCCTTTTCTTAATTAAAATTTTCATATTATCATAATCTAATTGCCAAGGCCAATATAAACTAGCACTTTTACAAGCTTTTACATTAGGGTGTATACATCCGTTTATTGTAAAATATTTGCAATGTGTATTACCACAAGTTTTAGCTAAATAAGAATATTCGTGCCATTGATTCAAATTAAACTCCTTTCTCCTGAATTGTTTCAGGGAAAAAACATTCATCTTCTCGAGCCATTAGTGTATCCTCAATAGTGCATTTAATCATCCAAATAAAAGAATCTACTTGAACTAATTCACCAAAAGGACATTGTTCACAAATCATATTTCCTCCTTTATATATTTATTATATAATAAATTAAATAAAAAGTCAAAATAAAGGTGGTGGTGGAGTTCCTTCTAAATTTTCGCGTAAAAATATATCTAAACTATTTTTATCTTCTACTAAATAATCATCAAGAAATGAAGCTTTGGCTCGTAAACCACAAAGAAATTTTTGTCTAAAATATCTTTCTGCGGCTTCTTTACTAGAAAAACCAGAATCTCCTTCACAAATTGGCAATTGATAAAATTGAAAATTATTGTTTAAGCAAGCGTCTTTATAAGGCATATCACAGCAGCCGCTACCATCACTACGGTAGTAAAAATTTTTACATCCTATACAACTCATAATTTTGAAGAAGGCAGTTTATGCTGCCTTCTCCTCCTTTAAGATAAGATTTAGAACAATACCTACAATCATAGCAAGAGCAGTTGTTCCAATACTTACTACACCAAAATTACAAACTGCGCCAGAAACACCAAGAGTAAGAACAGCAGCAAGAATAATAATATTTTTATTATTATTTAAATCAATATCATTATCTTTAATAGTGCGAATACCACTTAAAGTAATATAACCATACAATACGCCAGCACAGCCACCAAAAATACAAGATGGAACGCTGATTAAGAAAGCTTGGAGTGGGCCAATAAAGGCTGCAACACCCATAATTACAGCTGCGAGAGCAATAACATATTTAGAACAAATACGGCTAAATCCAGTTGTGCCTACGCTTTCCCCATAGGAGGTATTAGGCATTGCCGCGAATAATGAACCGATAGCAGTAGCGGCCCCATCACCCATTAGAGTATAACCAAGCCCTGGGTTTTGCGTCAAATCTGTTCCAATAACAGCACTTAAGGCTTTATGGTCGGATGTGTGTTCACAGATAGTGACTAAACTTAGGGGCAGAAATAGAAGTAGAATTTGTGGTAGCCAAGCCCAATTCCATCCATTAAAATGTAAGAATGAAAAATCTGGAATTTGAATTAATTTAACATTCTTAAAAACAGAAAAATCTATAATGGGAATACCACAAACAGTTAATAGCGCAGAAAAAACATAAACAATTAAAATGGCTATTAAAAATGGAAGATTTTTAATAAAACCCTTTCCATAATGTGAAATTAAAGCAGTAATTAGTAGTGTAAGTATTCCAAGTCCAAAACCAATTAGGCTATATTGACCATTAACTTGAAAATAAGTTGGTAAGAAAGTAGCAAGATTTAAACCAATTACAGCTACAATTGGGCCAATAACAACTGGAGGTAATAATTTATTTATCCAATCTGTTCCAAAATGATTAATCGCTAAACCAATTATAAAATAAACTGCACAAATAATTAGACCACCAACAAATACGGCTGAATAATTAGGAGCTGTTCCTAATGTTAATGCGCCAATAACAGCGGCGACAAAAGCGCCAGAAGAACTAATAAACATAGGGCTTTGGCCGCGAGTGAATAGTTGATAAATTAGAGTGCCTAAACCCGCGCCTAACATTGCAGGAGCAATTGGAACTCCACAAATTTGCGGGATAAGAACTGTCGCAACAAAGCAAGCAACTACTTGTTGTAGTGCGGCGACAATTAGTCGCTTTGTAGGTAGTTTATCGTTAATACCATATAACATATTATTCATAATTATTCTCCTTCATAATTTTTAGTTAAATTATAAATGCTAGTCAATAATTCACTAGTTTTTCTTAATGCATCTTTATATGATTCATAATCAACAGGGTAGTTTTTTTCAAACCAATTTTGGTATAAATTCAAAATTTGTTTTTTTAAACTATTCATTTTTAACTCCTATATATTTCAAAAAATCTTCTGGTTTCATATTATATAATTTATACATTTCATTAATAAAAGTAGTATAATGGCAACATTTTTTATAAGGCAACGATGCATGGTATATATCGTCTTTATGCGAGCAGTATGAAAAGAAAGGACAGTAGCCAAGTTTATTCATTTTTAAACTTCTCCTGTAAAATTGGTACTACCATTGCTTGAGGTTGTTCATTGTTTTCAAATAAGCTATTATTTTTATATACTGGGGTGCCATAAAATTTTCCAATGAGGCCTTTTGCTTGGTATTCTTCATTTTTGTATATAATACTATTGAGCATTTGACTAGCATAGAGATCATTACAATAAATCATTGGTTTACCATAAGCTTGCACTCTTGAAGTCATTTTTAATAGTTTATTTTTATCAAAGTAAATAATTGGATTTTGTTCACTAAATTCAGGTTCTTTTTCTTTAATAAAATTTATGGCATCTTCAATATTAGATACTAAAATACCGCCTTGCTTAATTAGACCGGTTACATATAAATTTTGATAACTATATTGCTGTTCTCCAAGTGAGGCGGCACCACCTGCATTTTTAGCTTCGCTATGAGTTAAATACATTTGACGATTATCTGTGCAAATACCTACAATATATTTATGGTCGCCACGCTCAATTTTTTCGTGGAACTTACCAATTTCTGCACAAGTTCCCGCAGGAAGAATATCGCCGTCAATACAAGCAACAAGAATATCAGTGTTATTTAATCTAATGTTATCGCCATTAGCGATTTCTTGTGAACCAGCGAATTTCTTTTTGCCTTCTGCTCCATTAATTTCAGTATTTTCAATAGGGCTATATAAATCTACATTGGGAACCGCCGCACGAATTTTCGCGGCCCATTCTGTGTTTCGCAGAGCGTCACCGTGATAAAATATTGAACCTGCTAAATAAATTTTCATATTACTCCTCCATTAATCCAAAGTATCAAAATACCAACTTTTTTCTTCAGAAGTTCCGTGGGCTTCTAACCAATCCCATTCTAAATCGTTATATTTATAATAAAGGTCTGAATAGATTTTAGAAAGTTCTTCATTTCCTTTATCATACCAATACCAGCACTTATGATTTAAAACTGTGACAAAAGCAGCCATCGCTGCGACATCATCCTGATATGCATCATAGGTTTGGTCAGCCCAAAACTCAACTAAATTATCTTCGTTAAGTCCCGATAAAATCCAAAACTTTCTCTTTTGTTCTTCAAAATATTGGTTCATACTTTACTCCTTTTTTTTTATTATATCATAAAATCTGAAAAAAGTCAAAAAATAAAAGAGGGAGATTTCTCTCCCTCTTAATCTAATAGCGTAGCTAATTCAGCCATTTTACTACGCTCTGTTTTAATTAAATCAATACAACCAAACATTGACTGCCCAACTAATTTATTTTGCATAGCTTTAATCCCATTATCCTTTTCAAAAATTTCTTTATCAACTTGACCGTGATAGTCTCCGTTAATAATAATTTCCGAACCTTCTCCTAAACGAGAAATAAGTAATTTAATTTGAGAGCTTGTTAAGTTTTGGCCTTCAGTTACATATATTATCGCATTTTCCCAACTACGGCCGCGGCAGAAACCTAAATTTACTGCCTCTATTTGGTCTTGTGAAGTAAATATTTCAAGGGCTTGGTCGCCGCCTAAAATATCTTTAATTGGCCCAAGGCCCCAACCAATTTTTTGTTCTATATCATTTGGTAAGAAACCAATTTGTGGGGTGTCTTTTAAGTCAATTAGATTTCTAACGAAAACTAATTTATTCTTTTTACCTTTCTCAATTAAATTAAGTGCGTGAATCAAAGCACAGTAGTCTTTGCCGCTACCATAAACTCCTGTAATTAATTTAATAGGAATTTCAGGATTTTGTAATAAATCAAACATCATTTTCTGATTTAAATTTCGCGGTGAAACTCTAATACCTAATGTTTTATTTTCTATATTTATATATTTTAAATGTTGGTATGATTTGCCATCCCAACGTAAAATATCTGTTAGAGAGCCATTATGGTCAAAAATTTCACAATATTCATTTACTTTCGCATTTAATACATTTTGATTTAAACCTTCTGAATAAAGTTTGACAAGCTCATCATCTGTTGGGTAATATTTGCCATAACCACAATAAAATGTTTCTTGGAATTTTTCCATTCCATTTTCTTCAAGAAATGTAGTTGTGGTTAAATCTACAAATTTAGCCATTTCATATAACGCACAGTCACTGGTAATAAAATTAACTGATTCAGTTTTTCTATCTAGTGCAACTGCTTCGCACAGTAGATGATGGTCGTTTATATCACTTAAAAAAGGATACTCTTTAAAAATTTTTTCAACCAATTTTTGAGAAATTGGTTGAACAATAATTTTAGGATTGGCAAGAATATCTCTTACGGCTTGCCGTGCTTTATATTTTAAATTGTCATCTTTATGAATGGAGGTTTTAATATTTTCTAATTCTGCGATTGCTAATGGGCTAATATAAATATTTTCATATAAATTAATTGCCCCATTTAAAATAGCAGAAGTGTCAAGAAAATTAATCACATTATCACGCCCCAATAATTTCGTTTATTAGTCCATATTTCAGCATTTCCTCTGCGGAAATATACCACTGTTTGCGATGATGGGCATCATATAATTCTTCGGTTATATTAGTATTAGCAATAATATAATCGCGGATTTTATTATCAACGCCCTTATTGAAATTCATAACATCTTCAACAGAAGTAGATTCGCCGCCGACATAAGTTTGGCCGCTATGGAATAAAGCGAAAGAAAAGGGATATGCTTTCTTGATAACATTAGGATTTTTATTTCCAGAACATAAAATGATAGTTCCCATACTACAAGAATAAGATGGTACAATAATTTCTAATGGTTTTTTATAATTATCAATAATATTACATAACATTAAACCATCAGCTACTGAACCGCCTGGAGTATTTAAAATTAACTTAACTGGGGTATCATCTGTGTCTTGTTCAAAGTCTTTTAAAGGTAGAACTACTGTTTCTAAAATACTTTCATCAATTTCAGCATTTAAAACAATAGTTCTTTTTCTTAAAAGCTGATTAAAATATTGATACATTATTGGGTCTAAAGTGCTAACATCATTAGCAAAACCCAAAAATTCAAGGTCGCTCATTTGTTCCTCCTCGCCGCGTTTTCGCGCGACTTAGATTTATTTATATTAAGAAAGAATTTTTGTCAAAGTGCAATCTTTGGGGTCAATATCATTCTTTCTAATACTCTTTATATAAGGGTGACGAATTGAAACGCCAGTTCCATCACTTTCTGCTTGCGCGGTTGAAACCATCATTCCGCCAATTGTTAGCGGGCACATATTCCACTCTTCAAAATTATCTCGCAGTTCCGTTTTGAAATCTTCTGTAAGACCAGCTACTTTGCAAAGTGGAATAATATTACCATTATTATCATATACGCTTGTATAAATAGCGCCAGGCCATCCATAATAGTAGCCTTTAGAAATTGGGCGAATTGCGCGACCAGTTCTATAATCTCCATATAATTGGCCAACTAACTTTTCTCCGCTACGTTCATCTTCCCAGAAGTTCCAAGTTTGAATATCTTTACCAGTATAATCACGCACAGCAGGTTCAACGCCAGTAATAAAACAGTCAATATCTGCGGAAATTTCTTGCTTTACTTTACAGGTTTCCCAAGCAGATGGGCCTCGTTTACCAGGAACATAAATAGAAGAACGACGATAACATACAGCTCCTTCCCCACCCTCTGCAAAGATATTATTTAAATCATCAAAAAAATCTTCATCCATATAATGGTATTCAATTCCTATAACAAGAGGGTTGTTAATACGATGAACTACTTCTGGAATACATCGAATGCGCTCTTCAACAGGAGTATTCATCATATCAACACCATCAAGGACAAGAACATCAAAAACTCTCCATTCTAGTTTCTTGTCTTTTTGTCTAGCTTGAGCCTTTGGATCTAGACAACGAAGAATAGAACCAACGTCTTTATCTATACCACCAGGAAGATAAACTTCACCAAGAATAACTGTTTCGCGCGAAAATGCCTTTACAACGCTATCCCAAAAGAAAACTTTATTTTGAATTTCTCCATATGTTCCAGTTTTCTTACTAATACCGCGAGTTTGAAGAGCATTACGTTCAGGGGTAATAACTGCGCGTGACCAATTACCATCATACTTGCGGCTCCAAATATAATCACCATGAGCAATCATTTGCTCTAAATGCTGTCGCTTAACTTCGGGAGACATAGAAGAAGTAGGAGCCCAATAACGCATTGGTTCCATTTCAAATAAGTTATCAGTCATTTATTTTCTCCTTTTTCTTTTATTATATCATAATTTATTGAAATAGTCAAGAGCAAATTTTGCGTTTTCGCGCAAGTCAGATAAATCACCAGAATTATAAATAATATAATTAAAATAATAATTATCTAATTCTGTTTCACTAATATGTTTCAATTGTTCTTCTGTCATATTAGGATTAATAAAATTAGGACGTTCAATTCTTAAAGTATAGCATTTTTTATTCGCGGCAAGAATTGCTTCTCGTTCTGTATAAAAGCGCCAATCAGGAATTAGTGCGTAAGTAAAATCTTTATTTGCCGCGATAAATTCACTTATAATTCTTCCCCAATAATATTCGTCATAAGAACGCATCATTTCTGTTCCAATATATTGGAGCAAAGCCCGTTCTTTTGTGTCTTTAATTCCAGTATAACCATAATATTCGCGCGCGAACCATTTTACAGGATCTCCAAATTTAATAATAAGAACCTTTTCATTTTGCTCTTCTAATTGCTCTTTTAATATTTGAGCGACAGTATCTTTCCCGTGACCTGCTTTACCACTAATCATTATTATTTTCATTTAATAACTGCTCCATTCTCATATTAAAATAGAAACGAATAAATTCTTTTTCTTCTTCGTTTTCACAAGAAGCAATATAACTTTCTATAAATTTTAAACCAGCTTCTGGTTTAAGAGTTGAGAAAATAAAATTTGCGATTAGCTCAGTTTGCTTACGAATTTCTTCTGGAATATTGGCAAAAATCTCAATCATCTTTATTATTCTCCTTTTTCGCTTGTTGCGTTAAAAAATCAAAGAAAGCTTGAACTTGTTCTTTGGTTTCTAAAACTACTTGTTGTTTTGGTATCGGAGCTCGGCGTTCATAATTTTCTGGCATTTCAAACACATAATATTTTTCTGGCTCTGGTGTACCATAATCGGCGGTATAAGTTAATCTACTACATAAACATTTTCCAGTATTAGTGCTGAAAATTTTTGCTGCGGTATGAATCTTATCTATTTCAACAACTTCAACTCGTCTACATTCGGGTTTAATTTGTTCTACAAATCCCTTATATTCATTACGAGTTACTTCATAAATACTATTATCTGTTATCATAATTTTTATTACCTCGCCAAGTTTTCTTTAGCTCCTCTGCTTTATCTTGGGCAAGTTTATCGCATTCTTCATTCCAATAATTTCCTGAATGTCCCTCTACTTTTTTAAAGTCATACCAAAAATTATCAAAGAATGGAATAATTTCTCGCCATAAATCTTGATTAGCAACTTCTTTTTTATTAGCATTGCGCCAACCATTCGCTTGCCAATTTACATACCATTCTTGTAAATAACAATTAATAGCATAAGCAGAGTCGCTATATATAATAACTTTTTCAGAGTTACGGCGGACATTTTTTACATAGTTTAAAGCTTCACGAATAGCAATTAATTCCATTCTTTGATTTGTAGTATTAGGCTCATTCCCAGACGCATAATATAACTCCTTACCATCTTGAGTTACAATATAGGCCCAACCACCAAAAGTTGATTTCATACCAGTTTTCTTTAAAGAACCATCAGTATATACTTCCAAATTAATTACTTTTTCTTTACTATGTCTTTCCAAAATATTGTCCTCCTTCTATTCTTCAAAAATATTATACTATAAAATTAAAAAAAAGTCAAGGAAGAGGTATTAAGCCTCTTCCTTCTCCTCTACTTCTGGTAAGCCCGCGACGCTAGTTAGAAGGCTTAAAATGCCCGCTAAAGCAGAAGCGGAAGCTACCATGACCCAATTTACTTCATCTAAAACAGCACTTGTGCCAATAGTAGCAATAGCAGTTTGAGCAATAGTTTTAATAGCACGAACACCCGCGGCTTTTAGCCATTGTTTAGTAAAGATCATAATAATTCACCTTCCTTATAGAAAATCATTTTTCTCTAATCGTTCGGCATACAGTTTTTTAATATATTCATATTCAGCTTCAAATACACCATTTGTATCACCAGTTTGAGCTAGTAATTCTCTATATTTGTCATTTAAAGCGATAATATGCTGATATTCATCTCTTGTATGCTTGCGATTATTGCGGCATGAATTAGCAAAATCTAATACTTCCCAGCGAATTCGGTCTTTTTCATTTGTTTTTACATCGGCTTCAATTTTATCAACTTTATCAATTAAGCCGTCAATTTTATTTACTTTCTCTATAAGACCGTCTATTTTGGAGCAAGCATCTCCAGTTATGATTTTACTAATCCATTTGAAAAGGGCTGACCAAGGATTTATTTTGATTGGCACAATTTGAATTAAACCAGTAAAGACGATTAAACCAGTTAATGGATGATTCGCCAACCATTGAAGGATTTGCTGCATTGGTCTATACCTCCTTGGTTAGAGTGAGGATTTGTTCTCCTCATTGATATGTAGGAATACTTGTATAAAAGTTTTATAAAAAATTATTGTGGTAATTCAAATTCCATTTGTTTATGTAAATTTTTAACCACATCTAATAAACCTGCTAAAAATAGAACTTTTATTTGGACTTGGCTATTAATTTTTTCCCCTACATAGCTCCAAGGGTTAGTTTCATTTTGTGTTTTAAATATTTTATTTTTTCCTGAACCTTTTGAAAATTTTCCATTAGAAAATTTTCCATTTGGTAAAACGTCAAAAGATGCAGGGTTATAAATCATAATATTTTTTCTTGCGACTGTAGCTTGAGCTTCATTAATTTGAGTAACTACCATATTTAAATTTTCAACAACTTGTTTTAAAACATAAGAGCCAGGATAATAAATTCCATTTAACCTATAAAGATGCATAATATTATTTGTGGTTATTAATTCTTGATTTTGTAATTGTTGGTGCAATAAAGTTAACTCTGCTCCTCCTTCATTAAATAAAGAAAATACTGCTAATCCCCCTAAATAATTTTCAATAAAATCTTTATTTTTTTCTCCGACTACACTAACTGGTGAACAGTTTAAAATAGCAAATTTTAACCATCGTTTTAGTGTTGTTTCAATTGGCATTCCTGCAGCTGTAAATAATTGGTCAAAAGATTCGATTTGAGAATCTATTGTAGAACCTAAACTACCCCCTGTAAAGCCAAGATCATTTTGATAATTTGTATAAGTTTTCATAGTTGAACTAACATAAAGAGTATCTCTAATAGATTGGATAAATCTTTCTGCAGCGCGTTCGATATTATCAATACTTTTTGCTCTTTTTTCTTCATCTTTTATTTGTTTGGTTAATTCTTCTTTATATTGTCCATATAATTCATTAATTTTTTTAATCATTTCATTTTTGATTTCTTGAGTTTTAAAAAATCTTTCAGCCATTTTGTCGTAATCGGTATATTCTTGTGCATTTCTTGTCTGAATCATATCGTTAGTAATTGCTTGTTCAAATTGAGATTGAAAATCTTTAAAAACTTCTGAATAGCCTTGAAAAAATTTTTTAATATAAGCAGGTTTATTTATCGCATTGATATTTCCTTCTAAAAGATTATTTACTATCATACTTGTTTCTTGACCATTTGGCATGCCTACGACAATTTCAATTACGTCATTTTTTACATTTGTTCGACCAGTCCAAATTTTTGTTGACCAAGTTTTGTCAAAACCTTGAAGTATTTCTGAAACTTCTGGCCCTTTTATTTCAACATGAATTTGTTGTAAAGCATGCGCCATATCAGTTTGTAAATCTTTTCGTGCTTGTGCGGGCCTTGAAGTAATTATTCTTACAATTTCATCGCGTATTTTTTTTCCTGCAGCTCTTTTCATATTAGTTACTATAGAAGATAAACTTGCTGGAATATAATTCTTTTTTTGGTATAATTTTAGTCCCGCAGAAGAGAAAGCTTGACTAAAATTTTGAGTAATAGTATTACCGTCTATAGTAATTGCTGCTTCAATAGTTTTAGTTTCATTATTTCTTTGTAAAACTATTGAAGCTTTATTATTTTTTTCTAATTCAATAAGTTGCTCCATTTGTTTAATAATTTTATTAATGGGCTCAATAGTATCATCATAAAAATTTGTTACAGTATTTTTACCAATAAGACCGTCAATTAATTGTTCTTCTGGAGAGTATGAAGAACTGTTTTTTCTTTTCATTTTCCCCATTATTTCTTCTAATGCTTGATAAATTCCTTCAGCAGAATAATAAGTATCACTATTTGCTTCAATAGCTTGTTCAAATAACTTTAAATGATTTTCTTTTAATCCAAAATCATCTGGTACATTACTAATTTTAGTTCCAAGACTTATATTAAAGTCATTTATTAAATCATTACAAAAACTGTTTAAATCCAATGTTTTTAAACCGTCAGTAAGAATTTCTGCTTGATGTTCTGCAGCAAAAGCAGAAACGGAGCTAATAAGTTTTTCTTTAATATTTTCAGCGACGGTTTTATATCCATTTTTTGTAAATCCGCTATTTTGTAATAGTGTAGCCCAAGTACTGTAATTATTATCTAAAACATTTTGAATTTGTTCTGAAATCCAATTGGCAATTTTATAATCTGCTGTTGTCATATTTGCCATATATTTTTTAAAACTAGGAACATTTGTTAAATGAGATTGTTTTAAATAAGATTCTACTCTCAATTTGTCTCTTTTCTTTAAAGAGCGGTTTAATATTTCTTCTTGTTCTTCAGCAGATTTATTACGGTATTTGTCAGTTTTTAACAACCCACGAATTTGATTTTCTAAAGCTTGTTTATTATTTTTTACAGCATTATCTAAATCTTCTAAATGTTTTTGTTCAAAATTAAATATTTCTTTAGAATTTTCAAATCCTTGTTCAACAATATTTAATAATGGAATTAAAGCGTCATAATTAATTTCACCATCTTCAGTTTTTAATTGAAGTAAAAAATGCTCAATTGCAGCTAAATCTTGATTTTTTCTATAATATTTAGGATCTATATTATTTTTTAGCATAGCAATTTTATCATCTACAAATTTTATTTCATTTTCTTTTTCTTGAACAATAGCTGCATTAAGAATTTGTAAGATTTGAGAAATTTGATCTATTAAAAAATCATCTTGATTTTTTTGTTCCAAACCTATTCCAGGGATATTAGATAATTCTGAGACAGCTGTTTGTCCAATTCCTTGAGCATATTTTACATAAGCTAAATTTGGTGGATTTCTTTCATAATTAGAAAGTAAACTATTAAAATAAAAGAAATCTTGTTTAAATCCTGGGTAATAATATAAATTACCAAAATTTGCAAAATTAAAACTTTTACTCATTTTTTCCCACCTCCACCTAAAAAAATAAACCCGCTTTCGCGGGTTTTATACTAATTAATGATCTCTATCATAAAAATACTTTAATAAAACTGCTTCATCTGCTCTATCCATACAAAAAATTTCATATTCATCGCCATGAGTATCTGCTAACTTACCCAAAGCAATAAATTCCGATAGCTTACTCTTTAAATTAAACTCTTCCACCCCATCAGTGCTGCGAAGAATTACATCTCCCTTACACTGTCTTACGGCCGCGCGAAAAGCGTCTAAATCATTAATATTTCTTAGAAATCTACTCATAATTTTAATCCTCTTTAATTAATTACATCTCTTACAATTCTATCATAATGCACAGGGTCAACCTTTTTATAATCAGACCACTTGACTAGATTATCAACCGTTTCGGGCTTATTTAAATCATATTCTAATCTAACCCCAGTCCAATCAAAAAAGTAATCGCCGCGACGGAAGAGAAAATGACCATCAACCAAGTCATACCAAATTTCACCTTTGAATCTTGTTTTTAAAATGCGGGCGAAGTAATAACAATTGGTTGTCATCCAATTGTCATTATCTTCATCGGTAATAGGAAATCTCCTGTTAATAAAATCTAAAATATCTTTGTTCATCCGATTAACCTCCTAGAACTTATGTTTATTTATTTTAATTATTTCAAGATTATACCATTTCTTGCGAGCACCACAATTTGGGCAATAATGGGCAAGCCAATCTATTTCTTGCTCAACGGACCAAGTCCCATCATTATTTCTTTTACTTTTTGAGCAAGCATATTCAAACCCACATTTACAATGTGCATACCAAGCTATGTCTCCTAAATATTTACGCACTTCCCAAGAATGATCTGTTCCTCGTTTCATAATATAATCTCCTTAAAACAGGTGCAAACCGATAGCAAGTTTATCGCACCGAAAACCCTAATGCTATCTGGGTTGGCAGGGAATAAAGGAATCGAACCTTTACAACAGACGGGTTCAAAGCCCGCGGCGCTACCATTACGCTAATTCCCTATATGGTGCGAGTAGAGGTAGTCGAAACCTCATCTCCTGGGTGGAAGCCAAGTATTCGAGCCGTTGAACTACACCCGCATAAATCCGCAGTTAAACGTCGCGGAACACGCGCTCTCCAAGGTACGCATTGTTAAGAGGCGTGGGCAAGTCTATGTAGTAACCCCGTGTTTAATGAGCTTTCTGCACGCTACTCTGGCCAGCTCAATATTTGTGGTGTGCTATTACGCCAAATCTTATATTCCTATTACCTATTTGCACATCATACTCGTGGGGCATTATAACAAATGTAGCCCACAATACATTTCGCACTAATAGAGAAATTAAGAACTCCTTAGCTGAATGGCTGCTTCTAAGCCAACAGTCCACAATTGGCGACGGGTTTCGGACTTGAACCGAAACACCGGTATACACCGATTACTCAGAGATTAGCAATCTCCTGCCTTACCAAATTAGGCTTAACCCGCCTTATTCAAACCTCTTATAAAACTTTTCATCCATATCGCCGCATTTATCACACCAAGGAAGAATCCATCCAGTAGAATATTTTGTAGCGGGTTGGCCGCAGGAACAACAAGTTCTTGCACTTAATTTTTCATACTTATTTTCAATCATATCTATTTCACGCCAATAAGTCATATCACAATTTGCGATTACATCAAGGGTTCCCCATTTTTCTTTTAAATCGCAAATGCAGTAAGTTGGGTCAATTGCTTCGCACTCTTGAATCATTTGTCGGCCAATTTCTTTCCAACCCTGTGGAATATAATGAAGCCAATCATAATTATTTATTTCTTCCATTCTTCAATCTCCATTCCATTATCCTTAAACCATTGTTGAATTATTGCGCGTTCACTACAAGGATTATCATACTTTTCATAAACAAGAAAGGCAAAATTAACTTCGTCTAAATTTTCGCCAAGTTGAATAGTTTTAGCAAGAGTTTCTAAATGTTCAATAAACATCTTAAAATCTATCCTATCAAGTTGCTTACGATATACTTTAAGAAAATCACAATCATTAGGATGTTTTGGAGCACACTTCCCATTACATAATCCATCGCACTCCTTCCCAGGTTTAAGTGGCGGAATATCTAACCAAATTGCTCCATTTTTATCGCGGCCAGGATTCAACCATTTGGGATTCCAAATTGCAGTTGAAAGCCCAACAAGATTTGGTGGAAAATTCCTTAATTGCGCGAAATAAGATGTATATAACTTCATTTTAATTCCTCAAATAAAAACGCGACGCTCTATTACTTAGTCATGTAATTATTTATGTGTGCGACTGTATTAAATTGCTGTAAGCGTCTTAAATATCGTACTATGCGGTTTATAATTCTAATGCTCTACCAATTGAGCTACACTCCAAATTAAATGGCTGGAATAATCGGAATCGAACCGATGACACTTAGATTAAATCTAAAATTGCTGTGACCGCATAAAATTAAGTTTTTAATTTTGGTTTAATTTCTTGCTCATATAATCGAGAAGTAGATGGGTCTTTTGTTCCCTGAAGCATATGATAATATTGTAAATATTGAGGATCGACTAATTGCATATCATTTATCATATCTTCAATTTCTGCGCGATGTCTTATTCGGTCTTTAAATTTTTCATTAACATCATCTAGAGCCTGCATTGCTTCTTTATGAGAGCCATATCGTCTTATTTCCCACAATATTTTATCATATCTTTCGCCACAATAAATACAAACATAAGGTTCTTTAATTACTAGATGATACCAAGAGTTACAACCATATACATTACCTTCATTTTCTTCTCCTTCTATATACCAAGGAAAATCTTGAAATTTATGCTCGCATTTTTTAGGCTGCTCAGGTGGAATATATTGTTTTGTAGGCTCTTTTTTAGACCGATTAAAAAGTCCCATTTTAATACTCCTTCTTTTAGATGGAGCCGGTTTTCGGATTCGGACCGAAGGTCTCTCGCTTACAAGGCGAGTGCTTTAACCAGCTAAGCTAAACCGACTTAATAATCAAGGCACACTCAATAAATTTAATCCACTATCAAATTATTAAAACGTCTTGTTGCTGCTTGTGCCTTTAGTTTCTAACTTTGCTAAGCCTTTTAATTGTGAAGGGCTCGAACCTTCTCTCATTTTGTATTCAAGCAAAATAATTTAACCATTTAAGTAATTGCAGTAAAGGCTTATTAGTTATGATTTCTTAGAAATAAACTTCATTTCAATCTTAGTGTTCGCTGGAATACTACATGAATTAAAGTAGTCTTGCGGCAGTTGGCACATAATACTAGAACCTTCAACAGTAAAACAATCTTTATATTCAGATTTATTGTTTTGCTCTAAAGTTCGCATAAGCCAATTATGAATAGACTTTACAAATTCTGCTTTTGCCGCATTAGTAGAAAGTTCTTTCTTATCCATCTTTTTATTTCCTTTCCTTTGATATATTTATTATATCAAAATTTTTAGAAAAAGTCAAGAAAGAAAGGGGAAGGTTTTTCAAATGGGATAACCTTCAAACCCAGTTGATTATGGTCGGGCAGGCAGGATTTGAACCTGCGGCCTCCTCGTCCAGGAAAATTTTAGAGTGCTTTTAAAACCTCCTCAGTCTTATATAATTCTGCGATATGAATACCTTGTTTTTGATTGGTAGAAGGATATTCATATCGCCATCTAAAAGTTAAACCTTTTGCTTCTTTAATGGAGACTAAGTAACCTTGTCCTTCAAACCATGTATAAAAATAATCAATTTCATTAGCAGAATACTTATAATGAGTAGTAGTTTTAGTATTTGTTGTACTTCGACAAGTATCTATTTCAAAGGCTACTTTTTCTTGAACGGTATCTTTAGCCCAACAAGCTGTTTTACATTGAATTCTAATAAAAGTACCATTTAAATCTGCTACTACATCATATTTAGAACTTTCATCTACAGGAACTAAACATCGTATTCCCAAATTAGTTAAATCTAAAATACATCGTAATTCTGTAATCGTTCCTTTTTGTTGAGTAATGTCTAACATAATAATTAAGCACAAATCGCTTTTCCCAAGCGAGGCGCGCTACCAAACTGCGCTACAACCCGATATACTAGACTCATACTATACGGCGTGCTATCGTTACACTATCTCTCCATGTGGTGGAGAGAACTGGAGTTAAACCAATACTTCCGGCCCCACATGCAAGTAAAATATTGCTGTTTGAGTCTATGGCAGTCCGTACGAGTGCTGCCCTCGTAACTTAACCGTGACAGGGTTATATTTTACTGTTAAACTAACGGACTATAAAAGTGACCGAGAAAACTGATAAGACGTCTTTCGACCCATCACTGGTTGTTATTCTTTCTCTTTCCGCGTCGCGATTTCACTTTAACCGCCGCTTTCCTTGCCGGATTAGCTCTGCCCGTGCCACTACAGCGTGGTCTTTTCATACCGCACCGTCGTTAACTTTATGTGACATTCGGCTTTGGTACTGGACTTTAGAAGAGCCCAGTGAACTTATCTTTTATGGCCATTCTCCTAGCGAAAGACCAAGCCCAGCACGTTCTACATTTGTATTATAAAATACACCATCAGTAGCGGGGCCAGTTAGAAGTTCGCTTGCGATAGTTTCATATAGGGTGCTAATAATACCATGGCAATCATTTAGATTGTCCGCCGCGAACTGCACTACACAGTTATTAAATACAACATAAGTAGTCCCAATCCACTGATAACCTTCCTCAGCAGGACATGCAGAATAAGCGTATGCTGGATTCCCCTTGAAAGCCGTGTCAAATAGTTCAACCTTACTCTTGAAAGTACGATTAGAAGGAACACCATCAACCGCGACCTTTAGCTTAATATTGCCAAAGCCAACTTCAGAAGGAAGAATCTGCTGTAGAGCAGCAACCTTATCACCATTATTACAAGCTAGTACAATAGAAGGATTAGAACCTGAGAAATTACAATTACAAGCAATTTGTGGGTCACCGTCAAATAGTGCCTCAAACTTACGAATTGTTACTGTCCATGGAGGTAAAATTTTTAGTCTTACGTCACTCATATTTTATTCTCCTCTAGATTAGAATAGCTTTAAGGTCAGCTAACCGCGTATCCGTTTATTCACTTATTTGCTATCGTGATGGTGATAGGCTTTTCTTAGGAGCCTAACGAACCTATGCTCTTTGCCAGCTACATTAGGCGGTTCATGACACCGCTTATCCCCACAGACCATTTTAGGGGTTCCTTCGTACTTCGGAAGGGTTGACTCTCTTATGTGACTTCGCGCGTTCACATAAGTGGGACGTTGAGCAAGCATAGAGAATAAGTCCTCTATGTGACTATGGCGGCCCGTGCTGGACTTGAACCAGCGCTGACATAGATTAACAGTCTATCGTTCTGCCAACTGGACTAACGGGCCTCGTCTAATTCTTCATGAATTTCCGCGTGACAATTAGAACAAACTAAAATACATTTATTAACTTCATTTTTTAATTCTTCTACATTTTTAGTTATACATCCAGAAATTCCAAAATCTTTTTCAGACGGATTTAAATGATGAAATTCTAATGCGCGTAAACATTTATTATATCCACATCGTTCACATTTTCCACCTTTATAATCAACTAGCATCTTTTTTAAAGCTCGTCTTATAACTGTGCGCTTATCTGTTTCTGAGCCTTCTTGCGGAGAACATTCATAACAATATTTTCTAGCACCGCCAAATTTTATTGGAATAAATTCTTTTCCACAAATTTCACAAATTTTTGAAGTATTTTGTTTATGAAAAGAACAACCACAACCGCAAGTTTTAATAGAACCATTTTTTAAGGCGCAACCTTGAATTACTTTTTTAGTATTACAAATTGTACAATGACAATTCCAATACGTTTTACCAGATTGACTTGGTGCTGGCGAATCTACCTGTATGATTCCAAAAATTTTTCCTGTTAAATCAATTTTCCTTGGCATATTAAATCACTCCTATGATTATATTTTAAACTTTAAGCCGATGTAGGAGCATCTTTGTCTCATTGGTTAATTACTCCAATGCTACCTTAAAGTCTAGGGCAAATACCCCATTTAATAAAACCGTTGCGACCTTCGCCGTACTTGTATTATCCTTCTAACATATTCAACCACGTTGAAGATGAAGGCTGAGCCAAAGGTAGCGACCCTTTAACTTCTTCATCCTGCCTTTTGGCTAGCAACGGGGAGACTGATTACTCCCAAATTTCACCTAAACCATTCAGCACATTATTCTAATTAAATTACTTATTAGAATCATTGTCGTTTTAGGCTACTTTATCTGTGAACCTTGCTTATATCCTATTTCTAGGTTTCAACGACACCAAACGTCTTATGGCTTTCCCAGAGTCCCTTTAACTGCCACCTTAAAGTCTTTTCTGGGTTCGGCAAATCTGCTCAATCTGCTTTCTATTACGACGCCGCAAGGAGCCAAGTTTTTGTTAGCGAATAACCAAGCGCCTATCCTTAACATTAAGAGTTTCTCCTTATCACTAATCATTACTGATTTCGTGGCCGCGATTTAGTAGTATCCCGCTAAATCGTATGGCTGTTATTTAGATAGCCCAAGCAGAGTGGTTAACTCTTCTTCACTTGGTTCAACCATTTTATTAAATGGAGTATCTACTTCCTTTCTTTTATTTCATAGTTGTAAAAAGATATTCATAGTCTCCAGGACTAAGTTTTTCTAAAATAGTAAGTAATTCATAAGGACAACCAGGTTTGCGTATTTCTTGTTTTAGGAGATGAATTAATTGTATTTTCTCATCTTTATTTACAACAAGTATCTTCATTATTTTGTCCTTTCCTTGTTTCTGTAATTATTATACCAGAATTTTCAGAAAAAGTCAAATATTAAAGTGTTCTACTTTCTGAATGGCCCATTGTAATTTCTATCCATTCCTTTGTGACGTCTTATGGGATTTCAATATACAGGTATAACCTGCGTATTCTCATACGGGAACATTTGGCTTTTCAACAAGTGTACAGCAAGGAAAAGCACGCTTTAATATTTTGTGAAGATTAGTCGAAATCAGTATCGCCACGAGAAGGCTCTTCACTTGATACCATATACATTCTAGGATTTGTTTGGGCGCCAACTCCGTTGAGTATTAAGTCCAATAACGAGTCAGGACTCCTAGAATGTGATAGTTACGATAGTCTCAACATACGGTTTGAGCTATTTACTGTTGCTTCTTTGTATTTTAAAGTCGCGTTTTCCAACAGTAGCTAACAAACAAATGTTAACGCGACTTGTCGCATTAGCGAGGAGTGACTGGTGCGCCCGCAGAGATTTGAACTCTGAAAATCTACATCCTAAGTGTAGCGCGTCTGCCAAGTTGCGCCACGGGCACATAAATTCTAGGCGGTTATTTTAGCTACATAATTTAAAAGATTATTGCTTAAATAGTTATTTGCTGTGTCCGCCTTAATTTCAATCAGCACGACGGAATTTTTGCTAATAAGGATTTTTACATTAAAAATATTTATTATTAAAACTGCTGCTACCGTCGTTCTTACATATTTATTATAGCAGATTTTCTGCTAAAAGTCAAGTATTATTCCAAGTGTATTTTGAAAAACAATGAGTATCAACATAAGAAGGAGATACTTTTTCTATTAGGTCATTAGGGCTATAAGCAAAAAGCTGATGCCCACAATTAGGGCAATATAAAGTAACTACAACATCGTGACCGTCAGGTTCAACTTTAATATCATTACAAGAATAGTCCCAAATACAACTGCATTTACACTTTGCTTTCATATAAATCCTTTCTCTTTACTATAATTATTATACTATAATTTTAAAAGAAAGTCAAATATTATTCCAATCTTCATCTGAAATTGCTTTTATTTCCATCTTTTTAGATGGCAAACCATAATTTAAGCACCATTTTCTTACAGCATTATCGCTTACATTATATTTTTTACCTATTTGTAAAAAAGGTGTAGAGCGAATTAATTTTTTAAGTTCTTCGCGAGAAGGCCATTCACATTTTCGTTGAAATTCGTGTATACAAGTTTGACAGTATTCAGCATCTTTTGTCGATAACGGACGGCCGCATTTTTTACATAATTTAATAGAGTTAATTGGTTTCGCATTAATATGATTTTCTTTAAACTTTTGTTTTTCTTCTTTCTTTAAATCCCCAGATTGAATAATTCCATACTTTTTTTTAATATCATTTACTCTAATCCAATTTGCTCCACCTTGCGCACAGCCGATTAATTTGGTTGCTTGATTTACATTTTCAGTTTGTTGTAATGCTTTAATAGCTTCTTCTACTGTAAAATTAACAACTTCTTTTTTAGTTTTATTTTTCCCAGTAAAAGTATCAGTTTGAGAATGACAATTCGGGCATAGCCAACGAAGATTTTCTTTTCTATTATCATCTCTTATACCATTAATATGGTCTATTTGTAATGTTAAAGAAACTCCATTCCATTCTCCTCTGTTATCGCATATTGCACATTTATATTCTAAAACATTATATTTTGCTAAATAATCTTTTAAAACTTTTCTAGTAACAGGAGAATTTTCTGTTAATACTTCTTCTAATTTATATTTTAGTGGCATATTAACCACCTCCTTACATTAGATAAGTAATAACATCGAATTCAAATTATTATAATTCGCACTCGAAATATAAATTTTGGTGAGTTTGGTGGGAGTCGAACCCACAAAACCTTGGGTTTGAGCCAAGTACCTATGCCAATTCGGTTACAAACTCATATGGTCCACGCGACTGGATTTGAACCAGCAATGTATCTTGCGTCGCGGATTTTGGTCGTAGGAAGGAGTGTTGCTCTCCAACAAGCCACTGGGCCTACGTAAGTCCGCTGTGTCTCGCCATTTGCACCACGCGTGGATACAACCGCAATCCGATACCAAGATTAACGCGGCGAAAACCCTTTAAGTAAGTATCTGGGCTACTAGCGATTTTTATCGTTGTTCGCCGCAACGACAGGATTATGGCTGCGTTTTCTATATATTATAAAAGAGATTGCTTCTATAATATATAGTTATCAGTCCTGCTGACCTAGGTGGTTTATTTTAAGTCCAACCGCCAAAGAGACTGCTTGAAAGGGGTTTATCGTCTCCCATCCGACCGTAGGTTAACCTATTATAAAGGATTTTTCTGTTGCGCATTATAGCAACTCTTGCGTGTGCTTATTCCAAGCTAGTATATATCTTTCAACATAACTTACGAAACCCGTCGTGGGGCATTCCTTTATAGCGGTGGCGCTTCTCACCATTGGCCGCGATTTGTTTACGAGCCCAGTAGGGTGGACCCGGCGCCAAGCATTGATTTAACCGGTTCAATTACTCAAAACCTTTGTACTTCCAAACTATAAGTAAGGAATGCGGTAACGCCATTAATATTGGCCGCAATTTGCTGAACTAATCTGGCGTTTAAATCTGCCACTCATCAAGCATCTCTGCCTGCTTGCGGCGACTCCAAGAAGAAGAAAACACAGTACGAGACTTGCGAGTCGTAAAGCGCACAATTATCATCCTTTCCTTGTTTCTATAAATATTATAACATAATTTTTATTACTTGTCAAGTATTAGTTTATCCAATCCTCGACATCTCCTGTCCCATTCTGGATCAGGAATTTCATTTTCATAATACCAATCATATTCATCGCTCTGCGGGCCAACAAGAAAATCATCCAGATAATTCATAAATAATTTATCTCCTTTCCCTTAACTATATATATTATACTATAATTTTTAGAAAAAGTCAATTATGTAATTTTAGCCATTTTTGATAATTATTGGGGTCTTCACGCATCTCTTTTTCTTTTTGGTTAAATGGGCAATCATTACAATTAGAAATATATTTTTCTAATCGTCCGCACCACATTTCACTATAATCGCCAAAATTATCTATACGATGATACGGAAAATCACATTTAAAATTATTCCAAGTTATCATTTAATTCCTCAACTTGACTTTCCATACTATTAATTTTCTTTTGATCTGAAATAGACCAATTTTTTGAAGGTTCCCATCCACGAGGCCCATTGCGCTTTTTGTTGTTGGTTTTAGCACTACACATTGGACAGGAACAATGAATTTTATTATCAGCATATTGATGGAGATTATTGTACATAGGCCACCATTTACCTGCGGAAATATCTCTATCAATGTGGTATTTACGAAGTGCCTTAGTCCAACTTTTTGTACGAGTATAAGCTCTATCGTGGATTGCCATATACAACAACTCCTATTTAATTTTATTTTAATATAATTTGTTTTCGATCAATTAATTTATATTTCCCATAAGTTATTTTTGCGTGACAATTAGGACATAAAATAATTAAATTGGTTAAAGAATTATTTTGTCTATTTTCATCTATATGATGAACTTGTAATATATCTTCATCTTCGTCCCAATTACAAACAGCGCACTTATGGGGATAATTTCTAAAAGCTAAAATACGATATGTCCCAATTGTTCCTGTATCATTTTTTATTGCATTATAATGAGGCGGGCGCATTATATCGAATTGTTCACCGCTATCTATTCTTTGAGCTAAATCTTTATGTTCTCTACAACAAAAATGTAATCCACTTTTAGAATTATTAGCTTTAGATTGAGACAAATAAAAAATTTTATGACAATAAGCACATTCACATTTTACAGAATTATTTTCTTGTCTTCGTTTTTCTGCAGTACATTCTGGACAACTTGAGCGAGTGTCATTAGCTTGTCTCATGAAACATTCAGCAGTAGCTGTAAAATCAATATTGTGTATATTACAATGTAAAGTTATAGGTTTTCTTTGACCTAAATATTCACTTACTACAGAATATTTATCTCCAAATGTCTTATATACTCTTTCTTCAAATTGTTGTTGGCTTAATTTTCTACTCATAATATCACCCTAATAATATTTATTAAAGAAAAGACTTGATGTTAGGGCATCATTATCTCATAAATTGATCAGATTTATGCTTCTCTTTTCTTTGCTTGGAAGCACCGGCGGGACTTGAACCCAGCATCACCGGCTTGTGGTGCGAGACGGCAGAGTTGAACTGCACTTTACCCTATCTCACAAAGGCCGGCGTGCTTACCTTTGCACTACGGTGCCATATTGCGGCATTATGCCAGCCGCACGGCTGATTCGATTATGGCGATTACTCCGAGAAGTTCATCTACGGACACTTCCTCCCGAATCAATAAAGCCCGCAAAGTATTCTGGCCGCGGAACGCCAGTTGATTAGGCTTGCACCGCAAGTCTATACTTAAACTATCTACATCTAATCTCAAACATTCCCACCGCACACGTCCTCGATAGTTCTAGCTTGATAAGCATCAAGTCATTAAATGAAGTGGACGATGTATGCATCCATCGCTTTAACGGCACCACTATGCACCGAATGGCTTCAACGGTCATCACTCGGACTGTTAGCCTTTCACCTTGGCACAGCCTTCAGTTCCCTCTTAGTTTCACGCTCAGTATTAAATAATACCTTTTGGTACTTATAGCGCCGCCGCGAAAAGGCTTGGGATAAAGCGCCATTAAAGCGTGTTTTCTTTCGGTTAATACCTATCCGCATTGTGGTTGACACGCTAAACCCACATAGGCTCCACTAAGCACCGCATCTGCGGCACGGCACTCGCTTCATAGCCAGAGATAAGCTCAAGTCTTATCTTCTAAAATAATTGGTGAGCCAGGGTAATTTAGCTACCTGTGCACGGGTATTACCGCATTGCTGCTCGATTTATGCCTACTCTGGACAACAAATTCCAGTACGCCAATTCAGTTCGCTACGCTGATTCTCCTTATTATTGGTAAGGTATGCTACTTTACACTAATTGGTTTTCGACATTACCATTTCATAGAATGGACTTGCTTATTAGTCAGGGTCTCTCCCTCTAGTCGCTTCTAACGACTTAATTGCGCAAATCAACCGGTTGCTTTAAATGAAGTGTCTTCTATCATAGGTCATGACTTCTATGGCAGTTATTACTTCATTTAAAATACTGTATTTAATTGGTTTTTCCTATTTATATAGCGCCGATAAGTTCACTCGGAGTAACAGCTTGCTCTCCTTTTGCGCTGAGTTGCGGAGAAGAGATTTGCACTCTTGATCTATTGGGTATGAGCCAATTGCCTTAACTACTTGGCCACTCCGCATTATTGGTGAGTTCCCTCACCTTGTATAAATATTATATCAAAATTTTTAGTGAAAGTCAAATAATGGACAATCCTTAAAATCGTCAAATTCTACGACATCATTATCATAAAATTCTCCAAACCAAAAGCTTATTTGTTCTACATTATCGTGACCATAATATTTCATAACCTTGTTCATAAGGTCACCTTCATCGTTACCCACAACAACACCAGACCATTCTTCGGGTTTTTCTCCATAATTATTAACTTTTACTTTATAAAATCCATTCATATTAAATAAGCTCCTTTATATCTTCCCACTTAATTTTTACAATAATACGATTACCACGACGGTCACGTAGCTCAACAGCGGGTCTACATACAATACCTTCCATTTCTCGTACATCTTCCGCAATTATCGAATTAGGGTGCTTCTTAACATAATTTACAGCGTCTTCAAGCGAACCGCCACCCACAATTGGGACGACCTTAATACCAAACATCTTGGCGGTGCTTTCAACCCATTCACGTTCTTGATAATTCTCACCAATTAGAACGTCAAATAGAATAAAATCAACGCCATCGGCAATATACTTGCCACCGCCCTTCTGAATTTTACGACCATAGCCCTCACCGAATAGAATAACTTCCTTATCGCCAAAAGCCTGCTCAAAAATTTGAGCATTAGTCTCACCGCTAAAAAGTTCATTTAGACGAGTGATAAGTTCTGCGGGAATAACTGCGTTATCGGTACGGCCACTAAAAGTAACCTTATGGCCATCCCAATACACGCGGATATTAGTGCCGTCTATCTTCTCAGTCCATACCCAATCACAATACTGAAGAAACTCAATAGTCGGGTCACGAAAAATACCCGGCATTAGCTTTTTAGTGCCTTCCATATCGCGGGCAAATAGAGTTTCAATTTTTTCGTACTTACGCATATTTAATCCTTTCTTACCAAATTACGGTGCCTTCATTCGCGCAAAGATAATCATATTCATTACGAGTTAGCCAACGAATAATAGGAGTGCGATGTTCAGTATAATGCTGATTAAAATCTATATGCTCATAATGAAGAGTTCCAATAAGAACTTCTACCACGTGAATAGGAGTTTCGTTTTCAGAAAAATCATGAATAGTTCGTTCGTCCAAAATTGCCCAATCGTGAATATCTCTATAAATAGGTCTGTACTTTTCCACTATGTTATTCTCCTTTCCTTTTACTATAATAATTATATCAGAATTTTTGGAGAAAGTCAAGAAATTATTTTCTAAAAATTGATTCTTTCAAAAGTTCATTTATTTCAGAATTAGTTCTTTGCAGATTTTTAATTTGTTCTATTAGAAAATCAATAATTTTATAAAGCTTTTCTTTATCATTATTTTCATCTAAAAGCATATTAAATCTCCTTATAGCCATAGTGAGTAAGAAGTTGTCGCATATTCGCAGAACCACTAGCGTTCATGCTATGAATGTGAAAATAGCAGGCAGGGAAATGATTTTCTATCATCCACTTACAAACATCATATCCTGTGTGCGCGAGTTCATTGTAACCATCTTCAGTTTCGCCAAGGTCGTGATCAAGGTCGAGAATAAGCACTTCATCCTTGTCCATATAATCTTGCATATGGTCAAGAATATGAATTACTTCCTCATAAGAACGAACAACACAAGGAATCCAATGCTCGGTATTCAAATGCTGTCGAAACCAAGTATCATCTTCGCGCACATCATCCAAATAAATGTAATAGTTCATTTTCCTCATCCTTTCTATAAATATTATATCAAAATTTTTATAATAAGTCAAATAAAAAAGAGATGGATTTCTCCATCTCAAATTTATACTTAACCTTAGTAGATGTCTTTGTAGCGAGGAGCGTTAAGCTTGTCTAGCATAAGGTCAATAGACGTCTTACCAGACAGAATCTGCTCAAACAGTACAGGACTGCAGCCAGACACGTAAGTAATGCCACTCTTAGGATCGTCTAGGAAAGTATCGTTGCGAGCAGACACATTCCAGAACACTACGTCAGGGAACTCATAGCGGTTGCCGCACTTCTGAGCCCACTTACGACGCATAGACTCCATAAAGGTTTCCTTATGACTGGAAATACCCGCAGAACGATCTACTTCCATATCGGACACGACTACAAGAGTCTTAGGCATAGCGTTACGAGGTAGGCGATACTGCATAGCAGTATTTAGCACTAGGTCGAAAACACTTTCAAGATTGGTATTCTCGCACACATTGGAGCGGATGATACGAGATACCTTGTCGCAGAAGTCCGCACCAAAAACCTCTACCAGACGAGCCTGACGGCTGAAACTGATATAATGGTTCTTGAAAGGACCGTTGGCACGCTCTGCGGCATACATTGCCAGAGATACCGCAACCTGCATAGGAGAAGCAGTATTGCTTGCTCCATTTAGCATAGAGCTAGAAGTATCGCAAACAACCATAGCGTTAAAGTTTTCACCCGCAGGGAAAACATTACGTAGGTTATCCCAATACTTATTAACCATTAGACGCTGGGTGTCGTCTAGGCGAGGTTCGCGAGAACCATAATTCCAGTAGGAATCACAGTGCATAACCTTCTGTGCCTCACGCACAACGTCGTAAGGATATAGCTTACCAGCATTTACCTTGGTAGAAGTATCCTTCGCGAACTCACGATACTTCTGCTGAATCATATCGCGACGCTCGAAAGCCTTGCGATAGATCAGGCCAGCACGAGAAGGTAGATGAGAGAAATCAATCTCGTCCCAACGGTTCTGGGACATAAGACGCTCTACAACGTGGATACGCTCACGCAGAGCAGATAGAGTCTTACGATACTCACGAGGAGATACGTGAAGAGCAGCAATAATGCGACGAGCATTATGCTTAGTCTTGGCAGAAGAGGAGTTCTCGGAAGGAATCCACTTGCCAAGTAGAGATACTGCGGCACCGGCCTGATACGCCTTTAGGTCGCTAACTAGCTGATTTTCAATCAGCTTCATAACAGCATCCTCGCAAGGAGTGTCAAATAGGACAAACAGATCATCCCAGCGGCCGAAACCATCACGGGCAATGGTATCAAGGTTGCGTAGTACAGCCTGCTTGTCGTAGGTAGCAAGCCACTTTAAGCAAACACGGAAGAAACGACGCTCACCCTGACCCTCAAGAATATCACGAAGATACCATAGGCACTTTAGAGCATAGGCAGGGTTCTCCTGATATGCGTTCTTAAAAAGAACGATACAATCGCTCTCGGTGCGAGAACGATAGGAGCCGCCAAGTGCAAATAGGTCGTATAGCTTGGACATAGTAGACTTCTTGGCTACCGCACCATTTTCGGTATACTTGAAGTTATCCTCTTGCTTCATCGCATTGATAAAGGAAGAAGCGTGAGCCTTGCTAATATTCTTACGAACAGGGTAAGAATTCTGAGAAGCAACAAAATTAGAAACTACCTGATTGAAATTAGTCATAATTTTAAATCTCCTTTTCATTTGGTCAGCCCTGGACTAGGGCTTTTCTTTTTTACAATATTATTATAGCAGAATTTTAATTAAAAGTCAAATGATTAAAAGTAAAATCTTCTCTATAAGTATCTTCAGGATTACAATGATATGTAATTTTATCTTTTAAATCATTAATAATTATATGTAATTCATCATTTTCTTTATTTAATTCTTTAATTTCTTTTTCTAATTGATGAACTAATTTTTTAAAATGTTCGGCTTGTTCTTTATAGGTATATTTATATTCATCCCCCATAATTACCTCCTACTATTTTTCCATATAATCTTTTTTAAATGTTTGTAATGCTTTTCTGCATTAAATAAAGGGATTATAAATTCTACGTCATCATTTGGGTGCGGCCAAAGCAATCTAGGTGCTGAATCTAGTAAATTTTTTATTTTTTCCTCTTTTTCTGGTGGGAGAAGGTAGTTTTGTGCGTTTCTTTTTTTAAAAATATTCATTATCCAAAATCTCCAAATTCAATATATCCGTTATTATTTTTTAAATGTTCCCACCATTTTTCACCAGCTTCACGGATGGCTTTACTTTTACAAATACCACAGATACAATAACCAATCGTGCCTAAACCAGTAGGGTGAAAAGAGTATTCATAACCTCCACCAGAAACACCATGATAATGATTAGGATTATTATGAATTTCTTCATCGTGCTTTAAAATCCAATTATTAATTTTCTTTTCTTCCGCTTCAGTAATAGGAAAACCACGATACATATTTTGCTTTACTTGTTCTAACTCTTTCTTCATATTTTGAAGTGTAGTATCGGCCCATTTTTCTTCATATAGTTCATTAAATTGACGCTGTAATCTATCATTATTGTGAGTTAAAGAAAGTAGAACTTGCTTCAAATCTTCAATCTTATTTTCTACAAGTTTAATATCTCTGTCAAGAAAAAAACTTCTAGCAATTTCTTCTGGGGTTTCTAAATCTGGAATTACTTCAATAATTTCCCCGTTATTCGTAATCATATTTTCTCCTTACTCATGCTCTTCCATAATTTTTGCTGTATTAATTTTATACTGTTTTACCAGTTGATTTAAAATGTTTTCTATATTATCAAATTCCCAATAAGGAATTTCAATTAAATTTATATGAAAAGTTTTGCATAAATTACGTTTTTCTTCGTCATATTTTTGTCTTTTTTCCAGAGCTTCTGGAGTATTCCAGCCACTTTTATGAGAGATATAATGAATATCGCCTTGATACTCAATTAAAAATTGTAATTTATTTTTCTCATTAAAAATAGCAAAATCAAAACGTGGATAACTACCATTATTATATTTCATTTCTTTATTAATATATTGAGCTTTAAAAATAATATTATTTTTTAATAACCATTGTTTAATACGGCTTTCACCTTTAGAATTTAAACAACCACAAGATTGAGTATTTCCGCTTTTTAAAGCTTGCGTTATTACACTAATAGTATTACCACAGTCACATTGACAAACCCATCGAGATAAAGCATTCCCACCAGATGTATAATGAGAAGAATCGGGCTTAATGGCTATTAGTTTACCAAAACGTTGGCCAGTTAAATCTTCTCGTCTAAGATCGGCATTTTTACAACCACAACTATGAGCTCGACCACTTCGTAAGCTTTCTGTTTGAATTGTTATTATCTTACCACAATCACATTTGCAAATCCAAGTTGATTTAGAGCGTCCATCATTTCTTTTAATACTTTCTCCAGGTTTTAAGCATAATAAATAATCAAATTTTTTACCCGTTAAATCTATTTTATGTTTATATTTTAAACAACCGCAATTTGTAGATTCTCCCTGTTTTAAAGACCGCCCACAAATTTCCTTGATAGTTCTTTTTTCACATTGGCATTCACATATCCAATATTGTCCATAAGAAGTTTTTTTACTAGATTTCTCTTTTACTAACCATCTTCCAAATTGCTGTCCAGTTAAATCAATAAATTTTGACATGTTATCACTCCTTAATAATGATATTTATATGAATAAGAGCTCAATGATTAAGGCATCGTTATCTCAATAAATGGCCAATTTATTGCTCCCTCTTATTTTATTTATTAATTAGTAGTTTAGCAGTATTTATTAATATCTGCTTTAATTGATTATCTATATTAAAGCGTTTAGCATTAATTTCAATAGATTCAAAAATGTCTCCATTTTGAGTTCTTTCTGTACTTGCCATCCAATCAGCGAGCATTTCAAGAATATCTGTCAAATCCATTCCATTAATTCCGTTTTCACCAAAATATTCTGGATGATGGCGATTATATTTATAATGATGTTCTAAAGCTACTTTTAATTGTTTTAGTTCTTCATTATATTCAGAAGAGCCAAATTTTATATTACTTAAATTTTCAGTATGTTTTGCAAAAATAGGTGCTTCAATATCACCTAATTTACTTTCATCATGATGAGTTCCTTTATCAGTTAATCTATCTATAAAAAAACGTAAATAGAATTGAACACGATTAATATGTTCAATAGTTTTTAACTTACATTCATCAAGTGTCATTTTATCTTCCTCCTTTCTAAAATTATTATATCATAAATTTTCTATTAAGTCAAATAGAAAAACGCACGGTTTCCCGTGCGTTAGAGGTAGGTATTTTAAAATTGAATTACTATAATTTATAATAAATGGAGCGTTCGGCCAGAATTGAACTGGCATATGAAGTTTTGCAGACTTCCGGATAAACCATTCTCCCACGAACGCATTAATACTCAGTAAACCATTCTCTCAACCCTTCTGTAATACTTTTGTTTGGAATAAAACAATACATAATAAGAATTGGAAGAGCCCATATTGTAAATAAAATATCTAAGTATAAATAAATTTTTAAAAACATTATACGTTCCTCTCAGTGGCTTTAACAATGGCACATAAACTAGATAATAAACAACATGCTAAATTTAATCCACGAATATATATTAAATTATCTTGGCAAACATAGAAACAAAAAAGATTTAGTGCGGCTAAAAATATATTAAAATAAATCATCCGTTAAAATCCTCCAAATAGGTCATAAAAACCATCATCCAAGCAGAAATATAAACTACCCAAAATTGCCAAGTATTAATTCCAAAACCGTTACTAAACATTACTACTGTAAGAATAGTCCCAAAAGTAATGCGACCAAATTTGTATTTATTCATTGTATTCTCCTTTAAATGGTGGAGCCTCGCGGTACTGCCCTTTGTTTTCTCGGCCCTTGCTTTCCGAGCGTGTTCTTTACACTACGGCCCCATATGGTTGGAAGGGCGGGAATCGAACCCGCGGCAACTGGTTTATAAGACCAGCCCAATAACCGCTTTGGTACCTTCCATTAAATCTCGCGGTTTCTTCTCGTATTGGCATCTTCCGGGCCTCAATCCATCCGAGCCGCCATTTGATTTCGCCGCGAGAATAACATAAAAAGTTCGCACTCGCGTTGTGCGTTCTCCAAAATATTTGTGCCTCTTTCTACTATTGGTTGACACGCCTATCGGGCACCTCACCGCCTATTATTCACGCACGGATTCGTGGCCCACATTAACGAAGCGGACTTCCGCCTAATTTATCTTATTGACTTACGGTTGGTTAGGAAACCGAGCGAATCTTATGTGTATTCCGGACTACCTTATGGGGTAAGAGAACTCCCAGCGTTCTTTAATGGCGAACACGCAATATAAGTTCTACTTTACTTATATTGTTAGCCCCAGCCACTCCTTTTTCTTGTCGCGAACAAGAGGATTTTTACAGGAGGAACCAAATGGCAGGAGAACCTGGCTTTGCTCCAGGACTAGCAGTTTTGGAGACTGCCCGACTACTAATTATCTTATTCTCTTTTATTTCCAATTAAATCCATAAGCAGATTGACGTAAACCATTTTTTACTCTGCCTATTGATGCAGAAATATTATCCCAATTTTGAGATTGAGTATAACCATTTTCAAAAAGCCATTGTCCTACTTCTTTATGAGAAGAAAATTCTTGGACTAATTGATGATTTTTTATATCATACGCACTTATTTTAATTTGTTTAGATTTAATTTCATTTATATGAGTATCTATTCCAGAATTTTTAATAGCTTTTTTAATTACACTAGGATCGCAATCAAAATCTTCTGCTAATGTTTTTATAAGTTTTCCTTGTTTATATTGTTCTACAATAGAATTGTAATCATATAATGATTTACCTTCTCCACCTTGTGTTGCATTATAACCATAATGATAACTATTATAATATTTTATCCAATAAATTTCTCGTTCTGATAATATTTCTACTGGAGCTATTTCTACTAATTCTATTGAAAAATTTTCTGCGCCATATTTTTTTATAGCTTTATATAGTGGTCTATCTTGATATTCTGTTCTGTTGCTATCTTTTAAATGCTCTTTAAATCTTTTTTCAATAGAATATAAAGTTTTACCAATATATATTTTTTGATTGGTTTTATTAATTATTTTATAAATATATCCATTCATAAGACCACCTTTATAAGAATTAAATTGGGCCGATATAAAATATCTTCATCTCGTTATTTAACGCTACCCCTTTTTTATTTCCTTACCTTACATAAATATTATAACAAAATTTTTATAAAAAGTCAAGGATTACGTTTCTTTGAAATTATATAAACAACTATACACATTAGTCCTATTAAAATTGAAATTGGAATATATAGAGGAATATCGTCTCCTGTCTGTAATAAATCTCCATATAAAGGCGTATTATAATCAAACAACTCAATTAAATCTTCTAATTCCGTTTCTGTCATTTGACTAACTTTTTGATAAAATGAAGATTGTGGAGTCGTAGGAGTTATATTTTTTATAATTTCTTCTATATATTCTGGTGAATAAGTAATTAATGGAGTAGGACTTGGAGTAGGTATTAAATTTTCTGTTGATTGTGGGATTCGTGTTGGTCTTGGAGTAATAGAGACAGGTGTGTCAGCGGGAAGTATTTCCGTTGGCATAGGAGTTCTTGTAGAGTCAATAGTTAGTGTGATACTTGGAGTTGTTGTAGGCTTAACTGTTGATATGGGTATAATTGTAGGTTCATTTGTCTGTTTCTCCGTAGATTTAGGTTCCAATGTAGGTATATTAGTAATTTGTGGAGTTGAAGTAGGTTTTATTGTTTCGGTAGGTGCGGGAGTAGGTCTTGGAGACTTACTAGGTTTTTCAGGGGTAACTGTGACAACTGGTGTATCAGTTGGTTGTATGGTAGGAACTGTGGTGGGCTCAACTGTTGGAGTGATGGTAATAGTTGGCGTGGAACTGGGTTCTGTTGTTGGAGTTGGGTTTGCTGGAACTGGAGTGGGTGTTGATGTTGCTGTAGGCTTTTCTGTTGGTTCACGCGTAGGTTCCTCCGTTGGTTTTTCTGTTGGAATTGGAGTTAAAGTAGGCGTTGATGTTGGAGAAATTGTTAGAGTAGGTGTAGGTGTTATAATTGGTATAGGGCTTGGAGTAAGAGTAGGTTTTATAGTTGGTGTTAGCGTAGGACTTGCTGTTATTATTGGAGTAGGAGTAATTATTGGCGTTGGACTTGGAGTAATTACAACAGTAGGAGTAGCAGTAGGTATACTTGTTGAAGTAGGTGTTGGTATAGGTGTTGCAGTAGGTTCTTCTGTTGGAACAGGAGTTTTAGTAGGTATTAAAGTTGGAATAGGAGTGGGAGTTTTAGTTGGCGTAACAGTCAAAGTAGGAGTTGGTTCTACTGTTGGCTTATCAGTAGGTTTCTCTGTAATTATTACGGTGGGGGTTATAGTTACATTTGGAGTAATTGTAGGTTTAATAGTTACTGTTGGCGTAGGAGTTATAGTTGGCGTAGAGGTTACAATTATTGTTGGGGTAGGAGTAGCTGTTGGAGTAACTGTAGGAACTATAACTGGGGTTGAACTTGGTGTAACTGTTGGAGTAACAATAATTATTGGAGTAACAGTAACTGTTGGAGTAACAGTAACAGTAGGCGTCACAGTAGGAGTAATTGTAGGTGTGACTGTCGGCGTAAGAGTAGGTGTTATAGTTGGAGTAGGTGTAGGTGTTGGCGTTTCAGTAGGTTTAATTGTAGGAGTTGAGGTTGGCGTTAACATTGGAGTTGATGTTGGAGTTGATGTTGGCATTGGAGTTGATGTTGGCGTTGGTGATGGCGATAGAGTTGGCGTTGATGATGGAGTTGGTGATATGAATGGCGTTGGCGATAACGATGGAGTTGGTGATAAAGTTGGTGATGGAGTTGGTGATGGTGATGGAGTTGGTGATGGAGTTGGTGTTGGCGATGGAGTTGGACTAGGACTTGGGGTAGGTGTGGCCACGATTTTCGCTTTATAATTTACTAAAACACTAAAAGGCTCACTTTCAAATATATTATTAAGTGAAGTAGATAATTTTATTTTATAAATTAAATTTAACACCTGGTCTTTAATATAATTACCTAAAGAAACTTTTCCTTCAATCATTTCACTAGATGTTACATCTGTGTAATCTTGATTATCTACAGACAAGAAAACTTGAAAGTTTTCTACAATAGAATTAAAAAGTTGCGTCATTTCAATACCGAAATTAATTTTTTGAATTATATCATACACATACCCTTCTTCCCCATTTATCTTCAATTCAGTAGATAAATTCAATTCATCTCCAGGAAGAATATATCTATTAGTATTCTCTTCATCATTTTCGTTAGTAACCGCGGCTGAAATATCTGCGAAACCTTCACCTTGTAAAACTTTTAAATCAAAACTACTTTTGTTCTCAACTTGGTCTTTTTCACGGGCTTCAATATCTATATTGTTCCAAGGGTCATCAGTAGAAAAATCAGGATAAAAGTTTTCACCTTGGACAGCATCAGAACTAGGAGTAGTTCCTACATAAGAACTACTATATAATTCTTGATAATTAGCAAAACGACCATAGTAACTTATGTAAAGAGTATAGTCTTTTGGAAGTATTTTAGTATAATATAAGTAATCACCTATAATTACATAATCAGAAATACCTTCAGCAACTAAATTACCTTCACTATCTAAAATACCAACATCTGCTAAATCCCAACTAATTTCCGCGCGCTCACCTGTTGAACGCACGGTTCTATAGGCATCTAATTTAACTCGTACCCAAGAATCTATACCATTTTGGGTGACTTCAGTTTGCATTGGAACGCTATATTTTTTAGTAGCTCTATCATAAAAATAATTATAAACAGAAACAGTTTGAGAAATATCAACAATACCTAAAGTTTTTGACATTTCTACTTCTGCTTCAAATACAACATCCTTTTCATAATTGCAATCTATACAAATGCCCTCATCATTGAAATTATGTGGTTCAAGTTCTGAAGTCGATAAATCCTCTCTTGGTTTGCCGGAGCTTAAAGTTCCGTCTGGTTGAACATAATATTCCCACACTTCGGTATATACTAAATGGTTTTCATCATCTTCAGGAGAAATATTTGTATAGCTTTCTAATTGAGTTTCCGCGAAACTTACCGAAGAAATAAAGATTATTAGTATCATAAGTAATGCAAATATTTTGTTTTTCATAATTTCCTCCTTATAAAAAAATAAGTATGCGGTTGTGGAGCCGCATACTTGATTTGAACAAGCATCTAGATTACGAATCTATTATTCTACCGTTGAACTAATACGGCAATTTGGTAGACCGAGTGGGATTTGAACCCACACTTAACCTGGTACCTTAAACCAGTGCATATGCCAATTCTGCTATCGGTCCATATTGGTGGGTGAGGTAGGAGTTGAACCCACGGTGTTTCTAACGTGTCTGGTCTACAGCCAGATGCCCTCGCCACTAGGCATACTCACCCATAAAGTCCGCAGTATTTTATTTCACCTAGGACACCCCTGCGGCGGGCGACTCTTTTTCCTGAGTAAGGCGCGACATTTTTATAACTATTCTAGTTATTATGTCTTGTTTTAGTCTTTCTTAACTAACAATTAACTAAAACAAAGCCATAGCCCTATCTTTACAAGACCAAAATTGTTAGTGGTGGCACCCCGTGTAGGAATTGGACCCACATCTCACGGGCCGTAGCCGTATGCTCTATCCGTTAAGCTAACGGGGCAAATACTAGTCGCTTTAATAGAAGGATGTTTGTTAGACATCTGCCTAAACCATTTGGCTAACTACGCGATTTGGTGCGTGGTATGGGATTCGAACCCATATGTTCTATAAAGAACGATTGCTGTGAGCGACTATATAAATGGCGCGGGCTAAGGGATTTGAACCCTTGCGACTTTTACATCCTATCTGATTTCGAATCAGACCTCTTAACCCAGACTTGAGTAAACCCGCGTGGCGCCGGTAGAAGGATTCTAACCTTCGACCCTCAAATTAGAAGTTTGATGCTCTATACTCTGCGCTATACCGGCATAACATTAGTCAAATAAAAGAAACCGATTAAGTATCAACTTTATTTCTAGGCACTCGTTTTGCTTAATAGCTATGGTTTCTAATATTTGACCGTTCAACATACTACAATTTCTCAATACTTAAATAAAGAAAATTGCTGTTTGTGCCTATCAGTTCTTTCGGCCGCTATCCTCGCAGGTTTTAGAAGCCAAGGTTAGGAACTGTAGCCTTGCATAGTGCGACTATGCGTATTGGTGGCTTGGGATAGAGTCGAACTATCACCCTCTGGTTTTTCAGACCAGCACTACAGACCGCATAAGTTACCAAGCCATATGGCTGGGGACGATAGAATTGAACTATCACACTTCGGGTCAGAGCCGAATACCCTACCATTAGGTTAGTCCCCATTATATTTGTCGGATAGAAAGGGATTGCACCAATATCAATCTTCCCCGTTTTCAGACCTTCACTCAATAATGCTGCATCTCTTGAATGTGGTTTCCGAGCGTATGTCCGAATGCTCACGTCTGTTACGCTACCCGTCGCGACTAGCCACCAATATTTATCGAGCTGAAGGCTAGTTATACACTCGGGAAAGAGATGAGGTCATGACTCCTCTTAATGCCGTCTCCCAGTCATCCTCGCGGCTTCTGGTCGAGCAGGAAAGATTTGAACTTTCGATCTTGGCGTTATCAGCACCCTGCACTAGACCAACTGTGCTACTGCTCGATATGGAGCCGCCATTCAGACTTGAACTGAAAACCTGCACATTACTAATGTGCTACTCTACCAATTGAGTTATGACGGCGAATTTGGTAGGGTTCACGTACCTACCTACGTAAGTCGATGCACCGGCTTACGTTTCAACGACGCTGTTGCTCGTGCCCAGCGGGAATTGATATAAGGTTTAAGGCCCCACTTTCCTTATAGAGCAGAGAGTTTTATGTTCGAACTTTATTATCTCTCCCTCAACCTTACATAAATATTATACCAGAATTTTTACTTAAAGTCAATTAAAAGATACTGAAGAAATTATCGAATAGAGTTGGAATTAGACCCTTCGCATCTTCGCCATTTAGAGAAAGATGGTAAGTCTTGTAATCGCGCACGAAGGCTTCAAGCACTTCACGATACTTTGACTGAGCCGCGACCATAGCCTTACGAGCCTCTTCAACCTCATTCGCGCGAACCTTACGCTCAGCCGCGAGCTTCTCTTGCTTTTCCTTAGCTTCACGCTCAGCCTTTTCCCTTAGAATCTTTTGACGATTCTGTTCTTCCTTTACCTTAAATTCGGCTTCTAGACAAGCCTTTTCTGTGTCATAAAAACGCTGTGTTACATCACTATAAAACTTCATATAAGTTCCTCTCCTTATAATTTTAATATGTCAAGAGAGATTCCTCTCTCCCTCTTGACATATTTATTATAACATAAAATTATATAGAAGTCAAATATTTATTTCTTTCCATCCTGCGGGATACGCCGATGGAGACCAAACATTATTGGCAATTTGACATTCATATACTTTACCTTCAAACATTACTTTATCACCAATTTGATAACCATTTGTGCTAGAAGGTTGCTCCCATTCAGGAATAACATTTTCATCTGGAATTAAAACTTTCGCCCAAAGACTGGCGGCCGCGAGTGGAGTCCAAGATTCTTGAGAATTGTGGGGTTGTAGACAACGATATAAGATATTTTCATATCTTACTCTATCGTCTTTCTCATATTGAATATTGGGCTCCCATTTAGGAAACAATTGAACTGCTTCAAGCGCGTCTGTATCATCTAAATTTGCGGCAGCTTTTTCAATATATGGACGAAGTTTAATTGCTAAATCAACTAAATTCCCCATATTACTCTACCCCCAATAAGATTTTTGCGGCCTGAAGTTCTTCCTGCAACGCGGCAATATCAGTTTGCTGCTTGAATAGTATATCAAGATATTCATCTTTATCATATTCAGCAAGAGTGTAAGAAAAACAATTTATATTTTTTTCTTCTACTTCAAGAGTTACTTCTTCAATATTAGAAGCAACAAATACTTTTTTTGAAGTGGTCTCAATTTCTTGTGGTCTATTCATAGAATAGGTATGTTCATAAATTTTCATTTAAACCACCCCGTACCATAAGTTATAGTTATTATTATCAACTACAGAATTTGGAGTTGGAATATACATTACACGAGCGGTATCGTGCTGATAGTGGAAAGTATCTTTTTCAATATTGAAAGCATAATAGAAAATACCAGCATTAGTTCCTGAAGCGGAATAACCACCGACAATACCTGTGTAAGCAACATTTGCAGAAATTGGTGGGTAATAGTAATCTCCTACTGGGAAATTACTATTGGCATTAGAACTAACTTCAATTGGTAAATATACCCAATCGTGATTTCTATCAAAGCCAAAAGTGTTTATCCAATTTTCGGTCGTAGCAATTTTGAAATCAATTATTTCATCTTTATAGGTAACAATATTATTTACAACTGAAACATCGTCAATAAAACGCCACATATTTCCATATGGATTTTCAAAACCTCGATAAGAAATAGCACATTGGCCAGCAGCAGTATAAGTGTTGGTTTTATTTTCACGAATATTAGTTGTAGATAGCGCTTGGCCAGAGGCATTATTTAATACTAAAGTAGAGCCAGTATTACAAGAAAAATTGATGTTTGCTGTGCTAGAAAGTTGAGTAATACCCACATTAAAAGCATTTTGTAGATTTGGGCTGCCATACTCAACCATCATTAACATCTGATTTGCAGATTCAAATGCTAGATTTGTCATCTTCCAACCTTCACCGTTATTTTCACACATATGTTTTGCGGCGTTAGCTGTAAACTCTTGAGTTACTCCACTAATTGGTTTTGTATTTATAACCGAAACTAAGCAGTCATTTTCTAAATCTACATTTTGTGCATCATCTAAGTTATAAGTTCCAGAATTTACTCTATAGGTGCCACTTTCAAAAGCTGGTATTAAAATATAGCGCAAAGCATTACCATTTTCATCTCTGAATAATGGATGAAGTGTAAAACCAGCATATTTTTGCGCGGACAAATATAAATGTTCTTTGTTAATTTTATAACCATTTCCAGTATTAGAAACAGATAGTGGCACGCGCAAATAATAGAAAGCAGGTTGATAAACCATTATTCGTTTATTTCCTAAAGTAGAGGAATCTTCCTCACCAGTTAAGAAATATTCAATATTACCACTAGCATCTACGGCACAACGTCTGCGGCCGCCATAGAAAATAAATTTATCAAAGTCTGCGCCCGCAGTTAAACCAGCGGCCGCCTGTAAACGAGTATAAGTTTTATTAGCATAATCTAATTCTAACCCAACAATATTATCATTTCTATAAGTCCCAGTAACAATTTGAGTAAGAATTACGTCTGCTTCTGTAATAGAACTTGGTTGGATGTTACCATTTTCATCAATAGATACAATAGAACCTTCGTCCGCGGCAGAAATATTACCAGAAATATTACCAGAGCCACTTCCACTTGGCTTAATGTTTTTAATCTTATTTTCTAATTCAGTTTTCTGGCTATTCAGGGCATTGGTAATGGCTTTTTGAGTCATTGCCCCATCTTCATTAGAACCAGTTGAGGTATAATTTTTCATAATCTTAAATGAACTTAATATACCCTTTTTACGAACTTTTGCGTTCTTACTTTTATAAGAAGAATTATTATCATCTTCTACAGTAACTTCTGTAACGGCTTCATCAATAGCAGATTGAAGTTCTGCTGTAGCAGTAGCAAGTTTTTCATCTACAACTTCATTCGCAGCGGAAGTTACTTCTTCTTTCATATTCTCTAAATCAGTAGCAATTTCTTGCGCACGAATATTTACGGCTTCGGCCGCGTCTTGCGCTTCTTGCGCTGCCGCAAGTGCGTCTGAGGCATCGTCTACTTTAGCGGCAATTTCATTAGCTTTTGCCATAGCTTCATTAGCTTGACGAACCAATTTTTCCGTTTCTCCTGTAAAGGATTTCTTTTTGGCTATTATAATATCTAAAATATCCATAAGTTTCCTCCTTTAGATTTCTTTCCATTCTTTATTGCTATTAGCAATATAAACTTCAAGTTCTCCGCTTTCTCCTTCCACTACAATACAAACAGAACCTAGAGTAATTTCATTTGGATTTATATTTTCACGGTCTGCAATAGTATCGCAATAATGCTCATAAGTAATAATATTATCTTGAGAACCGCGTTTTGTCATTATGTGTGCCATTTATATCACCTTCTTATACTACTGTACCAGTATAGTTATAAACGTTACCAACGGAAAAAGTTTTTCCATTAGAAAGATTATCAACAGTCCAAGCAAATCTTTGCGAACCACTATTTGTGACAATATCAAAATAAAAATTACCATTTTGGAATGAAGAACCTCTCATAACAGTTCCATACCCAGAAATATTAACCTTTTGACTAGTAAGTATTTTACAAGAATAAGCATCTATATAAATATTTGCTACTTCTCCCATAGTTAAAGTTTGAAGTTGTTCCATTATTCCATCTGCGGTTATATTTTCCCCAACAAGTCTAATATAAGATACTGCATCAAAAGTACTCCATGGATACCATCTATTATTTATATAAGAACGTATATATAAATGTCTTGGACCTTGGTCGTGAATATTTCCATTAACATCAGAAGCTGAGGCTCCATAGGGATAAGCAATTTGGATAGGACCAAGACCAAGAAGACCAAACGTACTAGTATTATTTGGAAGATTCGATACAGAAGCTCCTCCATAATAACCAAAAGTATAAAGTACGGTATCATTAACATCTGTAATATTTAATTTTTTGGAAGTAAGTATTTGATAGTCTACTGAACCAGTATGCGCATCTGGTATAGGTAAGGAGTATATTTCAGCCTGGCTACCATCTTTTCTTATAGCAACAGACAATTTATTACCTCCATTTGCATCTGCGGTACTATAAAATGATGCCACATAAGAAGCTTGGTCTGATTTATAAAGACTAATATGTGGATTATCAACTTTAATCTTTAAATTGCCGCTCATAGTGTTTGTCCCGTCTAAAGCTAGGGCACCAATATTCGCGGGAGTAATATTTAAATTAGTTCTTGCTTCTGAAGCACTTGTAGCTCCAGTACCACCAACAGAAACTGGAATTACTCCGTTAATTAGTGGGACATAAAGATGGAAATCTCCTATTAAAGCAAGATTAAAACCAGAAGAAGTTAACCCTGTAATTCGCCAAGCTCCAATTCTATTACCTGCGCCAAAATTACCGAAGAAATCATAATCTCCTTCAGAAATTTTATATATAATTCCTTCAAAAGATTGCGCTGTCATATTATTAACAGTTAATATTTTAGAAACATCCGGGTCTGCGCTCCATTCAATTATAGCTGTTTCTCCAATGTCCATATAATGAAATTCATTATATATAGTTGATTTAGAAGCCTGGTCAATCTGAATAAATCTTGCCGCATTTCGCACTCCTGTGCGGACCCAAGGATACCATTTAGAATTTGAATAATATCTTTCATATACTTTTCTTACTCCAACGTCTCCAAAGACTTCCGCACGCTGTAAATTACCCATAAAAGTAGTTAAAAAATATTTTGAGTCTATTGAGCTATTATTTGGCAAATTTGCTACATCATCTGCATTTAAGAATGATGCTCCATATGTAAAAATATCAGCATCTGTTGAAACTTTAGATGAACTAGCTCCAAATGCGTCTAGATTTTGCAGAGCTTGAGAAGCTGTTGTAGCTCCAGTGCCTCCTTGTGCTATAGTTACGGGGTTTTTAGTAGTTAAAATATTATAACCTTTAGCAGTAGTTATTATATCTGATGGTGGTAAATAATATACTTCGTTTGCCTCTGACTCTTCATTTCTAACTGAAAATACTATTCTATTATCACCATTGCTATCAATTGTTTTAGAAATTCCTCCTGCAACTGTCTCAGAATCTTTGTTATAAAACCATAATGAAGCTTGAGTAGCATTTCTTTTTATATTTAAATTTCCAGTTAAAGTTCCACCAGTTAATGGTAAAGCATTAAGATTTTCCGCAGTAATTCCTAAATTTATTCTTGCTGCCGCCGCACTACTAGCTCCAGTTCCACCACTTTCTATTGGAATAATATTGTCTACTCCAATATCTCCAATTGCTCTCCAAGGATACCAAGTATTTGAATTAGTATTAAAGCGTATATACATACGAGGTGAACCATTTGAATTATACGGTATTGCCATTTGAATATTTTTTGAGAATATTACAAAAATAAAAGTATTAGCATCTTCTGCATCAGGTAAATTCGCACAATTTTTCTTTTGTACGAAAGCATACCCAATTAAATCCTTATCATTCACATCAGTGATAGAACTACCAAGATAATCACCATAAGCCCCAATATTTACAGGCGTAATTTCTAAATTAGCCCTCGCAACCGCGGCAGTAGTCGCGCCAGTACCACCTTGTGGTATGGTTACTGTAGTTCCTACGTGCAAAGCTTCTGCATCTTGTAGGTTATAGGTCTTGTCTACTAATTTTATTTTATTTATAATACCACCATTTGCCATATCCATTTCCTCCTTTATTAAGAAACTGTAACTGTTTCTGTACCAGAAGTAATAGTTGCAGTATATGTATCTGGAACTGCAATATTACCAGTTACTAAACGAACTCCTGTTCCAGAAAATGTTCCTTGATTTGTAATACTTCCATTTGGAGTACCCGTTACAGATACATTCCCCTCAGTACCAGCAAAAGCTCCGGTTGGTTCTTTAATTGTAGCTGTAGTTAACATAGTACCTGTTCCAGTGAAAGTTGGTGCAGAAGCTGAATAAGCCGCATCACCAGTTTTAACTGTAACATTACTTGTGGTAATAGAAGCACCAGTTGTATATCCTAATTGATATAAACTTAAAGTTTCATTGGCTACAGAATAATAAGTAATTGCGTTTGCGGGCGCAGTTGCATCTGGAGCTGCAGCAACAACTGTTTTTACTACGGTACTACTTGTAGGATTTTTAATAGTTGTTGTCGAACCCGCAGTTGCGACTGAAATTGTTGGGGCGCTAACGCTACCAGCAGGAGTATAATTTGCGGTTCCACTTGCTGGTACTGCTGAGCCAGTGACAGAAAAGGTTTTATTTGAAGTAGTTACTGTTCCAGCCGGAGTAAACTTACCCGTGGATGTAGTAGAGGAACCTGCCCAAGTAATTCCAGAAATAGAACCATCTGGAGTATAAGTTGCTGTACCAGAAGCTGCTGGCGCGACCGTTGCTGTTTTATTTGCAGTTGTTTTGGTTGTTACCGAAACTGCACTAACAGTATTATAAGTACCTGATGCACTATTTTTATAAGCTAAATCGCCCAAAGTATCTAAAGAACCTAATGCGTGCCATTTATTATCTGGCCCATAAATGAACTCTTGAGTGCCGTAGAAAAATAACTGTCCAGCCGCGGGAGTTTTATTTTCTCCATTAACTTTGGGAGTTTCATTTCCACCGTCTGTTAATTCTACAGAAGAAACTCCAATAAAGATAACAGCGTCACCGCCAGTTAGGGCTTCAATTTGACTACGAGCTACTGCGTCTTTTATGTCATAAGTAGTACCAGAAGGTAAAGTTATTTTACTAATATCTGCCATAATAATCCCTTCCTTTTTTAATTACGGTTTAAAAATAAAGTTTCTTCCGTAATGAAGTCTTCACAGTTTATTTTATTATTCCAAAATTGTCTTTCTTTTTCAGTAATGTGAATAGTGGTATTAGTTAAATGTTCATAAAAAGACTCTTCCATTTCTCCTAGAAATGGTAAATCAATTAAATAACTACTCCCATCACCAATTTTTAATCCTGCTACTCCAACTTCAGTTTCTTCATCTTTTTTAATTGTTCTATAATTTAAATAAACCATTAGTTGTCCCGCGGCAGGAATGTAATTTTTCTTACTATTCCATTCTTCTAAAGTTTTTGCTTGTATATTAATTCCATTAACAGAATTTGAATCAATAAAGGGTAAATCAATTACAGGAGTCGTACCATCACCAACTTTTAAACGAGAAAAAGGGTGAGTACTATCAGCTGTATAAATGATAGTCTCACCCTTTAGCGGAATAAAATTTATAGCTTTATTCCAATTAGCCTCAGTATCATTTTTCAACTGAATTCTCGTTTTTATGGTATTCGTCGCCATAAAATCACCTACTTGGCATCATTTCAGCCAATTATCTCATTGGTTAAAAACCATTTTAAATCTCTATTTTCTTTCATAGTAATATTCATATCTACATTGCCATTAATTCCGGAAATCTTGCCTGTGCTGGTATATTGCCATAAATCACATTCGTAAGATGGTTTTTTTGAACCAGCTATTGTTCCGTTATTAGAGCCATAACAAGGTATCCAAGTAATGTCAAATAAATCTCGTAGAGTAGAATATTTATATTGATTATATCTATGATGGGCTACATAACACCCAATTTTCTTATTTGTATTCGCGCGAAGTTCTTGCGCAAAAGCTTTAATAGCTTCAGTAGTAATTTTTTGTTCTTCAGCGTCCATTATATAAAATAAAGGATAATTTCCAGAATAAACTACTAATTTCTTAGCTTCGTCCTTCGCTTTTTCTATTGTGCCTGCATAAGAATAACAATATACTCCAAAAGGAATTCTATTTTTAATCATTGCTTGCGCGTATTCATCAAATTTAATATCTTTATCGGAACCACAAGAAGCGCGGACAATTACTAATCCAACTTCTTTTTTTAATTTCTCAAAGTTAATGTTTCCTTGCCACTTAGAAATATCAATAATTTTACCCTCTGGATTTATATCAAACCAGTTTTCATTTTTAGTTACTGTGGTAGGTTCATTTTTAATTGGGGTTGGCTCATTTTTTTTTATAATTGGCCAGAAAATAAAAGCTTGCTTCATACAAGACTGGAATTTATTCGCGGCCTGTTTACGTGGAGTTTCACTCTTATTTGGGTCATTAGCGTAAATATAAGTGTCATCGCATCCACGTGCGACAATAAAATGCTTAATCCGTCTGCTTTCGCAGCGGCCAGACTATCTCTTCATTTATTTTTTGTTCAATATCTTCATTATATTTAATTTCAAGAAGTTTATAATTATTATTCTTACAAAACTGCCTTTTTAATTCATCATGTTGTTGTCTTTTCTTTAACCCTTCTTCTCCTCCCCAGAAAGAAACTGCTTTGAAATGCTGTTCTCCTTGCATCTCTATTAAGAGATTTAATTGAGGAATATAAAAATCAAATCGCAAAGCATTAATATCTTTACAATTATCAAAAGTTTTTTCTTTTTCAAAAGCAATTTTATTTTTAGTAAGAATATTTTTAATTAAAATTTCATAAGAAGACTTTAAACAACCACAACTTTTTATAGAGCCATATGTCAAATATCTCCCGTCTACAATACAAGTTTTCCCACATTTACAATTACACAAATATTTAGTTCCATTTTTAAGTTCGTATATTCGTTCTTTTACATATAATAGACCAAAAGTTTGTCCAGATAAATCATTAAAACCATATCTATTTCGACAATCTTTACAAGAATATAAAATTTTATCTTTAATATGATTAGATTGGGCAGAAAATTCTTTTTTACAATAAGGGCAAATACAAATCCATCTCTTATGTTTTCCTGCTCCACCGCTATTTTGGTCTACTTCTTTAATGTAAACATTATTTATTATTTTCCCCGTATAATCTATATATTTTCTTCCCATATTTTTTTTCTCCTTAAAAGTTGTGTTAAAATAAAGCACGGCACTTCCACGCTGGAATTTCACCAGTCGTGTACTTCCTTACGGAATAGTCTTTACACCTTCCTTGTAATTAAGGCTTGGCACGGTATTGCCATATCTTTTCAGACTTAGGTTTCACCGTTAGCCGCTTATGCGACACCCTGCATTTACAGGTTCACCGTGTGTTTTATAGTAGAGGCCATTTTATACACAACCACTACTTGTCCAAAAATGATTATCGTTTGAATTCATACTACAAACCGCAAGAGCCCCTTCTCGCAATGCGGCGGTAAGAGTGGAAACACTACTTGTTTCAACATATTTTGAAAAACATTCGTGATTTTTGAAAACATATTTAAAATAACCCCAAGCTGTTCCACTGTTATAAGTTCTATAACCATTTTTAAGGGCTTCTTCACAGCATTCAACAGGAGTAATTTTACTATTTTCCCAAGTAGCAAGTATCATTGCCATAGAAGTTGGGCCGCATCCTGAATTACCAATAGTTTGAGAAGAAGTATGAGTAGAATATTTAACATTTTTCCACTTACTATCCCATTGTAAGAATTTTACGCAATTATTTAATATCTTACCATTAGTAGTTTGGCTTGCGCCCACGGGAGTAGCATTAGAATTTCCAGTAATTAAAGCCGCCCAAGTTTTTGGGCCGCAAATACCGTCCGCTTTTAAGCCAGAAGCACTTTGGAATGCGGCAATTGCCTTTTTAGTGTTTGTACCATAAACACCATCTACTGTAAGACCACCTATTAATAATTGAATAGCACATGTATAAGCACTTGTTCTGTTTTTACTAGTAGAACAAGTTGGTGTTTCGGCCGCGAGAATTTCCCAACTTTTTGCCCCAATAATACCATCAGTAACTAAACTATGTCGAGATTGCCATTCTACAACAGCATTAGCAAAGAGTTGGTCATAAATACTTGTTGCTTGTTTTCTTTCGGCATATCCAATTAAATATTGAGCGACTTTAACTAAATCTCCTTTGCTCTCTAATTTAATAGTAGCTAACATATTTATTCCTCCTCTATATCATCAGGTATTAAAAGTTCTATAATATTTCCTTTTCCGTCTCTTTCTAAAATTGTATTTGAAACCCAATCTTCGGGAATTTCTAACTCTTCTTCGTAAATAATAATTTCTTCCATAAAATCACCTTATTCCTCTGCATTTCCATTGTCAAGAATAGTATTTTCAATTAACAAAGCGTTAATTGGATAGTAGTCTTGGTCCCAGTAATATAAGATTTTTTCTTCTAAATCAAAATACAATTTATCTAATTCTCCTACTACTGGGAAATCAATGTAATTGGCATAGATAATTTGTTTATTTTGTAAGAAAGTTCCAAAACTTTCTTCAAAATCTTTCTCTGTTCCACTAAAACCACTTTTTTCGGCTATGGTGTATAATTGCCGTGTTAATACTGATATAGGTAAATTTTCCCAAGGATATATAATTGAAACATCTTTTTGATGTGGGATTGGAAAATCTAAAGTATCTGCATCTGATGGAATTGTAGAGCCCCAACTATATATATTACTAAGGCCAGCCACGCGAGGGCGTGGCGGCATAATTGCTTTATCGTACTCGAGAAGTAAATCCCGAGTACGATAACGTTCATAATTCCAATCAAGCTTCTGGTTCATCTTCAATCACTTCTTGCTCTGGTTCAGGAGTAGCAATTGTGTGTTTATAGCATTGGTTCATAATTACGCGGCCATCTGCGGTTAAGAGAGTGGCGGCGTGGGATTGAAGTTCAGAAATAGCGGCTGCCGCGAGAACTTCGTGGTATTTGGATTCGGCTTTAAGGCGAGCCTTAGAAGCGTCTTCATCATAAGCGAAGTGGACTTGATGGCCATATTCGCCATTTGCGTATTGTTGGATTTCTATGATATAATATTGATTCATAATGATTTCCTCCTTTTTTATAGCCTTTAAAAAGACTATATTGATTCTTTATAGAGGTGGGTTTATAATAGAAAAAATATTTATATTTGTAAGAGAAGAAAAAATTTATATACTCTTCGAGTGAGTGTTAGAGGCTACGATTTGAAAAGCAGTAACAATATAAATCTGTCTAAACATAGTATTATTCTTTTTATATTGTGTATCCGCTTATATTATTTGGATTAAACACCTCAGTCATCAATCGGATAGCTGGTATAATGTAAATATTCGATTTTCCATAAGATCGATAAGATATGCGGCAATACCCATCGCTGTAAGTTAGAGTAAAAGGATTGAATATCGTATATCCATTTTCGCCAATTTGAATATTTAATACTGCCGATGGCCCGGTTCGATTTCTAAATACTTTTGCATCATCATACGTACCAATTCCCATCCAACCACCAGTAGATACCCCTGTGGTGTTCCCGACATATTCGACAACAGTAATATATCTTTCATCCGTTAAAAAACGATTTTCGATGTAATCAGAAACAACTTCTTTGTTTGTGCCCGAAGCAGGACTTATATTACCGTTGCTGGCAACATAACCTGGTTCAAACGTCAAATTATAAGCTATATTTAATCTGCGTAGTGCGTTTGCAATATTTTCACCCATTCCCATCATCAATCTTCTTCTAATGTCCATCAATTCCATATTCCAGCCACCCCCAGACCATCCATTATGTTGATTTCATATGTTGTATCGGCCTCCAAGCTCGTCGAGTCAAACCCATTCGCCCACTTGACCGTCTGCCCTGTCGGCGGGGTGACGGTCAGCACAGTCGGGGTACTACCAGACTCAAACACTACATCTACAATACCACTATCGGGAAGTGTAATATTTAAACTCAAAACTTCCCCACAAATATATCTATGGTTATCTTCACACACAATAGTTGGTGTGCTACCTTCTACTTGAACTGTGATTGCTGCACCGCTATCACCTTTAATGGCGGTGGCGCTTTCAAAAGTGCCGTTGGTTGTTTTATATTTTAAAGTTGTTGGGTAAATTGTTACTGGCATTTATGCCACCTCCTTTTAGTGTGACCAGTATTTTACTTGGATGTCTCCGCTTGCTGATGACCAGATGTTGTTGGTGCCGCGGAGGGTTTTGAGTTGGGTGGGAGTGAGAGTAGTAATAAGAATCGGCGTAGCAAGTTTATAAGCACATATAATTCCATTCATTGCTTCTTTAAATTCTGCAGGAGTAGAATTAGTATAATTAGTGTCACGAATTGCAACATTACCCAAATTTAATTGTTGCGAATCATTTATAGTTTTATCATTCGTGGCTGTAACATATTTTTGTTGCTCATATGGATAAGCTGTACATAATACAGTATATTGGTCAGAATGTTCTTTTAAATTATTTAAATTACGTGTATAAAATATAGAAGGATTATTATTATATTGTACCCAAGTACAAGTCCCAAGATCAATAATGTCCCAAGCTTTCCAAACTTCCCCCGTCACCAAATCAACATACCCACCATAAATCGTTCCTGCTTCGGTTGTCCAGTCGATTGGGAGGGTTGTGCCTGAGTAGGGTTCGTAATCGGTGGCGGTAGTGCCAAGTTCAAGTTGCATGTTGTTAAATGTTGCGCCGTAACTATCAAAACCTAAATAATTATGAGAAATTGTAAATGCACCATCGGCATCCGGTTTATTGGTTACGGTGTGAACTCCGAGAGGCGTTGCAGTATTTATGAACTTGCCACTGATTAAAGCGCCATTCATATAAAGTCTGCAATTTGATATATTTTGTCCCAAATCTTTCGTAACATTGGCTTGTAACGTAAAATCAAGATTTGTTGGAAGTTTCTCGATACTCTTTTGATATGCTGGTCTTACCAGAGGCCAGTTTTCAATGATTTCGTCACTCGTAGCCGTATCCAACATATTCTTTCCAGTCCTATATATTTCCACTCCCGTCCATCCACTAATCGCCCTGACATTCTCCGGACTCGGGTCACCTTCTCCTTCCTGCACCGGACTAAAATACACCTTACATTCCTTCAACGGCGCCACCACATCCGTTACGAAGTTTTGTAAAGGCGCGGCCGCGGGTTTAATAATGTGGGGTTGGTTTGCAATAATGAATTGCTTACGTGCGAGAATATCTTGCGTTTCGTGCAAGTCGTATTCGACTTCAACATAATCGGCGTTAGACCAGACGTTGTTTTGGCCTAGGAAGGTTTGGAGTTGGGTGGGTGCGAGATTATATATAATTGGCTCTGACAACTTATAAACCATCTTATCGCTAGGCAAAGTTTTTCCGTCATAATAACAGATAAATCCTCCGCTACCCAAAGCTATAGCTGATGGATAATTAGTCAAATTTGTAGAATATGATGCAGCGTAATATTTTTCCGCTATAAAATCAGGTGCAACAGTATAACTGGGAATTTCCAAGTCTATAGAATTAGAAGCCCTGGCCCTAGTGCTGCTTCCACTCCAATTTAAAGATTCTAATGCAATAGATTTCCATTCTTCACAAACTTCCCCCGTAATCAAATCAACCCACCCACCATACACCGTATGATTTGGGTCATAGGATTCGTATTCTGTTGCGGTTGAGCCGAGTTCGAGTTGGATGTTTCCGAATGATAAGCCGCCAACTGTAGTCGGATCGTTTCCAGTTACATCCATACTTATGGTATACGTTTGTCCGACAACGAGGTCTACTGGAATTCTAATACCAATGTCGCGTGTAATTCCATTATGCTTGATGTATATTAAATTCATATTTTCATATGTGTTTGATAGTACAAAGGTATTAGAATAAGCACCGGTTGGTATATTGATTTGTCCGAACAATTGCCCCAACCTGGTTGAACCATTATAGCCATCCACGGACAATTGAAAATTATCACGAGTATCTGTATTAGTATTTGTTAAATAATTATTGTTAAGTGAAACAGAATGAAGCTGAGTATAACCATTAACATTAAGCTTATTCTTCCCCAACACCCCAAACTCATAATTTGTTGTGGAACCTTGGTAGGGCTCATAATAGGGTGCAGAAGAAGCGAGTTCTAATTGAATATCAGATACTATAAAAGCTGATGTGGGATTTGTATTCTGATGGAAACAGCCCCATAAATAACCGTTGTTGCTTGGCGTAAAAGTATACGGAAAACTATTATATGTTTTCCAACCCGTAGAAAAACTTCTCCCGTCTCCTTCTGTTGTCGCCGTTTCATTGAAACTATCATTATCTCTAACTTCTATACGTATTCTACTAAAATCAAAAGTGGAATTAAATGATATAGTATAAGTTATTCCAGCAAATACATATCCAAATAAAGCATAAACACCAGTAGATTGACTCGGAGGCTGCGCGCGAAAACCGTTTTGAAGATTTTCAAATGTTCCATTGGGTCTATCACTATATATAGACGTTCCTGTTTCAAATCCATGAGCAGGAATAGGTAAAACCGCTATATTTTTTCCTGCTGTCTTGACTTCCACCTCATCCCATCCAACAATCGGTCTTACATTCTCCGGACTAGGATCTCCGCTACCTAACTGCTTCGGGCTAAAATGAACCTTCAAACTTCTAATTTCCGCATTAGTAGGGCAATGGAATGATGCCATAGGCCCTGTATATTTTACAGTGCCCATGACATCACCGCCCCGAACGTACCGTCCGTAACGCAAATTTCATATATCGTATTAGTTTCAAGCGCGGTTGGATCAAACCACTCTGGGAACTTTACTGTACTCGGAATTGTAAGTACTGTTACTGTACTGCCAGATGTAAAGCGAACAATACTGATGCCGCTTGAAGGAGGAGTAAAGGATAGCGATGTTACTTCGCCGCAGACGTAACGTGTATTTTCAACTGCGTTAATTGTAGGTGTCGCGCCGGTAATGTCTACGGTGCCAGTTGAGCCATCTTGAATACCGAGCATGGATTTAATGGATGCTTTAGCATTGTCGGTGTAGACGCCAACTGCATTGGAAGATGCGGATTGGGTAATATCACCAGCAGCCTTAGCTAAGCCGTAGAAGGTGGATTCGTGCTGTCGTGTAGCTACGATTGGTCGAAACCCATTAGTGCCTGTTTTAATCTGTTCGCTATTAGACGGCACAACCATAAGTGTGCCGTTATTATTATAACTAGCTATTCCATAATTTGTATCTATTCTGACAGCTCCATAATTACCGTTTGATGTCGCCACAGGAACATTCGCCACACCCTGCGCATCCAACACGGAGACGCCGTTGACCTGTACATCCTGCACGGGCACGTCAGGTATATCGTCATTGGACGGCACATCCAGCATCTGCTGAATGGCCGCCTTGGCATCGTCCGTATAAGTTCCGACAGGGTTTGAGGACGCAGACTGTGTGGTGTCGCCAGCGGCCTTGGCAAGTGCATAAAATACTGCATGATGTGCAGCGTTAAGAATAATTGCTTTCTTATTTGACAATGCCTTATAATCACTTGATGATGGCGTGGAAATCTTTAAAACACCAGACGCATCTATAACTATGCCTTCAGTGGCACTTGATTTAACAACACCTAAATTTATAACTGTTGCCACTGGCACATTTGCCACCCCATTACTTACCACACTAACCCCATTAACTTGCACATCATCAACCTTCTCACTCAATGCCGTATTCATTTCTTCAACAGTAGGCACTTGAACAGGTGTTTCCGCAGTTTCAGGCAACCAAATTTTTGTATCAGTATCAGTTGGTTGAGTATCCTGAACTGCAATTACATTAGTACTGGCCGCACCTATCATTGAACGAATTGCGGTTTTAGATGTTTCAGGGTAGGTGCCAAGAGTAACTGTCTCGTTTGCTAGGTCTACGCCTGCGACTTTAGATAGGCCGTAGAAGGTGGATTCGTGCTGTTTTTTCGGAGAAATTGGATTATAGTCATCAGTACCTGCCTTGACCAAAGGGCTTGTCGAGCTTGTAACAAAAAGTAAACCGTTTTCAGGATTATTAGCTATACCATATTGATTAGACGTTTTAACCACGCCGACGTTATTATTGCTCGCCACCGGCACATTCGCTACTCCATCACTCAGTACGCTCACACCAGCAACTTGAACATCAGTAACAGGCACTTCTGGTATATCCTCAATTGTGGCTAACTTTGTACCGCCACTAGAATCTGTGTTTGCGTGAACATAGACGTCGCCAGCATAGTGTCCATTACCGTCCCAATCGAGAGCGTAGGCATTGGAACGTTGAGTGCTGGTAAAACCATTACCAACAATATGCGCATAATTTATATCTGCGTAATTATTTTTTCCCTCAACATGTTGCATTGGTCCAATAGCAATTGAATTCGAACCTTCGGTGTGAGAATAGGTTTCTAATGCACCACCAATATAAACTGTTCTTCTTTGCTCTATTAATGCACTTTCTGAATTTAGTGTATTATCTAATGTTACATACCATAAATCATCTATTTGTTCTACGCGCATCACAAGTGAACATGTCCCATTAGGAGCAGATGGATTCGAGACAATTGAACCAACTGGAATAAATGAATTGATACTATATATGATTGCGTTGGCTTCACCTGTAAATTTTATGGTTTTGGTACTTGCGCCACCTTCTGCATGAGAGGAAGCAGCAAGTGCGTGTATATATGATCCTTCTGCTGATGAATTATTTCCTAAGGCTTTAGCATAAGTGCCTCTTGCATATGACGATTCTCCTTTTGCTGTCGCATAGTTTCCAATAGCAAATGAATTAGCACCACTGGCTTCAACATTACTACCAAACGCGAAGCTACCCTCACCAATTGTTGTATCTTTTTTTCTCCCCCTACTCAATGTAGTATCAAGTACAGTATCTGCTTTTGTAGCATAAATACTTGTATCCGGTATCTCACTCTTAGTCGCATAATTACTCAAATCAATCTGCGTATTACCAACCATTTCCCATTTATTATCAATATACACATATTCGTCATATACATCATTAGTTTCCCCAGTTTTAGGAACTAAATAAATAGTATGTGTGCTAATATCTTGCGTTGGCAATGTTTGAACAACTGCCATATCAAAAGAATTAATTTGGCCAATAGCAGTTCCAATTGCAGTATTCATTTCTGCAACAGTAGGCGCGCCAACTTCCGCCGCTGTGTATGAAGGCTTTTGTGCGGCCTTAGCCCACGCGGGAACAGTTGGGTCGGTTTCTGCTGTTAGATAGCCTGCATCATTTGTTAGCTCGCTAACTTGTGTTGGAATGTCTGCATTGGAAGGGACATCTAACATTGTTTGAATTGCGGCTTTGGCTTCATTTGTATAAGTACCGACTGCGTTAGAGCTTTGGCTTTGAGTTGTATCGCCGGCTGCTTTGGCTAAACCGTAAAATGTAGCATTAGGGGTTCTTCTTGATGAAATTATTCTATATCTATCTGTTCCTTCTTTAATATTATTGGCAGTCGCTTCCATAACTGCTGTATATATTACTGATTCACCAGTAATTACGTCTTGTTTAGAAACATTCGTAAGGCCATAATTACTATTTACACGTATTAAACCAGCATTAATATCATCTGCATAATCCGTCTTCTGTACATAATCACTCAAATCCTGATGCTCTGTCAAATACCCACTATCATTCTCCAACTCACTTACTCTCGTAGGCACATTCGCGTTCGGTAACGTCAAATTCAATACGGGATTTTCCGCAGTTCCAGTAATACTCGCGGCGGCAACTGCACCATCCTGCACTGTGCCAATACTAAATTGTGGAGTAGCACCAACTGAGCCTCTAATAGATGGAGTTGTATAACTATCTCCATCAGTATAAGTAATAGTTAAAGTAAAATCATTATTTAAAACGATGTCCTCAATTCCATTACCTCTCTGGCCTCGAATACTTGGAGAAGTAAAAGAAGTGCCATCAGTAAAATTCAAAGTTAAAGTATAATCATTATTTAAAACCGCGGAAGCAATACCATTACCAACAATACCATTTGCCCGCACATTAGTGCTAACATAATCGCCTAATTCCGCGTCCCAAACATACCAAACTTCATTTCTAATTTCAGGATAATGTTCAACATTTTCTTGAGTTTTTCTAATTGCTTCATTTAGGCTATGTATCGCGCCAGTAACTATCTCTAACTGCTGTGGAGATAAAGTTGCTGTTGGGGCTTCCGGCGAAACCAAATAATTATCCGCAGTTTCTCTAATTTCACAAACCGGTAGTGAAAATCCCGCATAATAAGAATCTATTTCTTCTCCATTTACAAGTTCATCATCTATATATTCAGGATTACTATAATATTTAATATCCCAAACATATTTACCCGGTTTTAAATTAACGGTATCGCTATGCGTGAAGGCGATGTTAATTACATCGCCTTCACTTGGAACCATTTTTTGAAACATTTTTGTATGAGTTACTTCATCAAAAATAGTAAAAACTGCGATATTATCGGTGCTATTTTTTAAAACTGGTATGGAAAAAGAACCAGTATCTCCGCGTGGAATGATTAGACGACGTTGAATTAATCTAATCATTTTCATCACCTACTTTTTAACGATAATATCTGCGATAATAGCGAGGATAGTCGTGGCCATAACGTGCGAACTCTTCTTCATCCTCATCATCATAATCACTTAAATTATAATTGGCATAATTGCCTTCGCCGCGACGGCGGAATTGTAGATTCTTATCATTCATTGTACGAATCTTTTCAGCATAGTGTTCTTGTAGAGGTTTCTGCTGCTGTAGAATATAAGACATATCATATCCAGTGCTTTCTAAATCCATCATCTTATTTTCCGCAGTTTGAATTTCCTTCTCAACATGCTCAATTAGATGGTCTAGTTTGCGTGCGGCCTCACGCTCATTCATTTGCTCTAAACGCTGGGCCATTTGAGATAGATACTGACGAGTTTCTTTCTCATATTCTAGCCACTTCTTAAATCCATCTTTAACCGCAGAACGCTTGGTTCCTGCATCAACATCATAGCGAGTATAATTATACCAATTTGTAGGAATAACATTATTCGCATAATTCTTACCAGAATTAGCCATACTTGTCATTCCATTGTTGTTCATATTATTTGTATTCATCTGATTAGGAGTATTATTGTTATTATTGCCGCTATTGTTATTATTTGCCATATTGGTCATATTGGAAAGCATACCGCTTACCATATATGTAGGCTGAACTAACTGATTATACTCCTTCATATACATATCTTTTGCTTTACGATAAGTTAATAACTCACAAAGCATCTGATATTCGTGGCATTTCTGATAACCAGGGAGATTTAGAAAAGCATAATAATCAGCGAGCTGTTCGTGCATTTCTACTCCCTGCTTCATTCTATTGATTAACTCTGAATAAAGAGTTTGTAGTTCTTGGTTTGCTTGTGCCATAACTCATCCCTCCTTAGCAAAGTTTAGTAACAATCATATTAACATGACCTTCAGTTACGTCACCTGCTCCTTCAGGATTTATAATGCTCAAATTGGTCGCAGAAGTAGTCCAATTACAAGGACAATCACTTTGAGAAACAGTAACTAAAGTAGTAAAACTACCAGAACCAATACTATTTGCGGCCGCGGTTGTAGTGCTCACAGCTTGTGGTACTGGAACTCCATTTACAGCTAACTGAATAGAGTAAACTCCGTCCGCGGCAACAGTGCCGAAACCATCAACTTGTACAACATAAACGCCTTTTCTATCTAATGCGACAGAACCAACTGCGTTTTGAACCGCGGTTTGACCTTTATAAAAAGTAACATTATTTAATGGATAAGTGCTACCAGCAGCAACCGTAACACCATTACTATAAACTTGAATCATTTTAATTCCTCCTATAATAAAAAAAAGAGGCACTTGCCCGAAAACAAGTGCCTCTCATATTAAACTAGACACACTGAATGTGTTCGGTGTTTAATTACATGTTGCAACCGCAGCCACCATTACAGAAGGGATTTGTACCAGCGTTATAAGTCCATCCTTGTGGATAACGCATTACACCTTGTAATTGATTAGCTAGTTGTAATTGTCCAACTTGGTCGCGTAAGTCTTGAATAGTATTGCCGGTCATAAGGTCAATAATACGTTGAGTTTGTGCTGTAGTATTAGCATTAATTGCGGAAGTATTCATAGCATTCTCATAACGAGCCTGTGCTAGTTCAGACATAATGTTGTTGCCAACTTCGTTAATTAGCATCTTGGTAGAGCAGCAACAGTCGTTCTGATTCGCGAGTAATTGCATCTGATTGGTTTTTACATCACCAATTTGAGCTGTAAGTGCTGTTTGAATGTCTTTCATAACATTAATATTGTCGTACTTAGCTTGATTGGTTGTTGCGACAGCTTGAGCAACTCCATTGTTAATAGCTGTCATAATGTCGCGGTTCTGAGATTGTAAGTCATTAAAGTTGAAACCATTCTGTACGAAATCTTGGGTTGCATACTGTGGATGATAGCCATTGCCACCAAAACCACCGTTGCCCCAGCCGCCCATTAGAGCGATAATTGCGAATAGCCAAATCATGCTACCCCAACCTCCATCCATGCCCCAGCCGTTATTGCCATTACCAGTTAATAGAGCAACATCAGAAGCAGATAGTCCTTCATTACCATTCATAGGGGACACCTCTTTATATATAATAAAAAATCCGCATAGCGGACTTTTTAGCATAATAAAAGAGTCAGTAATTAAATTACTGACTCAATAATTCATTCATAAAAGCTTGTGGGTCAACACCCTTTTGCTTTGCTAGCGCGACGAATGCTGCCGCAGGATTATTCCCTGATTGTTTTATAAAATTCATTGCTTGTTGAACATTAGGATTGTTCATTAGCATTTGATTCATCATTGCTTGTGGATTTTTCAAACTCATCGCTTGTCGTAAGGCTTGTTTAGCTGGCTGGATTTGTTGATTCAACTGCGTCATCGGCCCTATTGCTGGCCTGCTTCCGCTGTTTATTTGCTCCATTATAGGATTTGGCATTTATCTTTTCCTCCAATGCTGAAAGTCTTTGTTCAATAGAATTTAAATCTACAGGAGGCGCGGGTTGGTATGGAGAAATAGTGTATGGAGTTACAGTTTTATAACCCGCTCCATCGGTTTGAACAAACCAAATTAAGGGGTCTGTTTCGTCAAGAAGTAATACTTTACTGTTTGGTGCCATTTGTAGTGCTTCGGCACCATTCTGGCCGCGAACTTGAATTATACTATAACGAGGGAAATTGTTCGCATTCATCCCTCCAAAATAATTTGGAGTTTGATTAGGGTAACCGTTAAAGTTGCCTGTATTCCAATTCATCCCATTATTAGGCATTTGATTAAGACTATTCATAACAACCTCCGAGATTTAGAAAATATCTTTCATAAGAAAAGTATGGAAATAAATTGAATAATTTTCTATTTTCTTCTACTCTATAAAAAAAGAAAGAGTAAGATTGAATCTTACTCTTCTTCATACTTGCGACCGCAAGAAGGGCAATAATTACATAACCTCATATTGTTTGCGGCATCTAAAAAGAATAGTTCCTTAGACTTCTTTCTTTTCTTATCCCAGCAGAAACCACAACCAAATTCGGCTTCTATTACTGGTGTTTCAGGTTCTTGAGAAGCTAGATAAGATTCTTCGTCGTAATACTTCATATATTTCCTCGTTTTCTTTATTTTAAGATAAGTTTCCTTATCTTTATTACACTATATCATAAAATGTCTTAAAAGTCAAGTAATTGGTTATCATTCGTCAAACCATAATCAATTATTCGTAAGCCTAATACTGGATGATAACCAATATTAGATGGGTTTAGAAGAATATCATCTTCACGCAGATTAAATTCTTCACATAAATTAACTACACCGTCAACAAACTTCTTATAATCAAAGAAAGAAACTCCAAGTTGTTGAAGCCGCGAACCAAGTTTAACACTTAAATCGCGTTCATTTAAAGACCAAACTTCTTTTTCATCCATTAGCGGATAGAACTTTGGATAATAAATGTCGGGAAGATTGAATAAAGAATATACAACTTTAACTTGTGGGGCCAGAATTTCTCTTTCTTCTGGTGTTGCTTCATTATAAATATATAACTCATTATACTGTTGCATAATTGCCTGTTGAGTTATACTATTCATATTACATTCTTCAAAAATTTTATAAATCTCATTTGGGTTTCCATCTTTTGGGAAATTACGATTTACTTTTGTTTGCCAAGGGAGGTCGTCTAAATTGATTTCTTTTATAATATAGCCTTCATTGGCGTATCTATCATTAATTTTCCGACACGCCATTTTCAGTATCTCCAAGTAGCTCATTAAGCTTAGCATATCTATGCTTAGTATTAGCAGTAAGCTTATCTCCAAGAGTATTTAGAATATCAACAGCATCATTAATACTCTTATCAAATGTGTTAATATATAGATTCGCGCGCTTAAAGAAACTCTTGTTTAACTTATCCTTGGCCTTTGTAAAAGCAAGTAGCTTACCTTTCTCCTCATCCCACTCATCATCTTCTGCGCAAGTAGCAATGCCCCAAAAACGATTGGGCATACGAAGCTTTTCATGCAGATGCTTTGGAGTTGCGTTGCTCCAAAGAGAATCCATACAATCATAGGGGATATCAAAATTATTGCTTGCAAATGCAGTGAACATATTCTCAGTATTCTCAATTAGACAAATAATCTTACGCTTATCTTCATTTACAATATAACGGCAATCTTCTGGATGAATATTAAACTTATACTTCATTTTAGTTATTCTCCTTTTCATTTTCAATGACTCTTGCTTCACGGATTAGTGCATTAATTAGATGTTCATTCATCTGCTCACCACGAGCACGAAGCAGATTGATACGATAGTTAATTAGTGCCAAAGTTGTTTCCTTATTATATAGCATATATTTATATCTCCTTTAATTAAAGTAGTTGTAGAACTACTAAGTCTTTCATTTTATTGAACAAATCCTTTTTCCTTGTCTCAAAAGCGTTTACTTGTTCATAAGTTAATTTATGATTAGCTTCTGCCGCAGCATCCAAAGACATTTGTTCCAAACAATCAAAACGAACATCAAATTGCACTCTGGTAGGAAGTGGAATAGTTTTGTCAAAACGCATTCCGCGCGCGGAAGTTGTTACAATTTCATTTCTCCAACTATCCCAACTAATTTTAAAATTATTTGCTACAATATACTCTACAAAATTACCAAAGTAAAGAGCGCGCGAAGCAGTTTTTCTATTAACACCATAACGGTCAAAAGAATTGAATACAAGACCGTTCATAGTCATAAAGAAATGCGGGAAAACAGTTACAAGATAGCCATCTTGATATAGCTTTTGTGTATATGTCATCCACCGGAACAAACTAGCATTAAGGTCTGCTTGTCCAGTAGAAAAAAGCATTTCCAAAGCATTAACATTGCCATCAAGGACATTTTGGTTAAAGGTGCGAATGTCCATTACGCTATAATGCTCACTATTAGTTTTATATTCCTCTGGAAGATTACCTTTTTCTGCTCGTCTGCGGAAATAAAGGTCATCTAAATCAGGGCACATAAGAATTTTATAATCCCTGTCGCTATTGGGGCCGTCCAAATTATAATTTTGGGAGCCTACTAACACATGACCTACATCAAACATTTTCTGTATCCTTTAACTTTCTGCCGCAAATGGGGCAATAATTTATAGCTGTTGATACACAATAAAAAATAGAATTTTTTTTCATAATTTAAATTTTTCTTCACAAAAACCATCTGGAGTAGTATAAAAAATTCTTTTAATACCAAATTCTTCTTTCAACATATGCAAGCAACTACAACAAGGACGACACATTGCGAGTCTACCATCTTTATATTCCCTATAAAGATAAATATCAATTTTTGACCAATCTAAATTATCTCCAAATTTCCATCTCAATCTTTGACAAAGAACTGTCTCACAATGAGATTTATCCTTTAGAGAAGGATTATAATACCGATACTTATTATACTTTGCTTGAAGAGGAGAGGTTTTATTGGTGTTCCAAGCTTCTGCTACAATAGAGCCTTTCAAAACTGCAACGCCGCCTATCGCGGGTGCATGGCCTTTTCCATTATCACCACAATAATCCGCTTTCTTGGACGCTTCACGCGCGAATTTAAAAAACCTCTCATTCACTTCAAAATATCCCCTTTCCTTGCTTACATATTTATTATACTATAATTTGGGGAGTTAGTCAAATATTTATTAACGGGGTTTAATATTAAATCTATCCGCGGCTTCTTCTGTTAAATGCTCATCATAAATAGTATTAAGATTCGTTTTTGGAGGAATGTTCATTAGCCGACAAATTTCTTCTACTACTTCTCCAATAGTTGGATAAATTGGTGGGTGTTCGCGCGCCCATTTCATAATTATTTGTTCTGCTTTTTCTGCTTCTTTATATAAAAATTCATCACATCCAGAATAGTATCTTAAATCTGGATTATTTTTCCCGCTTAAAGGGCATTCAAGCGAGCATTCTTCATCAATACCATAATTTTTGCAATAATAATCGCACATCCGATTATACTCTTCCATTACTTTATTATATTCAGCCATATTTACTCCTTAAAAATAACCCACTTATTAATAAAGTCAGGATTTTGAGAAACCATTGGCATTTCTAGGTCAATAGTCCACTTATCTCGCACTACGCACGCGGCGGAACCATCTTCATTTGCGTAAGAAATTTCTCGTGGCTGCTTGTAAATAGCGACACCATTCTTAAACCAAGTAGGATACTTAGACCAATTTACTTGGTGCTCTTGCCAAAGCATTTCCTGAATCTGGTCGCAATTCTTATTTTGAAGTTGCTTGTGCGAGAAGTAAGTCTGGCCCGCAAGTTGAATACTATTTCGCACGCAGTCTAGTTGCCGCCAGTAAATATAATTAGAAACTTCTTCTCGTGGAAGAATAAACGCACGAGCATCAAATACAGCCATTTTTTCTCCATAAGCTTTAAAATGAGCGTTTTGCTCTTCTGGAGAAAGATGGTCATGCTTTACAATAGAGTTTATAAAATTCTGCCTAAAAAAGAAAGTAGCCATACTCGCGCTGATACTTACAATTTTTTGTAGATTATTGCCAAACCAAGGCTCGGTGTTAATATTCTTATAATCTACCAGAACAAGGGAAATTTCGTCGCTTTGTGTATAACCAAACACACAACCACCAATATTTTCACAAAGCTGCTTTGCGGTTTCCCACATAGCCTTTGCGAATACAGTATCATATGGTCGGTTAAAACCCTTTGTAAAGCTGTGGAACGCCTTGCCATCAATACGGACAATAACGGCCTGGCGCTTCGGTAGATATAGTCTATAACAATTTTCGTATGCCTTCATACGGGCACCAATATCAGAATGGTCCATTATTATTTTTAATCTCCTTTCTTCCAATCTTCATCTTCGTCATCATAATAAGGGTCGTGGTATCCAGAGTAATCAATTATACAAAAATGTCCGTCAATTTCCCCAACATTATTACAATGAAGGTCGTTAATATCCCATTCAAGACCAAATTCAGAAAAAGCCTTATATTCATCCATACCAAATTCGCGGATGAAAGCAGTTGCAACCGCAATATTGCGAGAATAAAGCGGACTAGCAATCTTCTTCGCGCGAGCACGACTATCTGCATCAACAGGCCCGCAATCATAAGCAGTAGCCTTACGATAGGCATAAAGCGGCACAGAAATTACAATAGGACGAATAGGCCCAAACTTTTCCTCATTCTCCATAAAAGCCTGTTCAAAATACTTCGGGTCATAATCAAACAAATCACACCAACGCTCAATGTCGCAGATGTCATAGAAGTTAATTTCGCGCGTATAGCGACCAAGATACACTACTTCCGCAAAATAGCGGTCAAGAGCATAAGCCTTCGCCGCGTCATAAATACGTTCTTCGCGCTCACAAGCGCTACCATAAGCATCTTCTTCAACATCAAACTTAACAACCCAATCGTAGTCTTCATCGACAAGGCAAGTACGAGTCGCACCGCTACACACTAAAATGTGCGCAGGCATTTCGTCATAATCGCTTCCGTCTATGGTATCACCAAAACCATAGGGACGCTGCCAATAGGTAGACCAAAAAAGAGAATTGTTAATCATTTCGTCAATTATTGTAGAAAAATGATTGAAGATTTCTTGCTTATTCATACTCTTCTCCTTTTCACTTTCTATAATAATTATAGCAGAAATTTTGAAAAAAGTCAAGAATTTTTCGCGGCTTGCCGCCATATTTTTATTTTATTTTTATTTTTATTTATATAATTATTTATATATTATTTATATTACTCCTATAATTTTTACCATAATCTCTGGTAAAAATTACCGTATGCTCTAGTAAAAATTACCAAAGGTAATGGTAATTTTGATTGTTAGACTCTAGTAATTTTTACCGTATTGAATGCGGTAAAAATTACAGGATTGCGTCAGGAGTAAAAATATAAATATTATTTTTTCCTTCTTCTAATTTTAAACAATTAAAACGTTCTAATTCTTGTCTAGCAAGACGAATTCCTTTATCGCTAATTCCAATTTCATCTGTAATTTTCTTTGGTGAAAAATCAAAAGAATTAGCACCTGCCCAAGAATATAAATAATCCCAAAGTTTATAACCATTGCCGGTTAATTTTTTCATTGCGGCTTTTTTATATTTCCAATATACTTTTTTCGTATACATTTCGCCGCGATTATCACCGCCTTGATATAATGTTTTATCAAGCTCTAATTTTATAGTTAATTGATTAGCATAATTAGCCATAATAATCAACTCCGTTGTATATGTGTTAAATAGTGTCAGAGAATTATTTTCTCTGGATAAGTTTTTGAACAGCATTTCTTAATTCTACTGTCTCTTCAAAATAATAAACTTTAAAACCAGGTAATTTTCTATTAGGGGCAATATTAACCACTTGGAAACCTAATTTTTCTAATTCAGACACAATTCGTCTTGAAAAAACTGGAAATAATGTCATATTATCACCTTAAATTTCAATATTTTCCCAAAGTTGTTTAATTCTTTTTATCTCTTGAATTAGTTTTTCTTGCGTTTCTGTCGCAAGATATTTACTTGTTCCTCGCATCCACTTATGAAGAGTAGATGGGTCTTTTCCTATATTTTTAGCTATAAAAGCAATTGGTGTTCCAGTTTCATTTACTTGTTGTAAAAGTTTTTGAGTATCCAATACTCTCACCTCCATTATAATTGTGGGTTCGCTAGCCCAAGAACAAGGGGTTTTCTACTTAAAAAAATAATTTTATAGAGAAAGTTAAAAACTTTCTCTATAAATTACTCAATCCTCGTTAAATCAATCTTATCTAAACCCTCAATAGATTCAGGATTAAAAATACCTACCCAAAAATCATTGTGCGAGCGCTCTTGTGCAGCAAAATCTTCATTCCACTTTTGGACTTCTTCAATTAAATCTTCACGATCCCAAGGATAATACATATGATTTTCAATTCTAGTATTTAAAGAGGCATAACGTTCTTGCCATTGTGCTTCCGTTTTTGGACAACCGGTATAAGTAATTAATAGAACAAACAACATTATTATAGTCGCTGCAGCGGTAGGAAGAGCGACAATACCAGCGATTAAACTGGCTATATCACAATCCTTTTTATTAAACATAAAAGCTAGAAAAATAGAAATAACAGTAACGATTAAACAAATAATAAATAACATAATATATTTTCTCCTTTACCAAAGCATTTCGCTAAATAATTCAGTTGGTTCTTTACATTTAGGAATTTGATTTGCTATTTGCGCGCGTTTAAAAGCTTCCACGCGCGAAACAAATTCTTCTTTTCGTTCTAATTCATTCCAGTCTATAAAACCTTGTTCTACGCTTGCCTTATCATACTGACAGTGTAATACTTTCATAATTTCGAAGAAATCGCAATGGCGGTGGCAAGGTATGATAACTTTTTCGCCATTCACAGTTGCTCTCACGGCCGCGGAAATAATCATATTTACCTCCAATAACACTCATTCCACTCATACTCTTCGCCGCAATAAGGACAATAACAATAATATACGACTATATCATTTTCATCATAAGCCTGCTCTTCAACTTGCCTTCTATACCATTTGCCGCAATATTTACATTTGACATATGGACGATTTGTAATTGAAGCCAAATACCTCATTCCTAAAAACAAAGCATCTGCTTCTTCTTGTTTATTATCTAATAAAGATTGAACTCTAATGTTGGCTAAAATCTCAATAGCTTTTTCATTCTTCATTATTAAATACCTCAAACCATTCTTGTAAAGTAGAAGGATAATGAATTTCGGGAACAGGGCCTTTCCACATAATAGAACCATCTTTACCAACTTCAATGTGGCCAGTTCCCATATTATTCCAAGTTATTGTCTTGGCATTTGGGTCTATATTTGTAGTAGAGGTTGTAGTAGAAGGATTATCATCAACTGGTTTTCCAGTTTGAGATTGTTTTAGATACTCTTCCCACCATTTACTATCATTGATGCCAGTTCCCGTAGATAGAACAGTTCCTTCTTTATTACTACAATAAAAACACATTGGGGTTGTAGGACTATACACGCGGCCGCACTCTGGGCAACGCCATCCTTCTGGCCCCCAACTATAATAATTTGGATTATACAACATCTTTTTTCTCCTCTATAATTCCATTATAATTTTTATCATAATCAATAGGAATTTTTTGCTTACAGATTAAGCAGTATAAATCTTTACCATAAATATCACTATCTTTTATATCACCAAAAAGCGCCCCACAACTAGGACAAATAGCAATTCGGCCAGGAAAAGTTGAACTAATTACTTTCATCTTTATCTTCATCATCACAAAAGATAATCCCAGAACACCCAATAGTAAGCAAAATAATCCCAACAAACATCATATAAATCATACAAAACCTCCATGATTATCATTTTGGTCTAGTAATATAAATAATAGAACAAAAATAATAAAAAGCAACATACTCATTGTTTACCCTTTCTTATTATAATACTTCATCTTTAATACGACTTTCTCGGCAAAAATCTTCCGTAGTTACGCGAATATAATGTGGAAGTTCCTCATCAGAAAGACGAGCACACCAGCCGTGAATAATTGGCTTCTCCGTTTGAATACCATCAGGCTGGAACAGTGGGCAACTGCGGCAAAGACGCACTTCAATTGCTACTCCTTGCTCATTAGCAGTTGCGATTTCATCATAAGATACAAAATTTTCTGGGATAAACTTCATATTAGTGGGCCTCCAAATCTAGTTTATGTAATTTTAGAACATCATTCCAAAGTTTTTCACCAAAACGAACACGCCAAACTTCCTGTTCGCGCGCGGAAGCATAGGGATACATATGTGCTCCAACTAATTGTGCGACATATAGGGAATAACCCATATTCAAAGCGAGATAACCTCCAACCTGTGCATGATTAGGATAATGAAGGTCATCATCCTTATCGGGCCAGCGCACAGCAGTATGGATTTTACCATAATCGTGAATATACGCGGCCTGCTGCAAAGTATCCCCATATCCCATATCTTCAGCAAGGCGGCCGCACTTAGTGCAATGGTCAAATAAACTTAAAGAATGATGTTTATTCTGTTGGGAGCCAAACTTCATAACCTTCATTACAGTATCTTCACGATATTCTTCTTTTTTATCAAAGTTATCAACAACCTCAATCCGCGACCATCCTTCTGCTTCGCACGGAATTTGAAAAGACTGAAGCTGGCGTCCGATTACATAATCAGGAACGGTGCGAGAACGGCTATCGTTTCGCGCATAACAAGTTTCAATAGGAGTGTTAATAATGTAGCAGATACATTCCAGGCCAGGAAAACGCTTACGGATATTTTTTAGAAAGGAAATACGACGCTTCGCAGATAGATTAGTAGCAACATAGCAAACAGAAACTCCGCGAGAAAGACACTCACAGGTTTCACGATACATATGTTCAAAAACACGGGCGTTCATAGACTGGTCAGTAGCGCCACCAGGACAAATTCGTGCACGAACATTATCTGAATCTATAATAACAGAATTTTTACCAAACATTTCATAGGCCTTAGTCGTTTTCCCACTCGCACTAATGCCCACAAAAAAATGAAGCTTAATATCACTCATATTTATTTTCCTTTCTCCTTTTTATACATTTATTATACTATAATTTTTAAAAAAAATCAAGTGATTAAAAATGTATTATCCATTATATTTTCTATTGTTATACTATCTAATTCCCAATAAGGAATTCTTTTTAATGGTATATTATTTTCACAACACCATTGATTTTTTATATTATCATGCAACTTAGTATAATTTAAATGTTGTTCATTATTCCATCCGCTTGATGTTTGATAATGCTGAACACCATCATACTCTAACAAGAAAGAATCATTAATATAAAAATCAAAAATTAATTGAGCGTTGGTTTCTGGATTTCTACACGTAGCAAATCTTTTTTGGGTGACAAAAGAAACATTATTTTGTATTAATAAATTAGTAATAATTTGTTCTCCCTTAGATTCAACACAACCACAACTTCTATTTTTTCTATAACGTAAATCGGTGCCACGAGTTTCAATAATATTTCCACATTCACATTGACAACGCCACATAGTACGATTATTTTTCTTTCCTGTTAATTCTAATACTTTTAATTTTCCAAAAGTTTGACCAGTTAAATCAATAAAATTATTATTATGAACAATTTCTTTTTGTAAGCATCCACAACTTTTAGTATGCCCACTTGTTAAATTACCAGTAGAAACAAAAACTTCTTTTCCACAATTACACAAACATCTCCATTTAGTTTTATTATTAATAATAATTTTTTCTTTTACAAGTAATTTCCCAAATTGTTGATTTATTAAATCTATGTTATTATTTTCTCTTATTCGTTCTTTCCATAAACATCCGCAAGATTGAATTGCCCCATTTTTTAAACTATCTGAACGAATAGATTTTAAATTTCCACATTGACATTTACAAATCCAATATACTCTTTCTTTAGAAAAATCTCGTTCTAAAACTGTCAAACGGCCAAATTTTTTTCCTGTTAAATCAATAAGATTTCCCATTGTTCTCACTCCAATATTAACGAAAAATCTTTCGCTATTTCTTTTAGAGTGGAATAAAGTAATTCTTCATTTTTGTGTGTAATACCCTTTTGACCATTTAACCATTTTGTAAGCGTCGGCGGCGAAATATTCATTTTTTTCGCTATGTATGTAACTGACATACCGTGGTCAGAAAAGTATTGCAATTTTTCTTTTATACTCATTCTCTATTCCCTCCATTAGAATAGTAGTGGTAAAATAATAAAATAAGTATATTTTCTTCTTAAAAAATTAACTTTGTAGTAAAATTACAAAGTTAATTTTATCCTTTCTAATGCATTATAAATTTTGCGTTATCCTTAAAATCATGTCGCAATCGTCCGGGCAATTCTCCTCGATACCAAAGAGAATTAGTATTTATTATAACTCCATCATTAAATTGAATAGTCCAAGATTGTCCACCAAAACCTCGTGGTTCATCATTCTCACTACCAATTTGATAAACTTTTTGATTGATAATAGCATACTCATGATTTTTATTATCAACCATTTTAGTCGCTAAATTATCCCAGTAATAAAAGTTAAAACATTCATTATTTAGACAAGTATAACTATTCTCACCAATCTTATAATAGGGAGCATTATTTGGAATAATTTTCCCGCAAACATAACAATACTTAAACATATTAAAATCTTCTCTCTCTCTTTTCTATATTTATTATAACAAAATTTTAGAAAAAAGTCAACTATTAAATTAAGTTCCCGTTATTCCTATATTTAAAGTTTGATTTTCCGCATTAACTGAAAAACCCAAGTTAGTAATCATTTCTCCAACTTTTTCATTTATAAAGTCTTTATTCTCGATAATACTAGCAATTTGTTCCGTGGCTTTAGAGTCAGCATTAGCTATACCTTCCTCAATATGATTTAATTTAGCTTCAGTAATTAGTTCATTAGAACTCCAAACGTGTCTTGAATAAGCTTGTGCCATAATTATACCTCCTTTATATTAGTCCCAAAATACATTATTTTTCCCTCTTTTATAAAATCAGTCCCAGAGACAATCAAAAAATTTAAAGAAGGACTTTCCAAAATCTTCTAATACTTGTGGCCGTATTTTATGTATTTCTACACAACGTTCGTAATATTTCTTACGAATTTCTTCTTTGCTTAAAGAAGAATCATAAGTAGTTGTTATAAATGGCCCATTTGGATGCTTTTCTTTATAAAAATCATCTTCAAAGGTTTTTTCATAATCTTTACTATATTCGTTTAAATCTTCCATCCAATCGTCATAGTCTAAACGCTCAATTTTATTGGCCATTTCATGGAGCCAAGTTTCCCATTTTTCTTTTGTATCAAATGGTTCCCCACCAGGATAACCCATCCCATAATCTGCCATATGACGTAAAATAAGAGGAACAACCGCGCAAAAGTAACTATTAAAATTCCAACAATCAGAGTAACAATAGCCCTTAGTCGCGCGCATCCATGCCGCGCGAATATTATTGAATAATTCTTTTATCCATTTCCAAGGATGAGTTAAATAATAGCGGGGTCTAAAAGACCATTTGAATACATTTAAATCCATTAAAAACTAACTCCTTCAAATCTTTTTATTTTCTTAATATAATCTTCGGCCTCTTCAATAGTTTCATATAAACGAAATGGCATAGGACTTCCATCCTCAATTTTAGATAATTGAGGGATTCCCCATTCTAAATGTACTTCTTTTATAGCCCACCATCGGCCATTTATTCTATGTTTAGAAATAATGTGGTCAAGAGAAAATTTGTCATATAAATCTACAACAAAAACTGTTTGAGCCATTAGAATATAAACTTATAGAAAATATTACCATTCGTTTGATGGTCTACTTCCATATATACTTTATTTTTATTACACCATTTCTGCGCTAAATCGCGCTCATTATCATAAAGAGCATAATAAAAATGATGCTGCTCTTTTGTTTTCGCGCGAGAAAGTTCTTCACTAAGTAAAAGATGTAGCGCTGGTGTGGATTTTTTCTTAAATAATGACATAATTTTCTCCTATCTAAATTCTTTAACAACTTCAATTTTAGGGTTATTTGCGCGATAAATACTGTTTGTAGTATATATCTTTGTAATTAAATTTGGGACATCTAATAGTGATTGTCCGTTAATATGCGGCTGTAATACTGTATCTTCACAATGAGAAATCCACGCATAAATATTTTCCGCGCCCATCTCTTTTAGCTGCTTAGCAAGTAAATATAATGAACTGCCGCGCGAAACAATATCATCTACTATTAAAATATCATGGCCTGCAATCATGTGTTTGGCGCCTAAAATTTGCATTGACTTAATATTTTGGCTAGACCAATCACGGTCTTTAACACCAAAAATAAAATAATGGTCATCAATCATATCTTTATAGCGTTTATAACCGCCTTCATCCACAAAAGCAAGAGTAGCAGAAGGATAGGTATTTAAAAGAGAATGAATACACCAATAAGGCCCATGAATTTCTACTCTATCTAAAAGTGCGGTAGCGACATTAGAATGTGGGTCAAATACAATAACTTTTTCAAAATTTAAATCATTTATAAATTGACAGAAATATTTCAAAGTAAAGCATTCTTTTTCACTTTTAACTCTATCCATTCTAGCATTTGGAATATAAGCTAAATTTAAAATTATTCTAGGACTTTGATAACTTTGCCGAAAATGATTTACAAGAAAATAAAGTTGTGTCATTTCTTCATCATTATCATAAAGCCAAGTAATATCAATTACCCCATCAAAAGAATAAATTGGTGTAGCGTTTAAACGTAATGTGCCATCATTAAAATGTTTAAACTCTACAGGCTCTCCATGCACGTTAATCATAACAATCCTCCAGCGGCATAAAGCCATTTATATAATTATCATTTTTATCTTTAACCGCGATTTCTGTTAAAGATGCGCAAATAGCATTAAAATCATTCATGTTCCAAGGATATTGCTTCCAACGCCAATAATTATACCAGAAAGAAGAAGGATGTTTTAGATTTTCTAATAAGTCAGCAACTGCGTTAGAAAGTATTGTTTCTAATATTGAATTAGTATAATATTCAACAGGTGTGCCAGTATATTTAGACATAAAAGTAGCAATACTTTTATATCTGTTTCCTTCTGAATTTAATTTCACGGCATAAATAATGCCACAACTCATTTTATCCATTTAATTGCTCCTCTTCTTCTTTGCTAAAAACTTTAATAAGTTCTTCTTCATAATTAGAAAAAGTTGAACCGCAAAAGAAACAATATGGTTCTAAAATTTTAGATTGCTTCATTCTACATTCACTACAATAATAGCAATCATCTTTATAAATTAGTTTTGCTATCATATCTATTCTCCTTTCATAAATATTATAACAGAAATTAAAATAAAAGTCAAATAAAAATGCGGCAATGCCGCATTAGTAATTATCATTTAATATATCAAATAACATTCCAATTAAAGCAACAAATGGAAAAAGTATAATACAAATTAAAATTATTGGAATTGAAATAATTATTAGTAAAGCAACTCCAAAAGCTCTTCCTAATTCAGCTAAAAAACTATTCATCTAAAATTTCACCGCCTTTAGCTCGATAACTAAAAATATTATTACAATTTAAACATTCACATACAGTTGTAGTTATATTTCTATCTGGGTTAATATTTATTCCATTTTTATAAACAGGAGGAAAATACATCGCGGTTATAGTAGAATAGCGCTCTATATAATAGCTTTCGCCGCATTTGGGACATTTTATATTATGCATAAGAACCTCCTAAACCAGCCATAGACATTTGCCAAGCATATTCTTCATTCTTATTTTCAGAAATTTCTTTCCAAGGGCACCACTTTGGTTTAGACCAATTCATCCAAACATCGGGAATACTTTCAGAAGTATCCCATTCAATAACAACCATTTCTTGCTTCGCGGCCGCACAATAACGAATTAGATATTGAACATTTTGAATATTTTCTTTATCTATACATAAAGTTTGCATACAAGGGCACTCAAAACAAGTTTGCGGCATTTTTCTATTTAGAGCAATCATTTTTATCAATCCTCTTATATTTAAATTGCCAACATTTTTCAAACATTTCAGGGTCTTCTGCTAAACAATAATGACAAGAACCCACTGTTCCGTCACAACCTCCAAAATCAAGACAACCAGTTAATCTATATAAACGCTCTTGCAAATCTTTAATAGTATAATCTTGATTTTTAATTATATTTTCAAGTTCTTCACGCGAAAAATCATTCAGAAATTTGTTCATATGTTTCCTCAAATACATCCTGTCGGCAAGGATAATATTCACCCTTCGGGCCGCGAATAATCCAACTTCCAACAGGAGCTTTCATTTCTCCTTCCAAAGTTTGAATAGTTATTCTATTCCAATAGTCAAATATGGGAGGGTTATCTTCCATAAAATTCATAATTTCATCTACATTATTGCCCGTCCATTGGACAGCTTCAATAGCAATTGGCTTTTTAATAAACCTCATATTAAAGCTCCTTTGTAATGTAAATTGGGGTGCTTGGCTCTTCTTTTATAGGTAGAGCCTGCCACAGTTTAATACCAAAATCTAGGAGTTTAGAAAGATAAAATACAATTAGAAATAGAATTAGAATGTTTAAAATCTCCATATTAAAACATCTCCGTCATTAAAATATCAAGATAATCAGGTTCAAGACCTAAATAAGATGCTAAAATATCTTCTGCTTCTTGCCAATTCCCACGTATAACTGCGTCTTCCATTTCTTCCATGCACTCATTCACAATATTCATTGCTTCAAGATATGAAATATTGTCGCGGCGAGAAATTAGGTTAATAATGTCTTCAACTGTATTCATTAAGTGAAGTCCTCCAGATAATGAGTAATAGTCTTGTTTCGCGCGAGTAGGGTTCCTGCACACATAACAATGGCGTCAGTAACAAAAGCAACTATGCTCTTTGGGACTTTAACCGCGAGAGGAATACTATATAAGCTACACTCAACAATTGTCTTAACGCCTAAAATACCAAGAGCAACTGCCGCAATAGTAACGACAATATTACTAATAATAGCATAATTAGTGTTTTCGTGCTTATAAAGCCAGCCGCAAAATATTCCAATTAGAATATTACCAAGTAGCCATCCAGGAGGAAACCAACCAGAAGTTAGTAAAGATACTAAAATACAGCCTATTCCACCAACCATTACTCCGGGGAGAATGCCAAAATGATAGCAATAAACTGCGAAAACAATATAACCAAGGTCAAGACCAATATGCCCAATTAGCGGGATTTTCATTGTCATACTTAATAGAACGTATAATGCAATACCAAGTGCCGTAAAAGTTAATTTCTTTGTATTTTTATTCATCTACATTTCCTTCCTTAAAATAATGAGTTAGAAAACAATTACAATAGCCGCAATAACAACAATTTTGTTCAATTCTACAAACATCTTCATTAATTAAAGTCACATAAGTATCATTCCAATGATATTTATGATTACCAAAATGACAATTAATTTTATTCCAAAGTTTCATAATTTTCTCCTTATGGTTCCCTCACATAAATTGTTCCAGTTAATTTCTTTTTTCCGAAATCATCAGACATTTTAAAATCAATTAACTTACTTTCCATTAACGTATGAAATAATTGTTCGCCTATATACTGTTTCGCGCGCTCAATAATTTCATCTTCTGGATGAAATTCATAGGCTTCTTCAAGAATAATATTTTCTGTTTTAATAGTATGGATAGGCTTTTCAGTTCTAACCACATTTATCCTGCCAGTCATACGACTATCTTCTATTGCCCATTCAAGAGCATTTAAGTTTCTTTGAAGCCGTTCTTCTTTTTCATTTAGTTTAGCTAAAATAACTTCATGTGCCTTAGTTAAAGAATTAACATCTTCATTGTGCTCATCTTGGGTTAAGCCGCCAAGAAAGTGAATTAACTTTTCTTTAATCTTCATTCTCTTCACCAAAAATATAATTATAGTCAGCTAATGAATCTTCATCCCAATCTTCGCTACTCGATAGCAATTCTTTAATACTATTCTTCAGCATATTTAAGTAAGCATCAAGTTTTTCGCCCATCTTAGGATTTTTATCCTTCTCTGACTCAACTTGAAGTTTCATAGCTTCCCATTGCATTTTTAGTTGAAGAAGTTCTGCTTTATGTTCTTGTTCTAATTCTTTAAGATAATCATACATACTTTAATCGTCCTCCATAATCCCAATTTCTTTATGAGTTAAAATGGTTTGAAGGTGCGCGGAAAGACTCTTCGCGCGCATCTCCTTATAAAATTCGGTAGCATTTGCAACCTTGTTATCCAGTCGTGCGAACAAGAAAGACTTTAACGGTCCGATATAAGTGCAAGCATACTGTGCGAAATCCGCACGAGTAGCGGGAGAATGTGACATTATAGCAGAAAAAGCAATATCAGCAATATCAATTAAATGTCGCAGTTGTCCAATAACTTCATCTACGAAAGACTTAAACTCGGGGTAGTAGGCGATAAAGTCATCAAGAGAATCATTCTGATACATTTCTATTACTTGGGTGATATTTAGCGGCCCATTGCCACGCATTTTATGCAGGCGTAAATACTCATCACCTTTAATTTTAATACGGTTGAAGTTCGCATCACACACTACATATCCCTCTTCATCATCGCCCATTTCGTGTGCGGCCGCAATACATTCAGAAAGAGAGTGATGGAGGTATATTTCGGGATGAAGTATGCCGCTAATCATCAAGGGTTCATTGTCTTCAATATGATTTGAAATGTTGCGTCGACCAAGATACCACAAATTAACCCCTTCATAATGTATAACAATACGATTAAAAGGAGAAGTTAGTTCAAACATATAAGTATAGTCGCGGTCTAACATCTTGAAAAAATTAGGAATACGGTCAATAACCTGCTCTACCAACGCGCCATAGGTGGTATCGCCGCACTCTGCTTTGTAAGCATCTATTGTTCCATTTGTAGAGACCACCCAACCATCATTGCCATACCAAAATTTGATAAGACTTCCATCCACCTTCTGCTGAACAGAAGCAGTAGACCAATCAATGCGATTAACCGCAGACTGGGATTCTCCATAGTTGAAGAACTTGTCAAACGGATGGCATACGCATATCCAATAGCCATCTTCGTTCTTGCGAAAGATGGAACCACGAGCTTCTTGAACCTCAGGCAAGCTCATATCAGACATAATCATATTATATTTCAAAATATAATATTCAACGCCTTCAATAATATCAGAATGAATTTCCAGAAAATACGGAGCAGCTACGAGCTTAGTCTGCCAATCGAGATTTTCATTCATAAATTTAGTTAAATACATAACCAATAACTCCTTTTCTTTTCTATATTTATTATAATATAATTTTAATATAAAGTCAAGGGGTTGGTTTATAGGATTTTATAAAATTAAAATTTTCGCGCGAAAATAGTTTTAAAATGAAAATGAAATTGCAAACTGGGGTTATGTTAAGGGATATTTTCGCGCGAAAATTTAAAATGAAATTTCAAATTGAAATGAAAATGAAATTGCAAATATAAGAGGGGTTGGTTTAAAGGCCATATACCTATAAAATAAAATCAAAATAAAATTGTAGAGATGAAAATGAAATTGCACTTATTTAATCTTAATAAGCCCAACTACAATACCACAATCCCGCAATTTTATCATAAGCAACTTCATACCCATTAACTTGTAACGAAGTTGTTAAATTTAAATAATTTGGATTTGTTAAATAAAGAAAGTCAAAACCGCGAATTGCGCGTTCTCTAATTTCTTGCTGTAATTTAAACCAACTGTTCAACTGATTATTTTTTGCCTTATTCATAAGCGAATTGGCTTTCGCCGCATTAAACATATTCTCAATCCTCCCAACTTACTTCTGTTTGACCTTGATAATAAACTTTAAAACCCAATTCAGTTAACCATTTCGTAGTATCAGAATGACATCTAGGTAAAATTGTGCGAAAACAACCACTTTTCGCCGCAAACAAAATCAGTTCTCTAACAGTTTCTTTTTCGTGTGCAGCAATAATTTCGTGAGTCTTCTCATTACAATAATCTGCATCAAATTTTTCATCTTTCTTATTAAAAAAGTTATTTAATTCTTCACCATTATTCATACTAAACCTCCCATTTTTTTGAACTGTGCGAATTTCTTGCACGCACATTACCCATTTAAAATTTGGATAGTCTTCCGCAGCAAATTTTACATCAATCACTCGCTCGTTATCTTTTAATTGATAGTTTTCGCATTCTTCTCTATTTTCAAAATAATAATTATACCAAACAATTTGATAATTATCATATTGATTAACAATATATTCCTTACCCTTTTTCATCTACTTTCACTTCCTTTATTTATATTATACATCAAATTTTACCAAAAGTCAAAAATCTCGCTCCCTGGGGAGCGGTTTGTTAAAAGGTGCGAAGCACCTTTTAACAAACGTAGAGGGGGACGCAAGGTTTTCTTGTGGCCGCGAGAAAAGGGAAAAATATAGCATTTTAAATATTTAATAACAGGTACATCTGATGTGTAAAGAAAGGAGAAGATAAGTAATTTTAAATAAAGGAAGTTGGAGTATAGGGAGAAGGTAAGGGAGTAAATTTTTGGGAGGGGAGGTAGGGTTTTCTGGTAGGTAGAGAAATTTGGTATATAGTGGGTAGTAGTGCGCCTAAATTCCAGGCAAAGTCAAGTATTTATTTCTATTAAAAATTATATTTCTGGAATTTAGAAAAAGTCAAGTTTTTAACTGGTAGTAATTTTTACCGACAAAATTTTTATCCGGGGGTGTAATATAGACACCCCCGGATAAATTTTTTTTCTATTTTCCTATGTTATCACTCATAACTTGGTAATAATATGCCCATAATAAATACCAGTTCCAGTTTGTTCTATTCTATAGTTTTGTGCTAAATCCTTTTTTAATGAAGTCCACTTCTTTGGATAATTCATTGCTTTTAATAAATCTTCTTTCTCTTGTTTTCCTAACTTCCTATTTAAATATTCATCTGGCACAATCCAATTTTGATTGCTAATACGTTCTCTTGCTTTTGTATAACGTTCTTGTCGCTTATCATTTAATGCTAGCTGACTATTATAATTATATTGTATTTGCCAATCTCCACGTTTTCTTCCAGGAAATTGAATTTGAATATCTTTATTTCCGCTATGAACAATTACAATTTGAACGTTATCATCAATAAGGTTCCAGCCTGTGGCGTATGCTTCTGTTAATATAATGTCATCAATATGGTCTGGATAGCAATGTTTATTCTTTAAATATTCAACCGTGTCTAACTGGCCCGCGGACATAGTTCTGGTTGAGTTGCGAGACCATAGGTTTATTACATTACGTCCTGTATTTTCTTGAATTTCGCGCGCAAATTGCTCTCCTTGTTCTATTGTAGGGACAAAAATTAAACGTTTAACTTCTGGGTTCGCTCGCAGTAGCACATGAACGTCTGAGTATTCATATTTTTGGAATACTTCATACGCCATTAATTGCTCTTGAATTTGGATCTCATTTATATAGTTTTTAAGACGAGGCCATTTTTCTAGGTTGTCCGCGGTCGCGGTTAAACCAAACCACCAAACTCCTTGTAGCTCAGCCCAATGAAACAAAGTGTCTATGGCTACATACGAAAGCGATTCGTGCGAAAGTAATAAACAAATTACTTCTCTGTCACTTTCTGGGTTTCTTTTCCATATATTCGCTTCATCTATTCTGACATATTTAATTAAATTATGAATTTCATCGCACGCAACATAATCAAACATTGCGGCCGAAATTTCACCGCGTTTTACCATTGCTCCAAATTTTTGATAATTTAATATATAGGGTTTATCCAGCTTCTCACCCCACATTTGACATTCGTCAAGTGCTATTTTTTCTTCTTCTCCCATTGTTGTGTCTATTAGAATTAAGCAACGTTGCGGCTCAATACCCAATTGTTCTGGGATTGTATGAATTGCGGCGGTTGTCTTTCCCTGGCCCGTTTGTGCGTTTATTAAATTTAAACGGCCTCTTTCGTATCGTGGTTGTTCCAGCTCCAATGCATCTGATAAATGTAACCCTTCTTTCATTTTCTCAAACTCCTTTTATTTTTATTTTCTCAAATAAAAAGTATTTTTATTATTTTAAAATTATTTTAATTTATTTTTTAAATTAAAAAAAATAATTATTTATTTGACAAAATAAATAATTTATAGTATAATAAAATGGGATATTTTTATATATATAAAAAATTTGTCTAACTGATATAATTTGGCCAGACGCCCAACTTCTCCAGCTCCTGCTTCAACTGATCAGATTTCCAACTTGTCAAATATTTGACATCACTCGCTAACAAAATTAAATTTATCTTGTTTAATACTTGATATCCAGCTAACTGGAATTTCACTTGTCAAATACTTGACATTTCCAGCTCGTTGTCTGATTAGAAGTTCCAGCTTTTCCAGCTTCTATAAAATTCCAGCTCCTACGGTCCAGCTTATCTGTCTAATAATATACTGAGGAGGGCTCCTCCTCTCCCTCTCTAATAATAGTATAACATAATTTTATAGTAAAGTCAAATAGTAGGTTTTCTATAGTAGTATAGTAAAGTGCTACCACTTTAGCATAGTAAAGTGATAATATACTGCTATGGTAGCATAGTAGCATGGTAAAGTGATTTCTAATTGTTGACTTTTTGTAAAATAAAGTGCCCGGACAGTTTGATTTACAATGATTTAACTTGACATAACATGATTTATGTATTATAATTGAGGTATCAAAAGAAAGGAAATAAAAAATATGGCATTGAAAGTTTTAAGTAACAATAATATTACATGTGATAATCATGATAGTGGTATATATTTTTTCGGAGAGCGTGGTCTTACTCCGGATGGAGAATTGTTATGTTCTGTTAAAATTGGCTGGGGCGGAGATTTGTCAAGACGTATTAAACAATATAAAACCCATAGTTGCCAACTATTTCATCAAGAGCATCATATCTTAACTAAAAAATTACCTATTCCCAAAGGTTATGACATGGAAACTTATGCTCATTTAATGTTGGAGTTGCTTGCAATAGGGCTTCCTTCTTATAGCCGCGAATGGTATTATGTTAGTGAACCTATATATTTTGAATTGTGTAAAAATCCTTGGCAAATTTTTGATGTTAATAGAATGGATGAACTTATTAAATTAGCTCAAAATACAAAAAATGATAATCGTTTTTATATAAATAAAAATGAATATGATAAAATATATAAGCATGATAAAACAATGACTGAACAAGTTATTAATTATGCAACTATTAATAAAAAACAAGAAAAGGAAATTGAAGAATTAAAAAAGATAAATCAATCTTATTTGCAACTTGTTCAAAGCTATGAAGAGGAAAAGAAACTTATACAACAGCATTATAATTATAGTGTGCGTTTTCATTTAGCACCTTTGTGGAAAAAAATATTAATGGCATTAAATATTATTTAAAGAGGAGTTTTCCTCTTTAATTTTAATTATATGTAAATTAAAATATCCGGGCATTATAGTTTACATATGTTTAATAAAAAAGAGAACGGTTAAACCGTTCTCTTAACGTCCATCCAACAATTCCGTCTTATTCCTTTGCCATACGGGAAAGCCTTATGCGCGGCGATACAACGGGCAAAAATGTAAGTTTCAATTTTTACATCATCAATGCCTTTGTGTTCCTCTTCATATTCGGCATTGAGTATCAAATACCTATAAACCGTTTCCGCACTTGTGCTATAATTGCGGGCATCGGGCGCGCCTTTGCGATTGCTTGTAAAGTTGTTAGCTTCACAAAACTCTTTATAAGTTTTGCGCTGGCAAAGGGTTTGGCAAGCCATATTCCAAATACAGATAAAGTTAGTATTGCGCGGGAAGAAATACCTATACTTGGACTTGGTGAGCCATCTTTGAGTTGTGTTTAGCGCGTTCCTGTCAAAGTTGACATTATATGCGCAAACATCTGTAATGTTGTATTCGTGCATCAACGCGAGAACATATTGCCGGGCATCGTAAAAACTTACCATCTTGCGCGTGCCCTCATGGTGTTCCTTCACATAAGAAGGAATTTTATCCGCATAGTAGGCGGTACGCATCATTTCGCGCTCATAGACAAAAATGTCGCGAATAGTGAAAGAAAATTGTGCATAGATTATGCCGGACTTATCAACGACACAACCGCCCAAATCATATACAAGAGCATCGTCTAAACCGTTCGCGGTTTCGGTGTCAAGAACCAAATAATAATGCTTGCGTTTGTCAATCATAGAAGTGTTACCTCTCTTTCATTTGATGTATATAGTATAGCATATCAATAAAGAAAAAGCAAGTTAATTGTGTGTTAATTAGGGTGCCCGGATATTTTAATTTATAATTATTTAACTTGACTTTGGGTTGGGTTTATGATATTATATATGTAGAAAAGCAAGGGAGATATGAGTTATGCGTGAAATTATTACTTATGTTGCTTATGATGATACCGAGTTTGATAATTTGGAAGAATGTGAAGAATATGAGAGCAAAGCCTTTGATTTGTTGAACGAATTTTTTAATGCTTATGATTTTTTTGGGAAAAATGGTGCGTATATTTGGATTTTCTTGAATGAAGTAGAACAGGGTCTATACGCTATTAAATATGCTTTCGAGAGATGCGAAAAGATTCGTGTAAAGAAAATTGTTTCTCACGAAGTTAGAAAACTGATTTATTCTTATTTTGGCTATGAATTGCCGTGGGATGAAGTGGGCTTGTATGAATATGATTGGAAAGAAATGGAATGGGTTAAAGTGGGCGAATAGCCCACTTTAATTTTATGTTATTTAAACTACCCGGTCTTTCTAATTCACATATGTTTAACTTGACTTTTCTTGGATTTGGATGTATAATTAAATCAATCCAAGGGGCAAGAGTGGCAAGGACGGATAAGCAAGACTTAACAAAGTTTTAACTTGACATTCCGCTGAAACTCTGCTATAATGGATACATCAAGAGGAGAACGAAACTCCTAAAAACGAGAAAGGGTTTACACTATGTCTATGAATGCTAACGAAATCAAGTCCACCGCTCGCCAGATGACTATTGCCGCGATCATGCCTTCTCTGATGGAGAATGAGGCCGTGAAGTTCGCGGACGGTTCCTTTGCTATCCTACAAGTCGTTGACGGTCAGGAAGTTTGGACGGAAGTTTCTGTTAAGTCCAAGGCTTACAAGGACACCAAGGTATCCAAGGCGTTTGACCCCTTTGAGGCCGCGCAGGAGTGGGAAGCCGAGAAGAGGGTCAAGGCTGATAACAAGGCGGCCAAGGAAGCTGAGAAGGCTGCTAAGGTAGCCAAGGCCAAGGAGAAGAAGGCGTAAGCCTTCTTTTTTTTAATTGTATGTTAATTAAAATGCCCGGGTAATTTAATTTATTATTATTTAACTTGACAATCGCGCGCGGATAGTATATAATTAGAGTATCAAATGAAGGGAGTAAATAAAATATGTTTAATATTGGCGATAAGGTATCTTTTATTAGTAATGTAGATGGAAAACCGATTTATGGTTATATCGTCAAAATTGAGATTGACCCACTTGAAGAAGTTGATGTTAGGTTTGAAAAAACTAATTATGTATTCTATACAGTTAGAGTATATAAAAGTTTTTATATGAATGGATATGCTGATTTTCAACGTTCACAAAATGATTTAACGAGGTATGAAGAATGAAAAAGTTTTTCAGTATCACCACGCCTTATCAGTTTGAGCGAATGGATTTAGTGGCAATTTTTGCCATACTTAACACAATCGCAATAATCGCATGGAATCGTGGCGCGTGGGTTGGCTTGCCTGTTAATGTGGTGGGCTTGATATGGGATTTGCACACAAAGCCGCATATTAATAATGTGGTTATGCGGTTGGCTTTAATAGTAATGAATATTTATTTCCTAACTCTTTGAGTTAGGATTTTATTTTAAAGTTGTGTAAATTAAAGTACACGTATTATGTAGTTTACATAATTTTAACTTGACAAAATAGCGGATTATCTGTATAATTATATTAGAAAAACGAAAGGGGTTAATCAATATGAAGTCTGATTATCGTATTCGCGCCGCAAAGTTTTTGAAGGACATTTTCCCTTATATTTGTAATTGTTTGACTGATAAATACGATGCGCAAGAGGCGGTTTGGCGTTATAATGCTTATAAGCATAGGAAAGTTCTTTTTAATTATGGTGTTGCGTGAATCGCGTTGATTACCTCTGATTATGTTATTAAGTGGGATTATGATAAAGAATGCGCTTATGAATGTGGTGGTTGCGCAGATGAACACAAGGCTTTTATGAAAGCCAAAGAAGCGGGCTATGATTACTTATTGGCTGAACCTACGCTTATTGAATATCAGGGTTATTATTTTATGATTATGCCGCGAATTAAGCATGTAGGTGGTAGGTTGCATAAGGGGCATTATATTGATTATTATCTGACCGAAGATGAATTTAATTGGGTGACAGAATTTAATAAAGATATTCATTCTTATAATTGGGGAATCCGTGACGGAAAGGCTTGCTTGATTGATTATGCTATGTCTGAGGAAGTTACGGAAAGATGGTGAATAAGCGCTTAGGCGCTTATTTTTTTATAGTTGTGTAAATTAAATTGTCCGGGAATTGTAGTTAATATAAAATTAACGACCATCAAAGATGGTCGTTATTAGGCAAGGGCGGCATCTCTTCGATGTCAATATCTTTAGAATAAGTGAAAACCTCACTCCATCCCCAATCTTTATGACACTTTGAACACGTGCCATAACCAATATCAATGTGTGTACCAGTATAATATTCGGTGTCTACTACTTCATCAAAGAAAACGTCATTTCCGCAATTCGGACACTTCATAATTTATTCTTCTCCTTCCATTTCTTCTGGTGGGGTGATTTCCGAAAGTGTGAAAATCTCCATCCATTCAAACCACTTGCGGCACCAAGGGCAATAGGCACTTATGTAGTTGGTATAAGAATCGCCATCCTGTTCAGTGCTATAACAATCAGGACCGGCAAAGGTATGACCACATTTAAGACAATTCATAAATTATTAACCCTCCTTACAAACTCCCTCAACAAATTCGGCATCAAGAACATCAAAGTCAATTTCCGCACCGAAGGTTTCACCGATCTTGGTAGTGAACTGGTAGGAATAGCCGCCGAGATCCTCAAAAGCCACAATGTCCTCATCTTCCGCGAGGAAGTGCTCAAACGCAATGCGGGCACGCTTGACGCTGGAATAGGTGCCGAAAACACCGCTGTTAAAGTAGTTGGAAAAGACAACGTAAATTGCCATACTGTGAAATCCCCTTTCGTTTCTTTCTGTATATATTATAATCCTGTTCGCTGGAAAAGTCAAGTTAAGATTCGGTTAATTATTCTTCTGGCAAATGGAATCAATAATTTCATTCCAATTATTTATGTATTGGAAAATGTTCGCGCGCTCAACCTCATATATAATCTCATACATATTATTTTCAATAATGTTTCTTGCATCTTCAGAAGTATTTTCAGAAAAAATTTCCTTAATCCAAGTGTCATCAATTTCAATGGTGTGTGTTTCAGTCCAAGTAATTCTCATATTATTTAGTCTCCCTTCACTTGATGGTATTATTATATCATGTAAAATAATAGAAGTCAAGTTAAGATTTAATTAACTAAAATTACCGGGCGATATAGTTTACAGAAATTTAAAAGAACGAATAATCGTTCTTTTAAGTGGTGATTTTCAAAATGAAAAGTTTGCGCGAAGAATTGTAAAGATAACAAGTAACTTCTTTGTTAAGAAATTGAGCGGGAATAGTATTGATAGGCCCGAAGTAAAGCAAAGTTTTCATATTTGCATTTCTAATCAATACGTTTTTAATGGAAATATGCTGTTGCGCGCGAGCGACAATATCTTTTACTTTCATTGACAATTCCCCTTTCTTTAGATATAGTATAACAGAAATATAGAAAAATGTCAAGTTAAAAGCGTGTTATTTAAATTGTCCGGTTATTTTAATTAACTTTTCTTTTAAAAAGAAAAGGCTTACGCCTCTTCCTCAAAAATATATTGCCAAGGATTTTCACACAGAGCAAAATAAGTTTCTTTATCAACATAAAACCATTCCATGGCATGAGCAGCGCGAGCAATCGCAAGGTCGGCAAGCGCACGGTGTGCCTGTTTTTCTGCTTCTCTCAAATCAATATTAGGGCAATAAATAATATTATTATGATAAATCATAGGGTTGTAAGATCTATATTGATTTACACGTTCTTTAATGTTTTTAGCGCAACCGATTTTCACAAGATAAAAATCTTCACCATTAGGATTGCGGCCAATCATGCCAAGGAAATAAAGGCCGGGACAATCGGCTTCGCCATTAGCAAAATCAAATTCCTTAACAGGAAGCGACGCGGCAGGGAAAAGACTTTCAATAGAAAAGAGATTGGACTCTTTTACACGAACATAACCTTCGCCTTCAACAAAGTCATAATACTTTTTAATGGCTATACGTGCGTTAGACGAAAGACTTCCCTTTTCGTTTTCATATCCTTCAATAATGCACTCTCCATCACCAAATGCGATAAAACGACACATTGCTTCATCTTCGGAATAAATAAAATCTTCCTCTCCAAGCATGTCTTTGCAAGCATCCTTGCAAATCTGATACTGCTCCTGATAAATCTTGTTAGCCTGCTGAATCTCCTGCTCATACTTAAACATTCTTCTTTTTCCTTTCTGGTTTGTAAGTGTTTTCCTTCACTTCATGTATATAGTATATACTATATAGGCAAATTTGTCAAGTTAAAAGAGTGTAAATAAAAATAGCCGGGCGATATAATTAACATATAATTAAAAAGGAAGGGTTAATCCCCTTCCTTTTCTTTCTTGGCGGCTTCACGCTTCGCCCTATCCTTGGCGGCCTTTTCCGCACGAGCGGCGGCACGCTCGGCCTTCTTTGCCTGCTTGTCCTCATAGTCCGCGATTTCGGACGCCATCAGTTCGTCCGCGGTAACATCCTCCCGCTGCTCTGCGACGATAACACCGACGCGAGCGTAACGGCGTTCGCCGTTTACATCCTCGACGATGCAACCATACTGACGGTCGTTAATCTTGTGGAAGCCTTCGATGTTAGCGACGTTCAGAGCGGAAAAGATAGCGGTGCGGATGTTGGAATCGACGATAGCCTTGGAAATCTTCATAGTGTTTTTCCCTTTCTGGTTTGTAAGTGTTTTCCTTCACTTGATGTATATAGTATAGCAGAAATTTGGGATTTTGTCAATACTTTTTTCTGTTAATTGTGAGTAAATTAAAATGACCGGATGCTATAGTTAACGAGGTATTAACCTCGTTAAGTTCGTTCAATCGTCATTAGGACTTCACCAGTTTCAGCGGAGCACACATCCGCGTAAGAAAAATTATGCTTAACCAGAACTTCACATACCTGCTCGGCAATGTCGTCCATAGAGCCACAATCATCATAGCGTAGAGAAATTCCTGCATCGTCATCGTAGAAAACAACAGTGACATGGGTGGCGTAGGTGTGACGAATGTTGATAGCCATAATCGGTATCCCCTTTCTTTTTTCTATATATATTATAACATAGAAATTGAATAAAGTCAAGTAAATATTTGGTTAATTAAAAATGCCGGGTACTGTAATTAACATTTAATTAAATTAAAAGAGGGCTTTCGCCCTCTTTATTAACCCTTCATCGTGTAGACGTTGGGCTTGCCCTTGGCTTCGGTCTTTACAACCTCGCCCGCCATCTCATGGAGCAGAATATACTGTACCTTGGCGACGGTGAAGTCCTCGGGCAGAGCGTTAGCACAGCGCTCGTAAATTTCCTTGGCGGTACCGCCATCAGCAACGGCTTCGCGGATGATGGGCAGAACCTGCTCCATCAGAGCGGTGCGAGCCTTGGCACGCTTGTCCTTGGCCTTCGCCTTGGCTTCGTCGCTGGTCTTGCGGGGCTTCGCAATCTGGTCGCGAATCTTGGTCAGCACGTCCACGATTTCATCGGGATTAGTCAGCACTTCGGTGGAGTTGGTCACGGCGGCAATAGCGTAGTTCAGAGCGTCAACGCGAGTCAGAGTGTTCTTCATAGTATTTCCCTTTCTGGTTTTGTTGAGGTTTTCCTTCCTCTGTTGTGTATTCATTATATCACGTTTGTGATGTAATGTCAAGTTAAGATTTTGTTGCGATTGGGAGGGATTCCGCCGCCACGGGACGCGCACGACGCGGTTTCCCTTTCCCCTTTCGACAAGAATAGTATATCAGAATTTCCGTATTTTGTCAATACTTTTTTGTGTTAAACGTAAGTAAAATACACTGTCCGGGATTTTTAATTAACGTTGGTTTAATAAAAAGAAAGGGCTTAGCGCCCTTCCATATACTCCAAAAGCATTTCCATTTTCTTTAACAATCCCTTAATATATCGGGATTCTTCATCTTTAGAATCAACGTAAGTTTTCATAGCGTTAAAAACCGTTTCGCATTCCTCAATGTTAGGGACTTTGCGCCGCATACAATGGTCATAAGTATAACCAAGTTCACGGAAAGGAAAATATTTAATTCCATTAGACACGGCATGTTTTTGCGCAATCTTGTGCAGAATATAGGATTCAATTTCTGCATCATCCAATGCGGTATGACTTTCCATAAAATCGTACTTATCGCACAAATAGCGGTAACTGGTTTCAGCACTGGTTTTAAAATAAACGCCACTATTAGTCAGCATTCCATATTTTAAACAGTTATTCTTATAAGTAACATTATTCAAAAGATAAGTGGTTGCAAGTCCCCACAAATCAAAGAGGTCATACAGACGACCACGGAACAAAAAATGTTCGGCATCAAAATCGGGATTCTTATCGTTAGAAGGCTTTTCAAAAGCAATTCGACGGCAAGAGTTACGCTGGATTTCTTCCCACTTGAAATAATCGGGGGAATAGAGCATATTAACATACAATTCAGTAAAGGGAATTGCTTTCTTAAAATCAAACATAGCATTAAAAGCCCCGACAGAATCAACTTTTTCAAGGTCAGCCATAAAAATTTCCATGACTTCATTCCAAGGTTTAATAGTGGTTTCGCCCTTTTTCAACATCTCAAGATAAATAGGGCGCTTTTCTGCATAATAGGCGGTATTAAACACAGCAGGAACTGAAAAAGTTTCGGCAATCAAAAACTGCTTGCGGTCGTGGATAACTCCGGCACGGTCACAGATAGTCCAACCAATGTCATATACAAGAGGCTTTGCAATCGCAATCTTCTTTTTGCGCTCGGGGTCACCCTGCGCAATTTCATCAGCATAAGGCAAGGTTGCGGTTTCGGTGTCAACAACGCAATACATCTTTTTATTCGCCATAGTTCAAAGTTCCTTTCTGGTTTGTCTGGTGTTTCCCTTCACCTTGTGGGTATATTATAACATGGGGTTAGGGTTTTTGTCAATAGGTTTTTATGTTAAGTATGCGTAAATTAGACTGCCCGGAAAATGAAATTAATATAAAATTAAAGTAGCGGCGAACCACTACTTTAATTTCTGTTAAGATTAAAAGTAATTTCAGTCCAGTCATCATAGGGTCCGACTTCTTTGGTAAAGCCTTCAAGCTGGAATTTGTCGATCAGATATTCCCGAATTTTCCCGCCGAAGAAGCCGGTGTGAATTTGCCAAAAGCGGCGGTCTTTTCGCTTCAAATACCTTTTAGCAAGTGCCAAATTCCATCCCATACCATTATCAAAGAAGTAGAGACATTTTTCTTCATCGTGCCAGTGAGACACACGCGGAATGTAGTAATTGAGAATTTCATCCGCGCGTTTTTCGTCCCATGCCTGTCGATTATCCAACCACTCGGAGATTTTTTCCTTCATTTTCACGCAAGCCCAAATTGGAAACAATATTACACGCCAAATCTTATAACCATTCTTGCGCCACCACTTGTGCATCTTGTGGCCCCTCTTGCCCCGCATAGCTTTAATAACTTCATTATTCATTAGTGTAAGCCCCTTTCTTTTGTTATATTTAGTATATCATTAATAAAACTATTTGTCAAGTTAAATGATTATTAATTAAATTGACCGGGCATTTTAATTAACTTATCCTTAATAAAAAAAGAAAAGCCCCGAAGGGCTTTTCTTACTTACGCGTGTAGGTGTTCGCGCTCTTGCCGTTGTCAACCTTGCGAACCTCGTCCGCCCACATAGCCCGCAGGGCGTAATTGAGCTTGCCCTGCGTGAAGCCATCGGGCCACTCATTCCTCTCAAACAGTTCCTTGGATGTCTGTTCCTTATCCGTCAGAGCATTCATCAGAACATCATGCGCGGTGGCGTAAACATCCTGATTAGCCTGCCGCTTGGCATTCATGCGCTCATACTCGGCATTGATTTCATTGCGCAGAGTATCCATATCGGCAACCTCACGGCCATTGACCATAGCGACAACCATCTCAAAAACGTTCTTCTTCATAGTGTTGTGTTCCTTTCTGGTTTGTTGGGTTTTCCTTCCCTTTGATGTATTTATTATAGCACCAATCGGCTATAATGTCAAGTTAAGAGTTTGTTAAGAGTTATTCCTTTTCGTTTCTCTTAACAACACCTGCGTTTGCGCTTGGGAACAGGTGGTCGTAAGTTGCGGGGAGTTCTCACGCGGCGCCTGCGTGGTTGAAGCGGCTATCCCCTGTTTCTCTGCCCTTCAACATCCTTATTATATCACGATTTCCCAACCTTGTCAAGTTAAGATTTCGTGAAGTGGTGAGAGTGGCGGGGATCGAACCCGCGACACCCAGATTAAAAGTCTGGTGCTCTTCCAACTGAGCTACACTCCCATGTCCTTTCAACGTATTTATTATACCATGGATTTGATATAATGTCAAGTTAAAAGTTTGTCACAAGGATTTGGGTGGCCGATCAATTGTGACTGGTTTTGTCTTACCACAACGCTGCTATCTGCCGCGCGCTCTTGTTTCCCTCACCTTGTAGATATATTATAGCAGAACTCCCACAAAAAGTCAAGAGTTTTGCGTGTTAAGAGTTAGTAAAATACAAAACCCGGACAGTGTAATTTACATTAGCTTAAAAGAAAATGGGCTTTCGCCCATTTTCTTATGCTCACTTTACCTTATAGGTGAAAGGGCCCTTGCCATTGTCAATCTTGTCAACCTCGTCCATCCAGTAATGCAGGAGAGCATACTGAATCTTGTGGGGCGTGAAGCCCTCGGGCAGTTTGTCCTCGCAAGCGGTGAAGATGTCCTTCACAGTCAGAGGAGCATCCGCAATTGCGGCGAACACAATGGGCTTTGCCTGCTCGTAGGCGTCCATCTTCGCGCTGACCTTCGCAGCGGACTTCTCATACTCGGCGCGGATGTCCTCAACCACAACAGACAGGTCAATGGTGTCGTCGTTCTTCACAAAGTAGTTATACAGAGCGGTGATGGTGGTCTTCTTCATAATTATTACCCTTTCTGGTTTTTAAGAGTTTCCTTCTCTTTTTTGTATATTCATTATAGCACGTTGTGCTTATAATGTCAAGTTAATTCTTTGTGAAGTTTTGGGCAGTTTTAGGATTTTCTTTCCTCGCCCTCAACTGTATTTATTATATCAGAATTGAAATGAAATGTCAATACCCGGTTAGGTTAAAGGTTTGTAAATTGAAATTGACGGGTATTTTAGTTTACATTGATTTAAAATGAAATTGGGAGAACTAACTGTTCTCCCATTCTCTCCGCTGACGTTCCTGCCGCCGATGGAGAATGATTAAAAGTTCATCAACCATTTTAGAGAGTTTATCACGCTCAATCGCGTCAAGCCGATTAAAGTCAGGATAGCCACAATATTCCTCAATATTATTGAGATTACGAACATCCGCGGCGATAAGCTCGGCGGCGATTTCAAGATTAGTACGCATTATACTTCCTCCATAGGCACTTTATACCAAAAGATGTCATTGTTGTTAAAGTACCAATACCAACCATTATAGAGAACGCGAGTTCTTCCTTGAGATAAAAAGGTAATGGAATATCCTTTATGGAATCGATCAAGATAATTAAGGAATTGAGTTATTGTAAAACTATAGTTGGTAAACATCAATCCTTCTCTCCTTTCATAGCGTTGCGGCAAATCTGCTTGCCCTCTTTACGTTCGTGCTTCTTATTTTTCTTTTTCGTGGGCATCACGGAAGGACGATAGCCGCACCAAGTTTCACGATTCTGGTTTTTCTTTTCCATTTCGTTTCCCCTCACTTTCTGAAATTATTATATCATATTGGAGAGAAGAAGTCAAGTTAAGGTTTTATTAACTTATAAAGTTTATTGATAAAAGTTGCTTCTTGGTTATTTTTACAATGGAAAGTAATAAAAAGAAGGGCATTATAACGTTCAATATCATAATCAATTTTAGATGCAAATAGTTTGTCTACAAATTCTTTTGTAATATTAGAATTGATAGCAATTTTGCGGACGTCTTTCATATTTATAATCTCCCTTCATTTTCTATATATAGTATATACCATCTACACGTAGAAGTCAAGTTAAGATTATATTAAACCACAAAGTTTGGCAATAACTGGCAGAAAAGGTATGGTAATCCCAAAAATTAAAAGCTCCCAAATTATTCTTTCTTTTTTACAATTTATCAATCCGCAAATACCAAGAAAACCCCAAACAAAAAGAATAATACTAAAAATCAGCATAATGTTCTTCCTTTCTGTCTTTCTGCGTATATTATACACTATTCATACGCAGAAGTCAAGTTAAGATTGAGTAAAATAAAGTATCCGGTTAGTATAATTTACATATAATTAAAAAAGAGGGTGATTACTCACCCTCAATCGGCTGGGATACAAGCGCCTTAAATCCTACAGTGTTAAGGTCTTTTACAACCTTGCGCGCCGCGCGCTTGCGTTCCTTTTCCTTTTCGGCACGCTCTGCCTTTTCCTTACGCTTTGCCGCCTTATCTGCGCGCTCGGCAAGCACAAGTTTCCAATCTTCGGCGGCGGCGTAGCCATCAAAGGGGATATAACCGCCGTTACCGTCGCGCTCACCGCGAGGAATACTCACCTTGATAACGGCGAACTTTTCGTTGCCCTCACTATCCACAATGGGGAGGGCGAGTTCGCTGGCACTAATCGGGAGAATGTCGCTAATGGGATTCACCGCGTCGATGATGGTCTGGAGGACGTTGTTGCGGATTTCGGTTTCAAGAGATGCCTTACTCATAGGTGTTAGTCCTTTCTGGTTTAGTGTTTTCCTTCACTTTCTGGAATTATTATAGCAGATTTGGGAGGGAAAGTCAAGTTAAGTTTTTGTAAAGAAATTTTATATTAACCCAACACACAAAGAAAAAAGCGACAAATGGAGCAAAAATTACAAGCCACGGACTAAGTTTTATATTCATTGTGTAAGTAACTTTCATTTGACTTTCTCCCTTCACTTTCTATAAATATAATACCATAATTTCTATAAAAAGTCAAGTAAATTTTTTGTTAATTTGAATACCCGGGAATTTTAATTAACATAATTTCAAAAAAAGAAAAGGCGGTTAGCCCGCCTTAACCATTTCTATAAGAACGTTAAAAATTTCGTTAGGCTCATATGCTGTATTGCCCCATGCATCGCGGTTTTTTTCTTCATCATCAAACAAAATTCCCGCGCCGCATGTTTCCCATTTGTTAATCCCATATGAAGTAATTATGACTTCATCCCATTTGACGCTTGGCATATGATAAGAAAGCCAATACTTTTTAGCATCTGTCACAAGTTTGTCATATTCTGGGGTTGAATACTTGGAAAGCCATGAAATAATGCCGATTTCATGTCCCATTGCTTGCAATCGATTAAGATACCGCGCAAGTCTGGAAAGATTAACAAGAGGTTTAGCAATCTCATAAGGTGAAGGGTCATAGGCATTAAGCGCGGAAAGCCAACCATTAACACCATAAAGATTCGCAATCGTGCCGTCCATGTCAAACCAAATTTTCATTCTTTTATATCCCCTTTCCTTTTCTGAATATAGTATATCAAATTTTAGAGGATAAGTCAAGTTAAAAGTATGTAAAATACAATTACCGTGCATTTTATTTAACACAATTATAAAAAAAACGCGGTTAAACCGCGTTAGATGCTTCTTCTAAAATTGCTTGAATATCCTCTAATGCACAACGCAAACATGTTTTTGAATAGTCAGAAAATTGTTCTTCAATATCATTATTGATAGAAAGCAATGAATCTTGCACGCGGAAAAGTGTTTCAATAACTTCATTCATTTTCTTTGTTCTCCTTCCACCATTTATAAATTTCATGCGATTGAGAAAAAATTGCTTCACGTTCATTATAACTAAGAGCATAATTCTCTTCCAGAGCGTAAGAGAGAGCAATTTCAAAAATTTCTTCTTCTGTTTCCGTTCCTTCTGTTTCATCCAGAGCATATTCCCATTCATGGTTAATATGCTCAATTAACCATTCATCACAAGTAAACTTCATTTCGTATACAATGTTCAGCTTCTTCACAGCTCACAGCTCCTTTCTTTTGATTATATTATACCAGCTTCCCAGCTTCATGTCAAGTTAAAAGTATGTTAATTCCAGCTCCAGCTTCCAGCTTCCAGCTGGAATTAAAGAGTATGTTAAATAAACTTCAGCCATGGGACTCAAGCTTACATAGATTTTACGCACGCTTAATAGACCTGATACACAGGCCACTTTACACGATTTTAATACGCGCTTAACCATACTTTAATCGCTCCTTAACTGAATCATAACACTCACCTCCCTTACCTACTCTATACTATCTTAACATATAACGCGATAGAAGTCAAGTTAAATTTGAGTAAATTAGATTGTCCGGGTATTCTAATTTACATACGCTTAAAAAAAGAATAGGCCGTGGCCTATTCCCAGTCTTCATCAAAATTTAACATTTCCAAGTCTTCGTCAAAGAAAAGCTCCATAGCTTCCTTAACTTCCTTAACTCCATCTTCATCAAAGATGTGGTTAAACCTGTCCATGTCGCGCGTCATGTGGTAAATCATACACCACGCGGCCTTAACGTTCTTTTTACGTCCGTCCCTGAACCAATAGTCGTCGGCATCAAAATCCCACATGTTAATTTCAAACATGCCGTTGTTGTAGATGTAACCATAGACCAAAACGTGGCGAATCTGAATCTCAAAAAACCTCATTGTGAAAATCTCCTTTCATGTTGTCGTTGTCGTTGAACCGTTTTTTATTTTATTATACCACAAAAAATTGATTTGTCAATAGTTTTTCTATGTTAAAATTACGTATATTAGAATGTCCGTATATTCTAATTTACATATACTTAATAAAAAAGTGGAGGATTATTCCTCCACGTAAAAGCGCGGGTAGCGGCCGACCTCGCGGTTATTACAATTATAGTAGCAAAATTCGTTGTAAAAGTTGTTAAAATTGCGAAACATCCAACCGGGTTTCATGTGGACAGCGAATTGCGAATCAGGGCGCATATTCGCGGGTACAATGATGAACGGCTTTTTTTGTTCGTAGAGTTTACGGGCCTGCACTTTGTTAATCTGTTTCATGGGGTTGCCTCCTCTCAATTTCTGTATATATTATAATACATAGAAAGATAATTGTCAAGTTAACTATTGGTAAAATAGAATATCCGGATAGTTTAATTTACATATAATTAAAATAAGAAAATGGCTTAATGCCATTTTCTTTTTGTGCTTGTTTGATTAAATCTTTGATAAGCGCTTATTTGTCTGTATTCATGATATTCTTGTTCGGTTATTTCTTTTCCGTAAATTGCCAATCTTGTATGTTTAACGCTCGGCATTTTCCGTGCTTTATCACAAGCTTCTAAAAGATTATCCGCGCGAATTGCAAACTTAATTTCAGTGCTGTGACCTGTTCCACAATGCCCACGGTGGCACATTACCATGAAATACTTCATAAGATTGACCTCGCTTTCCTTTTTGTAAGTATATTATAGCATAGGAACTAAGAAAAAGCAAGTTAATTGTTCGTTATTTAGAAATTCCGGGTATTTTAATTAACATAAATATAAAAGGCCGATTACTCGGCCCACCATGTCGGGGTGTATTCCACATTCCAATAAAAGAAGTGGATGTAATCTACATCGTCATCAAACCAAATATTGATGTAACCTTCCATATCAATTTCGCGTGAGAAATACCGTTCAACCTCAGGGAAATTAAAGCGGCGATAGATTAAGCAATAGGGTTTGTTCATGTTGGTTACCTCCTTCATTTGATACCTTATTATAGCATGTGGCGCTAAAACTGTCAAGTTAAAAGATGGTAAATTAGAGTATCCGGGAATTATAATTAACATTAGTATAATAAAAGCCGCGCGGTTAGCTACTCCGCGCGGTTGGCTCGTTCGCGGTCAGTGCGCCACTCCTGCCGCGGGTCGGTTCCCTTTGTAAGTGGGGATGTCCTACGCCCGCCATGTCAGACATTACCCCTTGCATTAGTAGGGTGGCTCCATCTCTCAACACTCCTTTCTTCCTTTCGACAAGTCTATTATAGCATAGAGCATAAAAGAAGTCAAGTTAAATAATCGTAAACTATAAGTGCCGGGTAATTTAATTTACACAGATATAATAAAAAAGGCGCTTATGCGCCTTCGGGGACAATCATCAGAAACCAGAGACAAGTGGTTTCAATGCTCAGACGTTCTGCAAGGTCGCGGCCCTCGCGGCGAGTCGTGCAAATAATCTGCTCTTTGGTGGTCATGTTCACTACGATGTACTTCATTGTGGTGCCCTCCTTTGCTTTGTTGAGTATATTATAGCATATGCACAGACTTTTTGCAATAGGTATGTATGTTAAAGGTTTGGAAAATAGACTGGCCGGGTATTTTATTTAACATCTATTTAATAATAAAAGGTGTGCTATTCGCACACCTTATAAATCGCGATTTCTTGCGGGCTATTATCATCCGGGTCAAGGTAAATGATTGTGAAGGAATCTTCAATGTCGGAGAGGACATTATTAACATAAAGTCCTTCCGTAACGCAATGATTAATTGCGGCGGAAAAAGCTTCCTCTTTAGAGTAAAAAGTGGCGCGGTATTCATCCTTGCAATCATAGACAGTATACATATGATACACTCCTTTATGCTTTATTCCCTCAACTACAAGACTATTTTATCATATTTTTTAATAGTTGTCAATAGTAAAAAATATCTATGGAATGTAAAATATATATAAATTAAAAGACCCGGACATTGTAATTTACATTATATTAAAAAATTAAGCGCTTGCGCGCTTAATTGTCCCAAAGGGTAAAGTCGTTATCTTCAATATTGAAGGTGTAATCAGTTACTGGAATGTTATACTGTCGTTCACCGTTTGCATCGTGGCCAACTGTCACAATCGGCAGAGATGTGAACTTTTCGCCCCACAGTTTTTCATAGCACTCAAAAACTTCCATCAATTCTTTAACCGTCATTGTGTATTACCATCCTTTCTTTATCTTGTATATATTATAGCATAGAATTGGCATAAATGCAAGTTATATTTGTGTAAATTAGGTAGCCCGGACAATTTAATTAACATAACGATAAAAAAGAAATGCGGGTTAATCCCGCAAATCTTTTTCGCTGATTTCTGTCATAGAACCAAACAGATAAATAATTACATCATGAATTTTGTTACGATTATTCCAAAGAAAGTTGCGCGCGTCGTGAGTAGTATAAAAATACTGATAAGTGGCGGTATTGGTAGCGGTTACGATGTAATCAATGGAGTAAAGCGGCATGTTCATGATTGGAACCTCCTTGCTTTTGATGTATTTATTATAGCACATATAATATGTATTGTCAATAAGTTTGAGTGTTAAAAGTAAGGAAATTAGATTATCCGGGTTATGTAATTAACATAAAATTAAAAAGGTTAGTTACCTAACCTTTATTGCGGAAACATACCACGGCAATCCGGTGCAATTAGTACGGAAACGCGCGGCGTTAAGCGCCTCTTCATGGGTAGAATAATAGGAAGAGCCCTGCAAACCAGTGATACAAAAGATTGCGAACTTATACATTTTGAAATTGCCTCTCTTTCGGGATTGATTGTTGTTCTCTTTGGAACAATTATATTATACCAAAAGAAAATAAAATTGTCAATAAGAAATAGGAGATTTAATATGAAATTAACATTAGTTTTAGGATGTATAAAACAAAATGAAATTGACAAAAGTTAAAGGAAAGTAAAATAAAATTCCCGTTTAATCTAATTTACATAAAATTAAAATGAAATTGCGGTTACCCGCAATTTTACCATCTACAAGTAATTTCCATCATGCCATTTGGCCGCATGACTATATCAACTTTTAGTCCTAATGTTTCTAATTCTGTTTTTAGTCCAATTCTAAGATAGTTTTGCGATTCTTCTGTAGCAAGACCCATAACAAGCAAATTAAGTTTTTCATGGGAAAAACTCCGCCCGGCATTGGCTGCGGTGAAATTAGCTTCATTTATTTTGCAAAGTGCTTTTGGAACATAGTTATCTCTAACATAATTGAACTCGGCAAGACGAGCATCAGAAGAAACTTTGCGAAGAGTATCGGCATCATAAATAGGCATCATAGTGGTAATCTCCTCTCTTTATCTTATATATAGTATATCAAATATATTTTAATAAGTCAAGTTAAATAATAGTAAAATATAAATTCCGGATTATATAATTAATATAAAAATAACCGAGAAACCGTTAAGGCTTCTCGGTTGCGAGGATGGCGTTGGAGTAATGCGTCAGATAGGTAATACCATTAATAGTAATCTGGACTGCGTCAGATTCGTTAAAATCTCGCCACGAATCCACTGGGCCTTCAATTAGTTCACCATTTCCCATCTGAATGATGGCCCAATGGAAAGTCTGCGTAGTATCAAAACCGATTTTGCGGTTGCCGACCTGGCACGCGGTAAGAGTCAGGCACAGAGCGATAATCAGAGTGATAACAATAATCTTCTTCATTTTGGGATTTTCTCCTCTCTCTTTTTTCTATAATTATTATACCAAAATTATTTTAAAATGTCAAGTTAAAAAGAAGTAAAATAAAAAATACGGATATTATATTTTACAATTGTTTAACTTGACATTTCGGGATTGCTGTGCTATAATGATTACAGAAATTAAGAGAGCGAGGTAATTTGAAATGAAAAGAAAGTGCTATGCCGTTGAACTGAACTCCGCGCTGGACGGCCTGTTTGAACAGTTGGATGATTACGGTTTTGATTATGAGTGTGAAGAGCATTGGCCCGCGCCTGGCTATATGGAAATCTACGTGCTGTATTATCCTCATGAGATTCGGGATTTGGAAAATATTTTCGCGCCGTATGTTTAACATACGGTTTTATTTTGAAATTATGTTAATTACAGAAACCGGGTTATTTAATTTACATAGATTTAATTTTGGGATTTGAAAATTAAATTAAAAATTAGGAAAATAAAAGTAAAAGAAAAATGAAATTAAGGGATTTACTCAAAGTAAATCCCTTGCATCATTTCGTCAAATTCAGAAAATGAAATTTCTTCTCCTGAATTAGCATCGTATTCCCACCAAAGCCGAACCTGCTCCTCATCTGTCAATTCATTCCATTCGCGCATTTTAGGATTTCCTCCTCTGTTCTTTTTCTGGATATATTATATCAAAATTAAAATGAAATGTCAAGTTAAATGATTATTAATTAGATTATACGTGAGGTTTAATTAACAGGAATTTAAAATGAAATTGCGAAACTTTTTATGTTTCGCAATTTGAAATTGAAATTAAGGAATTAATATTTCCTTAACATCCCATTTCATTCCTGTGCAATACGTGCGCCAATTTGCCGCATTTTGCGCCTCTTCTCGCGTGCGATAATAGGAAGAACCTTGAAAACCATTACAATCAATAGCATAAACTGTCATTTTAGGAAAATCCCCTTTCGTTTGTTTCTGGAATTATTATAGCAAATTTAAAATGAAATGTCAAGTTATTTTTATGTAAAATAAAATATCCGTATGTTATAATTTACATAGATTTAAATTATATAAGTTTTGGGATTGTCTAAAAAATGTCATAATAAAAACTTTAAAAATGATTTGATTTTGAAATTAGTTTATAGTATAATATATGTATAAAAGGAGGGAGGTTTCGGGATGCGCTATCAAGATTATAAAAGAAGAAAAAGTTTTCAATATAAAATTAAAATGTGGTTTTATAGATTGACATTTCGGGATATTGAAAAGTTTATAAAAATTTGTGGTAAATGCATAATTGAAATTATAATTATGATTTTAAGTTTTATTTTAATTTTCATTATCCCTCATTTTTTCTATTAAAAAGGTAATATTAATGGAAGGTAAAATAAAATAGCCGGGAAATTAAATTAACAAAGGTAAAATAAGAAGAACGAGGACTAACAGTCCTCGTTTTCTTCCCATGGAGTTTTACCATTGTTCAAAGACCATAGATAGAACGTGAGTTCTTCCGCGGTATGGACGCTAACATCACCATAGTCCCAAGGGAAGCCAATAGTCTCCCAAGAGCCAGAGCGCGACCAGTCGTTGTCATACCCTTGACTAAGATAATTCGCCATGTAGCAAGGACTACCATAACTTCCATCATGACAGACAGCATCTGCGTGCGGATGTTCCGCGAAGGTTACATGCCAACCATTTTGGTAGTAGCGCACCTTGTCAATTTCGATGTGACGGTAACGGCAAGCATTCACAAGGTCAACAAGAGAGTTAATGTAAGCGGCATCAATCTGTTGAGGGGTGAAGGTCATTTTGTTGTTAGTCATAGCGCGTTCTCTCTCTTTCTTTTATTGTATATATTATAGCATAGATTATATGAGTAGTCAAGTTAATGATAAGTTAATTTGAATATCCGTATGCTATAAATAACATAGATTTAACGTCTACGTTTTGCTTTTTAAAGTGTTTATAAGCGCTAATCTGTCTATATTTGTTGTATTTCTAGTTATTAATTTTTATTAATTTCAGCTTCATTTAAATGTTAATTTTATGTTAAATTTGCAGCTCCAATGTTAATTTTATGTTAATTAAAATCCAGCTCCCATTTTTGTGTTTCAGCTCCCAGCTTCAGCTTTATTCAGCTCTCAGCTCCATCCAGCTCCCAGCTCCCACTCGCGGCCGAAGCCGAGGAACTTCCAGCTGCCCACCAACACTGGCTGACCGAAGCCGAGGCAGGCAGCGCAAAGGCAGACGTGTCCCAGAGATATTTTTACCTATTTTTAACATAAATTTCACCTTCTTCTTAACAAAATCTTAACATCCTCCCATCATCTTTATTGTATCATAAGTCAAGTTAAAAATCAACGTAGTTAAAATAAATTATTTGTTAATTTGATTTTGTTAAATGAAGGTAAATTAGACTGCCCGGATAGTCTAATTTACACAGTCTTAATGTTAGTGGCGACTAACTACTATGTTTAAAAAATTAACACGGCTTTCGCCGTGTTAATTTTATGTTAGTGATAAGCAAGCCCGCTGTGTTTTAATAAGGTTGCAATCCACTGGTCGTGGTTCTTGTCGATGTATTCGTCGCGCTTGACATGCCATTTGGCAAGGCGTATTGCATATCGCAAAGTTTGCCCGTTCATTGCTTCAACAATCTCACCGTTCTGCCCATCATAGTAGATGTGCGCTGAAGGTTGGCCGTTGTTATAGTCATATACGATAGTGGCGATGTGATGGGCGGTCAGGACGTAGATAACGCGTCCGCAGTTAATAACCTTCATTGTAAAATCCTCCTTTTCATTAGACCATGGAGCGGGCTTATGCCCGCTCCATTTTTTCAAGGTAGTTGGTGACCGTCTTGAGCGTAAACCGCTCAGCGGCGTGATACAAAGCGCTCAGATTGTAGCGGTGGAACGCCTCGAGCAACTCGCTGCCCGGACCGTCGAAGTCGTACAGGTCGAAGGTCTCAATGCTCGCGCTCAGGTCCTCGGGATGGCCGTAGAAGTACAGCGTCGCGCTGCGCTTCATGGGCTCAATGTCAAGGTGACCGAACTCGCCGTCCCAATTGTCAGGGTCAACATCAAAGTGCATGGAAAACTCGGCCATGCAGAAATTTTCGTCGAAAAACAGGGCTCCGGAATTTTCCTTGGTGACGTTGTAATTGCAGATATGCATCATTGTTAAAACCTCCTCAATTTTGCTGTCGGTGAGAGTGGGAGGGCTTGCGCCCTCCCGTTGTCGGTCAGATGTTCGTGTAGTGGTACTCAGCGTAGCAGTTCACTTTGCGGTCACCGCAACGCAAGAAGGTCATTGCCGTGCGGTAGTCCATGTGCTCCGGCACCTTGATAGCAATTCCGAACAATTTGAGCTCGCGCTCGCTGCCGTAGGGATTGCCAAAACCGTCGGTCGTTACTACTTCATAACCGGAGCCAAGGCGCTGGAAACCATAAAGGTTCCAGTTGTAGCGCAGTACGCGCTCGGCGTACTTGAGAATCTGCTCGGCGTCCTGTGCGAGCTGGGCATAGATGATGATGGTATTGAACATGGTTTTATCCTCCCTTATATTGATTGATTTGGTTGGCCGGGGCTTGCGCCCCGGCCCTGTTGGTTTAGTCATCCAGCGGGTTGATGATGATGTCAACCTGCACACCGCGCAACGCGCCGACCCAATGGCCATTGCAAGCATTCGCGCAAATCTTTTCCCATGCACGGGCTTTGGGCGCGTTCGGACAACCTGCATCGGGCTCGATGTCGTCCCACTTATGCAAGTCGGTTGCATAGATTGCAACCGGAGTGCCGAACGTTTGACGGATTTTGTCAAGCGCAATGTTCACAAGCTTGACCTGTCCTTCGACAACGCGCAACGCAGTAAGCGTGCCCGCTTCAAGCTTATCAAGCGCGGACATAACCGCGTTTTTCGTGTACATGTACACGAAAACCTGCCCGGCGTTTGTAGCCATGCCGCGCCCGCCCTTGCGAATAGCAGGAACGGCGACAAAGTCCGCGCGGCTAATTTCAGTCAAGTAATAGCGCGCGCCGTCAACAGGCAACATGTCCGGCATAGTCTTACCGAACGGGACAAAGCGACCTTTGAGGCCCTTAACCTCAATGCGAACATTCTCATTTAACATGGAAATAACCTCCTCTTAATATTCTGTCGGTCTTGTGTGCTTCCTCCAGTACTTACCATTCCCATGTCGGCCACGCGCCGTGTCCTTAATGCGCGTTGTTATCTACCCATCCGGGAGTGGTTTTCCTTGTGTAAAATTTTCAAGGTACATCCACGTTACCTTCATGCGTGGCCATGCCCTGCGGACTCTCGAACTCTTGCTTGCCCGGATGGGCTGTCCGCTTGCCCTCCCGACGTGAATATAATAGCACGTGGCGCGCAAAAACACAAGCCCTATTTCACAAGTTTACCGTTTCTTAACGCAACCGGGGGTTATATGCAGGATTTTTGCGCCCATTCGCCAACACAACTCCCTCCCCTCCCCAAATTCCACCAACCTTTTTATTTTATAACCCAAATTCCACCAACCGCCAAAAAATTAAATCAAATACTTGACTTTCCTTCCAAAATATGATAAAATACAAAATGAAGGGAGTTGTATCTTCAAACGGAGATGCAATATATGAAAAAGAAATACTCACTCGACTACTCTATTGAACGTGACTGGGACCGTCTTCACGCCGTTGAAGACATTTTAGACACATTGGATTCTAGACCAACCAATGCCGAATTGGAGCAAATGGCATCTTACATCCTATATGGGAAAGATGAAGATGGGAAAAACGCTATACAACGTGGCGAAACTACCGACTCTAATAAACGCTATAATAGCTTTCAGCGCGCGGCTGATAAGGTTCAATCGCTTGATGAAATTTTAGAAAATCCATTAAGTGACCAACAAGCTCTTCAATCACTGGAATCTAGATACATTTACACCAAAAAAAAGCCCACCATACATCGCCCTAAATATGACAAAAAAACTGGTGAACTTATAGACCCTGGTGATTCCGAAATACCTGGAATGCAAGACCTTTGGAACTGTATTGACCGATTAGACCACATTGTAGCGGTAAATGAAGGCAAATTGCCACCCGACGAAAATACCCAAATTTTCAATGACTCGTATCGTCTTTACCAACTAAAGCATTCCCTTATAGATATTCGCCGCCATCAATACTACCTTAAAGATGCCTACAAGCCCACCTTGCACTTTCTTGCCCTCACTCCACCAAAAGCCCAAACCTATAACTGGGACGAAGATTCTTTTTATTGGATGCCGCTAGATAAATGGCAAGAACGTGTAAATAATGCCCTCTTACACACCATTAGTAAAAATTTAGAAGACTATGAAACCCGTGAAAATCCAAACACGAAACAAATTGAAGTAAAATGGGTGGTAAGGCAACATACCTTTGATTGGGAAAACCCATCCCACATTAAGGCATTAATAAACAATTATTCAGCAATTTATATGGAGCTAGGTGAAAAATTGGATAGTTGGGGCCGCACCCTTATCTACGATTTTGACCGCTACTTTGATATGGCCGGCTTTACCCCAGTGCGCGAATACATTTTAACTCGAAAAATTGACCGTGCTTCCTATACCGAAATTCGAGAAGAACTACAAGAAAAATATGGTTTAAAGTATAACGAGAACCATATATGCACCATTCTTGCCAAAGAAATACCTGAAAAGATGGCGGCGGCTGCAACCAAACATCGTATGCTTCTTACCACACCAATGGGCGAACGCAAACGTTGTTTCACTTGCAAAAAATGGTTGCCGCGAAACAACTATTTTTTCGCCACCAATAACAGCCGCAAAGATAAATTTGCTTCTAATTGTAAAGAATGCGAAAAACAAAAAAGAATAACAAGAGGAGGTCAGTCCGCATATGACAGACGAAATAAAGATGCGAAAATGCTTGAAGTGCAAGCAGGAGAAACCAATTCATGAGTTTCAATACACTCCATCCAATTTCTTTCCTTCTCATCGCTCTCAAATTTGTACATCTTGTTTAGAACTAATGGTTCATCAGGATAATATGGGTGAAGTTGATAGACTTTGCCGCTGGCTTGATGTGCCTTTTGACCTAAACAAATGGACGCAATTATACTCTATACACAAAGACCATACATTAACCGCTTACTTTAATACCCTACTTGACGAGCACTACCAAGCTCTTCAATGGGCCGATGAAAATGAACGATGGCGGCTTGCCCGAAACGAAGGTACCATTGACGAAGAAATTGAAGCCCTTTCCGAAGCGAAAGTTCGCAAATTGAAAAGAATTTGGTCGTCTTCATATTCCGCAGAAGAATTACTTTTTCTTGAAGATTACTATAATCAAATACTTGCTACTCAAAATGTTTCAACCCCAATTCTCCAACATTACGCCCGCGACTTATGTGAAATTGAATTGCGTATTAAAAAGGGACTCCGTGATGGAGGAGATATTAAAAAGGATATGGATGCCCGCGACAACATAATAAAAATCGCGCACTTTGAAGCAACTAATGCTAAGAACGCCGCAGACTTTGAAAGCGTAGGTGAATTAATGGTTTATTATGGCAAAAAAGGTTGGCATCCAAAATGGCATTCAGAGCCAAAAGATGACGTTGATTTCTGTATGCAAAACATTCAAAACTATTTAAAACGTTTAGTTGTGAATGAGGGGAATTTTGCAGAGCAAGTTGAAGATAGGCGAGAACGCTATAACTTAACTGAGCGGCTTGAAACCATTGAGAACGAAGCAGTTGAGTTTGACGAAACCGCTGATATTGAGTATGAGGATGAATCAGAATTGGTTCAAGATTTAATATGATTGATTTTGTTACTCAAGAAGTGGAAATGCGCGATGGCATCCCAATTGAGAAAGGAGTTGTTCTTACCAAGGAATATCTTGATGCGAATCAAGAATTGTTTACTAATTATTTAAATTATTGGCTATTGTATCCAGACCTATTTCTAGATGCTATTCAGCCGCGAGATGACGCAAAAAATTTTCACTTATTCTTTTATCAGCGAATTGCTTTGCGTGCTTCAATGCGCTATCGTTATCACTATTGGACTAATAAAAGTAATCCCTATATTCGTAAAGAGTATAGAAAAAGCATTTAACTGCTGGGAACCCCTAAAGCCAGACTGCCAAACTCCTTGGAACGAAAGTAGAAATAAGTGTCTGGATGAAGCAAGGTTAAATCCTAAACTTTACATAATGGGCAATCAGCAACTATTAGGAGGTTTATTTATATGAAAGCTATTTCACAATCAGAATTTGAAAAACGAATTAAAGAGCGTTACCCAAATGAAAATTTTAAAATTATTGAATATACTACTAGTAGTAAACCATTAAAAATTCAATGCCTTAATTGTAATAAAATTTTATTATATCCACAAGCGAAAAATTTTTTAGCTAAAAATAAAAAAGTTGGCTGTTCAGATTGTAATGGACTACGAGCAAAAAATACACATAATTTAATTTTATTACAAGAAAAATATGAAATTTTAGATAAAGATATAGATTCCACAGGAAAAATTTGGTATACCTGTAAATGCAAAAAATGCGCTAGAATTTCTAAACATTTATTAGTTTCTTTTTTAGAAAACACTTGCCGTTGTGAAGGAAATGGTAATCGTTGGACTGAAAAAGAATTCAAAGAAAAAATATTACAAGAATACGGTAATGAGTATACTTTATTAACACCGTTTAAAACTGTTAATGATAAATCATTATTTAAACATAGTTGCGGTTTTATTTGGAGTACTACTCCTGCACACATTCTTTATAATAAAACAGGTTGCCCAAAATGTTGTAAAAAGCAAAGCAAAGGTAGCAAAATTATTGAACAACAATTACAAAATTTAAATCTTCAATTTGAAAAAGAAAAATTCTTAAATAATTCTTTACAACGCTTTGATTTTTATCTAGAATTTAATAATAAAAAATATGCGATTGAATATAATGGAGAACAGCATTATCAATATAATCCTTTTTTTCACGGACGCGACATAGATATATTTAAAAAATACCAGGAACGAGATAAAAGAAAGATGCAATACTGCCAAAAAAATAATATTGAATTAATTATTATTCCTTATACTTTTTCTAATATAGAAATAAAAGCTTACATAAATAAACTTTTTAGTAGCTCAACGACTAGTTCTTTGAACGTAGATTCAAGTGAATCGAAATGATGCTCACTTATAAAAGTGAAGATATAGTCTTATCTATATGGAAACATATAGCCCAATGGCATTAGATTAACGACCTAATGTAAAAATTATGTGCTACACGTGCAACATCTAAATCTTTCACAGCTTATTTAAGTGCTGTTGTGCGGGCGGTCTTATTACCAGGCTCTAACATCTTCATTTCTTCTGATGTTAAGGGAACAGTTATTAAAATTGCCGAAGCCAAGTTTAACGAAATTTGGCGACATTGGCCTCTACTTAAAAATGAATTACAAACTCGTGAAAGTGGCGGCCAACAAGGTGAAAAGAAGAGCGGCAACTACTATGAATTAAGATTCCGCAATGGCAGTATGATTACTGTTGTTTCTAAGGATACAAGCCGTGGACTTCGTGCGACTGCAGGTATTTTAGAAGAATGTGCGACAATTGAGGAAGAGGATTACAACGAAGTTCTACTACCTCAAATGAACGTTGCTCGTCGTGAAGTTGATGGAACATTAAACCCAGAAGAACCAACTTCTGCTCAAATCTTTATAACCACCGCGCGAGAAAAAACGGTATTTATGTATGGTAAATTAATTGAATGCGCGGCAAACGCTGTTTTGCGGCCAAATGAATATTTTGTTTGGGGCCTCTCCTATGAAGTCCCCCTACATTACGGGCTTTTAGATAAAGCAACCCTAATGGACCAACGCTACTCTAATACTATGAGCGAAGATTCATTCGCCCGCGAATCATTATCAATTTGGACTGGTAATAGTAAAGAGGCTTGGCTTGATTCTAAGCGAATTAATAAAAGAAGAACATTATTAAAATGCGAGCGAAAAGCACAAGAAAATCCTAGTAATCCAAATACTTTTTATATGATAGGGGTGAAACATTTGCCCCGCCTGCTAGTAATAGTAGGGCAATAAACTCTTTAAAAGCTGGGAAACCCGAAAGTCTTATTTTACTTAATAAATAAAATCCTCATTTATTAAGTTACGAAAGTAGAAACAAAAAATAAGAAGGTATATGAAGTGATTCTAAGTACTATTAAAGGGCAATCAGCACCAATCTATTTGAGGTGATATTATGAAAATTATTTCTATTAAAGAAGTTAAACAACGAATTAATAATAGATTTCCAAATCAACCATTTGAAATTTTAAATTATACGCAAATGACAAAACCCTTTAGTATTCGTTGTTTAATGTGTGGAGAAGAAAAAACTTATTCTAGTTGTAAGAATTTTTTAAATGCCGGCTCTAATACTCGTAATTTTTTATGTCATTGTTATAATAGCAATAATAATTTAACTAAACATAAAGAAAATAAAGAAAAAGTTTTACAGTTATGTAACAATAATAATGAGATTGATTTTTTAAGTTTTGATTATCGAGAAAAAGTTAAAAAATATAGTGTTAATATCTTTTGTAAAAAATGCCAACAAGTTTTTAATAAAACTTTACAATCTTTCTTAAAAAATCAAACTTGCCCTTATTGCAATTCAAAGCATAATTTAAACACTTTAGGTTTTAAAGCTATTTTGCCAGATGAATACAAATTAATAAATGACTATACCGGCACAGAAAATAAAGTCTTAATTCAACATGAATGTGGTTTTATATGGAATATTAAACCTCATAATTTTATTCAAAAAATAAATAATGGATACTGTGGTTGCCCGCAATGTAACCATAAAAGAAGTAAGGGTGAATTAAAAATCGCTAATTGGTTAAAAAATAACAAGATAATTTTTATCGAAGAGCAGATTTTTTCTTGGTCTTCAAACTCAAAATTTAGATATGATTTTTATTTGCCAAAATATCAATTAATTATTGAGTATATGGGCGCGCAACATTACCAAGAAGTAACTTTTTTTCACGATACTTTACAAGAAAGACAAGAACATGATAAAATAAAAGAAAAAGAAGCAAAAGAACATGGATTAAATTATTTAATTATTCCTTACACAGAATTTAAAAATATAGAAATAATTTTGAAAGATTGGTTCAACGACTATCCTGATAAGGAGTAGGGAATAAGCGATTGATTCCCGAAAGAAGAGTTATCTCTATGAGATAAAAATATAGTCTCAACTATATGGAAACATATAGCAGTTTAATAAACGCATACAATCTAGCGAATTGTATGGAAGATAATTGTGATGTTGCCAGATATGAAGCCAACACGGCTATTATGGTAATTAAAGTAATTCCTAATTTGAATGGTTTTAGAAAGAAAGTTGTTTATACAGAAGTTATTCACGGTGCTAATTATATTTCAGACCAAGCACCCCGTTTAAAAAAGTTAATTGAATTGTATGAACCAAGAGAAATTGTTATTGACGGTAATGGTCCTGGTATCGGTTTATTAGATGCAATGGCTTTACCTTCTTTTGATGTAAAAACCGGAGAACAATTTCCAGCATACTTCGCCTTTAATAACGATCATCACTTACCTCCTGAAAAGAAAAGTGAATCAGAAGAACCTATTCCTGAATATCGTGCAATTATATATGATATAAAAGCAGGTTCTTCTAATGATGATGCAATTCATTCAAATTTTTTTGCCCAGCTTAATAACGGAACTTTATCCTTACTCGCGCATGAGCGCATTGTAAAAGATAAGTTACTACAAACTAAAAAAGGTAAGAAGATGTCGTTGTATGATAGACGTGTTTATTTACTTCCATATGAAATGACTTCTCGTTTAGTTGATGAATTAAATAACTTAAAATTAAAACCAACTGGTGTCCAAAATCAATTTAAAATAGAACAAATTAGTCGTTCGGTAAATAAAGACCGTTTCTCCGCGCTTGAATATGGCTTATACCGAGTTAAGTATTATGAAGATAAAGCAATTAAAAACGCGAAGAAAAAAAATTTTGGACAATATGCATTTTTTAGCCCTAGAAAAAGGGGATGATTACTTTGGACAATACAAAAAAGAAATATGATTTTTCTAAATTTAGGCTACAAGTAGCTAGAAGTGCTTCTCGTGCGCCAATAACTGATGGAGCATATTCCCGCTGGGGCTATCGTAATAATAGAAGTAGTGTTCGTGAAGATTTTACACTAGAAGAAATTAATGCGATTATTCGTTCTGGCGAATTAGAAGCCTACCGCGAATTATCTAATTACTATTATCGCACTAATGGCGATTATAGAAACAATATAGATTTTCTCGCGGTTTTACCACTATATGATACAGTTGTAATTCCAGTTCTCACTAGTAAAGGTTCCCAAGCTCAAATTTTAAAAGACTTTGACAAGGCTTGTTCCTTTGTAGAAAAATTAGATGTTCCTAATACCTTTACTCATATTACCAAAGAATGGTTAAAGACGGGAATATATAATGGTATTTTACGAACTAATGGGGAAGATGTAGTTATTCAAGATTTACCTCTTACCTATTGTAGAACTCGTTTTAAGGATTTTAATAATCTTCCTATATTAGAGTTTAACCTCCATTATTTTGAAAGTATCCCCGATAAAGAATTGCAGCTTGAAGCAGTTGAAAGTTTTCCAGAAATTGTTCAAGAAGCTTGGGCTGCTTGGGTAAAGGCTGAAAGAAAAATTGATCCTTGGGTGATGATACCCGCGGCGGCAGGCGGAGCTTGTTTCACCTTTATAGACGACCAAGCACCCCTTCTAATTGCAAGTATTCCGCAATTAAAGAAATTAGAAGACGCAGTTGGCCGCGAAGAAAAGCGTGATGAAAATGAGTTATATAAATTATTAATTCAAAAAATGCCAATTGATAGCAAGGGTGAATTAGTATTCCAATTAGATGAAGTTGCGGAAATTCACGCTTCTGTTGCTTCTATGTTAGGAGATATTGACACAGTTGATGTTCTTACTACTTTTGGAGATACTGATTTAGAGAGCTTACAAGAAAATTCAGCCGCTACTCAATCTAATGATAGAATTAAAAAATATAGAGATAATGCTTATGATTTCTTAGGCCGCAGTTCTTTATTATTTAATGCTGATGGTAGTTCTGCTTTGGCATACACAATTAAAAAGGACGAAGCTTTAATGATTTCATACCTAAACCAGTATGAAACTTGGATTAAATTCCATCTAAATGACCGTTTTTCCCGCACTGGTTTATCTTTTGATTTTGAGATTCTACCAACTACTGTATTTAATAGACAAGATATTCAACAAAACTATTTCCGCGCTGCTCAGTATGGTTATTCTAAAATGTTCGCGGGTGTCGTAATGGGTATTAAACAACGCGACCAAATTAGTTTAATGGACTTTGAAAATGATTTCTTAAAAATGTCAGAGAAAATGATTCCATTACAATCTTCATACACTACTCCTGGCGGTGAAGTAGCTAATGAAGAAAAAAATAATTCTTCGGGACAAAAAACTAGTATAACTAAAAAGAGCGATGACTTAAATAATAAGGGAGGTCGTCCAGAACTCCCTGACGAACAGAAATCTGAAAAAACTCAGGCCAATATCGCGGCCGCAGGATAAGGAGAATAATTATGGAAAAGCAAATACCTATTTACTTTGATAGCGTAATAGTTGATTCTCCCTTTCAAGGAATATCTGAAAGTAACCCAAATATCGGTCGCTTAAAGGTGCGTGTCTTTACCAAGTATGGTAATAGAAATGGCTCTTATATAACCGAAGCCGTAGCGAATCAGCTTATTGAATCTGCTACACAAGGCAACACACCTGTTGTTGGCTTTTTTGACCCAGAAACTCAAAGCTGGGCTTCCCATAGCGGCCCTACCCTCGCAAATGGTTATGGCTATGTAGAAAGTTTCCTTGGATGGGAGCCATTTGAAGATACAGATGGTGTAACAAGAGAATACGCAGTTTTTTCAGTCGTTCTCTTCACAGATTATTACGAAGAAGCCAAAAAGATTTTTGGTCAAAATCAGTCTATGGAACTTGACCCTGCCTCAATTGATGGCGATTGGACTATGATTGAGAATCAAGAATACTTTGTTTATACTAAAGCAAAGATGTTGGGCTTTTGCGTAATTGGAGAGCACGAACCTTGTTTTTCGGTATCCTCATTCTTTTCCAAGAATGATGACATATATAAATCACAATATGAAAAGTTCTCTTCACTTCTGTTTAACCTCAAAGCACAAGTTGAAGAGGCAGAAAAAAATAATGAAGGAGGAGAACAACCAATGAACGAGTTTGAAAACCAGGAAGTTGTAGAACAGGTTGAAAATCCTCAGGTACAGGAAGAAGTACAAGATACGTTTCAGCAAGCTGCTACTGAAGAAGAAGTTGTTGAGACTGAAGCAGTTGAGGAAGCTTCAGCCGCGGAAGCCAATTTTGAAGAGCAGCCCGCAGAATCTGAACCAGAAGTTCAAGAATCCGTATCAGAGGAACCTTCTGAATTTGAAGCCCTACAGACTCAATTCAATGAACTACAAGAATCCTACAATGAACTACAAACTAATTACGAAGCAGCCCAGGCTCGTATCACAGAACTTGAACAGTTCCAGACCTCAGCAAATACAGAGCTTGAAACTCTTCGCACTCAAAATGAAGAATTACAGACTTCTCTACAAGCTTACTCAACTCAAGCGCTAGAAGCCGAAAATAATCGTAAAAATGAGCTTGTAAAGAAATACGAAAAAGTAATGAAAGAAGAGGAAATTAGCGATATTAAAGAGAAGGCTAATGACTTTTCTTATGATGAATTAGAGAGCAAGTTAGCAATTGCTTATGCTAACAAACAAATGGCTGGTAATGACGTGAAGAAAGTACCACTACCAGAACCTCAAGAATCTCAATTCGCTTTACTTATGAAAAAGTATCGTAAAAATTAAGGAGGGAAATTATTATGGCTATGAAAAGATTTCCACTAACAAGTGCCAATAGCTATTCTAGCAAGTATCGCCCAGGCGAGAAGCTATATGCTACCCTAGAGCTAAATCAGGTAGCTTTCCCAAAGACTGGTATGGTAGTTTCTCAGACCCCACTAGATGAGTCTTTCACTCTAGAAGCTCCTTGCGAGAATGGTATGTGGGTCGTAGCTGACAAGGCCGCTAGCGTAATTAAGGCTCCAGCCGCTGCTACTGACAAGCCTATTGGTATTGTTTATACTACTGAAAAGGAATATGACATTTTCCACTATGGTCTACAGACCTTTGGTCGCAAGATTGCTGGCGATTATCCTCGTGTTGGTTTACTAGGTATTGGTGATACTGTAACTACTAATTGCTTACAGTATAATGACCAAACTTGGAGCACCGAAGCTGCTTTAATTGCTGATCTAGAAAAGGATCTAAGCGTTGCTGCTAATGCTCTTTATGTTGCTCCAGTAGCTGGTTCTGCTGTTCCACAGCTAACTAAGACAAAGCCAAACTCTGGCATTTATGCTAAGGTTGTAAAATTCTATACTGTACCTAACGGCGAACCTGGCGTTAAGTATCAGATTATCAGTCTATAATAGGAGGTGCGAACTATGAATACTCTAGAAATGTTAATGAATGGCGTTTTCGGCCGCAAGGTTCCTGCTGAGTTCGCTGCCGAGAATTATGACTATGAAGCTGCTCTACACGATGAGCTAGTTAAGTTACTATGCGACGATAAGGGTCGTTTTAGCCGCACTAAGTATCGTCGTAATAAGATTGAGCTATTTGAGCTACTTGAGAGAAACCTAGAAGAGGTTCTCCCACAGAATATCCAGAGCGCTCTAGATATGTTCTGCGAAGTTATCCGTGTACCACAGGGTTCTCGCTTAGAGTTCCGTGTAACTCGCGGCAAGCAGCGTGGTCGTCAATTTGTTACCCGTGCTACCGAGTCTGGTAACTATGAGACCTTCCGTCTAGACCATGATCGTTTTGACGTATATCCACAGGCTATTGGTGGAGCCGGTTATGTTGATTTCGAGCGTTATCTTGATGGCGTAGAGAATATGACTGACATTTATGAGATTATCCAGCAAGGTATTGTTGATCGTATCTTTGAAATGGTTCAGGAATGCTTACTAAGTGCTTGGAAGAACACTGGTTTCCCAGCTAATAATAAGGTTATTGCTTCTACTTTTGATCCAGCTGCTATGGTTAAGCTTTGCAACGTTGTTGCTGCTTATGGCTCTCCAGTAATTTACTGCACTCCAGAGTTCGCCGCTGAGATGGTAAATGCTATTGTTTATAATAGCACTACTAAGATTTCTGATCAGGATATGATTGAAGTTCGTGAGCGTGGCTATATTGGCCGCTTCCGTGGTTTCCCAGTAGTAGTAATGCCACAGTCTTACACTGATGAAAAGAATGAGAAGCTAGTTATGAATCCTTCTTTCGCTTATGTAATTCCTGCTGGTAAGGAAAAGCTAATCAAGCTAGGCTTTGAGGGCTCTCCTTATTTCCGTGAGTGGGATGACCACGAGGGCGACAATTCTATCGTCCTACAGGGCTATCTAAAGGTTGGTATTGGTATGATTGGTACTCCTAATTATTGGGGCATCTATTACAATGCTGGTATCGAAGCTGATGGCTGGAAGGATTACAATGATAATCTAGATTCTGCTATTGCTGCTGCTTATACTGCCGCGCATCCAAATGGCTAATTAATATAAATAAATCACTTCAATGGGGTGGGTGAGAATCTCGCCCGCCCCATTTTTCTTTTAGAGTTAAAGGAGGAAATTATTATGGCAAAAATTACATTAAAGAACATTAGTTCTGCTACAGTTGTTATTGGTTCTACAAATGGAGGCGTTCTCCGTTCTCGCAGTCTTGCTCCCAATCGCGTTATTACTCTAACTCCTTCTGAGTATGAAGACCTAATGTATGAGCCTGGCGTTCAAAATATGATTCGCGGTGGCTATATTAAGATTGATGGTGTACAAGAAGATCGTGCTGTTATTGAAACTCCAACTAATGTAATGGAGAAAGACGATATTATTAAGATGATTGAGAGTAAGGATATTACTGCTTTTGCAAAGTATATTCAGATTGCTCCATCTGCGGCAAAGGATACTATTGTGCAGTATGTAGTAGATCACAATATCACCGATAACGCTTTTACCGCTCTTATTAAGAAATATTGCGGCGTTGATGTAATTCAGGCTATTGCTGTAAAACATCAGGCTGAAGAGAAGTAATTTATGGCGACTCCCTTTCTCAAGGTATATGATGCCTTTTTGGCTCGGATTACCGCGGATGAATGGACTCTTGAGGAAGAATTAGCAATCGTTGAGCGGGATTGGCAAGAGCTTCTAAAGATTGCCATTTTTAGATTTAAATATCCGCGAGTAAGTTTAGATATAGAACAAATTGATATTGAAGAAAATGAAACAAATCCTCATAAGTTAGAAACTTATCAATTCACAGATGACCTAACTAATGATGAAATACAGCTTTTAGCTTTATATATGAAACACGAATGGGTTAAGAGATGTATCGCAAGTTGGGAAAATATTCGGCAGTTGTACGCCGACAAAGATTTTTCGCAAGCAAACCACTTAGATAAATTAAATAAATTAGAAGCCGCAATTCAAGTAGAAGTACAGCGTGCAGAAGGTATTTATGACCGTTCTCGCGAGAAAACTCCCGCTGAATTGTTTAGGCGTTTAGCAGGCAAGAAAAATGCTTTACGACGAGACTTTTGAAGGTTATAAAAATAAACTAAAAGGTCGGCTTTATGGTGTGCTTTGCGAAAAAGAAAAAGAAGGCGGAGATTGGGAAAAGTTTTTAAATTCTATATTAATTGAACTTAAAGGTTTAGAACCAAGTTCAATTAACTACTGGCCGCTAATTGGTAAATTAAATTCATTGCGTTTCTTAAATTATGAATATTTTAGAAAAACTATTTTTGAATGTATGAATTTAATTGGTGGCTTAGAGGTTCCAAATGAATTACCTTGATGTTTATTTTTCAAGAATTAATCATTTGGGAGAAACAACTGCTGAAAGAATCCGTAATGGCGGGAAACGTTCTTTTGAGAAGTGGCTCGCAGAATCTCCTCATACTATTAGAAATCTTTCAGTAGAACGAGGGATTTATTTTGATGGAATTATTTTAACAAGTAAAGATAAAGAATATGAAAAGATTATGTTTTTAGAAGTAGCATTAGATATTCCAATTCAAGTTGGAGATATTATGAATTGGACGCTTGATGATGGGTCTATTGAAAAATGGATTTTAATTCAAGAGGAAAAGAAAGTTAATGGGACTTTTAGAAGTTTTTGGATTATTCGTTGTAATTACTATGTTAAATGGATTGATAGTCAAGGGCATTTACAAGCTTCTTGGGCTTATTTTGTAAGTTCTTTGGATTCTAAAATTAAAGGTAATTTTAGAACTTGGAACAATTTAATTACTCCACAACCTAATAAATACGCGGAGTTATTAATGCCGCGTTATCCTATAGATAGAGCAACAAATTTCATTGTGGAAGATGAATCTTGGACGGTAGTTGAATATGACCGTTCTAGTGTTCCTGGAGTTATTTATCTTTCTCTTACCGAATCTAAGGTTAATATGATATACGATGATCTTGACAATGATATCGCTGATTTAGATAAATTAGCAATATATGACCTTTCTGTTCCAGAAGTAACTCAAATATTTACAGTTGGTGAGCCAATTGAATTAACTTTCACTTTAATGAAGAATGGTGAACCTTCTGACGAAGAAGTAGAGTTTATTTCAACTAATAAGAAAATTGTTAAAATGATTGATAATGAATTGAAGGCTGTTGCAGAAGGAGAAGTAGATATTATAGTTCAACTAAAACAATATCCCTCAGTTCAAAAAACAATTACCATTCAAGTTGGGGAAGAAAAGAATGAGTTTTCTGCTTATATAGAAGGAAGCGATACTTTACGATTAGATAGAATTGGTGTTTATACATTAAAAGGCACGGAAGAAATTACTGGAGAAGTTATTTATTCAATCAGTGATAATACTTTAGCAAAAATTACTGAAGTAAAAGATAATAATTGTAGTGTGCGGGCGAACGCTAAAAATAAACTTGGCACAATTACAATAAGTGCTGTATATAATAATAACACTTACATAAAGCAAATTTCTATCGTTCCATTATGGTAGGTGATTTTATGGATGAATTAAATCAAAAGATTATAAAAGAAATTCCTGGTCAAAGACGATTTGCCGTAATGGGCGAAAATACTTTTTTAATTGCTAATAAACTAATGCAAAATCCAAGGATTTGTCGCTTATTAAAGTATCCTTCTAAAGCCCCATTTTTAGATAAAGACCCTATTACTGGTAAAGATCAGCCAGATGTAGATGGGTTGGATTTAATTAATAAACAAATATTAATTGTTCCAAAAATCTTTGATGATTCAAATGAAGAAATGTCATATATCGTAACAGTATTTGATGATTTTACTGTTAATGTTTTGAATCCAGATTTTAAATTAACAACTCTTAGATTCGATATAGCCTGCCCTTATGATAAGTGGCTTTTAAATGAAAGGTCGTTGCGGCCATATTTAATTATGGAAGAAATAGATAAAATGTTTAATCAAGGTAAATTAAAAGGTATTGGTAATTTACAATTTTACCGAGCAGACAATCTAACATTATCTCCTTGGATTGGCGGTTATTCTATGAGGTATAAAATCAATGAATTTAACTGATAATGAAACTTTAAAATTCCTAAAGGGTTCTCCAGTCTTGTTAGATGATATTTGCGCGGTTTATCCTGCAACGATTGGGGAAATTGTTGATGAAGGTTATGACAACTTTCAAAGATATTTAAGTATTTTAATTTCTGAAAAACCAATACCAAAAGCATCTGATGACCCAGAATTAAAACAATTATTAAATAATCTAACGGATTTTCAATATTTACTTATGATGGTATCTGTAGATGCTGAAGCTAATAGTTTATTAAAGCGAGCATTTTATTTTTTCACGCACGAAGAAGTTATTTTTTCTCTCGACCCCGCACAAATTATTATAGGGCCGATTGAAGAAAAGCACCTATTAACAGAGGAAAAATTCTATGATTTACAACGCTTATTGCGAAGAATGTATTTTATAGAACAAGAGGGTGAAGAAATTATTATTTATCCAGACGACCCTCCCGCAACCAAGAAGATTAAAATGCAAATGCGGCAAAACAGAGAAAAAGTTAGAAAAGCAAAGGCTAAAAAAGCCGCGCAAGAAAAAACTGATTTAAAATTTTCTGATTTAATTGCAAGCATTACAATTAATGGCTGCGGCCTAAATATGGATAATATATGGAATATTACATATTATGCTTTTCACGACCAGCTGAAAAGAATGGGTTGGCGCGATCAGTTTAATATAAATAATCGCGCCGCGTTAGCTGGTGCAAAATTAAAGAAATCACAACTCAAGCATTGGATGCGTTCCATTGCGAGTTCTGATAAATCATGATTTAGGAGGTAACTCACATGGCTGTTAATATTTTTGACAAGTATGGTATTAAGGAAGTTGCCAATGTTTATTTTGAAGCTCTAGAAGACGATCCTAAGTCTAACGTTTATAAGGGCGACATTGTTCTATTCCTAGATACCCTAAAGGTTTCTACTATTGAGACTACTGCTGAGACTACTGACGCTACTGGTGGTTGGGGCAATCCTAAGCTAATTTCTTGGGACTATGGTAAGGAAATCACCATTACCCTAGAGGACGCTCTAATTTCTCTAGAATCTCTACGTTTCATGCTAGGTGGTGCTATTCACCGTGGCGGAGCTAATGACCCTGTAACTGTACGTCATACTGAAGAAGTTGTTTGCGGTGCTAATGGCGTTGTGCCAAAGCCAAAGGATCATATTACTGATGCAGAGTATACTGTTACTGCTACTGTAGCTGCTCCAGTTCGTGTAATCAATCTAACCACTGGTGCTCGTACTCAGTTAACTGAGGGCACAATTGATGGTACTAAGATTATTACTTTCGTAAATGAAGCAATGGGTGTTGATGATGTTGCTACCAAGCAGGGCGATCGTCTACGTATTTTCTGGACTGAGACCTTCCAGTCTGCAAATGATGCTGATAAGGCTGTTGAAGTAACTATTTCTCCTGATACTTTCCCAGGTACTTATCGTGTAGTTGGCGATACCTTCATGCGTTCTCAGGACACCGGTAAGGATGAAGCTTTCCAGTTTGTAATTGGTAAGGCCAAGGTTCAGTCCGAAGTAACCATCACCCTAGAAGCCGAAGGCGATCCTTCCACTTTCGAAATGACTCTAAACGTACTACGTTCTGATAATGAGCGTGGCGAGAAGGAAATGATGAAGCTAATTCGTTACGGTACTGCTGCGGCTGATGCTACTAATGCTGGCGACGACATTGGCTCTGTCGATGCTGCTCCTGTCACTCCTGGTCAGGGAGGCTAATAGATACTAAATAAAAACTAGGGGCTTTTGCCCCTAGTTTTTTATTTTAGGTGGTGAATCAAAATGCTTGATCAATATTTTGGTACTAAAGAACTTTCAGAAGTAGTTTTGAAAGCTCATGATCCTATGCAATTTGGTTCAAGACGCCTAGAAGCGGGAGAACCTGTATTATACTTTGAGAAAGTTAATATGGCTGTACTTAATGAGCGTCAATCCACTATAATGGCGCGCGGAGGTTGGTCCAATATGCCGCGTGTTATTTGGGAAGACCGCTCAGAAGTACAGTTCTCCCTTACTGAAGGCGTTATGTCTTCAATTGGTATGGGAATTTTATTAAGTTCTACTATTGTTGATCAAAATCAGTTAGAAGAATCACTTTTAATTCCTAAAAGGGAAGGACCTTTTGAATTAGAAGATGGTTGTATTTATATAACCCATCAACCTGTGTTATATCCTACAAAAAAGGTCTTTATTTATGAATACGAGCGAGGAGTCGCTCAAAAGAAAGTTTATGGGGAATTAGACCCAGATAATAACAAATATAATTCTTTTTTAGATCAAACAGAAATTTGTATCAAAGTTTTTGCAGATAAAGAAAAGAAAATAGAAGCGGACGCCACAAAAACTTATATTGTGGACTATTATTATGAGTATAAAGATGAAGCTTTAGTTTATACCATACAGAAAGAAAGGTTTAATGGATTATTCACCCTTGAAGGTAAGTTTTACTCCAAGGATGAAAACGATGGCTTAAATTATACAAATTTAATTTATATGCCAAAAGTAAGAGTCGTGAGTGATATAAACTTACGCTTGGGAGAAAGGGCTGATCCAACTACGTCCGTGTTTAATATTATTGGATTACCGGAAAATGTAGGCGGTAATAGAAAAAGTATGATTTTGGAGATTACGCGTTTAAGCGAAGATATAGACGCGATAGAATGAGCCACTTCCTGAGTGTAAGGAAGTGGCTCTTTTTTTATTTGGTGAAAAAGGAGAGTGAGAAGAATGGGTAATCAAGCGAGTGTCACTGTTGATATTCAAGCCAAAATAGTTGGTTATCAGCAAGAAATTGAAACTATTAAAGCAGCTTTAAAAAATATGCGTGTAGATACTTCAATTGGTAAAGATTTATCTAAATCTTTACAAATGGTGGAAAAAGAAGTTGATAATTTATCTAAGCATATGAATCAAAGATTGAGTTCTGACACTCAAATTACTAATTTTACAGATAAATTAAATCAAGTAGAAGAAACTTTTATTCGAATAGGCCAATTAATGTCTAATACTTCTTTTAATGATTTAGATTTATCTAAAATTGACGGAGAATTTAAAGAATTAGTTAACGATATTGAGGCAGCAAAAGCTGCATTAGCAGAAAAAACAGAAAGCGGTTTTAAAACAGCTGTAGAAGATTCAAAAGCTTTGGCTAAAGCTTTTAATCGTCTAGGAATAGATATGTCTACACTTTCTTCTTCAGAAATTGGTACAACATTATCTAAAAGTTTAGAAAATTTAACAACCAAGATAGAAGAAGCTCGTGGAAGATTAAAAGAAATTAATCAAGATATTGGAAATTTAAAACAACAGCAAAATGATTTGTCTAATAAACCAATTTTACAAATTGGAGATATTAGTAAAGAAGTTGATAAAATTTTGGGTTCTAAAGATGAATTAGGTTTTAGTACTCAAATTAATCAAGATGCTGTTAAACAATTGAGTGATAGAATTAATAACGCATTTAATACTGCTAAGCCAATAGCAGAAGAAAAAAAGAATGAAATAAATAATATTTTAAAATCAATTGGTGGTTCAGGAACTAAAGAAGAAGTTGCTAAACATTTAGATGAGTTAATAGCTAAAATCCGTGAAGTAAAAATGCTCAGCATAACTGGTTTAGGCGGTGGTAAAACTGGTAGCCAATTAGCGGAGAAGATGTTTTCTGATATTTTCAATGAATCTAAACTAGATGAAGCTCTTGCTAAAATTCGGCAACGAATGGCTGAAGATGGCATTAGTGAAGCTGATATTGAAAAAATGATTCCTAGTATTAAAACTAATTTATTAGAAAATAATTTAAAAGGCGTGCAAGATATTATTAAAAAAAATTTAACAGATACTAAAAAAGATACTGAAAAATTAATAACAGATATTAATAATCAATTAGAGCAATTAGGAGCTGAGCAGAAAACTTTAAGGTCAGAAAAAGCTAAAGATGAGTATACAAAAAGAACAGTTAAGGCCGCGCAAACAGATTATAATAATATAATTAAACAATTACAAGTTGAAAACGCTAATTTAAAACAAAGGGTTGAAGCATTAGAAAAAACACGCGAAGAGAAACGAGCAGAAGCTTTATCTCGAATTCATGGTAGTGGGCGACAAGTAGAAAATAAAGGTAAAGTAGGTTTTAATGAAAATATCAAGGGTGCGAAAATTTATCGTACTGAATTAGAGCAAGTCCAAGCTAAAGAAAAATTAATTGGTAAAATTGAGGGTGTTGTACAACGTTGGTTCAGTATCTATGCAGCTGTTCGTATGGTTGGCAATGCAATTCGTTCTGTTATTTCTACTATTAAGGAGTTAGATAAAACAATTACGGAGATTGCAATTGTTACTAATATGACCCAGGATGATTTATGGGGCCAAATGAAAAGTTATACAGATATGGCTCGTCAGTACGCGGCTTCTATTTCTGGTGTGTATCAAGTTTCTCAATTATACTATCAACAAGGCCTACAAACAGCGGATGTTATGGCATTAACAGAAGAAACCTTGAAAATGGCTCGTATTTCTGGATTAGATTATGCACAAGCAACTGACTATATGACAAACGCAGTTCGTTCTTTCAAAATGGAAATGACAGACGCGCAAAATGTTGTTGATGTTTATTCTGCCATTGCTGCAAGCTCTGCCACAAGTACTTCTGAATTAGCTAGTGCTATGAGTAAGACAGCTTCTTCCGCGCAAGCAGTTGGCGCCAGCTTTGAAAATACTACTGCTATGATGGCAGTTATGATTGAAGCTACTCGTGAATCACCAGAAAATATTGGTTCTGCTATGAAGTCCATTATTTCTCGTTATGGTGAAATGACAGCTGATCCAAGTAAATTAGTTGATAGTGAAGGCCAAGAAATGAGCCTTAACAAAGTTGATAAGGCTTTACAGAGTGTTGGTATTACTATTCAAGACACAAATCATCAATTTAGAGATTTTGATGATGTTATTACTGAATTAGCTGGTAAATGGGATACTTTAGATAAAAATACGCAGCGTTATATTGCTACTGTAATGGCTGGTAATAGACAGCAATCTCGTTTTTTGGCGTTAGTAAGTAGCGGAGAACGTTTAGAAGAATTAAGCGATATAGCTGCTAATAGTGAAGATACCGCAACTTTACAAGTTTTAAAAACTATGGATAGTATTGAAGCTAAAACGCAGCAATTGAAAACTAGTTTACAAAGTTTATATGTAGATGCAGGTATTGAAAAGTTATATAAAGGATTATTAGATTTTGGGGCAACTATTATAAAAACATTTACAGATTTTGCTCAAGCAATGGGAACTCCTATTGCGGCAGTAGCAAAATTTGGTTTACAATTTACAAGTTTAGCTAATATTGTTACTACTGTTTTTGGGTTAATTAAAGCTAAGACACAAGCTCAAATTGCAGCATTAAATGGTCAAGAAAAAAATGCTGTTTTGGAAAGAATAACATTTGCTCAACAAGAAGTTGCTCAAAAAGAAATATTGATGCTTCAAGAACAAATTGCTAAAGAAAAATCGACAGAATATGAAACAAAAAAAGATCGAATTGAATCACAAGAAAGAATTAGAGTTTGGGAAGAAGAATTGGCTACAAAGCAAAAAATTGCTAATACACCAATTGGTGCTCCTGGTTCTAAAAACGCTCGTAAAGGTATTTCAAAGAATATGGCTCATGTAGGCATAGCAGCAAGTTTAGCTGGTTCTGCTTTATCATTGGGTGCAGCGAGTATTGGAGAAAAAACTTCTAATGATAGAAAAACTAAAGCATGGATGGCTGGAGCTGGTTCGGCGTTACAAGGGGTTGGAATAGGATCATTATTTGGCCCTTGGGGAATGGCGATTGGTGGAATAATAGGTGCTTTAGAAGCAGTAAGCATCGCAGCTGAATCTACTAGTAAAAAAATTGAGAATTTTAAAAATAATCTTGAAGAAGCGCATAATAAAACATTAGTCTCTAAAAATGAATTACAAGATTTAGAAGATTTAAAAAAGCGATATGATGAATTGAGTAAAAATAGATATATAGATGCGGATAGTCAACAAGAATGGTTGGATATTAACAATAAGATAGCTAATGCTTATCCATCTTTAATTTCTTATATAGATGAAGAAGGAAATAAAATTGTTAATTTAACTGATAATTATTCTAAATTAGCCGAAGAAAAACAAAAAGCTTATGAAGCAGATTTATTAAATGAAAGTAAAGAACAAATTTCGGCTCTTTCTGATTTAGATTATGTTTTAAATAATGTTCGACAAAATTCTCTAAAAGGCTTAAAAGGCGATAGAGGAGTTTTTACCGAACCAACATTAGCGACTGCTATTCCAGATGTTTTTGAAATGTTTTATCAAGCTTGGTTTACAGATTTAGAGCCGGGCGCGAAAGAAAAACGTTCTGATGGTTTATTTATAGCTAATGAAAAAACTGAATTTGATTATGTTGCAAATCAAATTTTAAAAATTGATAAATTAATGGCACAAGCAAATGGAAATTTTGAAACATTTAAGCGTTTATATCAAGAAACTTATGGGCAAGATTTTTCTGCAACAAAAGATTTTTTTAATCAAGGAAATGAATTTCAGGTAGAAGATTTTGTTTACTCTAATCAAGCAAGTTTAGCTATTGGTAGCTATATGTCTCAAATTGAGTCAAATTGGGACTATTATACTTCTCAATTAGATAATTTTATAACTTCTCAATTAACAGATTTAGCCTATTATTTTGGTAATAAGCAGAATTTTGATTATACAAAATATTCTGTTTTAAATGATCGTGTGGGGAAAGAATTACAGGTAAGATGGGAAGAGGAAAAGGCACTTGGAACACAGCAAGGAAAATCTCTTCAAGAAATTTATGAAAATTTTGTTACAAATTTAGATATTATGATTGAAGGAATTCAAAATGATTTGTTTGCTGATATTAATATTAGTGATAATAATAAGGATTTAATCACGGTAAATAAAATTTTTGAAGATTTTACAAACGTCTCCTATAATTATTTAAATGAGAATATTTTGCAACTAGCAGATTTTATGTCTTTAGATCAAATTGCAGATTTAAATACTAGAGTTCAAAAACAAATTGAAAGAGTAAAAAACAGAATTTCTGCTATAATTAACGATATTTCTTCTGAAGATTTTACATTTGAAAGAGCAGCTGAATTTGATTTTTTAAAAGATAGATTAAATACTTATTTTAATGATGTAGCGTTTAAATACCAGGAACAATATTTAAATATTTTACAGTCAATGATAAATACTGGAAATTATAATTTAAATGATGTTCCAAATTTAATTAATGATATACTTGATTTACGAGATACTTTAATTTTAGATAATAATTTAAATGATGAACAAATTAATGAACTTGATCAAGTTTTATCTTCTGCTGATTTAACCTCTATTTTTGGAATTAATGAGTTAAAAAAGGCATTAACAAAATTACCCGCTTTAAAAGAGAAAATTGATTTATCCTTTTTAATTGAAAAAATTATACCAAATTTAACTACTGAATTAGATTCTTTTTCTCAAACGATTACTACAAAAATAGCAGATTTTGAAAAAGCTCTGTCTAATGCAACGAAAGGTATGGATTTAAAAACAGCTACGGAAATGGCTCAAAAATTAGGGAAATCTTTAAGCGATTTTGATTTTAAAGATGGAAAATTTTTCTTTGATGATTTCGCTGCGATTAGAGACACTTATTTAGGAGAAAATGAGCAATATATTGCTGATTTAACAAATAAAACTAATGAGCAAATTGCAAAACTTTCTGATATTAGTAAAATTACTATTAAAACAGGAGGACAAGGTTCTTCTAAATTTTTTGCAGGAAGTTTTGAAGAAGTAAAGAAAAAATTAAATAATATTGATACAAAAAACGCTTTAATGGAACAAGGTTTTAATATAAGCCAATTATTAACGTATTATTCACAATATTTAAATTCTGCAGAAAAAGAGACCCAAACATTTGTTGAATATGTTCAAAATGAAATGGGGGAAAATTTAGAATCAAATATTGAAGTAATTGAAAATTATACTAATGATCAAATTGCTCGTGCAGCATTATCTACAGGAAATTTTACTAATTTCTTAAATCAAGTTCTTCCAAGTAATAGTCGAGAAAATGCTGAAAAACGTGCTCAATTACAGTTGTCTTTAACATCTGGAAATATAGATAGCGTTTTGGCATCTTTCCCAGAATATGCTTCTGATATTTTAAAGTATTATCAAGATATAAATAAAAATGTTTATAATAAATTAATTTCTGGGCTTGATAGTCAACAATATATTAATGCGGATGAATTTAGTGCTGAAACTCTACAATCATTAGAAATTGCTGGTTTGGTAGAGAAAATTTCTGGTGAAGGCTCTACAGCAATTTATAAAACTTTAGATAAGATGACAAGTGAGCAATTAGATTTATTTGCTCAAACAATTGCAAATAGTAATCTTATTAAAGCAGATAAAGATAAGATGCTAGCGTCTATTCATACTGAAAAATATGAAGATAACATTTATGAAGGATTATCTGGTGTTGTTGATAACTTTGATAAATTTAGTTATGAAGCTGGTCAAAAGTTGGCTAACTCATTAGGAACTTCTGTAGAAAATTTAATTACAGATACAACTTTTAAAGTAGATAAAGCAGGTAATTTATCAATTGAATATGCTGAAATATATTCTAAATTAAATGAAGCATGGGTTAGAGGATTAATTGATAATAAACAATTTAATGAATTAAGTGCTAAATTAAGTCAACATAAAACTGATATTGATACTAGTAATATTATTCGTAATATAATTAGTAATCGAGATAAAATTACGGAAGAAAATATTGGGCAATTAGCTAATGCTCTTAATAAAACTTATGGTAGGGTAATTCAAGATCTTAATTTACAACAAAATGATGATGGAACATATCGATTAAATATTGTTAATCTTTGGAATAATTTTCAAAAACAGATGAATGATACCTTACGCGATTATGTTGCTTCTGAAATTGATTCTGTTATTTCTTCAATGACCGGGCTTGCTGGTTCGCAATCTAAAGGGTATACTGATTTAGCAAGTATGCAAGCATATATAAAATCATTAAATCAAATGAATATTATTAATGGAAAAACTGGAGAAGCTTTTACATTTAATGAATTATTTGAATATAATGATAGTTTACGCGCGTATCAATTAAGCACCGAAGGTATAATTGCTCAAATTTCTGGATTAAAAAATCAAATTAATTTTATAAGTGATGAACAATTTGCTGCGAAACAAAAATTAATGCAAGAAACAAAGCATCAATTTGCTGATTTAATTGATGCTGATTCTTTAATTTCTGCAATAGGTACTAATGAATATGAAAATATTAAAAATTCATTTATTAAAACTGTTGAAGATTATAATGCTGTTTTACAAGCTATGGCTTCACCTTTGAAAACGGTTCAAGGTTTTGATGCTGAAAAATTAATTTCTAATCTTGAACAAGGTGGAATGCAAGCTATTGAAGCTATGCGTCAAATTGCTGAAGCTCAAGGCAAACAAATGACTGCTGAGCAAGCTGAAGCAGTTTGGAGAAGTGAAGTAGGTAGATATGTTAATGCTATTGACACTTTAGTTGCAAAACGTGGAGAAATTGTAGATTCTGCTACCGCAGAAATAATAAACGAAGCTGGTGGTTTTGCTGCTGAATTAGGTAATTCAGGTACTTATTTAGTTCAAAAAGCAGCAGATTTGTATAAAGCATATAAATATCTATTAGATAAAATGCGTGAAACTGGTGAAGCTACTTTAGCTGATTTAAATAAAGTTGCTGGATTAATGCTAGATAATAAAGATGGTCAGCAGATAGCTATTGATGCTTTAGGTGACGCTGCGAATTTAACTTATTCTCGTCTTGGAGAAATATTTACTAGCGCGGGTAAGTTAATGACAGAAGAGCTTATTCAAGATTGGACTGATAAAAAACTAATTAAATCCCTTGGTGGTAACAAAATCCAAATTACTGATTTTGCTAAATTTGCCGATTTAATGGGCTTTGATACTGGTAGCCCTGAATATATTAGTGCTTTTAAGACTTATAATGATTCATTAATTGAAATGAATCGCAAGGCTGAAAAAAATATTCTTGAAGAAGCTCAAGGTCTTAAAGATATGAAAGCTGGCGATTGGATTGATTTAACTCAATTAAGTGATAAATTAAATAATATCAATTTATATGATGATAAAGGTTTTAAATTAAATACTACAATTTTAGATAAATTAAATATTAATTTAAATCAGTATGGAGCTTACTTAGAAAATGGTATTCTTAAAACAGTAAATGGGGCAAATATTCCTTCGATTATTCAAGAGATTGCTAATAATGTCCAACAATATGGTAATCTTTCTGAATTAGAATTGGCTCAATTAGCAGATACTTTAAAAGAAGTATTAAAATCTTATGCCGATTTAATTAGCGGAGCAATTAAAGGTTCTTTAAGTAACGAAGGAGCTCAACAATTATCTCAATGGTCTGAAAGTTTAGGATTGGGTAAATTAAATTTCCAAGAGACTACACAAGGATTAAAGTTAGCCACAGATCAGGCTTATAAATTATACCAAGAAATTTCTAAAATTGATGATTTACAAGGCCGTGTAGTGTTTGATAATTTGGTAGAATCTTTGCGTGCGGATAAAGGTGGAGATTTTTCTAGCGCTACAGCCACAATGGCTGCTACTGCACGAGTTCAGCAACAAATTAATGATACTGCTGCGAAAATGGGTCAAATTACAGCTAGAGTGAGTGGGGATACTTCAAAATTAACAAAATCTGAAAAAGATAGATTGGCTGTTTTACAACGACAGTCTGCATCTTTAAGAGATCAACTTAATACTTATAATCAACTTGCTCAAGAAATGGCTTGGTCTAATATGGATAATCCTGATTCATATAATTTTATGAATCGTGATTTACCAAATGTAACTCAAGGACCAATTAATTACTGGAATTCTGTAGGAGAAGCTTTTGGAGCTATGCGAGAAGCTGGTAGCACTGGCAAAATGGAGATACAAGATTTTTATAATATTGTAACTGAAATGAATAATCTTGCTGCAGCAACAGGCACTTCTATTGAATTTATGGGACAAAGTCTTAATGGAGATTTAACTAATGCTGCTAATTTAATTGAAGCTGGATTTGGTTCTTTGTCTAATGTTGATGGTAAGGGTGTTCAAGTTGATATGGGTAAACTTGCTGCTAATTTACAAACTGGCGCCACAGATATGGGTAAAGGATTTGATACTGCAATTAAAGAAATGGCTGATTCTCAGGTTCACATGCTAGATGGTATGATTAAGTTAATGGAAACCATTGTAGCTATGGAACAATTAGGACAGGTTGATGTTGATAATAATGGTATTCTAAATGTTGATGAAATTTTTGGTGATGGTTTAATTGGTGATACTGATTGGCATCAATATAGTGATGAATTTGATCAAGTAAGAGAATATTTATTAAATACTTTTGAGCAATCAGAAGAATTAGCACCATTATTGGACAATTTAAAAGTTAGTGGAATTAAATTAAGAGATTTATTTAATCAAGATCAAACAACTTGGCGAGAAGCCGGTATTTCAGAGCAACAATACGCCCAGATTATGACTGCTTTCTATCAGGCAGCTTCCAGTGATAATTATGATTTAGATAATTTAATTTCTTCTGTAATGAATGTATTGTCTGGTTCGGGACAAGTTTATTCTTATTACGATGAAGAAACTGGTGTAGAAACGGTTATTAATGCTGTAAGTGGTAGAACTTATACCGTTAATTGGGACGATGAGAAAGATAAACAACGAATTTACGATGCATTTACAGAAGCAGGATATAAAGAGGTTCCAACTGACGAAAAAATTAGAGCAATTCTTGATAAAGGTCATGCGGGAGAATTAACTGGAGAAGCTTTAATTGCATATGAAATTACTTATGGAATTATTAAAGAATATACTGTTAAAGATGATGAAGGAAATGAAATAACTGTATGGAAAGATTCTTATGGAAATACTTATAACAGTAAAGAAGAAGCAGTTATAGGCAATGTTTTCGCTAAACAGCGAGGAGAAGCAGAAGGAGATCGTCAAGAAATTATAGGTGGTCCGCGCGATAATTTAAAAGGATATAAACAAAGTTTTAAAATAGAATCTGGTTTTACTTATGATTTAACTGTTGGAGTGGATGGCTCAGAAAAATATGAAACTACTGCCCCAGATGGAGCTCCTATTTCTGGTAAAACTTATCAAGAAATGATTGATAATTTATTAAATCATGTTTCTCAAAATACTTATGAAGATGATGATGGAAATGGTAAAAATTTTGATGATTTAAGTGAATCAGAACAAATTCAATTAAAACGTAAATTAGGTATTACAGTAACTCCTGAAGTTATTTTTACAAATAAAGAAGGTAATGAAGTAGATCCGGCAAATGACCCAGCAATACGTACAGAATTAGTAGAATTTTTCAATCATAGTGACGAAGAAATTAGAAGTAAAATTACAGAATTAGAAGGAGAAAGTGGTAATTATGAAATCACTTTATACGATGGAAGTAAAATACAAGTAAAAGCAAAAAATGAAGAACAAGCATTACAAAAAATTCAAGACGCTTTAGATCCTCTTACTACTTCAATTTCTACAGCTATTACAAGAGCTTTTACTGTTACAAATGAAAAAGGTGGAAATGCAGTTCAAGAAGCTATTTCTACTGCAATTAGAACCGCTTTAGGAATTGGGCAACAAACTGGGGCAGATGATAAAAATAATGGTGTTTCAATTTCCAGCATAACTCTTTCTCCACAAGGCTTAACAATTGATCTTTCCAGTGCAGGTGAACCAACTCTAAAAGGTGCAGAAGAAGAAACGCAAGATATTCCTATTGCAGAGGTTACTTTGAAGCCTGCTACTGTGAATGTTGATGTTACAAAATTTGATGCTGAGCCGGTTGCTCAAACAATTGCTGATGCAATACAAACTGCATTAAATGGTAAGCCAATTACTCCAAATATTAGCACAGGAGTTTCAGAGGGCGGAGAAACTTCTGATGATTCAGTAGATACTTCTTCTATTACTTCAGCTTTTGATACTGCAATAAATAGCGTAGTTACAAAAGTTGGAGATATTTCCAAAGAAGCCGAAAAAATTAGTGCAGATAAAGTTACCGCTATTCAAACAGAGCAAAATAATATTAGTACAAGTAATATTTCTAATCTTAAAGATTATGCAGATAATATCGATCCTTCTAAAGCGCAAGCTGCAAAAGATGCTATTAATGCTATTCCTTCTAACAAAAATATTAGTATTGGAGCTACTATTACCGTTACAGCAAATGGTGGTCAATTAACTAAAGTAACAGGAGATGGAATTGCTTTAAATAATTCTAAACGTCGTATTCAAATTGCTAAAACTGGTAATGTTGCTTTAGCTGCTGGGCGAGATACTTTAATGGGCGAACTTGGCCCTGAATTAGTAGTGTCTCATGGTCGTTATTTTATAGTTGGTCAAAATGGTCCTGAAATGGTCAATTTGGCAGAAGATGCTATTGTATTTAATCATATTCAAACTCGTCAATTATTGTCTAAAGGTAGGACTTCTACTCACGCTACTCCAGTGACAAATGAACGCAAAGCTACCTCATTAGCTACAGGTAATGTTGGCCCTGCAATGGCTAGCGCTTCTGACGCGCTTGCTGTATTAAAACAATTAAGAGCCATGTGGCAGTCGTTATCAAAATCTTCACTTAAAGACCTTGGCGCGCTTGCTGGCGCTGGTGGCGGAGGTGGAGACGGCGGTGGAAAATCCGCTGAAGAAATGGGTGCTGTTGTTAAAGAAGTTGAAAAATGGTATAATTGGCTAGAACAAATAGAAGAAACTCAAAATGAAATTAACAAATTAAGTAAAGAATATACTTTATTAGAAAAACGAGGTGCTTCTACTTCTGAAAAACTTGCTAATTTAGAACAACAACGCGCAAAAACTTTAGAAAATATAAACACAAAAAGACAATTAGCTCAAGAGCAGAGAACAGAACAAGCAACGAAAGCAAAAAATGCTATTGAAAATACCCCATTAGGTGCATTCTTTAAATTAGGAGAAAATAATAGATTACTTCTTGGTGACGACGAGACTTTCATGAATTATATGTCTCAATATAACCCAGTATTTGCTGAACAATTTAAATCTACTGGAAAAATTTCTGTTCCAATTACTTTAGAGGAAACTTATTCGCCAGAAGAAGCTGAGGAATATAATAAAAAGAATGCGAAGAAAATTCAAAAAGGTAAACTCGCAGCTGTTTCAGCGGGTCAGTCAAAAGAAAATGGTAAAACAGTAGATGTACCTGTTGAGTTTCCTGCGGGCGGATTGGCATTACTTACTGAGTTGCAGAAAATTGACGCTGCTGGAAATCCGGCTTATAATGCTGCAACAGCCTGGCAAGTTATAGAAAAATTAGGCTTTAGTGATTTTGCTTTAAAAGATGCATCAGGAAAATCAATTGATACAACAGCAGAAAATTGGCAAGAAAATGCAGTTCAGAATTTTTATGAAAAATTTGATACTCTAAAAGATTCGATTAATGGCCTTGGAGATTCTGCTGAAAAATTGGAAGAAGAAGTTTTAGACGATGAAAATGCTGTAGAAGATTATAATCAAACAGTACGAGATTTAACTGCTTCTGTTCAAGGTGTTGTTGAAAATTTAGATGAATGGTATGATTTAGACCAAAAGATTGCTTCTGCGCAAAATCGTTTGAATTTATTAACTGCTGAATATAATGGATTACAACAAGATGGTACAACAACTACTTCAGATTTAATTAACAATTTACATGAGCAATATGCAGAAAGTCAAAAAACCTTAGAAGCAACAAGAGAAAAACAAGCAGAACAAGAGCAAGATTTAGCAGAAGATAGAGCTAAATTAGAACAATCTAGCTTAGTGCAAAAAGGTTTATGGACTTTTGATGAAAATGGAAGATTAATTCAAAATGACGCTCCTGGCTCATTTAAGCAGAATTTTGATGCAAGTTTGTGGGATGCTTTAAATGCAAATGCAGTTAATTTACAATTAATGAGAAGAGGAACACGAAAAGATGAGAAAGGAGTTGAGCAACCTTTTGAAGAATGGTTTACAGAATCTTTTGACGTTTCTAGCTTCGATAATTTTATAAAGCAATTAACTGCTACTGATGCTTATGGTAATTCTAAATATAATAAATTACAACAAGCAGAAGCGTTTTGGCAAGCTGGTCTTTTAGCAGACGTAGAAAAAATAAATGGTACTACTTATGATATAAGCACAGAAGAAGGCGCAGAAGAAGCGGTAAAAGCAGCATTAGAATATTTTAATCAACATCCAGAAGAATATAATCAAAAAGTAAATACTGTTGAAGAAGGAAGAACTAAAACTCAAGAAGAAATAAATCATCAAAAAGAGCTTAATCATCAGATATTAGAGCAAACTAGATACCAAACAGAAATTATAGACCATTTAGATGAATGGTATAATATTTCTCGTGATATTGCAGATGCTCAAAATGAGTTAAATTTAAAAACTGCTCAATATGATAATTTAACTAAAAAACTTGGTGATAATTCAAAAGCTTTAACAGACAATTTGCGCGATCAAGTAGGTATTTTAAATAAAGAGTTAATAAATACTGAAAATGAATTAATTAAAAAGCAAGCTCAATTTGAAAAGGATAAAAATAAACTTTTATCTGAAAATAGTTTATTCTTTGTTGATAATGGCGCAAATGGTATTAAATATGCTGATAGTGCTGGTTTAGTCAATCGTGCTCGCGCGGCTGGAACCCAAGTTAATAATAACCAAGCTTTAATTAGTTTAACAAGGCAAAGGGCACGGTTAGATGCAAATGGAAATCTTATTCAAGGGGAAAATGGATTTGAGACTGAGAAGTATCAACAAAATATTACTCTTGACCTAGACCCAGCCAAGTTAGTTCAAGAACTATCCTCAGATAATTTTTCTATTGAAGAAATAGGCCAGATATTAAAACAACTTGGTTTAGATGCGGAAGTTGCGAAAGCTGGTGGGTATCTAACTTTAGAAGGATTAACAAAAGATGAGGTATTATCGCTTTACCGAGATTATCTATCTTCTATAAGTAAAGGAGACACTATTAATCAAGACGCCGATGAGTTAAAAGAACAAGAAAAAACTCTTGAAGAAATAAAAGGAAAAATTCTAGACGCAAATAATGAAATAAGGGAATCTCTTAAAGAAACTGCTGCGGTGACTGATCATTTAGAAAATTGGTATGAATGGACTCAAAAAATAGCCGAATCTCAGTATAGACTAAATAAAATTACTGAAGAATATAATCAGTTATTAAATAGAAGTTATACTCAAGGAGAATCTTTAGAGAAGTTAGAAGAACAGCGCGCGGAAACAGAAAAAAGAATCGCTTTGGCAACAAAAGACAGGGATGAAAAACAAGAAGCTTATAATAAAAGTATAGAAAAATTAAATGATCAAACCGATGCTTTTGCCGCGGCGATTAGACAAAATATTACTATAGATGAAGATGGAAGATTATTCTATAATAATACGAATAATGTTGGTGAAAAATTAAATAATACCAAATTAAAGAATTATAAACAAGAATATGATGAAAACGGTCGAGAAATTAGAATTTACACAGATGAAAATAAACAACAAAGAGAAGTAAGATATGGCGATGAAAAATATGATCAAGGTGTTATAAAATATTCAATTGAAGAAACTAGTATAGATAATAAATATGAAAAAGGAACTTTAGCGAAACTTAGAGGAATGTCCTTTAAAGAACTTCGTGATGAATTTGGAAAACAAAATTTAGATGGAAGTTCTTATTATAAAGCTGGAGATTTATATTCTTTTGCAGAATCAATACTTGGTGTAAATGCTGTTACAGATTATGTTAAAAATAATTTAGGTAAAAATTCTTTAGAAGATTTAACAAAAGAAGAACGTGAAAAAGTTGGTAACGATATTTGGCAAGTAATTGATAAAATAATTCCTGACGTTAATGCTAAATTAGATACTTATGAGCAAGCTGATTTAAATGTTGCTAAAGAGAATACTGAACTACAAAAAGTTAATAGGCAATTACTAGACGCAATTCAAAAGGGAGAAGCGTTAAATAGCACTATTACAGCTTGGTACGAAACTACTCGACAAATTAATGAAGAACAAAGAAGATTGAATCAGTTAGCTACTGAGTATGATGGTCTTACTAAATCTATTGGTGACCATACTAAAGAGCAAGCAAAAAATTTAAAAGATCAATATAATTTAACTAAACAAAATATAGAAACTTCTAAAGAAGAGCTTAAAATGCGTGAAGAGCAGTATAAGCAAAATAGGAAAAACGCTGTTGAAAATAGCGGCGGTTTCCTTGCTGTTAATAGTAATGGTGATTTAGTAAGAGCTACTTCTGGAAAAGTTGGTAATGGCGCAAAGACTATTAAATATGATACTGGTCGAAAAGATGTTAATGGAAATATTTTATATGATATTTTTGAAGCTTCTGGTACTCCAAGTGAAATATTGGCTGATTTAATGGACACAGACGCCTTTGGTAGAGCAAAATATTCTGATAATTCTTTAGTGCAAATTGTTCGTGGATTAGGTCTTGAAAAAGAAATTGCTGGGTCTATCGGTTTTAGAAGTTTCGAAGGTCTTGACCAAAAGACTATAGAAGATGCTACTAGAAAATGGTTAGAAAGTCAAGATCAAGTTATTGAAAAAACAAACCAAGAAAAAGATGGGTTAGAAGATACCAGAGACGAACTTAAAAAAGATGAAAATTCTTTATTGGATATTAATAACTCAATTAAAGAGCTTTCTGATATTGCTGCTGGATTACAAAATCCTTTTGAAGAATGGCATAGTTGGTTAAGAAAAATTAAACTTGAACAAGATGAATTAAACACATTAACTAAAGAATATAATATTTTAGATAAGACTCGTAAAAATAATGGAGAAAGTATTGCAAATAATTTGCTTGAACAATTAGATAGTTTACAACAACAAGAAAAAACTAATAGAGAATATTTAGTCGCGCGTGAAAAAGCTCAGGCCGAATTATTAGATCAAGCTAATTGGACAGAAGCCCAGAAAAAACTTTTTAAAGTTGAAAATGGTAGATTCCAGTATAATGATGACGAGTTTAAAGAACGAATAAAAAATACAAATGGAATTATTTTAACTGGCACAGAAGAAAATGGAGCTTATAGTTTTAAAGATATTAATGAGAATATTAGTATTTCAGTAAAAAATACAGAAGAACTTTTTAAAGAACTAACTAAACAAAATGCTGATAACAGCATGAAATATAATATAGATCAACAATTTGAAATATTAAGAGCATTTAATTTTGAAGATTTAATGCAATTTGACACATCTGGCCAGAAAATTTTTGCAAATGGTATTGAAAATGCAACAAAAGAAGAGAGAGAAGCTGCGGTTAAAGCCCTCTTTGATAACTCAAAAGGCATACAAGAAAAAATAGAAAAAACCGAAGATGATATTCAAGATTTAAAAAATACAGAGCTTGATCTAAAAAGTAATGTTATTGATATTAAAAATCAAATTCAAGATAATGAAGTAGAATTAGAAAATAAAATTTTACAAGCTATCGAAGATAGAGAACAAAAGCGCATTGATGAATTAAAAGAACAAAAAGATATGTTATCTGAAGCCGCGAATAATTTCTTAGATGGATTAAATGAGCAATTAGATAAAGAAAAGAAAATGTATGAAAGACAAGAAAATCAAGATGAATTAAATAAACTGCAACGTCAGTTAGCTATTTTACAACGTTCTGGCGGTTCTGCTTCTCAAATAAATAGCCTACAAGAACAAATTAGGTCTAAACAACAAGATACTTATTTCCAAGAACGTCAAGATCAAATTGATGCAGTAAAAGAAGCATCTGATAGACAGATTGAAAAATTAGATAAACAGATTGAAATTGCAGAGGAAACTTTAGCTTATAATAAAGAAAATGGTTTACTTTGGAATGAAGTTAGAGAAATTATGAAACAAGACTCTAATGCAATTTTATCTTTTATTAATGAAAATCTAAAAGAACGTCAAAGCCAATCTTCTTTACAGTCTGAATTGGCAATTACAGATGATGGGAAAATAGTTGGAAAATTTGTTGGTGTTCGAGGACAAGCTTTTAAAGCAGGCGGTTTAATTGATTATACTGGTCCCGCTTGGGTTGATGGTTCTAAACAAAAACCAGAAAGTGTTTTAAATGCTGCCCAGACGGAATTTTTGCGCGAACAGTTATTAGATAGTTTAGAAAACTTTAGTTTGTCTATTAATAAATTCAACAATAATTTCTTTAATAGCGGTGTATTAAATAATTTGGGAGAAAATTCTGGTATTAATATTGAACGACTAGATTTTGTAATGAAAGTAGATTCTATTAATAATGATTATGATGCAAGACGCGCAGGACAACAAGCATTTGAAGAAATGGTTCGTATTGCTAGAAAAGCCGGTAATCATTCCGTTTCAAGGAGGTAATGGAGTATGGCAAAATTAATTGGTAATGAAACTTGGAGTAATAAAGAAATTACTTCACAAGTTTATCAAGCAACTCATGATGGGGCAGGTAAACGCCTGCCCTACATGAGCCGGTCTTTTATTAGTTTTACTTTTGGTGAAAAGGTTATAGAAGATTTTGGTTTAATAGTTGTAAATTTAAATGATAGGATGGAAAGAAAAGCTTATACAGAATTTTCTGATTTGACTTCGACATATGACGTTTTAAATGGCCAGCTTTATTGGGGGAGTAATTTATCTGCTAATAACTTAGAATTAGATTTAGCTACTGATGGAATAACTGAACGACAAATAGACGATTTTAGAGAATGGTTTTCTCCAGGAAAAGAACGAGAATTAATTTTATCTGAACACCCAAATAGAGCTATTCTTGCGCGAGTAGAATCCGTTCCAGTTTTATCATTTTTGCCATTTGAAAAGAAAACTACTTTAAAAATAGCTGGCAGTACTTTTGAAACAAGTACTACGTTATATAAAGGTGAAGTAAAATTATCTTTTGTAATGGATGAACCTCGTTGGCACGCGAAATTAAGATATATGCCATCTTATGTAAATAAAGTTAGTCTAGCTAGGTTAAGTGCAAGTTCAACAAATTCTAATAAAGTAGAAACTTTGAAAGATAAAGATATGTTAAAAATTATTTTAGAAGATGGTATTCCTCATCAGTATGGATTAATAAATAATATTTTTTTAGGAGATAATAAAACTTTACTTACAACAGAGACAAGAACAGATTCTGCTATTACAAATCAAAGCAGCTTAGGTATTAGTGTAACAACATCATCTGCAGGGGTATTATTGAATAATACTACTCCGCAATATTTATTTTATAGTGGTACAGCTTCTTCACAGCCAATAATTAAATTTTCTATGAAGCCTATTATGGATGCGAATGATTATATTTCTAGCCCTAAAAATAAAATTCAAAATCCTGAATTAGAAGAATTTTCGACTATTACAATCGAGGATGAAAATTTTGGAGATAAAATTTTTCAATTTACAACTCCAGGTATTTTAACTGGTTATAATCAAGCTATTAAAATTTTTTCTAATTCCTTAAATAAAACACCTACAGAAGTCTTAAATTTAATTAGAGAACAAATAAACGAGCAGTATTCTAGGGCTTGGGCTGTAGCTTGCTTAAATGCTTTAAATATTTCTTCTCTTTTGACTTCACAAAATTTAATTACTTTAAAAAATAATATGAAAAAATTTGTAAATTTTAATGCTCCAATAGTTTTTTCAGTAAATTCTAAAACTGGAGAAGCTACAGCAACTTTTTCAATAAAAATTCTTAACTCTGCTACTGATACAATTAATAAAACTACTTTTAGCAATATAAAACAAAATGTAGGAGATATGATTCGTTCTGATTACTTGGTTATAGAAGGAAGAAATTATCTTGATTCAAATGGAGGAATAGTTTTAGAATCGAAATCTGGTTATAAAAAAATTAGCAGTAATGAAAATTTAACCGATTTTTCAATTTCTTTTGATGTTATGTATTGGTAAGAGTTAAAGGAGGTTGTTGTAATGATTGGGAAAAAAGATATAAGAGATTATGAAATCTCTGTTTGGACACTTCAAGACAGTTTTATTACTGTCTTGAAGCTGTCTTCTAATTCTGAAAAAAGAGGAGACATAGAAGAACCACAAATGATTTTAAAAGATGATGGGGAAAATACATTAACTTTTAAAATTCCAATGTACCTACATAGCTCAAATAATATTTTTGTAGAGAATCCTATTTGGTATAATACTATTAATGGAAATATTATCTCAAGTTTAAGAAAAATTAAGGTTATTTTTAATAAAAATACCAAAGAAGAAGGCATCTATGAATTTATTATTACAAATGTTGAAGAGTCTCATGAAGGTTATGAAAAATATTGTAGTGTTTCTTGTGAAGGATTAGCCTTTCATGAGCTTGGTAAACAAGGGTACAAAATTGCGCTAGAAGGGGTCGATGAAATTTCCCTCGCGCAGAAAGAATGGTTTGAAGGTTCTCAAGACACTCCCATTCCTCAAGGCAATATAATCTATTGGGCTGATAAAATTTTTAAAAATACTAATTGGCGTTATTCTGTCCAAATGGATTGGAGCTCATATGATGGAATTTTGAACGATACTTATAGTGGTTTACATGGAATTGATTATGCTTCTTTTACAACAGAAGAAAAGAACAAATTTAATTCTGGCCGTGAAAAAGCTGGGTTAAGAAGAAGAGATACTATTTACGAAGATGAATATATTTCTAATTGGAAGGTATCTAATGACCAATTAATAGCGACGGCAAAAGAAAAGTTTATTGAAAAATATCGTATGATTGAAGCCTCCGAAAGTAATCGTTATAATTTAAGTCAAACTGTGGCAGAAATGTTTCAAGTTTTCTGTAAATATAAATATTATTATGATGAGAATTATCATATAATAGATAGAGAAGTTATTTTTTATAATAATTTTTTAAAGGAATCTGAAGGTATTATTGATTTAACTTATAATTATGATACTCAGCAATTAGTTAGAAACATGGATGGAACAGATACTATTACAAAGATGTTTGTAAGGCCGTTAGATGATGAAGATATGCCTAGTGGCCAAATAACTATAGCAGATACTGCCGCGAATAAAAGCTTAGATGATTATGTTTTAAATTTTGATTATTTATATAACATCGGAGCAATTTCTCAAGAGCAGTATGATGAAGTAGAAATTTATCAAGCTAAATTACATCAACTTAACGCTTCCATTATTCCTTTACAAGAAAAAATAATTGAATTAGAAAATGACCGCTCTAAAGTAGAAGCAAAAGTGCAAACTGCCAAAGATAGTATGCAAATGGCTACTGAAAATTTAGATAATATAAATTTAGTTAATAATTCAATTACAGGTGGAGATGGTGTTGTTTCCATAACAAATCTTAATCCACAGTCTTTGGTATTAGTAAAAGAAAATAATGGTAATAATTATTATGCTAAATTAAGAACCAATGGCATAAAAAGAGAGACTATAAAATTATATAAAACTTATGATTCTTTAACGAATACTTTATCAGATTTAATTTCTCAATTTAATGTTGAGACAGATGAAACTGGTAATATTAATAAATTAACGAATATTAAAGTATCATTAGAAAATACAACGATTATCTGGGCTATTTTTGATTATTCTTTAGAAGATTATTATAAAAAAGTAGGACAGTATTATGCTAAAAAAATGCAACAAGAAAAAAATGCAGCAGAAGTAAATCAGGAAAAATTGGATAATATTAATAATCAATTAGAGCAAAAAAAGAATGAGCTTAATGAATTAGTTAGTCAGGAAGAAAATATTATTAAAGATTTTGAATGTTTTATGGGCCCTGCTTTACGAGAAGGCAATTGGCAACCAGAAGATGAGTATTCTGGTTATGGTACTGTTTATAATGAAGCTTTACAAGTAAATGTAGATAGTAAGTATGATAAGAATAAAATAGTATCTTTTGGTTGGGATACAGAATTATTTGATGAAGAACAAGACTTGTTTTATTATTTTGGGATACAAGGGGATAAACATTATTATCCATGTATAAGATTAACTAAAAAGATTTTAAGTAATTTTAATACCTATGATGATTTTTCAAAATTATCATTCATTTATACATTAAATGGAACTTCAAATCAGGGTGATAAAGAATATTTAACTTTGGGGTCTAAAATGACTCCTTGTTTTATAAACAATAACAATTATATTATTCCAGTATTATTATTAATTGGCGCAGATAATGTACTAGATGTGCAATTAAACGCTATGAAAGAAAATGGACATTTATCTGTTATTAATATTAATAGCTCTGGAGAATATGTAGAAACTTTAGTAGAAAATGCTTCGGGTCTTAATTGGATTATTTCTCCTACAGATATTGCAAAGAAATTTTCTTATAAAATGGCTTATCCACGTATTCAAATTAATTCTAATTGTGTAAAAAGTCCTCAAACACAATTATATTTAAAGCGTGAAAATGTATTATTAGAAAATTATAAAGATTTTTCAGTTTTAAATAGAGATAGTAAATTATATATTACTTTAAAGCCAGAAATCTTTTTTAAAATTCCTAAAAATTTTAATGCAATATATTCAATTAATTTTGTAGTTTCTACCGCGGCTTTAGCAATTTATTTAGATGCGCTTCAAGTGCTAAAAGAAAATGCATATCCAAAAGTTTCTTATGAAATTGATTTGATGAGTTTAAATACCGAATTAATTCATAACGATTATCAACGCTTAGGACAAATTGCTCATATTAACGATGCGGAATTTAAATTTCAAAATACTTTAGGATATATTTCTGAAGTTGATTTAGATTTAGATCATCCTTGGCAAGATAAAATTGTTATAAAAAATTATAAAACAAAGTTTGAAGATTTGTTTTCAACTATTGTGGCTGAAACAGAAGAAATGAAAAAGAATTCTGGATTATTTAATTCTCTTGCTTCCATGTTGAATCCTTATGGATTTTTAAATGATAATTTAATTGATGATATTGCAAATAAATTACCAGTTGAGTTAGAAAGAGTTGTTTCTCCACCAGAAGCCTACGCTCAATATGAACCTTTTATTAGACAAGAGTTAAAAGCAAGCTGGGAAGAAGCGGGGAAATTACTTGCGGCGGCTACATCTTCTGTTCAAGATGTTCATAATTTAGTAATTAATAATGCCGATATTTTAGCCGGTTTTAAAGAGAATATTAAAGCAAATTTGACGCCAACAGATTTTATAGATGATAGCAATGGTAGAAGGTATAATCCAAAAATAAATTCAACTGCTTTATCTTTTAAAGTTGGAGACATTTGGACGCGCGCAGATGGTAATATTTATTTAGCTACAGAAAATAGTTCTCAGGTTAATTACGGAAATATGTCTAACGCTAATAAATTAATTAGTTTAAATGGTTGGTCTTTGATAAAAGATGGTTCATTAGCTCAAATTAAAGGCGCCGCGTTAAATGTAGACGCAGAGCATGGGAAAATTGATTTAGAAGCAGAAACTAATATTAGTTTGAGAAGTGGAAAAGACGTTGCTATTCAAGCTAATGCTAATGTATTAGTGCAAGCGAATAACAAAGTAGATATTACTGGTTCTCAAATTAATATAGGTTCTGTGAGCCCAAGTGATAATAAGGGTATTAAAATTGTGTCTTCGACCGCTTCTGGCGCAAATGCGGCAACTTCTTATGTAGACATTAAGCCTAGCGGGATAGATATGGCTACTGCTGGTGGAATTACCATGAAGGGCGCAGATGGGATAAATATTTATTCTTCTGATTCTTCAAATACTTCTGCTATTCGAATTAATAAAGATGAAGGAATTTATTTAGGAACAAATAAACCGTTAAAACTTTATAGTGGTGCAGTAGATGATATTGGTACTGGTGCAGCAGTTGAATTAAGCAGTTCTAGATTACTGCTTGGTGTTACTGGTGGAAAAACTGGTAGCGCAGTTGATATTACTAAAGATTATATAATTTTTGGTTCAGCAATTGTTGACGAAAAAGATTCTGTTAATACTAATGTTGGTACTAAAGATGGCGCTGCTGGCGTAAAAATTACTAAAAATAGTATTGAAATGGCAGTTGGCAACGTACAAGATGAAGGAAGTCGTTCGTATATTAGTATGACGGGTGGGAAAATTCACTTAGCCAATGCAGATAGAGAAGGTAATGGTGCTCTTGTTGATATTTCTCAAAAAGGTATTATTATTGGTTCTGCAGGAAAAGCTGCGGATTTTACACGTTATATTACAGCAGATGAAGCTTTTAGTGGTAATTATGATGGAGCTAGATTTCAAGTTTATGCGCCAAATTTTGTTGTAGATGCTAATGGGCATTTATATGCTTTTAATGCAGATATTTCTGGTAAAATTATTGCTGGCGCTGGACAAATTGGTGGATGGGTTATTGATAAAACTAAAATTATTGCTGGAAATAGCGCTGTTGGATTAAGTTCAACATTTGATACTTCTACTAATGGAGCAAACGATATAATGTTTTGGGCTGGTACAACAAATAAAAAACCAGCTAATGCGTCTTTTAAAGTATACGGTAATGGAGCAATGACTGCTACTAATGCTACAATTAGAGGCTCAATTACTGCAACAAGTTTCTTGTTAGATGGCGCTACAATACCTAAAAGTGATATTGAAGGATTAGAAAATGATTTAAGTAAAATAAAAACTGATATTAGTCAAACTGATACCAAAGCAGAAAGACTGATTACGCAAATTACTCCAATTACTGTTTATGGATTAATTGGTTATAATGAAAATAATAAAAATAAAACTGTTGATGGTATTACATATGATGCGAATGGTTATCCAATTTATGCGGGAGATTCTTATGGATTAATACTTGGTAATAATCAAACATTGCCAATGTTAATTGGTTCTAATGGTGGAATTGTTATTGTAAATGCTCAAAAAACAGCCTCTGCTGTAGTTATAGATAGCACAGGAATAGAAATTAAAACTGGTGGAGAATTAAATATTGGAAGTAATA